>Ga0207707_10001332_pt1 | contig 22984 bp, 18 predicted proteins | sample KBSC83BmetaG_FD_184336 | JGI IMG/M metagenome (GOLD analysis project Ga0207707, IMG submission 184336) | Corn rhizosphere microbial communities from Kellogg Biological Station, Michigan, USA - KBS C8-3B metaG (SPAdes) (version 2) | ecosystem: Host-associated > Plants > Roots > Rhizosphere ...
GGGAGCTGATGATCGAGGAGTATGAAAAGCTGCTCAACGAACGTACAAAGATGGTCGCCGCCGCGCACGTTTCAAACGCTCTCGGCACCGTAAACCCGATAAAAGATATCGTCGCGACCGCACACAAATATGGCGTGCCCGTCTGCGTCGACGCTGCTCAGAGCGTGCCGCATTTTCCGGTCGACGTTCAGGATATTGACGCTGATTTCTATGTCTTTTCCGGCCATAAGATGTTCGGCCCGACCGGCAGCGGCATCGTTTACGGCAAGCGTGAGTGGCTCGATAAAATGCCGCCCTACCAGACCGGCGGCAGCCAGATCCGCACCGTGACGTTTGAGAAAACGACCTATGCGCCCTTGCCCGCAAAGTTCGAGGCCGGCACTCCGGCTATCGCCGCCGGCATCGGGCTAGGCGCTGCCGTCGATTACATCAATTCGATCGATTTTAATGCTGCTGCGGCATACGAACACGAGTTGCTCGAGTACGCAACGAGTCGACTGGCCGATATTCCGGGCGTCACGATCATTGGGACCGCTGCGAACAAGGCGTCCGTTTTGTCATTCACTATCGAAAACATTCACCCGCACGACATCGGGACGATCCTCGACCAGGAAGGCATTGCCGTCCGGGCCGGTCACCATTGCGCACAGCCGGTGATGCAGTTTTTTGACGTGCCGGCGACAGCCCGGGCGAGCTTCGCGTTTTATAATACTAAGGAAGAGGCGGATAAACTGGCAGACGCCGTGCAACGAGTGATCGAAGTGTTTGCGTGAGAGACGTTCAAGACGGGAGGGCAAACTATTAACTATCCACTATTAACTATTCACTGGATCGATCGATCTGATTCAGTTAACAGTTGATAGTTACAAGTTAATAGTTTTTGCAAAATGAGTTTATGCGAAAAGTTTGTTTGATCGCTTTTCTCGGCGCCCTGCTTTTAGTAGGTTGCGGAGGCTCCGCGCCTAATACTACGGCTAATAAGGTCGCGAACAATGTCGAGAAAGCAATTGACACGGCGACGCGCTCGCAGAACGTCTCGATCAACTCGCCGGACGGCGTCGTATTGGTCGGCACTTATTACGAGGGCGAAAAGGCAAATACGCCCGCGATCCTGCTGCTTCATCAATGGCAGAGCGATCGGCACTCGTGGGACGATTTCGCAAAAGAGATGCAGAACGATGGGTTTAACGTTCTCTCGATCGACGGGCGCGGTTTTGGCGAGTCCGTTAAGAAAACCGACGGAACGGCCGTGGCCGCCGGTCGGTCTGACGAAGATGTGAAAGGGATGCTGGGCGATGTCGACGCGGCATTTGACTATCTTTCAAAACAAAAGAACGTCGACCCGAAACGTGTCGGCATTATCGGCGCGTCATACGGCAGCAGCCTCGCGATAATTTACGCGGCCGACCATCCGAGCGTGGCGGCTGTTGCGCTGATGTCGCCCGGAACGAATTATTTCGGCAACATGCCGACCGAGCCGGCCGTTGCAAAGTATGGCGCCAGGCCGCTTTTCATGACCGCCGCCGAGGACGACCCAGACTCTTTTAACTCGGTCACAAAATTAAACGACGCGACCGGCGAACCGCGTCGAGCCGTCGTCGTCACGGTTCCAAAAGGCGGCCATGGCACTGCGCTGCTTGGCGTTGACGGCGTCCGAAAACCGCTAAAAACATTTTGCGAAGAGCGGCTTGGCGGCATCGCTCCAAAATAGAGGGGATCTGATGAACGGTAAACGCGATATTAAAGTATGGTACGGGAAACTCGAGGACGCCGAAGCGTATCCGGATGTTAAATACTGGCAGAGTCAGCCAGACAAGGTTAAATTCGAAGCGGCATGGCAGATGGTGATTGATGCTCATGCCATGAAGGGCGAGGACATCCGTGAATCAAGACTTCAGAGATCTATTGCAAGCATTAAACCGGTAACACGCTAGGTTTTTGATCGTCGGCGGTTACGCTGTGATCAAACACACCGAACCGCGATACACAAAGGATCTCGATATTTGGATCGAAACGGGTGTCGAGAATGCGGAGCGAGTCGTTGAAGCGCTTTTAGAATTTGGCGCGCCGCTTGGCGATCTGACGCCGATCGATTTTACAGCCAAAGGCTTTTACTTCACGATGGGAATTGCGCCAAATCGAATTGACATCTGGTTCGATTTGTCGGGTGTGGATTTTGAACGTTGCTGGCGGCGCCGAGTTCCTGGCCAAATTGGCGATGTGGACGTTAATTTTATCTCTCGCGACGATCTAATTATTAATAAGGAGAGCGTCCGACGAATGCAGGATTTGGCCGATGCAGAAAAGCTTAGAGCAGCTGGTGCAGATTGAATGTCAGAATTAAACGAGCTTTATCAGGAAACGATCCTCGAACATAACAAGAATCCGCGAAACTTTCGTGAGATCGAGGACGCGGGCAAAAAGGCGTTGGGGAATAACCCGCTCTGCGGCGATGTGCTGCAGATCTTTGTCGCGATGGACGGCGACAAGATCAGTGATGTTGCCTTCAAAGGGTCGGGTTGCGCCATCTCAAAGGCGTCAGCGTCAATGATGACGCAGGCAGTGAAGGGGCGAACGAGCGAAGAGGTCGGCGAGCTGTTTGACGAATTTACAAAAATGGTCCGTGGTGAGATGGACGAAGAGGCGGAAGAAAATCACCTCGGGCGTCTCAAGGTCTTCGCCGGCGTTCGCGAATTTCCGGCGCGCGTAAAATGCGCCAGCCTCTCGTGGCACACTCTAAACGCCGCGCTTCACGGTGACGAAAGCGTTTCTACCGAATAGTTTATACTCTGTCTTTGCGGCCTTTGCGTTCTTTGCGTGAACCATGTTCGATCTCACGCAAGGTCCGGCAAGATCGCAAAGAGATCTGCTCTGACAAACAAAAACAACAAAGACACTTTCACTATAAGGTCCAATGAGGGCCTCGGACCGTGGGTCGCCATCGCTTTGGTCGTAACCGCTGCCGTCATAGTCCTCAACGTCGAAGGCCGACACTGGTGGTGTCCGGCCGGCGATCTCTTGCCGTGGTCGTGGAATATCTGGTCGCAGCACAATTCGCAACACCTCGTCGATCCGTATTCATTCACGCACGTTCTACATGGCGTTTTGGAGTTTTGGATATTAGGTCTTCTGTTTCCGCGGCTGCGGGTCGCATGGCGGTTGTTTCTCGCGGTCTGTGTCGAGAGCAGTTGGGAAATGGCGGAAAACTCGAGCTACGTCATCCAGCGATATCGCGAGGAAACGATCTCGCTCGACTATTTTGGCGACTCGATCATCAACTCGCTGTCAGACATCTTTTGCTGCGCTACAGGATTCGTGATCGCTTACAAATTGCGTTTCTGGTGGTCACTCGCGCTGTTCGTCACGACAGAGATCGTACTGATCTTTTGGATCCACGACAGCCTGATCATAAACATCATCATGCTGTTGTTTCCAAACGACACGATCAGAAATTGGCAGTTGGCCCGTTAGCGTTCGCCTCGCGCGGCTTCAACGGCGGATTGGATCTCGACCGCAAGCCGTCGTGAGCCCGGCTGGTCAAAGGTCTCGATCCAGCGGATCGATTCGTCCAGGACGCGGAGTTGATACTCGCGCCAGTTCGGCTTGCCGGCGACCGAACCAAACTCGCCTTTGTAATAGGCGGTCCGCGGCGGCCGGATGGTGTCGCTGAGCTGGCGGTCGACCGAGATGTTCATTGTCGGAATGCCCGCCATCTCGACGCCGCGGGCAATGATGGCAAGGTTCTGATGCGCAAGCCGCGACGCCGGGATAAAAAGCGCCGCACGCACCTGATAACGTTCTAAACGCTCGACCAACGCGGGTGTCAGTTCGTTCGCGACACGGATCGCATCCGGCGTAAAGCTCGACACGCTCCACCATACCTCGTTCAATTGGCCGATCACGGCGTTGGCCTGATACTCGAGCAGCCGCTCGATCGGTATCTGGCAATTTCGGTCCTCTCGAATAGCTGTCGGGTCGTAGCCTTTTGAAGCGTATGACAGATCTTCGGCAGCGACCTCGACCGGTATTTCGCGATATGACGCATCACCCTCGCGCGAGTCGATATCAAAGGCTTCGGTGCCGGTAATATACGCACCCGCGCCCGAGATAAGCGCGATGTTCAGCAGCGGCAGCGCTCTTTTCAGCGGTGTGAATGGCGCACGCTCGTTTTCGATAAACGGATAATTGTTCAGGTCCTCGCTGCCGTTCCAGCGCGCAAATCGCTTTGAGAACTCATCCGATTTCTCGATCAGTTGCATAAGTGTCTAGATCTTAAACTGTTTTGAAAAATCCAAAGGATCGTTGGCGGCCTTTTTCGGTCCGGAGCGGCGCACGGCAATGATGATAAATGCGATCAATGCCGCCGCAAACGCCGCTATCATTACCCAAGATGAGTATTGATGAAGCTGATCGAATTGGATCTTTAGCGGGTCATCCGCCGCCACCTCGTCGATCGGTTTGCCCATCTGCGTCCGCAAAAGCAGCATCCACCACGAGATAACAAACTGCCCGACGGCACACCCGATGCCGAGGATAAAAAGCATCGTCCGCTCGATCCAAAGACCGGCGATATTTGTGCCCGCCGCGACGATCAGCGAGGTCAGCAGCAAAACGAACGCCACACCGAGACCACTGTAATTCAGGATCGCAAACATCCGGCCGACCAACGTTCCGGCCATCTCATGCGTCGGAATAGTTTGAAAGGCAGTCTCGGCCGTCGCGACGAAAAACACCGCCGCGCCGAGCCATACGCCCAGGATCAGAAGCCGAAATGCGGTCAAGAATCTCATCAGTGAACTTGCGTGGCCAAGACGCTATTATGTCCATTTTGCGGGCAAAGGGCAATTTACTCAACAAAACCGCCGCGTTTGAATCGACAGGTGAATAAAGGATAATACCTGCAGCCGTTTAACTACCCCGAAGATGCGAGTTCCGTTTGTCGATCTACAAGCTCAATACCAGAGTCTCAAATCGGACCTTGACGCCGCCGTTTCACGTGTCCTTTCCGAGACCGCCTTTATCGCCGGAAAATATTCCGCCGCGTTTGAGGAGCAATTTGCGGATTATCTGGGCGCCGAGCATTGCGTCGGCGTTGCGAACGGGACCGACGCGATCGAGATCGCTCTGCTGAGTGTCGGCATCGGTCCCGGCGACGAGGTCCTGGTCCCGGCAAATACCTTCTTTGCGACGGCCGAGGCAGTTGCCAATATCGGCGCGGTGCCGGTGTTTGTAGACATTGACCCCACGACTTATGACATCGACCCGCACCTGATCGAAGCCGCGATCACGCCGCTGACAAAGGCGATCATCCCCGTTCATCTATATGGCTTGCCTGCCGAGATCGAGCGGATCGTTTCGATCGCCCGAAAGCACGGATTAAAGATCGTCGAAGACTGCGCGCAGGCGCATGGCGCGACCTATCAAGGGCAAATGGTCGGCACCTTTGGCGACGCAGCGACGTTCAGCTTCTACCCGAGTAAGAATCTCGGAGCATTTGGCGACGGCGGGGCGATCGTGACAAACAGTGACGAGGTTCGGTCATTGGCGCGCGCCATCTCGAACCATGGCCAGCTGACAAAAAATCGTCATTCGATGATCGGCCGAAACAGCCGGCTCGACGGCATTCAGGGCGCTGTTCTCTCGGTCAAACTGCCGCATCTCGATAGCTGGATCGACGCCCGCCGGTCGCGGGCCGAGCTGTATAACAAACTCCTTGGCGGTACGGGCATCGTTCTTCCTATTGAACCCGACGCCCGGCGGCACACTTATCATCTCTACGTCGTCCGCGTGCCCGAGCGTGATGCCGCCCAGGCCCGGCTTAAGGAAGCCGGGATCGACACTGGCATTCATTATCCGACCGCTCTTCCATATCTTGAGCCGTTTGCCAGACGCGGCTATACGCCGAATGATTTTCCTGTTGCGCACGCGCAGATGGGCCGGCTTCTCTCGCTGCCGATGTATGCTGAGCTTACCGACGAAATGGTCGAGCATGTTTGCACCGCATTGACCGCCGCGGTCGCGACTCCAGCCGGTGCGATCGCCTGACAACTAACGTGGCCGCCTGCAAACCAGCCATTTGGATAGACGTCGATAACTCGCCTCACGTCCCGCTGTTTGCTCCTATCCTCAGCTATTTTCGCTCACAAGATGTGAGCGTTTTGCTGACCGCGCGCGATCACTCACAGACGATCGAGCTGCTCGATCTGCATGGATTTTCGGGAACATATACGGTTGTAGGTACGCACGCAGGCGGCAGCAAACTCAAAAAGATCGCCGGTCTTATTTCGCGAGCTTGGCAGCTTGCGCGATCTATAAAGAAGAGTGGTATCAGGCCCGCAGTTGCAGTCAGCCACGGCTCGCGTTCTATGGTTTTGGCTGCTCGTTGGCTGAAAATTCCGGTCATAACGATGTACGACTACGAGCATACAGAGACGTGGATCTTTAACCGATTTTCGAAGCGCGTACTCGTGCCTGAAACGATCCCCGATGAAGTGCTTGACCAGATCGGACTCAAGCCCGGTCGCCGAGCGAAATATTCGGGCCTAAAGGAAGAAATCTATCTTCATTACTTTTCCCCGGCAACGAATTTCCGCGAAGGACTCGCCGCCGAGCTCGGTTTTGCAATAAGTGATGCGACGGTTCTCGCGGTCCTGCGGCCGCCGGCGACAACAGCGAACTATCACGATCCGAAAAGCGAAGAGATATTCGACGCGATCTTAAAGCGGATCAACCGCTCGGAAAATACGCTGGCCGTCATCGTGCCGCGGACAAGCGAACAAAGACACGAGGTCGAGCAACTTCTCGAACGCGGTCGGTACTCAAAGGAACGGCTGATCGTGTTGAAACACGCTGTCAATGGGCTGGACCTTGCCGTGGCGGCCGACCTAATGATATCCGGCGGCGGAACGATGAACCGCGAGGCGGCTCTTCTTGGCGTGCCCGTCTACAGCATTTTTTCCGGGAGGCTGGGCTCGATCGACGCACAGATGGAAAGCGACGGACGCATAAAATTTATTCGCGAAAGGTCTCAGATCGAGGACATAGATCTGATCTCACGCGACCGGTCCGACAGCATTGGCGTAAATATTCCCGACCGGGTTGAGAGATTTGTAATAGAGCAGATAAACTCGTTCGTGAGTCGGGCCTGATGTTCAAGCAATATCCGAAATACAAATTCATTCTCGCCCTCTGCGATTACCTGTTTTTGCTCGGAGCCTGGGTCGCGGCGATACTCATCCGTTTTTGGGGCGTGTCGACGGTCGATCTGTTGTCGCGGCCGCTGGTTCGGACGCAGGCGGCGCTTATCATTGCTTACTCCGTCATCTGGATCGTCATTTTTCAACACGTCAATCTCTACAAGCTAAATCTCTTCATGGCTTTCGGCGAGCAGTTGATCGCCATTGCCAAATCACTTATCTACGGCCTGATCGGCCTCATCGTTATCACGTTTCTTTTTAAGCGGCTTGATTTCGTCGACTCGCGTTTGGTGATCGGTCTGTTTGTCGTGATCGCATTTCTGGCGATCAGCGTTTTTCGAATCGCGGTTTTCCGACGGTTGTTTGCTCTCGCGTCGCAGAAGAAAATCCTCCGTCGCAAAGTGCTGATCATCGGCAAGGACCGGACTGCCAAGATGGTCGCGGCCCAGATCGCCTATGACGACCGGCACGGTTTCGAGGTTGTCGGTTTCGTCAACGACGAGGTGGCCGCCGGCGAGCGCGTCTTCGAAGACCTGAACAATGTCGGAGCATTAAGCGACCTCGACCGTCTCGTCAACGAAAATGAGATCGAGGAAGTGATCATCGCCGAGAGCGATGTCAGTCACGCGTCTTTACTCGAGATCATCGACCAGGCCCAGGCAACGCGGGCGAATGTGCGGCTCGTGTCGGAGCTTTACAACATCATTCCGGAAAAGGTCCTGCTCGAAGAGTATCTCGGCATCCCCATCGTCAAGATGCCGCAAAACTACGACAACACGTTCTTTAATATCTACAAGCGCGTCTTTGATGTGGTTTGTACGGCAATCGGCATTATCATTCTGTTCGTCCCGTTCGCCGTGATCGCGCTGCTGATAAAGCTCACATCAAAAGGGCCGATTTTTTACACGCATACACGGATCGGGAAGGATTGTGAGCCGTTCAGGTTTTATAAATTCCGGACGATGTATCTCGGGTCAGATGACGCCGCACATCGCGAGTTTGTTACCGAGTTTATCCAGTCTGGCGGCGGCGACGGCGTCAAAAAGATAACCAACGATCCGCGGGTAACGCCGATCGGCCGGTTTCTACGACGAACAAGCCTCGACGAGCTGCCTCAGCTTATCAACGTTCTCAAAGGAGACATGAGTCTTGTCGGTCCGCGGCCGTGCCTGCCGTATGAGCTTGAGAATTATCAGCAATGGCACCGCCGCCGCTTGTCGGTCATTCCCGGCTGCACCGGCCTATGGCAGGTGGCGGGCCGAAGCGCCGTCGATTTTAACGACATGGTCATCCTTGACCTCTTTTATATCGACAACATGTCACCGCTTTTCGACCTGCGGATAATCTTCCGCACGCTGCCGGTAATGCTGCTGGCAAAGGGAGGGCACTAGCGCGTTTTGAGTTCCAACTTTGGTTGGCTTCTTTTGACGCTCAAAACATGAAAGTCGCCGTCATAGGAGCGGGCTATTGGGGCCCGAACCTGATCAGAAATTTCGCTTCATTGGACGAGGTCGAAGGCGTCATCGCCTGCGACCGCGACAGCAACCGCCTAGCAAAGATGCGCAAGATGTTTCCCGGCATCGAGACCTGCTCTGATGAGAATGACGCGATCCTAAACCCCGAAGTTGCTGCTGTTGCCATCGCCACGCCGGTTTCGACGCATTTTGATATTGCCCGCCGCGCTATCGAGGCCGGAAAACATTGCTTTATCGAAAAGCCGATGACGGCCAGCGTCGCCGAGGGTGAAGAGTTGATCGAGCTGGCGACAAAAAAGCAAGTTACGCTTTTTGTCGACCACACCTTCGTCTACACAGGTGCGGTTCGCAAAATGAAGGAGATCATCGAGTCAGGCCGTCTGGGCGACATTTATTATTTCGATTCGGTTCGCATAAATCTCGGCCTGTTTCAGCATGATGTCAACGTCATCTGGGACCTCGCTCCGCATGATCTTTCGATAATGGATTATCTGCTCAGCGAGAAACCCGTTGCTGTTTCAGCGAACGGAAGCTGTCACATCGGAAATGAGCTCGAAGACATCGCTTACCTGACTCTCGAATTCAACGACAACCTGATCGCGCATTTTCACGTCAATTGGCTCGCGCCCATGAAGATCCGCAAGACGCTGATCGGCGGAACGAAATCGATGATCATCTACGACGACACAGAGACGAGCGAAAAGGTAAAGGTCTATGACAAGGGGATCGATGTCACGAGCCGCGAGGGCGTCTATAACACGCTGGTTCAGTACCGCACGGGCGATATGCTCTCGCCAAAGCTCGATCAGGAAGAGGCCCTTGCCGTCGCAACGCGGCATTTTCTCGATTGCATTCTTAACAACAGAACGCCTATAACCGATGGCCAAGCGGGATTGAATGTCGTGCGTGTGCTCGAAGCGTCAGCCGTCTCGGTAAAAAACCGCGGCCGGCTCGTTGAGCTATAAAATGTCGACCTTCTTTAGCGAAAAATATCTCCGCGAAAATTTCATCCGGCTGAGTAATGTAAAGCTTGGCCGCGATGTAAGGATCTATTCATTCGTTAACGCCTACGGCTGCGAGATCGGCGACGAGTCGCGCGTCGGCGCATTCGTCGAGATACAAAAAGGCGTCGTGATCGGCCGTCGGTGCAAGATATCCAGCCACTCTTTTATCTGCGAAGGCGTGACCATTGAGGACAATGTTTTCATCGGCCATGGCGTGATGTTTACCAACGACAAATTTCCGCGCGCGACCAACCCTGACGGCTCACCGCAATCCGAGGCCGATTGGCAGGTCTTGCCGACACTCATAAAGCGCGGCGCCAGCATTGGCTCGAACGCGACCATAATTGCCGGCGTCGTCATTGGTGAAAAAGCTCTCGTCGGCGCGGGTGCCGTCGTCACTCGCGATGTGCCGGACGGCGCGGTAGTGGCGGGCGTCCCGGCGCGTCCGGTGCGCAAATGAATATCGATGCCGCATTAAAGGACGCGGCTGATGCGCTTGATGCGGCAGATGTGGCTGATGCTCGGCCGCAGGCGGCTTCGCTCCTTGCCTTCGCGCTCAACCGAGATCGAACGTTCCTTTTTGCGCATTCCGGACTGGAATTGACGTCCGACGAGCTTGCCGCATTTACCAGTCTCATAAGGCGTCGCTCGTCGCGCGAGCCGTTCCAATACATCGTCGGCCGGCAGGAGTTCTATGGCCTCGACTTTCAGGTCACGCCCGACGTCCTGATACCTCGGCCCGAGACCGAGATCCTGGTCGAGGCGGCTATTAAACATTTGTCAGAGATAGACAAGCCGCGGTTCTGTGAGATCGGCGTCGGATCAGGCTGCATTTCGGTCGCAATATTGCATGCACAGCCCTCTGCGACTGTTGTCGCGGGCGACATTTCAGAAGCGGCCCTAACCATCGCCCGTCGAAACGCCAAGTTAAACGGCGTTTCGGATCGCCTAACACTGATCGAATCCGACGTTTTCGCAAATGTCCCGGACGAAGAGTTCGACGCCATCGTTTCCAACCCGCCGTATGTGCCGCGACTTGATCTCGATTCACTCCAGGCCGAAGTTCGCGATTTCGAGCCGGTCACCTCTTTGAGCGACGGCGGCGACGGCTTGTCTATCATTCGCCGCATTGTCGACGGAGCGCCATCGCGTCTCAAAAAAGGTGGATGCCTTTTCATGGAGATCGGTTTCGATCAGTCGTCGAGAGTCGAAGCGATGTTTGATCGCGCCGTTTGGTCGAGCGTCGAGCTTTTACCCGATCTGCAGAGCATTCCGCGCATCGTCACGGCCCGTCTGTGATCGGCCGCACCAGGCCGCTGAGGCAGTTATAAATGCGGCTTGCGCAAAGCCATAAGTAGAGTTAATATGAGGGTAATTTCGGAAGACAGTAGTACAATGCGGTTCGAAGTGTCCGAACAGCGATCAATTGCCGGCAGTTCTCGATAGACGCTCGGCCGATCCGTCTTTTGGCGGGTTTTTGACAGTATCGGAGGTGGTGTTATGAAAGGTATGCTAAACGGCTTACTGGCGATCGTAAGTGTTGCGATCGCAGCCATTTGCTTTTTCGTCTACCGCGGAAATGCAAATAGCCTCTATATAATTTTGGCAATTGTTTTCGGGGTGCTATTCATCGTCTTTGGCGGTATGTTCCTTTCGGGACGCGTTAACAAAACCGAAGAAATACATATCACGGAATAGTTGCTCGACGGCGAGTTTTCACCTGCAGCGTTTTTCACCCCTGCGGATATAGCCGCGCAAGACACACAGGCGGGCGGTTTCTCTTAATAGACTCGGTCCGTCCCGCTCATTTTAAACAACCCGGACGATGGATTTAGTCGTCAAATCATCGTATAATGTTGACAAAAAGGTAAGGATTAGATCGTCCGCCTTTTTGCCGAATTAACAATGCCCAAGATCGCCGACATACAGGAAACGCCAAACCCGAACGCCGTTAAGTTCATCCTCAGGGAACCGGTGTCCGCGGGCACCTCGCATTCGTTTAAGAACGCTGAGGCGGCGGCGAACGACGAGTTTGCCCGATCGCTGTTTGAAGTCGGCAGCGTCGTGTCCGTGTTTTACATGGACAAGATGGTGACGGTCGAAAAAACGGACGAGTCTGAGTGGGACGAGATCCTGCCCGAAATGGCGGTGCCGATCCGGGCGGCGGCATCTGTCGCTACATCGAACGGACACTCGGCCGCGGCGGCCGTCGGCGGAGCTATTGCAGCGGCCGTCGCTCATGACGACCCAAAGCTGCGTGAGATCGATGCTCTTCTTGACGAACGAATTCGCCCATATCTGGCCGGCGACGGCGGATGGCTCGAGATCGTCGGGCTCGAGGACCATACGCTTCGCATTCGTTACGAAGGCGCCTGCGGCTCCTGTCCAAGTTCGCTGACCGGCACGCTCATGGCCATCGAAAACATGATCCGCGAAGAGATCGACCCCGACATCGAGGTCGTCGCCACCTAAGCCGCGCAAGGCTACAAACAAAGTTAAACATTTTCTTGACTTTGCCTCTTCCGATTCGTCATAATGACCGATAGGGCTTTTACGCCCTACCTATCGACCTGTCCGTACTCACCCACCCCGCCGTGAACGGTCGCCACAAGCCCAGATGGAGGAAAAACCCCTGTGAATAGCGAAGAACTCGAGTTAAGCCTGAGGTCTGAATTCGAGGCACATGTTAAGGCCGTCCTCGACGACGTCCAGCAGCAGGTTGCCGATTTTCAAGTAAAGATCGACGCCGAATTTGATAAGCACCGCAGCCTGATGGACGAGGCCTTTAAGGATTTCGTGTCCCGGCTCGCCGGCGAGCAGACGTTGGACCAGCCCTTTAGACAGTCCCTCGTCGAGCATCTCAGACTTGCTCGCGACGACGGTGCCCGTGTTGCGGCATCGGCCATGGCCGAGGCTGAGGCGATGGGTGCCGATTCGGCACGCACGGCCAGCTTTAGCTTGACGCGCGATGCGGTGAAAGAGATCAGCAGCCAGACCTCTCAGTCGGCTATCCTCCGTTCGCTGGTCGATTACGCTGAACAGTTTTGTCCGCGCGGCGTGTTTTTCATCGTCCGCAACGAACAGTTTGTCGGTTGGCAGGCCCTTGGCCGCGAAGCCTCGGTTGACGACGCGAAAGTTCGCGAACTGAGCTTTCCGCTTTCATCGGCGAACGCGCTTGGTGATGCTGTCCGCGATCTCGCTACGGTCGAGAGGCCCAGCGCAGACGGCGACAGCGTCTATCTCGACGCGCTAGGATTTGGCCGCCCGGAGATGGCATACGCCATTCCGCTGGTCGCTCGCGGCCGCGGAGTTGCGGCGTTGTACGTCGACGGCGGCAAGGCCAACACGGCTGTAAATATCGAGGCCCTTGAGATGCTTGTTCGCGTCGCCGGATTGACCGTCGAGCTGCTTGCATCGAACCAGGCCGCCCGCCCGCAGGCAGTCGAGGCTGAAGAGCATGTAGAACATTCCGCGTCGGTCGAGTCAACGCCGGTACAGGAAGCGGTTGAATACGCGCCGGTCGAAGAGGCTCCCGCCGAGCAGTATCAGTTCGAATCCGCCCAAGAGTGGAATGCACCCGCGACCGAACCCGAGGTCGAGCATGTCTCCGGCTACGATCCGGCACCCGCATACGAACCGCAGGCTCCGACCTACGAGCCGGAAGTTCCCGTTTACGAGGTCGAAACATTTTCGCCCGCCGCGAGCGAGACCATCGAGGTCCAGGAGATCGAGGTCGAGCCGCAGGTTGCCGACGCCGAAGAGCCCGCTCGCGATTTCGCTTTCCGGCCCGCCGTTGAGGAAGACGACCATCACGAAGATCAAGTCGAAGCTCCTGTCCAGGTCGAATCAAACGGGCATGTTGAGACGACATCCGTCGCGACCAATAATGTAACGACGACAGTTCAGCCCGGCGAGCCGCGGCAGTTTGGCGGCACACGCCGATTGGACCTGCCGATCGAGGTTGCGGAAGATGAACGCGGCACGCACACCAAGGCGCGTCGCTTTGCACGTCTTCTGGTTTCCGAGATCAAGCTCTATAACGAGGACAAGGTCCGCGAAGGCCGCGAGGCCGGCGATCTCTACGACCGTCTGCGTGAGGCCATCGACCGCTCGCGTGAGATGTATGACAAGCGGGTCGAGGCCCCTGTCTCGTCACGTTTCGATTATTTTCACTACGAGCTCGTCAACGACCTCGCCGAAGGCGACCCCGCCCGTCTCGGCGGCCACTACCCCGGTGCCGCAGTGTGACACGAGCGACTCTGAGTTCGAACACAAAACGCCGTCACGCAAAAGTGGCGGCTTTTTTTGCGCCGGGTCTGCGCCGGCCTTGCGCCGTTTTCGGTTTTGGCTGTAAACGCTCGTTTCATTGGGTTTACAGTATCTGCGCCGATTTTTTGTGGAATTTAAAGAATTCCGGCGTTTGTGAGACTTTTCCCTCCCTGATTCTTGTGGATCGGTTCACACAAAGCGCACCGAAGCCGAAGGCCAAAGATCGAGTTGTCAAAGATCAAAATCCGGCCGAAACACGTTTGTGTCTCAGTTCGATATGATTATACCATGCTTGTCAAGAGGGTTTTTGGAAATAAGTCCCTGCGAATGATCAGTATGATAGGCGCGGCCCCGGTCTTATCTTCGATGCTTGATCTGACGCTCAAATCAGTTGGTCGAACTATTTCTTTTGCCAAGTGCGATGCGGGATGACCTCGCAGATCCGAGCGGTTTTGAGGTTTTGGATTTCCGCAGCATAGCATAAGATAGTTCAATTCCAAACTCCGGTTGGCTCTATGATCCGAGATCGAGCGGCATTTTGGACATTCTACCTAGGTTCTAAGAAGGAAGACATGAAATCTCTCACTCTCGCACTATTTATGGCGCGCCACCGGCCCATACACTGGCTTCGATCAATTTCAACGCGTGTCCTACACATTCGTTCGAACGGGTCTAACACCACTTCAACAAAGGCAAGGCCTCACTCGTCATATCATTTGCGCAGCCTTCTTCCGTGCGCTCTATTGTGCATCGCTGGCGTCGCTGTCATCGCCGATCTTGATTCGGGAGTCTCTGGGCATGAGGGTGACAGTAGTGACTTAGTTGCCGGCCGAATGGCCCCCTCCGTCGATCTCAAGAAACTAAGCCTCAGCTTTGTAGAGAACAAGGGTCAATTTTCCGACACAGTCGCATTTGCAGCGCAGACCAACGCTAGCGACCTCTTCTTTACAAAGGGATCGGTTGTTCTCAATCTACTCTCTCATACCGCAGGAAGGTCCGGGTCGGCTACCGGGGTATCGAGACCAACAGCGTCCGAGCGTGAAGGCGCTACGCTTCAAACTGAGAGTCTTGAACTTAAGTTTATCGGTGCGAGTGCGAATACCGTTATCCGAGGGGAAGATGGGAAATCTGGCAAGTTCAACTATCTAAAGGGGACGGACAAACGAAAATGGATATCTGACGTCAGTACCTTCGGAAAGATAAGATACACAGGTCTTTATGAGGGAATCGATGCGGTCTTCTACGGAAACGAGGGCCGGGTTCAGTATGATTTTCTTGTAAAGCCACACCATGCGCCCGAGAAGATCCAATTCTCTTTTCCGGGCGCTCGTGCGGTGAAGCTCGAAGCTTCAGGGGATCTGCAGATACAGTCACAAGTTGGCTCGGTCGGTCTCAGTCGTCCCATCTCCTATCAGATCGAGAACGACGGTACGCGAAAGGAAGTAGATTCAGAATTCGTAATTGACCGAGATCGACATATTTCCTTTCGCGTCGGTAAGTACGACAAAGGTCGCGATCTGGTCATTGACCCCATTTTCACTTACTCAACGTTGCTTGGCGGCGGCTTCGACGACATAGGGTACGCCGTCAAGGCAGATTCGAACGGCAATGCCTATATCGTTGGTTCGACACACTCTTTAGATTTTCCAACTTCGCCAGGGGGCCGCAAGCCAATACAAGGCACGACGGACGCATTCGTCACGAAGCTAAATCCGCAAGGAACTGACATTGTTTATTCAACAGTTATCGGAAGCTCTCAGGATGACTTCGGTTATGACATCGACATCGATAACAGCGGCGCGGCATATGTTGTAGGAACCGCGGGCGTCAACTTTCCGCAGCAAAACGCGCTCAAATACTATTCATCCTTATATTCGAGTCCAAACAATGTAAATAACTGGCAGGGCACCGTAGGCCTCAATGATCCCGTCAATACTATCGCCACCGATCCGCGCGATCCGCTGGTAGCTTACGCTGGAGTAAATGGCGGCGTATACAAGACGACAAACGCCGGTGCGAATTGGCTATCAGTCAATAACGGACTCCCGAGTAACTTACCCAACGTAACGGCGATTGGCGTGAGCGCGCAGAACTCCGTCGTTTTCGCCGGTGCCACGACACAGCTTTTCAAATCGGTCGACGGAGGAACCTCCTGGCAGACAGTCAATTTTTATTTCGGTCCGAATACCTTCAATAGCATCCTCGTTGACCGCACAAATCCTCAGTTTGTATTTGTTTCAAAAGGAACATTTTTGTATCGAAGTACCGACGGGGGTACGTCGTGGGCACAGATCCACAGCAATTTTCTCAACGGCAATGAACAGATTTTCACGATCGTCAATCATCCGACGATTCCTGGATTCGTAGTGGCAGGCACCTTCGGGAACATGCTCCTCAGCATGGACTACGGTGCCACTTGGCAACCCGGGCCGATCGGCGGTGCGTTTCGGGTACTTTTCGATGTACGCGATCCGTCGATCATATACGTCGCAACATTGAACGGAGTGTATCGAGGTTCCTTGACGACTTTTCAATACGCAAAGGTCAGCACTAACTTGCCGAGTGCCGCCGTGTATGGGTTTCAACAGGATCCGCTAAACCGAACTAATTTTTATCTCGTGGGTTTTTTCCAGGGAATTCTGAGAAGCACCGACGACGGTGTCACCTGGAATCAGTATAGTCAGGGGCTGCCCAGCTCCGGACAACTGGTTGTAAATGCGATCTCGTTTATCAACGGTGGCAATTCGCTGCTGGCGGGCCCCAACTATATACCCGGAGGTACTGGATTCGCCCTAAAGCTGAACGCTGCGGGAGATGACCTGATCTATTCAACCCGGCTTGGTGAAATGAACAATGCTGTAGCGGTCGATTCAGGCGGTAGAGCCTATGTAGGCGGGACAATTGGAAATAATTTGTTGCCGCTCGTCAATCCACTTCACGGTTACTCCGCGCGCAATGATGGATTTATTTCAGTCATTGCCGCGTCAGGCGGCACGCTAGACTTTTCTACATACCTTGGCGGAACGCAGGACGATTTCCTTACGGATATAGCCCTAGACCCAGCCGGCAATATCTACGCAACAGGGCAGACATGGTCGCCCGATTTTCCATTGACGGCGCCTTTCCAAAGCACGCTCAAGGGGCAGGACGATGCTTTTGTGACTAAGATCGCACCCGATGGTTCCGGAACGATATATTCGACTTTTTACGGAGGCGCGGGTAACGAACTTGCAAACGCTATTTCAGCTGACGCTTCTGGGAACGCATACTTTACCGGGAGTACGATCTCGACCGATATCCCGCTTGGAACGAACCCTGCAATCCAACCCGTCGCGGGCGGGGCAACAGATTCATTTATCGCGCAACTCAATCCCACCGGGTCGAGTCTTCTCTACGCCACGTATCTCGGGGGCGTCGGGCTCGATATCACACACGATATCAAGATCGGTTCGGACGGTGAGATCGTGGTTGCAGGGGAAACCCAATCAATTGACTTTCCTACAGTCCGAAGCTTAAAGAACAAGGGGCCGTTTGAAATGAGCGCAGACCGCGGCGTGACTTGGCGTAATGACTATGAAGGTTTAAACGCCGTCGACATATTTTCGTTCGCGTCGCACCCGGCAGTGCCGGGAACTCTGCTTGCTGGTACCGACGAAGGTTTATACCGAAGCACTGACGGAGGCCAGCATTGGTTGCGCAGTAATGCCGGCGTAGGCACTTTCGGTATAGCGAAGGTCCTGTTCGATCCCGGAAATCCGTCAATTGCGTACGCTGGGACATTCGCTACGACACCCGGGGTTTCGGTCGGAGGCATGTACAAATCGACCGACGGTGGAGCAAGCTGGACGCAAATCAACAACGGTATTTCCTCGAGTACGCGGCAAATCTTCGCTGCCGCGATCGACCCTACAAATTCAAATGTCATCTATGCCGGTTCCGACGGATTCAATCCGGGGTTTCCACTCTACAAAAGCATGAATGGCGGCCAGTCATGGACTGCATTAGGCGCGGTCTCGAACATTGATGACATTGCGATCGATCCGACGAACTCCTCAATCGTTTACGCCGCAAGCGATATTATCCAACCCTACCTCTTTCGCTCGACAGATGGCGGCATCACTTGGAGCACTGTAGTATCGAGCGGATTTAGTCGTGTTCGCTCGATCGTTATCGACCCCAAGGATCACACACGGCTCTACGTTGGTGCTGACAACGGTGTATTTTATTCGACGAATCAAGGCGCGAACTGGCAAAAGGTAATAAACGCTGGCGGAAATGGAGTTGCATTCGACCCGATTCAGACGACTAATTTTTACGCTGCAACAAGTCTGGGATTATACACAAGCACTGATCGAGGCGCATCGTGGACGCTGCAAGACAGTGGTCGAAATCATAAGCAGTTGCTGACGGTGGCCGCTGATGCCGCTACCGAAGGCGTGGTCTACGCCGGCTCGATACCGTTTGTCGAATCCGATGCGTTTGTGACAAAGATCGCGCCGTCGGGTGCTTCTTTTCAATATTCAACAGTCTTTGGGGCTACCGGGGACCCAAATGTCGGTAATGTGAATCCGTTGCCGCTCGATTATGCTTTCGGGCTGGGTCTCGGGCCAAATGGAAGCATTTTTTCGACGGGATATACCCGATACGACAACTTTCCGACGACGCCCGGCAGCGCCAGCGATCACTGGAGCGGAATGGACGATGCCTTTGTTGTACGACTTGACGAATCACGAGAGATTCGAGGAAAAGTCGCGGACGGAGGCGGAGGACCGGTCAATGGAGTCACGATCGAACTTGTTGGAGCCTCGGCCCAAACTTATTCAACGGCACTTGATGGAAGGTACAGATTTAGCCAGGCTCGAGTCGGCGGCGATTTCGAAGTTACGCCGAGAAAACTTGGATATACCTTCCAGCCGGCGAGTGTTAGCATAAAAAACCTTCGGGACGATTTCACGGCGAATTTTACAGCCGTAGCTTCAACAAACACGATAAGCGGACACGTTTTGCAGGGTGGTTTACCTGCTACAGGTGTCACTGTTACGCTTAGCGGAGCTGCGAGCTCGAGTCAGCAGACCACCGCTGACGGTTCATACAATTTTCAGGTGGCGTCAGGCGGCGATTATGAATTATCGGCCTCAAAGATCGGGCTAATATTTGACCCGAGCGTCCAAAAGGTCACGAACCTTGTTTCTAATACAACCGCGGATTTTTCTGCGCGGCCCGGGTTCGTTATTAGCGGCCACGTGCTTTCGAGCGGCTCGGGCTTGTCGGGTGTTCCGATCATTCTGGCAGGCTCAGAACAACAGTCTGTCGAAACAGATATCAACGGGCGGTTCGTGATCGAGGCTGGTGCAGGCGGGAACTATACAGTGTCTCCTATGTCCTCATTTGCGTTTGCGCCTTCGTCGGTGAATATCCCGTCGCTTAGTACAGCTCAGGACCTTGTTTTCAACGCCGTCCCACAAAACCTTGTCAGCGGCAATATTGCATTTGTTGGCATTAACAATGTCGATAATGTTCAAAACTTTGACATCTTTTCGTTTTCGTCAGGCTCCGCCACTAATCTTACGAATAACGTTGCGAATGACTTTGATCCGGTTTGGTCGCCGGACGGCAACAAGTTGGCTTTTGTTTCTGATCGCGACGGCAATTCGGAAATTTATGTGATGACTGCCGATGGTCGAAATCAGACTCGGATCACATTCAATCCAGCGGTCGACGGTGAACCCACGTGGTCACCGGATTCGCGGCGGATCGCCTTCGTCCGGCGGCCTGGAGGAACCAATTCATCTGAGATTTACGTTATAAATGCCGACGGCTCTAACCAGGTCCGGCTTACGAACAATGCAATATACGAATACTCACCCGCATGGTCGCCTGACGGCGGTGAGATCGCCTTTGTAAGTGAAGAGGACGGAAACGCCGAGATATATGTAATGGATAGCTCAGGCTCAACCCGCCGTCGCTTGACGGATAATCCATTGCCCGATCGGGATCCCGCTTGGTCGCCAGACGGTACGTGGATCGCATTCGACTCGGGGCTGGACGGAACTCGACAAATATGGAAGATCCGGCGCGATGGGACTGGGTTAACGCAGATCACAGTCGGCACGGCGGACAATAAGTCTCCCTCGTTCTCTCCAGATTCTCAACAGATCGTTTTTGCCGGATTGTGTAACCCTCCGGGGCTGGCAACGGTCAGCTCGAACGGAGGAAATCAGGGGTTACTCAACTCGTGTGGTCAATATACAGATGCTCCAAGCTGGCAGTCCCGACCGTACGTAAGATCTAAGCCGTTTGACTTTGACGGTGATGGGAAGACGGATCTTTCTGTTTTCAGGCCACAGGGGTCGGGTGGGGCGGCGGAGTGGTGGTATCGGCGGAGCATGAATGGGACTGTCAATGGGCTTCAATTCGGGATATCTACGGATAAGCCCGTGGCGGCGGATTTTACTGGTGATGGGAAAACCGATGTTGCTGTCTTTCGTCCTTCAAATGGTCAGTGGTATGTCTTAAGGAGCGAAGATTTCTCTTTCTTCTCGTTCCCATTTGGCACCAGCGGAGACATTCCGGTACCGGCTGATTTCGATGCAGACGGCAAAGCGGATGCTGCTGTCTTCAGGCCATCCACCGGGACATGGTTCATCCAGAAGACAACTGGCGGGACCGATATCATTCCATTTGCCCGCAACGGCGACATTCCGGTCGTCGCCGATTATGACGGAGACGGAAAGGCTGATATTGCGATCTTTCGACCATCCGGAGCATCGCCTGGTGCAGCCGAATGGTGGATCAGACGAAGCTCAGGTGCCGGAGTGCTGGCATTTCAGTTCGGCATCTCTACGGACAAAGCGGTTCCCGGTGACTACACAGGCGACGGCAAGACGGACGTGGCCATATACCGGCCTGGTTCGCCTGCCACATGGTATGTCTTAAGAAGCGAAGACTTTTCGTTCTTTTCCTTCCCGTTCGGCACAACGGGAGATCTGCCCGTTCCGGGCAACTATGACGGCGATGCCAAATGGGATGCTGGAGTATTCCGGCCTTCGAACAAGACATGGTTCGTCAATCAGACCAGCGGCGGCACTCTGATAATCCCCTTCGGAGTGTCAACGGACGTCCCAGTCCCAAGCACACAGGTTGGGAATTGATGGATGAATCAGGTCGATGAGAATCCACGCTTTTGGGAGCATGGTCAGGGTTTCTCGGGCTGGCGTTCGGAGGGCAGGACGGGGCGGTTGGCGGCTGGGGCGTCGGGCGATGTGTGGAGGTGGACGACCTTCCAATCCTTGCCGATCTTTTGAAAGACAAGCGTCATGCGGCCGGACGACGATTCGAGCTTGCCGTCGGTTTCCTGCGACTGTTTCCATTTGCAGGTGGCGTAGGCTGCTGATGGACCGAGCATCTCGATCCTGAGGCCCGTGAGCTCTAGTGTGACGTTCTTCGCTTTGGCATAGCTCTCGGCGCGAAGGTCCTTCATTGTCTTCCAGCCCTGTGTTACAGTGCCGTTATTATTGAAGAAAAGTATCCGGTCGCTGTTATCATAGACGCTCATTGCCTTTTCAGGGTCAGATTGCCGGATGCCCTCGACCAGGCGGTCAATGACATCGTGGATGGGCTTGGTCGGGTCAACTTTCTTGGCGGCGGCCTTCTGGCCGAAGCTGACGGAAAAGGCAAATAAAATGACGGCGACGGTAAATGCGATTCTTTTCATGGCTTTTCTCGAAGCGGGCGGGCGGCTCTTGTCTAAAGTTTATTACCCGCGTTCGGTGTCTTGCAACCTCGACGCCTTTGTTACACCATTTCGTCGCGGCCGGCATCGATAAATATACGTAATGCGTGTATAAAATTTGATTCGCATTTCGTGAAGTGCGTGTTTACGGGACGACGAGCGTTGATCCGGTCAGCGGTACGCGGCTTGCTGCAAACCCAAACGGAAGTTTGGTTTACAGCCGGATCCGTCGCCTCACCAGATCGGAAAAGCTAAAATTTGAGGAGGGAACTCTTATGTTTTCCGCAAGAAAGTGGATGTCACTTGTGGTCCTTGCTCTTCCCCTGTGCCTGGCGGGCGTCTCGCTGGGATTTGTTGTCGACGACGAAGACGTGCCCGATGTGACGACCCGTGTTGCGCGTCTGAGCTATCTGGACGGCGACGTTCAGGTCCGCCACGCCGGACAGCAAGATTGGGAAAAGGGCGTCGCAAATCTGCCCGTTGTCGAGGGCGACGAGCTGACGACTGCGGCCGGCGCCAGGGCCGAGATCGAGTTTGACAGTCGCACGTTTGTTCGTCTGGGCGGCTCGTCTTATCTGCGGGTCGTCACGCTGCAGGACTCAGGCATCGCTCTGAGCCTGCCTGAGGGCTCGTTGAGCGCTCGCGTTAACGATTTTAGTAAGGACAGAGCATTCCTTGAGATCGATATTCCAAAGGCGACGATAGCCATCGAGAAATCGGGCCTCTATAGGATCGATCCCGGTGCCGAAGACTCGACCGATGCTCACGTTCGCGTAACTGACGGCGGCCAGGCCCGGATCTATTCGGAAACTTCAGGATTCACGCTAAAAAACGGCCGTTCGGCAACGATCTTTCTAGGCGGCGACCGGGCCGGTGAGTGGGAAACGGCCGACGCGGCGCCGTTCACAGACGACTTCGATACGTGGACACTCGACCGCGATTCGACCATTGCCAAGCGGCTTAAGGACGCATATTACGATAAATATTACGATCGCGACATTTATGGTGCCGAAGACCTGAGCGGCTACGGCGATTGGATCTATACAAAGAGTTACGGCTATGTTTGGCGGCCGTATGCCTCGACCATCTCGCCTTATGCCGATTGGTCGCCGTATCGTTACGGACATTGGCGCTGGGTGCCGCCATATGGCTGGACCTGGGTCAACGACGAGCCATGGGGCTGGGCTACATATCACTGGGGCCGATGGGTCTGGGACGATAACTACTGGGTCTGGTCGCCGTACGGATATTACCGCCCGAGCCGTAGCTGGTGGGAGCCCGCTCTCGTCGTGATCTCGGTATTAAATG
>Ga0207707_10001334_pt1 | contig 22972 bp, 14 predicted proteins | sample KBSC83BmetaG_FD_184336 | JGI IMG/M metagenome (GOLD analysis project Ga0207707, IMG submission 184336) | Corn rhizosphere microbial communities from Kellogg Biological Station, Michigan, USA - KBS C8-3B metaG (SPAdes) (version 2) | ecosystem: Host-associated > Plants > Roots > Rhizosphere ...
CAGCCAGTCGCGAAAGCCGGCATCCCCGGTGGCATCGAGCAGCACGCCCGGCCCGTCAGCGGCGACGATGGTCGTGATGACATTCTCCGCCTGCGGCGCATCGACGGTTGAACCGGTGTGCCGCACGATGACCGGGAGCTGATACGTCACGGGCGGCGCATCGGCCGCCAGCTGTACGGCGACGCATGCGATGGCCGCCTCGCCACCGGCCCAGCGCACCGGCACGACGCCGCTGATGCGCGCGTCGCGTGTCGCGTGCCCCTTTGCGCCGTACCAGCGGCGCGATACGAGGAACGCGCTCAGCGTATTCGAGTCGAGAGCGCGAAGCGACGCCGCCTGAAGCGCCGTACTGGCGTTGCCCGCGACGTGCAGCGGTACCGGAGTCCGCGCCCGTTCGCTCACCCCGCCACCGGCTGGTCCGGCGGCACGAGCCGGAACCAGTAGAACGTGTGCGGGCCGAGGGACAGGAAGTACGGCCGCTCGCCCACCGGGGGAAAGGGCACCTTGCCGATGAGCTCCACCGGTACATGTCCCACCCACCGCTGCAGATTGATCTCCACCGGCTGCACGAAGCGGGAGAGATTGTGCACGCAGAGGATCACCTCATCCTCGTAGCGCCGCAGATACACGAGCACGCGCCGGTTTTCAGGGAGGAGCATCTCGAACCTGCCGCGCCCGAACGCCGCGTACTGCTTGCGTACGCCGACGATGCGACGCATCCAGCGGAGCAGCGACGTCTGTGTGCGCTCCTCGGCGGCCACATTGATCGCCTGGTAGCCGTACGGCGGATCCATGATGAGCGGGAAGTACAGCGCCTGCTGGTCGCCCTCCGAGAAGCCCGCATTCCAGTTCGCGCTCCACTGCATGGGCGTGCGGACACCATTGCGATCGCCGAGGTACACATTGTCGCCCATGCCGATCTCGTCGCCATAGTAGATGATCGGCGTGCCCGGCATGGTGAGCAGCATGGCGTTCATCAGTTCCATCTGCCGGCGGCCGTTGTCGAGCAGCGGGGCGAGACGGCGCCGGATGCCGACGTTGATGCGCATGCGGGTATCGCGCGCGTATTCCCGGTACATGTAGTCGCGCTCCTCGTCGCTCACCATTTCGAGGGTGAGCTCGTCATGATTGCGCAGGAACAGCGCCCACTGGCACCCTTCCGGGAGCGGCGGGGTCTGCGCGAGAATCTCGACGATGGGGCTGCGGTCTTCCTTGCGGAGCGCCATGTACATGCGCGGCATGAGCGGGAAGTGGAACGCCATGTGGCACTCGGTGCCGTTGCCGAAGTATTGAATCACATCACTCGGCCACTGGTTCGCCTCGGCGAGCAGCATGCGGCCGGGGAACTCGGCGTCCACGGTGGCGCGCATCTCGCGCAGCACCGCGTGGGTCTCCGGCAGGTTTTCGCAGTTCGTGCCATCGCGCTCCACAAGGTACGGAATGGCGTCCAGCCGCATGCCGTCCACACCCATGCGAAACCAGAAGCGCATCACCTCCTTCACCGCTTCGAGCACCGCGGGATTGTCATAGTTCAGATCGGGCTGATGACTGAAGAAGCGGTGCCAGTAGAACTGGCCGGCCACCGGATCCCACGCCCAGTTGGATGTTTCCGTATCGGTGAAGATGATCCGCGCATCCTGGTAGCGGGTGGGATCATCCGACCAGACGTACCAGTCGCGCTCGGCCGAACCTTTCGGCGCGCGCCGGGAGCGCTGGAACCAGAGGTGCTGGTCGGACGTGTGGTTCACGACCAGTTCCGTGATCACCCGCAGTCCCCGTTCGTGTGCCTCGCTGAGAAAGCGGCGGAAATCCTCGAGGGTGCCGTACTGCGGATGTATCGCCTCGTACTCGGCGATGTCATAGCCGTCGTCCCGGAGCGGTGATGGATAGAACGGCAGCAGCCAGATGCAATTGACGCCGAGCGACTGGATATAGTCGAGCTTCTCGATCAACCCCGGCAGATCGCCGTATCCATCCCGGTTGCTGTCGCGAAACGCCTTGATGTGGATCTGGTAGATGATGGCGTCCTTGTACCAGAGAGGATCGGGCATGATGATGGGTGGTTCGAGGTAGCTGGTGGCTGGTTGCTGATAACCGGGAATGGCGGAATCGGGATACAGGGTCGCCCCCGCTACCAGTCGCGCGCTATCAGCCTGAACACGTGGCCCACCCGTTCTCTGGGATCCAGTCTCACGTAGTTGCGCGACCCGCGCCACACATAGCGGGCGCCGGTGAGCAGGTCTTCAACCGCGTACGGGGCATCGGAGGCGAGGCCGAGCAGGTCGAGCGGAACGTGCACCATGCTTTCCTGCGCGTGAAGAGGGTCGAGGTTCACGACGACGAGCAGATCGTCGCGTCCGGCATCGGTCGCGGCGGATCGCCGATAGAACAGCATCCGGTCGTTTTCCGAGTGGTGGAACGACAGGTTCGTGGCGAGTTGCAGCGCACCATGCTCGTGGCGAATGCGATTCACGAGCGCGATGTCGGCGTTGATGTTGCCGGGTGCGTTCCAGTCGCGGGTCCTGATTTCGTACTTCTCCGAGTGCAGATACTCCTCGCTGCCGGCGTGCAGCGGCTCGTTCTCGCACAACTCGAATCCGCTGTAGATGCCATAGAGCGGCGAGAGCGTGGCGGCGAGGAGCAGGCGCACGCGAAACGCGGGTCGGCCGCCGGCCTGCAGATAGTCGTGCAGGATGTCGGGTGTGTTGGCGAAGAAGTTGCCGCGCAGGTATTCGCGCGCCGGCCCCTGCGTGAGCTCCGTGAGATAGTCGCGCAGTTCCGTGCTGGTGTTGCGCCACGTGAAGTACGTGTACGACTGCGTGAAGCCGAGCTTCGCCAGATACTCCATGCGCTTGGGGCGCGTGAACGCCTCGGCGAGAAAGATGATGCCGGGGTGCCGCGCGTGCACTTCGCCGATCACCCATTCCCAGAACGCGAACGGCTTCGTGTGCGGATTGTCCACGCGGAACGTGTGCACGCCGTGTCCGATCCAGAAGAGCAGGATGTCGAGACAGGCCTGCCAGAGCGCGTCGCGATCCTCGCACCAGAAGTCGAGGGGATAGATGTCCTGGTATTTCTTGGGCGGATTCTCGGCGTACTTGATGGTGCCGTCGGGACGAACGAAGAACCATTCCGGATGTTCGCGCAGCCACGGATGATCGGGCGAGCATTGCAGGGCATAGTCCAGCGCGACCTCGAGACCCAGCGCCTGCGCCTGTTGCACGAAGCGGTCGAAGTCATCGAGCGTGCCGAGCCGCGGCTCGATCGCCGTGTGTCCGCCGGCCGGACCGCCTATCGCCCATGGGCTGCCGGGATCGTCCGGCGTCGCGGTCAGGGCGTTGTTGCGGCCCTTGCGACTGGTCTGCCCCACCGGGTGAATGGGCGGGAGATACACGACGTCGAAGCCCAGGGCGGCGATCCGCTGGAGCGCGGGCCCGGCGTCGGCGAAGGTGGCGTGTTGACCGGGGGACGTGCCCTGCGACCGGGGGAACATCTCGTACCACGCCGCGAAGCGCGCGCGCTCGCGGTCCACGCGCACGGTGAGCACACGGTCGTACGTGGCGAGATCATCGGCCGGAAGGTATTCCTCGATGAGTGAGAGCAGGGCGGGATCGAAGGCTTCGCGGGCGCGCTCGGTGGGGTGGCGCGCGGAGTCGCGCAGCAGTGTGACCCAGCGCTTGAGCGACGTGCGCACGGAGCCGAAGCGGGATTTGCGGGCCGCGCGATCGATGAGTTGTGCGCCTTCGAGCACTTCGGACGACACGTCGTAGCCGGCGTCGACCTTTTTCTGGAGCTCGCTGCGCCAGGTGGCAAAGCGGTCCGTCCATGCCTCCACGGTAAAGGTCCACATGCCGACCGCATCGGCAACGAAGTCCGCGCTCCAGCGATCGCTGTTGAAGTCATACGTCATGGGGACCGTACGCCAGTCGGCGTCGGCCGGCCCGCGCAGGCGCACGCGCGCGGCGAGGAGGTCGTGCCCGTCCTTGAAAATGTCCGCGCTGATCTCGATGCGGTCGCCAACGACGCGCTTGGGCGCGAACCGGCCGGCATCGAGCTCGGGACGAACGGATTCGATCGCGAGGTGCGGCAGCGAACGAGTGAGGTGGCGGGAAGGGGCGGATCGTCTCTTTGGCGGCATGCGAATCGTGAAACGGGGGACCGGGAGGAAGATAGCGCGAGAACGGCCCAGGCCCCAATCGCGATGCAGCTACGGCCCGACCTGTCCGCGCGCTATCTTCCTGCTCAATGATGATTCCGCCTGACCTCTCGCACCTGCTCTCATCGCGCCCCGCCGTCGCCCTGCCGCTGGTGTTCGCCGGCGGCGTGCTGACGAGTCTCACGCCGTGCATCTATCCCATGATTCCGATCACGGTCTCGATCGTGGGTGGACAGGAGGTGGGCACCGGCGCCCGCGCGCGCTGGCGCCCGGTGGCGCTCACGCTCAGCTACGTCGTGGGCCTCGCGCTCGCCTACGCGGCGCTCGGATTGTTCGCGGGGCTCACCGGCACACTCTTCGGCAGCATCAGCAGCAATCCGTGGCTCTACTTCGCCATGGCCAATCTGCTCGTGCTCGCCGCGCTCGCCATGCTCGACGTGCTGCCCGTGCACCTGCCACAGCCGCTGGTGCAGCGTGCAGCCACAGCCGGGAACGGAGGACGCCTCGCGGGTACTTTTATCATGGGGGCCGCATCCGGACTCGTGGCGGCACCCTGCTCGGCGCCAGTCATGGCGGTGGTGCTCACGTGGGTGTCGCTCACGCACAGCGCCACGCTGGGATTCATCTATCTGTTCGTCTTCTCGCTGGGGATGAGCACGCTGCTCATCGTCATCGGCATCTTCTCGGGCTCGCTGTCCCGACTGCCGCGCGCGGGGAGCTGGATGATCTGGGTGAAGCGCGTCTTCGCGCTCATCATGCTGGGCGCGGCGGAGTATTACCTCATTCGCATGGGACAGGTACTGCTATGAAATCGTGCTCGCGGTTGTCAATTGCCCTCGCCCTTGGCGCGCTCGCTGTGATCGTCCCGGCTCGCGGGGCGCAGGCACAGGTCGGTATCGCGGTGGGAGCGCAGGCGCCGGGCGCCGCGGTCGAGACGCTGGATGGGAAGTCGGTGAATCTGTCGCAATTCATCGGCAAGAAGCCGGTGATGATGACGTTCTGGGCCACGTGGTGCACCAACTGCAAGGAGCTCGAGCCGCAGTTCCTCTCGCTCGTGAAGCAGTATTCGCCTCGCGTGACGTTCATTGACGTCGCCGTCTCAGTGAACCAGTCGGCCGACCGGGTGAAACGCTACGCGGAGAAATATCACTTCACGCACGAGATGCTCTACGATACCAACGGCAACGCCGTGACCGCGTACGATGTGCCCGCGACGTCCTATGTCGTGCTGGTGGACCGGAGCGGCAAGGTGGTCTACACGGGACTCGGCGGCGACCAGGATCTGGCCGCGGCGCTGAAAAAGGTGATGTAGGCGACTCTCCACCGCGCCACCACTCCGCCCTTGGGAATCGGCACACGGGAATGGGGAATCGTGGGAATGGGGAATGGGGAGGCCGATTCCCTGCTTTTGATGAAATAGGGGTGCGGCGGCAGGGGGCGGACTGCCTTACCGATTCCCTGTTCCCGTTTGCCGATTCCCCGGGGAGGGGTCGTGTGGCGGGGGACCGGCGCCCCTTACTTTCCCGCCAACAGCCCCGCCCCCTCCTCCGCAAGACCATCCACGAGCCGCTGCACGTGGTCGCGCTGCGTGCGCGGGTTCATGACCGTCACGCGCAGCACGCGCCGGCCATCGAGCACCGTGGTGGTGATCCACCCGCGGCCGCTGGCGTTGTAGCGCTCGCGCAGCGCCAGGTTCAGCGTGTCGAGCAGCTCATCGTCGCGTACACCATCGGGGTGCCAGCGGAAGCAGAGGATGTTCGATTCCGGTTCGTGCAGCGCCGTGAAGTCCTGGCGCGAGCCGAGCACGTCGTACAGGGCGCGCGCCATGGCGCAGAGATGATCGTAGAGCGCGGCCATGCCGTTCGCGCCGTGGCGCTGCAGAGCGACCCACACCTTGAGCGCGTCCACGCGGCGCGAGCAGAGAAAGCTGCGCGTCCCCTGGTCCGGCGTGCGTCCGCCATCGCCGCGATGAAAGAGGTAGGGCGCCTCCTGCGAGAAGGCCCGTTCGAGGTCCTGCTCGTCGCGTACGAGCAGCATCCCCGCGCTGAGCGGCATGAGCATCATCTTGTGCGCATCCCACGCCACCGAGCGTGCGCGTTCAATGCCGCGCACGCAATTCCGGTGCGTGGGCGAGAGGAGCGCTGACGCGCCGTGCGCCCCGTCCACGTGCAGCCAGACGCCGAAGGCATCGCACATCGCGCCGATCGTTTCGATATCGTCGAACGATCCGGTGGCGGTGGTGCCGGCGGTGGCGACCACCGCCATCACGCGTGTCCCCGCCTGCTGCAGCTCGGTGAGCCGTGTCTCGAGCAGTCCGGTATCCAGATGTGCGGCGGGCGCGGGAATCCGGATCAGGCGCCGCGTGCCCAGGCCGAGCTGCGCGACCGCGCGCTCCACGGCATAGTGCGCCTGGCCGCCGCAGATCACGACGGGCGCGTCCGCGGGAATGCCTTCTTCCCAGGTATTCGGCATGCATGCCGCGCGCGCGGCGAGCAGCGCCGTGAACGTGGCCTCCGTGCCGCCCGATGTGAACGTGCCGCCCGCGTCCCGCCCCCACCCCACGAGCTCGCACATCCAGCGGATCACGGTGCGCTCCACCGCCGTGCCGCTCGGCGACATCTCGGATACGGCGACCGACTGGTTCATGACCGCGATCACCGCTTCGGTCCACACGGCCACGGGCAGGGGCGCCGAGACCTGATGCCCCATGTACATGGGATGCGCCAGCCGGTTCATCTCGGCGAACACCTCCGTCTCGAGGCGCTCGGTGATCGCCGCGAGCGGCATCCCCGCGCGGGGCAGCGGTTCGGCGAAGCGTCGTGCAAGCTCCAGCGGTGAGAGTGAGCTGGACACGGGACCGGCCCCCTGACTCGTTCGCGCGAAGTAGCGTGTCACGAGTTCCAGGAACGGCAGCGCCGCATCGCGCTCCATGTCAGCGGACAATGGCGAGTGAGAAGCGAGGGACGAAGACGGCATGACAGGAGGAGAGAGTCAGGCGGAACGGGGGAATGACACGGGGCAACAGGGAGACATCGTACCGTCACCGATTCGACGCGAGTTTCCCCGATCGGGACCGGCTTCCGGTTCCGCGTTCCGCGTTCCGCCGTCCCGCCGGTTCGTGGCCCATGCCCAGTGTCAGCTCCAGCAGCTGGCGCGCCGGCTGTGGATCGCGGGTCAGATAGAACTGGATGCGCGAGATGATGACGGGATGCTCAATGCGCACACGCAGCAGGCGACGCTGCATCGCGGGCGTCATGGACGGGAAGTAGCTCAGTGTGCAGTGGGGCGAGAAGTGAAAGCGCGCGGGCTGAAAGCGCAAGCCGCTCGCCATGATGCGTTCGTGCAACGTGCGCAGCGGCCCGTGCGGATCGAGCGGCAGCACGATGATGTCCGTCTGCATGAAGCGCACCGGATGCTCGAAGTGCAGCACCAGGGGCGGCGTGTCGCTTGCCACGGGACCGAGCAGCGTGCGGAGATGCGCGGCGGTCGTGTCCGGCGCGATGGGACCGGCGCCGGAGGAGCCGATCAGGGTGACATGCGGGGTGGTTCCCTTCGTCAGCTTCGGGTCAGCCCAGCGCTGGATGGCCAGCACCTCGTCCCGTACCGCCCCTTCGAGCTCCGCCACCACGAAGATTCCACGTTTCATTCTGTCCTGAAACATAGTGACATAAATCGCCCGACGGGTGTACAAGGCTGGCCGGATGATGCGGGCCTGCTCTGGATGGATTGCCACTTGCGGGTTACAACTATGGCGGCGCCATGGCGCCGCGTGCCGTTTCACCTCTCATGCATCCACACGATGACTTCACGTCTTCGCATCCTGCTCCTGCTGTGCGTCGTGACCGCGTGCTCCCGGCCGCGACCCGTTGCTCCCGTACCCGCGCCCGCGGTCACGGTGCCGCCCGACACCCGGGAAGCATCGCTGTTCGCCGTCGCGGTGAAGCACGGCACACGAACCACTACCGGCGTGCCCGGTCCGAACTACTGGCAGCAGACGGCACACTACCGCATCCAGGCGACGCTCGATCCCCAGGCGCAGACGCTGTCGGGAACCGAGACGGTGATGTATGTCAACCACTCGCCCGACACACTCACGTCGCTCGCGATTGATCTCTATCAGAACATCAACACCGCCGCCGCGCCGAAGGATCAGCCGGTGCCCACCACGGCTGGTCTGCAGCTCGCGCGCGTCGCCGCACAGGGGGTGACGCTCCAGCCGCAAACGACGGACAGCGCAGTCGGCTATCGCGTGATCAACACCATTGGCCGTATTCAACTGCCGCGACACATGCTCCCGGGTGACAGCGCCGAACTCGCGTTCACCTGGTCCTTCAGGATTCCACCCAAGGCGAACCCGCGCATGGGGACCGATGGGAGTGTCTTCGTGCTGGGCTACTGGTACCCGCAGGTGGCGGTGTACGACGATGTCGCCGGATGGGACACCGATCCGTACGTGAGCCGGGGCGAGTTCTACATGGACTACGGCGACTACGACGTGACGATCACGGCGCCGGATGATCAGCTCGTCACTGCGACTGGCACACTGGACAACCCTGAGGAGGTCCTCACGGACCAGTCGCGGTCGCGCCTCGCCGAAGCGAAGCGATCAGGCCAGCTCACGAGCATTGTGACCAAGGGTGATCGTGGCGCCGGGCGTGCCACGCGCTCCGGCAGCAATGGCAAGCTGACCTGGCACTTCCACGCAACCAACGTGCGCGACTTCGCATGGGCGGCGTCGAAGGATTATCTGTGGGACGCCACCGGGGCACGCGTGGGGAACCGGGACGGACGCGGCGCCGTGGACAGCACGATGATCTACGCGTTCTACCGGCCCAACGAGCTGGCGTGGACCAAGTCATCGGTCTATCTGAAGCAGTCCATCGAGTTCCTGTCGAACCTGCTCTGGCCGTATCCCTATCCGCACATGACCGCGGTGGAAGGGTTCGTGAGCGGCGGCATGGAGTTCCCGATGCTCACGCACATTGGCGGCGTGCAGAACGGCAACGAGCTGTATCTCGTCACGGTGCACGAGACGAGTCACATGTGGTTCCCGATGCTGGTGGGGTCCGATGAAACGCGCTTCGCCTGGATGGATGAAGGGCTCGCGTCGTACAACGAGGCGCTGGGCGTGCGCGAATTTCTCGGATTCGACGAGCAGCGTGCACAGCAGCGCCAGTACCTGCTCGATCATGAACGCGGCGTGGACGAGCCGCTCATGGTCCATGCCGATGCCTATCCGAGTGACGACGCCTATCAGGAAGCGAGCTATGTGAAGCCCGTGGTCGTGATGCGCGCGCTGCGCGGTGTGCTCGGTGACTCCGTGTTCCTGCGCGCCTATCGGGAATACGGCCGCCGCTGGACGAACAAGCATCCCCGCCCGGAGGATTTCTTCAACACCTTCAACGACGTGTCCGGAAAGGACCTCTCGTGGTTCTGGAAGGCGTGGTTCTTCGGCACCGGCACCCTCGATCAGGCTGTGGAGGAGATGAAGGTCGTCGGCGACTCCACCCGCATCGTGATCGCGAACCTGGGCGCGAATCCCATGCCCGTGCTGCTCGCCGTGACGCACGCCGATCAGTCCGTGCAGCACCTGACGATTCCGGTGGACTCGTGGCTGCACGGCGCGAAGCGCGACACGGTGATGGTGCGCAACGTGCCCGCGGTGACGCGCGTGCAGATCGATCCCGATGGATGGTTCCCCGATGTGAACCCGATCAACAACTCGAAGGGGAGTGGAACGCCAAAACTGCCCGAACGGATTCAGCGCCGGCCGGGGCGGCCGCCCCGGCCGTAGGTCAATGGCGTCAGTCAATGGGGATCAGCGTCGATTGCGGTTCAATCGACGCTGATCCCCATTGACTGACGCCATTGACGCGACCCTATTTGCGTGCCACATACGCATACGCATTTCGTCGCGTTCATGAACAACGTCTTGTCGCCGGTTCGTGCCAGCCCCCGGTTTCGGCACATTGATTGCGCATGCTCTAATGCTCGCGGCCGTTCTTCTCCGGCCATCTTCGGAAGCTGTAGCCGTGATCCACCTCGGCCCTCTCGCGAATGCTGTTCAGGCTGCTCCTGATCTGCTATGCCGTCGCGCTTCTGGTTCTGTCGCTGGTGAGTCTCAATCGGTACGTGCTCGTTTCCATCTGCCGGAAGTTCGCGCACCGCCGTCGCGAGGCGCTGCCACCGGTGACGGATGAGGACGCGCCGATTGTCACCATCCAGTTGCCCATCTACAACGAGTACTACGTCGCGGAACGCCTGATCCGTTCCGCGTGCGAAGTGGACTATCCGCGCCACCGGCTGGAAGTCCAGGTACTGGACGACTCCACTGATGACACGCTGGCGCTCACACGCGAACTCGTGCGCAGTTGGCGTGGTCACAACATTAACATCACGCATGTGCATCGCGAGAACCGCACCGGATTCAAGGGCGGCGCGCTGGCGTATGGACTCGAACGCGCGCACGGCGAATTCGTCGCCGTCTTCGATGCGGACTTCGTGATTCCGCGCGATTTCCTCCGTCGCACCATCCCGTTCTTCCGTACGCCGAATACGGGAATCGTGCAGACGCGCTGGACGTATCTGAACGACAGCTACTCCACGCTCACGCGCGCAACGGTCATTGGCCTGGATGCGGAGTTCGGCATCGAGCAGCCGGGTCGCTACTGGGGCGGCATGTTCCTGGGCTTCAACGGCACGGGCGCGGTGCTGCGCACGGAGTGCATCCGCCAGGCCGGCGGATGGCAGGACGACACCATCACCGAGGACCTCGATCTCAGCTACCGCGCGCAGCTCGCGGGGTGGAACATCCGGTATCTGAGCGATGTGACGTGCCCGTCCGAAGTCCCGGCGGATGTCCACGGACTCAAGGCGCAGCAGTTCCGCTGGACCAAGGGTACGCAGGAAACGGCCAGGAAGCTGCTGCCCCATCTCTGGCGTTCCTCGAACTCATTCTGGGTGAAACTGCAGGGCACGCTGCATCTGCTGGCGAACAGTACGTACCCGTTTCTGCTGCTCATTGGCATCCTGAACCCGCTCATGGTGTACAGTGCGCACAGTCATCACATCCAGTTAGCCTGGCCGCTCTCGGTGTACTTCCTGTTCTCCACTTTCGGGACCTATTCGTATCACGCGGAGGCGGTGCGCGCGCTGCATCGGGACTGGCCGCGCCGCATGGTGTACTTCCCGATGTTCCTGGGACAGGCCATCGGGCTGAGTGTCATCAACTCCAAGGCCGCGCTCGAGGCGTGGATCGGCCACAAGAGTCCGTTTCTGCGCACGCCCAAGTACGATCTCACGAAACGGGGACAGCGCTGGGGTGGCTTGCGCTATCGTAGCAAGTTCAGCTGGAGCGCGGTCATCGAGATCTGCCTCGGCCTGTACACGACGGCCGCCATCTGGTACGCGATCGGCACCGGCGAATACGGCGCCATTCCGTTCCTCGCGCTCTTCGCCTTCGGCTATCTGCTGCTCGGCTACTACTCGGTGCACCATCGCTTTCTGCTCCGTCGCGCGACGGCGCCAGTGCAATCCGCGGACATGGTGCACAACGTCGCGGTCACACTGCTCATCGCCCTGCTCTGCCTCGGTACCATTCACTGTGGCGCCTCCGATCTGAGCACGTCCGAGTCGGTCACGGATCGTGACGCGCTCTCCGCCGCCGACATCCCGCTCCGGCCACCGCCGGGATTCGCGGCTGTTTCCCTCGTGTCCACGAGTGCAGCGAGCACCTCCGGCACACGCACCGGCGTGGTGTTCTACCAGCCCGAAGGCGACCACTTCGAGTGGTTCGTCAACGCGCAGGGATTCACGCCGGGCTATCACTATCGTATCGAGCTCAACGTTGACGACTCGCTGAATTACGCCATCGGCAGCATCGCCGCCAACGCTCAGGGACAGGTCCTGGGCTTCGGCGTCCTCTCCCGCTTCGCCGACCGCTACTGTGTCGGTGGCAATGGCAGCCCTCCGGCTCCGCTCACCGGACCACACTGGATCGGGATCAGGGTCAAGGAGGACGGCTCGACGCCCGGTGACCGTTCGATCACCGGATCATCGCTGCCCTGCACCGGAAACGGAGACGAGCACTTCGAGTACATGATGTACGAACAGCGCATCGTGCCGTTCGATGGGACGGCGACCACGCAGTAGCCGGCGGAACAGCGCTGCAGCGATCCATCACTCCTTGTAGAGCAGATACAGGTGCACCGTTTCCGGTCCCCGATAGGGCGATCCGATCGGCCGCTTGAAGTATCCATCCAGCACGTAGGTGGAATCGCGCAGCAGCGTATAGCCGTTCTGCGCGAAGTCGCTCGCGGTAATGCCCCAGAACGTCGGCCCGGTCTGTCCGTCCCAGAACACGAGCGTGCCGGGCGGCGAGTTCCTGATGAGCTGCACATTCCGCGCGTGGTCCCACACCCAGCCGTCGCGCGTCCATGTGTGCTCCCACTTGGGCTCTTCCCACGCGTCGCGGCCAAAGAGAATGCACATGTACGTCTGGCTCCAGATGAGCCGGTGCACGGGGCGTTCGTGGTCCTGGAACCAGCCGTACATCTGGCGCACCGCGAGTGCGTCGCGCGCCCAGGGAATGCCGTCGACGAAATACACGGTGGCGAGCGCCACGCGCGCGAGGACGATCGCGGCGAGTGCGGTCACGAGAGGACGCGGCAGCCAGGCGAGCAGCCGCACGATGACATTCCACCCCACGAGCATGATGAGCGCGATTGCCGGTGCGACGGTGATGAAGTACCGCGGCTCACCCGTGGAGTGGAAGATGCCGTACGCCCGGAAGACTCCGTGCAGCAGGAAGATCGTGAGGAACGCCGACGTGAGTGTGCCGAGTCGCCGCCGCGCGATGAGCACGACGAATCCCGCCGCGAACGGCACGAAGAGCCACCGCCCTGTGATTTCCATGCGCTGCAACCAGTACTTGTGCATCGAGTCCAGCAGCGGCTGCAGTGTGAGCGCCGTCGGCGTCGTGGTCCACTCGCCGGGCCAGTTGTGGCGAATGAAGAGCGGATCGTGCGTGATGAGCAGCGCGCCGAGCCACCACGCCACGGCGCCCGATGCGAGCCACGCCACGCTCGGAATGCGCCGCCACCAGGGGCGCGCATCGCGGCGGTCGAACAGCACCCACACGCCCCAGAGCACGCCGAGGAAGAAGCCTTCGGGTCGCGCGAGAATCATGAGCGAGGCCACGATCATCCCGCTCCGGATCTGACCGCGCAGATGCAGCCGCAGCGCGATGACAAGGATCATCGCGAACAGCGGCTCGGTCATCGTGTCGGCGGAGAGGAGAAAGTACGTGGGCTGGAGGTAGAGCAGCGGAATCACGAGCTCGGGCCGCTCGAAGCCCAGTTCGACTGCGATGCGATACGCCTGCCACGCCGTCACGGCGCAGATGACGACAGTGAGCAGCTTGGCCACCGGATAGCCGAGCAGCGCGGGAACCGCGAACAGCACGGTGAAGAGCGGCCGGCCCCATACGCTCACGAAGATCTCGGCGTGGTGCCACGCGGAGCGCGCGAAGAGGAAGTGCGTGCCCGCGTCCTCGAACGCGCTGTGCGGATAGAAGTGCGCGAGGAGGACGCCGGAGATGATGAAGACGGCGAGCCAGCCGTAAGCGAACTGGCGCGAGCGCGCTGCCGGACGCACGGGCGACGCGCTGCGCGCCGCTCCCATTGCACCTGCAGGAGGCATAGCTTGGGTATCGGTAGGCATCACTGAACCTGTCCCGACGTCGAGCGCATGGCGACCACGAATCTGAAGCATCTCGCGCGGTTCCTGCTCGTGCCCGCGGCACTCACGCTCGTGGTGGTCGTGCTGTTCATGCGTCCGCCACGTGCGGCGACGCACGCGGAGGACGGTGGCCTGGTGGTGCCACTCGCGTGGAAGGACACATTTCTCCATCGCGTCCTGGCGACCTTCGGCGGTCCATCAGGCACGATGTGGTACACGCCCGCCGGCCCCCGCCTTGGCTTGCGCCTGCGCGCGACCCATCTCACGCCGGCCAGGCGCTACATCCTCGAGCTCGACGTGGACAGCACCATCTACGATGTCGCGAGCTATCAGGCGGATGCGGATGGTCGCATCACCGCCGACACGACTCTCACGGAATTCGCCGAGGGCGTGTGCGTGGGGCCAAACTATCATGCCCCTCGTCCTCTGCAAGGAACGCACACAATTCGCTTCTGGCTCAAGCGCGACGGCAATTCGCCCTCGGGCTCACAGCCCACCCCCGCCGGCACCCAGCCTGCGACCCTCCCCTGTCGCGGCAATGGCGACGGCAAGTATGACTACGTCCTGCTGGAAGAAGCACCGGCCACGTATCAGTACAGGGGAGAATAGCGACAGCGGGGAAGTGGCGCTCGCACGCACGCGCCTGAAGATGCGCGGAAGCCGCGAGCGCCTCCGCATGCCGCCGGCGCACGCGGAGCGGTCATGTGATCGAGTATGCGGACTGGCCCCGTGCCCATCGCGCATGCGGAGCGGGCATGTGGAGCGGACCCGTGGTACCGAGGGTCCGCGGAACATGCCCGCTCCGCATGCCGACCCCACGCGCCTGCTGTCACTGCTCCACCTCCCACTCCCTGATCTCATCCGAATTCCCCAGATCGTCCTGGAACATCTCGCACGCCTGCTGCCCCAGCTCGCGATCCTCGATGAGCGCGTCCAGCTCGTAGTTGATGGACACACCCAGCGGATTGAAATCCGTCGACCCCACGCGCACCCAGCGGTTGTCCACGACGCTCGTCTTGGCGTGCATCATGACACCGCGCCATTCCCAGATGCGTACGCCATTGCGCAGCAGGCGGCGATAGCTGCGCCGGGTGAGCCGGCGCACCCAGGGATGATCATACTTGCTCGGCACGAGCACGCGCACGTCCACCCCGTCGCGCGCCGCGCCCGCGAGCGCCTCGATCTCCGAGAGCGACGGGACGAAATACGCACTCGCGATCCAGATGCGCTTCTGCGCGGACACAGCCTGGAACTGGAACGCGCGCCCCACGCGATAGCGCAGCGGCTCGCCCTCGACGATGCCCACGACGGCGCCGGGCTCGATATCCGGATCGGTGTCCACGCCGTGCGTGGGCGGCACGAGATAGTGCCGCCGGCGGCGGTGCTCGCGTTCGCCGCCGGCACGCCGCCACATCACCTCGAACGCCTGCGTCATGTCCCGCGCCGCGGGCCCCTCGATGCGCACCGCCGTGTCCCGCCATGGTGCACTCTTGCGCCGCGTCATCCCGCCCGACCACACCTCGCCCAGCCCGATCCCCCCGGTCACCCCGACCGCGTCATCCACGACCAGCAGCTTGCGGTGATCACGCGGGAGCAGCCCCAGCCACGGCGTGAGACCCGGCCGATTGAAGATGCGCACGTCCACCCCCTCATTGCGCAGCCGGCGCCAGAACGCGCGCGGCGTCTCGCGACTCCCGATCCAGTCGGCGATGAGCTGGACGCGCACGTCGCGCCGCGCCGCGGCGATGAGCGACTCGCTGAACCGCTGGCCCACCGCGTCGTCCAGGATCATGTAATTCTCGAGCAGCACAGCGCGCTGCGCCCCGTCTATCGCCGTGATCATCGTGTCGAACGTGCGCGGCCCGTTGCGCAGCAGCTCGACCCGATTGCCGCCCGACGCGCCCGCGTGCGCGATGCGCCAGAGTCCGCGCGCGAAAGACGGGCCCCGCGTCGTCAATGGCTCGGCGACGCGCGACGCGGCGGGCACGACAGAGGCGCCCGGTGCGCTCGCTGTGATGGGCGGCGTCACGGCTGGAAGCCTGGCCATATCGGCTTTAAGCTACTGCGCACGCGCCGGGCCGGGCCAGCATGCGCCCGCCCTCTCCGATCCCCATATCACGACCATGCCGCCCACCCGCTCACCGCTGGACCTCGACCACGACACCATGCGCCGCCTTGGCTATCGCGTGACCGACGTGGTGGCTGACCACCTCGCCTCGCTTCGCGAGCAACCGGCGTTCACGTCCATCACGCGCGATGCGGCGGACGAACTCATCGCAGCGCCGCCGCCCGAGCGCGGCGCGGACTTCGATACACTGCTGGACACGCTGCGCACGCGCGTGTTCCCGCACGCCGCGCGCGAGCCGCATCCGGGATTCATCGCCTACGTGCCGAGCTGTCCCACCTTTCCCGCGGTGATGGGCGACTGGCTGGCGACCGGCTTCAACTTCTTCGCCGGCGTGTGGCCCGTGGCCGCCGGCCCGAACGACGTCGAGCTGGTGGTGCTCGACTGGTTCCGGCAGTGGCTGGGCATGCCCGCCGGCGCGGGCGGGATTCTCACGACCGGCGGCTCGGGCGCGAATCTCACCGCCATGATCGCCGCGCGCCACCAGGCTGTGGGCGACGACGCCGCGCGCATCGCGCGACTCTGCGTGTACATGTCGGATCAGACGCACTCCTCGGCCATCCGCTCGGCGTGGATCGCCGGAGTGCCGCGCGCGAATGTGCGACTGCTTCCGTCCGACGGGCAATTTCGCCTCTCCACGCCCGCGCTCGCGGCCGCGCTCGCGGCGGATCGCGCGGCTGGACTGATTCCGCTTGCGGTCGTGGCCAACGGCGGGACGACGAATACGGGCGCCGTGGATCCCCTGCCCGACATCGCTGACCTGTGTGCGCGCGAACACGTGTGGATGCACGTGGATGCGGCGTACGGCGGCTTTGCCATTCTCACGGACCAGGGACGCGCCGCGCTCGCCGGCATCGGGCGGGCCGACTCGGTGACCGTGGACCCGCACAAGTGGCTCTATGTCCCCTTCGAGTGCGGCTGTCTCATGGTACGCGAGCCCGCACGCCTCAAGGCTGCCTTCCAGATCTACCCCGACTATCTCCGGGACGCCGAGAGCGTCGGCGAGGAAGTGAACTTCGCGGACTATGGCGAGCAGCTCACACGCTACGCGCGCGCCCTCAAGGTGTGGCTGAACGTGAGCTACTTCGGCGTTGCCGCGCTGCGCGACGCGATCGCCTGCAGCATGTCGCTGGCGGAACACGCCGAACACGCCGCGCGCGCGACGGGCGTCATGGAGATCATGTCACCCGCCACGCTGGGCATCCTCTGCTTCCGGCTGCACCCGCGCGGCACGGACGATCCTGCGGTGCTTGACGAGCTCAATCAGCGCGTGAATGCGGCCGTGAATGCATCGGGGCGCTACTTCATCTCCAGCACGCGCATTCGTGGCGCCTTCTCGCTCCGGATCTGCCCCATCGGGTTCAGGACGACGAAGGAGGACGTGGAGGGAGTGGTTCGGATGGTGGCGGGTGAAGCATAGGGGTAGGGGCAGCCCATGGGGCAGCCCATGGGGCAGCCCCTGTGTGGCGGCGATGCAGCATAGGGGCAGCCCCATGGGCTGCCCCTATGCCAAACCCTTGCCTCCCTCGCCCCGACCTCGAACATTCCCTCAATGCTCAAGATCGACCTGACAGGCCGGCGCGCGCTGGTGGCGGGAGTGGCGGATGATGGCGGCTACGGGTTCGCGATCGCGAAGTCGCTCGCCGAGGCCGGCGCGTCGGTGGTGGTCGGCACCTGGCCGCCCGCGCTCAACATCTTTCTCAATCTCCTCGAGCGCGGCAAGCTCGATGCGTCGCGCCAGCTCGCCAATGGCGGCATGCTCACCTTCGAGAAGATCTACCCGTTGGACGCCGCCTTCGACATGCTCGCCGATGCGCCGGAAGAGCTGCGCACGAACAAGCGCTACGCGAACACCGGGGACTTTTCCATCGAGGGCATCGCCCATCATCTCGTGGAGGATTTCGGCGACCACCCGCTGGACATTCTCGTGCACGCCCTCGCCAACGGACCCGAAGTGAAGCTGCCGCTCATCGAGACGAGCCGCGCCGGCTATCTCGCCGCGCTCGGCGCGAGCGCGTACTCCATGGTGTCCATGGTGCAACGGCTCGCACCCCTCATGCGCCCCGGCGGTGCCTGCGTGTCCCTCTCCTACATGGCCAGCGAGCGCGTGATTCCCGGATACGGCGGCGGCATGTCCTCCGCCAAGGCCGCGCTCGAAAGCGATACGCGCGTCCTCGCCTACGAAGCCGGCCGCCGGTATGCGGTGCGCGTGAACTGCATCTCGGCGGGACCGTGGGCCTCGCGCGCCGCCAGCGCCATTGGCATCATCGGCAGAATGGTGGACTACGTCTCCACCAACGCGCCCCTCACCCAGCCGCTGGTTCCCGCCGAAGTCGCCGCCGTCGCGACGTTCCTCTGCAGCCCGCTCGCCAGCGGCATCACGGGAGCCACGCTCTACGTGGACAAGGGATATCACGCCATGGGAATGGCGGTCGCCGCGAGCGAGTAGCTCCCGGACGGTGGCTGTTGACCAGCGGCCCCCGACCTGACAGCCTCCACACCATGCCCCTCCTTCCCTTCCCCACCACCGAAACCACCCTCGGCAACGGGCTGCGCGTCATCGTCGTCGAAACAGGCTTCCCCGACATCGTGTCGCTCCAGATTCCCGTCCAGACGGGTTCGCGAAATGAGGTCGAACCGGGCAAGACGGGGTTCGCGCACTTCTTCGAGCACATGATGTTCCGCGGGACCGATCGCTTTCCGCCGGACGCGTATCAGCGGATCCTGACGCGCGCGGGCGCGCGGCAGAACGCGTTCACCTCCGACGACTACACGAACTATCACACCACCTTCTCGCGCGACGATCTGGAGCGCGTGCTCGAGATCGAGGCGGATCGCTTCCAGCATCTCGATTATTCCGAGGAGGATTTCCGGACCGAAGCGCGAGCCGTGCTTGGCGAGTACAACAAGAACGCCGCCGACCCCACGGAAAAGCTGTTCGAGGTCATGCGCGATCACGCGTACACGACTCACACGTACAAGCACACCGTGATGGGCTTCCTGCGCGACATCGAGGACATGCCCAACCAGTACGCGTATTCGCGCACCTTCTTCGATCGCTGGTACCGTCCCGGCTACACCTCGCTCATCATCGCGGGCGATGTCACGCCCGATGCCGCCCTTCCGCTGGTCGAGCAATACTGGGGCGCGTGGCAGCCGGGGCACTACACGGCCTCCATCCCCAGGGAGCCCGAGCCGGCGGCGAGCGTGGCGGCGCATGTGCCGTGGGACACGCCCACGCTGCCGTGGATCACCGTGGCGTTCCACGGGCCGCCCTTCCGCGCGACGGATCACGCATCCGCCGCCGCCGATCTGCTGGTGGACCTCTGGTTCGGCCCCACGTCCACGCTGTATCGCCAGCTCGTGGAGCAGGAGCAGCTTGCCGACCAGCTCCTTGCCTTCAACCCGCAGAGCGTCGACCCGGGCCTCATCACCATCGGCGCGCGCGTGAAGCGGATCGCCGATCTCGTACCGGTGCGCGATGCGATCCTGCTGGCCGCTGCCCGCGCGCGCGACTCGCTCGTGAGTGGCCGCCGTCTCGACCACGCGAAGACGCACCTGCGCTACGCATTTCTGCGCGAGCTCGACAACACCGAGGCCATCGCCGCCGCCATCGCGCAGTTCGTTCACTACGAGCGCACGACGGAGACGCTGGAGGAGCTCTTCCTCACGCGTTCGCGTATCACCGCGCGGGACCTGCGTGACGTCGCGCGCATGTTCCTCACGGACGAACGCCTGGTCATGACCACGCTGTCGCACGATGCGCTCCCCGACGCGATGCGCACGCGACCGTCGCTTCCGGAGCCGCGCCCGCGGCGGTCCGCACGCGGCGCCGCTGCCGGCCTCGTCGTGCAGCGCGCGCTGCTCCCGCAGCTCGAAGTCAGGCTGCTCTTCACCGTTGGTTCGGCGCACGACCCCGCAGGCCGGGAAGGACTCGCCGCGCTTGCGGCCGCGATGATCGCCGATGCGGGATCGCGCGATCTGCGCATCGCCGAGATCCGCGAGGCGCTGCACCCGCTCGCCGCCACCATCGATCGGCAGGTGGATCGCGAGATGACCACGTTCATTGTGCGGGCGCATCGCGACACCTGGGCGCGCTGCTTCGACGTCGTGCTGCCCATGCTCACGGCGCCTGGCCTGCGAGAAGAGGATTTCGCCCGCCTGCTCGACGCGCAGCGCCACGCGCTCCTCGAGGATCTGCGCGCCAATAACGAGGAGGAGCTCGGCAAGGAACGCCTCCAGGCGAACATCTTCGCGGGAACGCCATACGGCCACCCTCCGCACGGCACCGCCGCCGGCCTCGACGCCATCTCGCTCGAGGATGTGCGCGCCTTCATCGCGACCCAGTTCACGCGCGCCAACCTCACCGTGGGCGCCGCCGGCAACCTGCCCGCCGCGCTCCTCACGCGTCTCCGCGGCGAGATGGCGGCGCTCCCCGCGGGAACGGTCACCGCCGCGCCAGTCGTTCCGGTCGCGCGGCACCACGGGCTGCGCGTCGAGATCATCCGCAAGGACACCCGCTCCACCGCCATCTCGCTGGGTCATCCCATTGACGTCACGCGCGCGCATCCGGACTTCCCCGCGCTCTGGCTCGCGCGCGCCTGGCTCGGCGAGCACCGGTCCTCCGTGTCGCACCTGTATCAGCGCATTCGCGAGATCCGCGGCATGAACTACGGCGACTACGCCTACATCGAGGCCTTTCCGGGCGGTATGTTCCAGTTCTTCCCCGACCCCAACCGCGCGCGCCACCATCAGCTCTTCGAGATCTGGCTGCGCCCGGTGCTCCCGGAGCACGCACACATGGCGCTTCGCATCGCTCTCCACGAGCTGCGCGCGCTCATCGCGAACGGACTCGACGCCGGCGCGTTCCAGTCCACACGCGAGTACCTCATGAAGAGCACGCCGCTGCTGACGGCCTCACAGAGCGACCGCCTCGGCTACGAGCTCGACGCGCGCTGGCACGGCACGCCCGGGTTCACCGAGTGGATGCGCGGAAGCCTTGCCGCGCTCACGCCCGACGAGGTGCATGCCGCCATCCGCCGTCATCTCTCCGGCACCGATCTCGATGTCGTGATCGTCACGCGTAATGCGGAGGCGCTGCGCGATGCGCTCGTGTCGGACGCCATCTCCACGGTGACGTACGATTCTCCCATGCCGGCGGCATTGCTCGACGAGGATCGCGCGATCGGCGCGCAGCCGCTCGCCATCGCTCCTGACCGTGTGCGCATCACCGATGTCGATGCCGTCTTCGCGAGCTGAAGCGTGGTGATACCCGTCCCGTTGGGCAATCGTCCTGATATGGTGCAGCAGCCCCAATCTTCCGCTCGCCATCGCCATGTGGCGCGCTGGATCGCGCTCGCCATCGCGATCATCGCGTCGCTCGCCGTCATCCGCGCCGCTGGCCACTTCAACCAGACCTTCGACGAAGGCGCGCACCTCGCGTCGGGCATCGAGTGGTTCCAGTTCCATACGTACAGCTACGACCCGCAGCACCCGCCGCTGGGACGCATTGCGATCGCGCTCGGCCCCTGGCTGTCCGGCGTGCGCGGCAGTCACCTGCACACGTCATGGGAAGAGGGGAACCGGATCCTGATGGATGGCAACCGCTACGCGCATACGCTTGCGCTGGCGCGCCTCGGTGTGCTCCCCTTCTTTCTGCTCCTCCTCGCGACGATCTGGGTGTGGACTCGCTGGCGCTACGGCGAAGCGGCGGCGCTCCTCGCCCTGCTGCTCACCGCCACCGCCTCGCCCGTGCTCGCGCAGGCCGGCCTGGCAACCACCGACATGCCACTGGCCGGCACATTGTGCTTCGCCTGGTACGCCTTGCTGCGATGGTTCGAGCGCCCGGGTACGCGCCGCACGGCGCTCCTGGCGCTCGCCTTCGCGCTCGCGGTCACGAGCAAGCTGTCCGCATTGCCATACTTCTGTCTCGCGGTCCTGTTCATCGTGGCGTGGCGTCTGGTGTTCGGCGATCGCGCCCGCGCTGGTGACGGCGCCGGCGAGGTCGCGACCGCAACCCGCTGGCGCATCGCGAGTCTCGGCGCATACGTGGTCCCCGCTGTGCTCGGCCTCGTCGGCGCCGGCGTCGTCATCTGGGGCATGTACCGCTTTCACGTATCGTGGGCGCGCGGCGGTCACATTCCGGTTCCCGCGCCGGAGCTTCGCGCCGGGCTCCAGCAGCTCATGCAGCACAACTCGGGCGGTCAGGCGTCGTACCTCTTCGGCCACACCAACCGCAGCGGCTGGTGGTACTACCCGATCGTCGAACTGGTCGTGAAGGCGCCGCTCGCGCTGCTCTGCCTGTCGGCCGTTGCCGTCGGGGTATTCGCGCGCGATCGCGCCGCGAGGCTCGACTGGCGTGAGGTCGCGCCGTTCCTCGCCGCGGCGGCGATCCTGGTCGTCGCCATGCTGGGTCAGATCGACATTGGTGTGCGCCACATCTTCCTCATCTACCCGCTGCTCGCCATTCCCGTGAGCGGCGTCGTCGTTGCGCTCTGGCACGAGACCGCGCGCCGGCGCATGACCCGGACGGCGCTCGCAGTACTGATTGTCTGGCAGGTCGTCGGTGCTGTTCGCGCGTACCCGGATTTTCTCGCGGACTTCAACGCGCTCGCCGGACGTCAGCCGGAACGCGTGCTCGTGGACAGCAATCTCGACTGGGGACAGGATCTCCGGTTGCTCTCCGACACGCTGGCGGCGCGTCACGTCGCCAGCGTGTCGCTCTTCTACTTCGGCAGCACGCCCGTTGGGGCCGTGCATCTCGCGGACACCGTGCGCCTGGGTGGTTCGGCCCCCGCCACGGGCTGGATCGCCGTGAGCCAGACGTACCTGCAGGGCGACTATGTGGGCTGCTTCACCTGGTTGCGCAGCCATCAACCGGTCGCGCGCATCGGCTCATCCATGCTGCTCTACCGGATCCTGCCCGACACCGTGCCGCGCTTGCCCCCCGGTAC
>Ga0207707_10001337_pt1 | contig 22958 bp, 22 predicted proteins | sample KBSC83BmetaG_FD_184336 | JGI IMG/M metagenome (GOLD analysis project Ga0207707, IMG submission 184336) | Corn rhizosphere microbial communities from Kellogg Biological Station, Michigan, USA - KBS C8-3B metaG (SPAdes) (version 2) | ecosystem: Host-associated > Plants > Roots > Rhizosphere ...
TTTTATGCAAGCATTCCGGCTTCCCAGCGAATTTTCCATGAAAACCAAGGGGGAAATCGAAGCCGAGATCAGCGCGCCATCGTTCAGTTCGAGATCGACTACATGGGCCGCGGCCCCAAGAAAGCGCGCACCAACCCACATCATCGAAGACATGCTCTTCGTGCGCCTGAAGGGCGTGATCACTCCCGCTGAAGAGCAACTGACCAAGCCGTGCCACCGAGACCCTGTTCGGGGGTGCGGCGTTTTTCTTTTCCGGGAAAATCTCCTCGACAAATTGACACCTCCGCTCCGATATGGTGAGGATGGAAATCATCTCACAAAAATTCCCGCTGAGAGAAAGGTTCCGCTTTCATGACCGAAGAAACGCTTTCCGGACTGAAGCTGTTCAACCGCGGCAAAGTCCGCGATATCTACGACCTGGACGACAAGCTCCTGTTGGTGGCGAGCGACCGCATCTCGGCCTTCGACGTGATTCTGCCGACACTGATCCCCAACAAAGGCAAAATCCTCACCGCGCTGTCGGTCTACTGGTTCGACGTGATCAAGGACATTATTCCGAATCATCTGATCACCACCGACGTGGACAAATTCCCCGCCGCCTGCCGGCCGCACAAGGAAAAACTCGAAGGGCGCACCATGCTGGTCAAGAAGAGTCTGCCGGCTCCGGTGGAATGCATCGTGCGCGGCTATCTCGTGGGCTCGGGTTGGAAGGATTATCAGGCGACGGGCGCGGTATGTGGCATTCCGCTGCCCAAGAATCTCGTGGAAGCTTCGCGCCTGGACGAGCCGATCTTCACGCCTTCGACCAAGGCGCCGGTCGGCGCCCACGACGTCAACATCACCTTCGAGGAAATGGTGACCAAAGTCGGCAAGAAACGCGCTGAAAAGATGCGCGATGCCACGGCGGCGATCTATAGTCGGGCGCGTGCGCTGGCGGAGAAGAAAGGCATCATTATCGCCGATACGAAATTCGAGTTCGGCATCGAAGGCGACGAGATTATTTTAATCGACGAGGTGCTGACTCCCGACTCGTCGCGCTTTTGGCCGATGGACGGCTACAAGCCCGGCAAGACGCCGGACAGCTTCGACAAGCAATTCGTGCGCGACTACCTGCTCAATCTGCCTTGGGACATGAAATCGCCCGCGCCGGAACTGCCGCCCGAGATTGTCAAGAAAACCCAAGAGAAATACCGCGAAGCGCTGAAACGTCTGACCAGTTAAGCCGCCCCGAAGCGTCTGCTCTTACGTTTTCATTTTATCTTCGTGCGGCACGCGCCGTTCCGCGCGCGGACGCTGCGCAGGATCTTCGCCACCATGTCTGTGGCTTTCTTCAGCTCCCAGTCGTGCGGGATGTGAATGAAAGCGTACGGAATCTCGAGCCCGTGGCGGCGCAGGCGATCGAGCATCACGTACATCGAAAAATTGCACACGTAATCCCCGGCATTTCTTGACTTGCCCGTTCCTCGGCCGAGCCTCGGCAGCCAGGTCGTTTGGAGCCGCCGCGCGCCGCGCGCGGCGATGGGCTTCAGCGGGTCGGTGGCGCGGGCGCGCCGGCGATTACCCGCCTGGGTTTCCACTTCGATTTTCTGGCGAGAGCTTTGTCCCAGACCCAAGACGATGTCGGGCTTTGCCCGATCGAGGGCGCGCACGAACTGCGGGCGATCGAAGCGCACCGGGAAAATCCTTTTCTTCAAAAGCGAGGCATTAGGCAGAAATCGGATGACTTTCGCGGTGATGTTGTTGCGGAATTGCCGGTACGGGCCGAAGCCAAAGATGAAAATCCGAGGTCCGGTCGTCACGGTTTGCACTGCACGGGCCGAAAACAAAACTGGCCGCGCGAGGCGGCCAGTTGTTTGAGTTGACCGATGATCGCGGCTCAGTCTTTGGCCGCAGCACGCATGGCGACCGGAGCGGACTCCGGTGAACCCGCCGAAGCCACTTCGTGATAGATCTTCCCACCCGTCTGTTTGAATTCTTCCGCCTTTTCTTTCATGCCGGCTTCCAGGGCAGCCTGCTCGGTCACGCCCACTTTTGCGGCGTACTCGCGCACATCCTGAGTGATCTTCATCGAGCAAAAGTGCGGACCACACATGGAGCAGAAGTGCGCCAGCTTGGCGCCCTGCGCCGGCAAGGTCTCGTCGTGAAATTCGCGCGCGGTCTCCGGATCGAGGCTCAGGTTGAACTGATCCTCCCAGCGAAACTCGAAGCGCGCCTGGCTCAGCGCGTTATCGCGCATTTGCGCTCCCGGATGCCCTTTCGCCAGATCCGCAGCATGGGCCGCGATCTTGTATGCGATCACGCCGTCCTTCACGTCTTTCTTATCGGGCAGACCGAGGTGTTCCTTGGGCGTCACATAGCAGAGCATCGCCGTGCCATACCAACCGATCATCGCCGCGCCGATGGCGCTGGTGATGTGATCGTAGCCAGGCGCGATGTCGGTAGTCAGTGGACCGAGCGTGTAGAACGGAGCCTCGTGGCAGACTTCCAATTGCTTGGTCATGTTTTCGTGGATCAGATGCATCGGCACGTGGCCCGGCCCTTCGATCATCACTTGCACGTCGTGCTTCCAGGCGATTTCGGTGAGCTCGCCCAAAGTCTCCAGCTCACCGAACTGGGCCTCGTCGTTAGCGTCGGCGATGCAACCCGGCCGGAGGCCGTCACCCAAGGAGAACGAAACATCATAGGCCTTCATGATCTCGCAGATCTCTTCGAAATTCGTGTACAGGAAATTTTCCTTGTGGTGCGAGAGACACCATTTGGCCAGGATCGAGCCACCGCGGGAAACGATGCCGGTCACCCGCTTTGCGGTCAGCGGCACGTAGCGCAACAGCACGCCGGCGTGAATCGTGAAATAGGAAACGCCCTGCTCCGCCTGTTCGATTAAGGTATCGCGAAAAATTTCCCAGGTGAGATCTTCCGCCTTACCGTCGACTTTCTCCAGAGCCTGATAGATCGGCACCGTGCCGATCGGCACCGGCGAGTTGCGCAAAATCCACTCGCGGGTTTCATGGATGTTGTCGCCCGTGGACAAATCCATCACGGTATCGGAGCCGCAGCGCGTCGCCCAGATCATTTTCTCGACTTCTTCCTCTATGGATGAGGCCACCGCGGAATTGCCGATGTTGGCATTGATCTTGACGAGAAAATTGCGGCCGATGATCATCGGCTCGGCTTCGGGATGATTGATGTTGGCCGGGATGATCGCGCGACCGCGCGCCACCTCCTCGCGCACGAATTCGGGGGTGACGAATTGCGGGATCGCTGCACCGAAACTGTAACCGGCATGAATCCGGCCGGAGCCGTTGGCGCCATTTTCCAGCGCCTTCTCACGCCCGATATTTTCCCGGACGGCGATGTATTCCATCTCCGGTGTGATGATGCCTTTTCGCGCGTAATGCATCTGGCTCACGTTGCAGCCGGGTTTGGCTCGCAGAATCGGCCGGCGCGCCGCGTCGGGAAAACGCTCCGTAGAGGAACCGTTTTTGTGACCGTTCTTGCCAGGCGGCGGTTGATAACTCGGCCCGGACAATTCTTCGACGTCGCCGCGCGTACGAATCCAATCCTGGCGCAACGCCGCCAAGCCTTGGCGAATGTCGGTTTTCACGTTGGGATCGGTATACGGCCCCGATGTGTCATACACGGTTAGCGGCGCCTTGCTCGTTTCACTGTGGCCGTTGTCGTTGTGATGGCCGTCCTGATCGGAGAGATGAATCGCCCGCATGGCGACTCGAACATCCGCTCGATTCCGGCTCTCAACATAAATTTTATGCGATGCCGGCAGAGGTTCGCTGGTGATACCTTTCGGCTGTGAGCCGTTCTGGGAGTTTGACATGGGAATCCTCCTTCGGGAGCGATTGCGTTAGACGTGACGATAGGGCTTCACGTATTCTTCGTAGAGACCTTCTTTGCCCTTTTCGGCGAGTTCTTCCGAGCGCTTCATCAGCACCTCTTTGGTTTCGACGAATTCCTTTCGTCCGAAGCCAAGATTGCCCGGATGCGTGCCGGAATCCATGCGGATCGCGTCGCAAGGACAGGCTTCGACACAAAAGCCGCAATAGATGCAGCGCAAGGTGTCGATCTCGTAGCGAATCGGAAACTTCTCCACGGGTTTGTCGGGATATTCGCCGGCTTCTATGTAAATGCATTCCGCCGGGCAGGCCGTCGAACAGAGAAAACAGGCGGTGCATTGCACCGCGCCGTCGTCCTTCAGAGTCAGGCGGTGACGACCGCGGAACGTGTCGGGGTACGGCGCGCGCTGCTCGGGATACTGCACCGTCACCGAGGCCTTGGCATCGCGCGCCAGTCCAAAAAGCTGCAATGAGTGAATTCCCAGATTACGCCAGAAGCGGTAGCCGGTCACGCACAAGCCGCGCATGATCTCCGGGAAATAGAGCCGTTCCCAGAGGTTCATTTCTTCGATTCGTTTCATGGGATTTTTGTTCTTCGGAGGATTTGCGGAGGCCCCGTCTCAGCCGCTGCAAAAGCCGCGGCCGCATCGCATTAATTGCTGTGATTACTTTTACTTATAGTCCTTTACCGAGGGATGTCAAGGAATTGAAACGGAACCAAGCGCAAGCTATTCCGAGTCGAACTGAAGAAGCGAATAGACCCGGTGCGGCTGCAATTTCTCCCGCCCTTTGAGAAACGTGAGTTCGATGACGAAGACGCACTCGACCACCGTACCGCCGACTCTGGTGACCAATTCCGCAGCCGCCGCTGCCGTGCCGCCGGTGGCGATCAAGTCATCGGCGATCACCACCCGGGCGCCGCGGTTGATTGCGTCTATGTGAATTTCCAGGCTGTCGGTGCCGTACTCCAATTCGTAACTCGCCGTGTGGGTTTCATAGGGCAGCTTACCCGGCTTGCGTACGACGCTGAAACCCGCGCCGAGACGATAGGCCAACGCCGCGCCGATGATAAAACCGCGCGACTCGACTCCCAGCACCGTATCGATCTTCTGTCCCTCGTAACGCGCCGCGAAGCAGTCGATGGTTTTACCGAACAGCGGTCCGTCGGCCAGGAGCGGCGTGATGTCTTTGAAGACAATTCCCGGTTTGGGAAAGTTCGGAATATCTCGAATCGCCCGCCGGATCGCCGCGATATCGTCGCTCATTTCGGTTTTCTCTCCTCCGAGTTCAAGCTTTAAGATTTATACCGAGCGAAGGGAGGCTAGCCCCACACCTGCCGCGCGGTTTCCACGACCACCTCGAGCTTGCGCTTCTGGTCGTCCTCGCTGATCAGGTTGCCGACCACGTCCGAGGAAAAGCCGCACTGCGGGCTGATCGCAAGCTGCTCGAGCGGCGCGTAGCGCGCGGCTTCATCGATGCGGCGCTTGAGTTCGTCGATCGTTTCCAGGCGCGGCACTTTCGTGCTGACCAATCCCAGCACCATGATTTTACCTTTGGGCAGAAAGCGCAGCGCTTCGAAGCTGCCCGCTCGCGGCGTGTCGTACTCGAAGAGAAAGCGATCGTGGTTCAGCTCGTTCAACAATCGCTCGGCAATCTCGTCGTAAGTGCCCTCGCGATGCCACATGCTGCGCTGATTGCCGCGGCAGAGATGAATGCCGAAGGTCACATCGTCGAAGCCTTCGATGACCGCGTTGTCGGCATGCAAAGAACGGTTGAAATTCTCGCGCGGATCTTCGCCGCGAGCGCGCATCGCTTCGAGCGACGGCGCATCGACGTAGGCCGTGTAGCCCGGCGCGTCGACCTGCGCGTAATGGCATCCCGCGCTGACCAGACCGCGAATGATCTCGCGCTCCACTTGCACCACGTCGGCGACGAACTCATCGAGACCGGAATAAACCGCCTTGGAATTCTGCCAATCGAAGCGCTGGGCAATGCGGTCAGGACCGATCAGCGCCACCTTGCCGGGCTTACGTGTGGTTTGATGCAGGAACTCGAATTCTTCCGTCGGCACGTTGCGCGCGAGGCGGATTTTTTCGGCCGCCGCCTGGCGCTGCGCCACGGCGGTGCCTTTTCGTTCGCCCAGATCCGGAATTTCCCAGCGCTGCAATGGGCTACCGCCCTCGACCCGCTTCTCATAGAACTCGAGAGTCGGTTTTGCTGCGTCGTAGCCGGAAACGGATTCGCCGAAGCTGTCTTGGAAATTGAGACGGCGATACTCGCCGTCCGTCACCACGGCGAGCCCGAGATTTTCCTGGAGTGCGATGGCATCGCGCACGCATTGATCTTCAATGACGCGGAATTCCTCGCCGGAAATCAGTCCCAGATCGAAACGGCCGCGCGCTTCCTTAAGCTTCGCCGGCCGCAGAAGACTTCCCACGACGTCGTTTCTGATTCGAGTCAGAAGCTTCATTCAATCATTTCAACCTTTCGGCGCATTATTACCGAATGCCGGCAAACAGCACAACTGCGGCATATAAAGAAGCGGGTCCTGCGCGGCGTTGTTCTTGCGGATCTCGAAGTGAAGGTGCGGTCCGGTGACGCGTCCGGTGCTGCCGACCTTCGCGATGACTTCACCGCGCTCGATTTTTTGTCCTTCACGGACCAGATTCGACTGATTGTGCGCGTAAACCGAGACGATGCCGGACCCGTGGCGCACAATTACCAGGTTGCCGTAGCCGCGCAACTGGCTGCTGTAGACCACTTCGCCATCCGCCACCGCGAGGATCGGCGTCCCTTCGGGCGCGCCGATGTCGATGCCGTCGTGAAAGCTGCCGTTGCGCGGCCCGAAGAGCGAATTGATCGAGCCGCGGAGCGGCACGATGAAATTATCCAGAGCGCCGTCCGGCGGCGCGATCGGCCCGCGCGATGCGGGCACGGCTTCGGCGGGCGTGATGGTTGCCACCGGCAGTTGGCTCGCTCCGCCGGGAATGAAAAGGCGCTGCCCGACGTGAATCAGGCTGGGATCTTTGATGTTGTTGACCCGCGCCAGCTCTTCCACCGAAACGTCGTACGCTTTGCCGATCCGGTATAGATTCTCGCCCGGCTGGACCACGTGATAGATGCCCTGGGAACGTCGCGCACTCGGCACGGGCGGCGATGGCTGTCGCGCCGCGCAGCCCGCCCACAGAAGCACTTCGCCGAGAACGAGTCCGAGCAGGATCCTGGGCGAGGATTTCATCGGCCGGGCGGCGATGGCTGTCGCGCCGCGCAGCCCGCCCACAGAAGCACTTCGCCGAGAACGAGTCCGAGCAGGATCCTGGGCGAGGATTTCATCGGCCGGGCGGCATGACGGTCGAACCCAACAGCAAAAAGAATTTTTGGCTAGCGAACGAAGGGCTTGACGAGGCGGACGGCGAAGCTCAATCGCGCCAACCGTACTTGCCGAAAAGTTTTACGAACTTGCACTCCCCCAGCGGTTCTTGTTTAAAGCCTACGCGCGTGCGAGTCACGCGCAACAGCGACTGGCACTGCTCGTCGCCGACCGGGATGACCAGCCGTCCGCGCAACGCGAGTTGCTCGAGCAGCGGTTTGGGCGTCGCCGGCGAGCCCGCGCTCACGATGATCGCGTCGTACGGCGCGTGGTCGGACCAGCCGATGGTGCCGTCGCCCACGTGGAGCGCGATGTTCTGGTAGCCGAGCTGATCCAGCAAACCGCGCGCCTTGCGCGACAGCATGCGAATCTTCTCCACGGAAAAGACATTGAAGCAAAGCTCGGCCAGAAGCGCCGTCTGGTAACCCGAGCCGGTGCCGACCTCCAAAACTTTCTCGTCGCCCTTGAGCCCCAGCGCTTCGGTCATGCGCGCGGCCATGTAGGGTTGCGACAAGGTCTGCTTTTCACCGATCGGCAAAGCGCTGTCGTCGTAGGCGCGGTTGACAATGCCGGCGTCGACAAAAAGATGCCGGGGAATCTTGCGCAGAGCGGTAATCACCCGAGCATCGGTGATCCCCCGCGCAAGGATTTGCTCCTGGACCATGCGCTCCCTGGCCCAGTTAAAATCGGGCTGGCTGGCTTCCGAAACTTTCACTTTGGGAAAGACAAGGAGCGGGAGTCTAAACTATCGCGAATTCCCGCATCGCGACGTTAACATAGCACAACATCGGCGCTGCATGCCATTGATGGACGATGCGGATTTTGTTCCGGGACGATAGAAATCCGCGCAAAGCGGATGCGCCGCAGCGCGGCCGGAGGATCAGAGACGGCCCTGTTCCTTCAACTCGCGCACGCGCCAGCTGATGATCTCGGCGACGTTGTCGCCCGGCAAGGACGCCGGCAGGGTGCTCGGATTGGCGCCGAGCTGGATGAGTTTTTCGCGCATCACCGCAAGATTGGCGTAGAGCCGCTGGTAATCATTGACGCACGCCGAGCATTCTTCGAGACGGTCGTCGATGTTGTTCAGACAGCGATCGAGGGACTGTTTCTCTTCTTCGAAGACCGATCCCAGTTGCTGGCGAATCTCGAACGTCTGCTGATGGAACGTTTCAGTAACGTGAGCCAGGTTGATTTTCATCTGAAGGATTACATCCATCAGCCGCTCAATGGACTGTCCGCTCATCGACCCACCCGTAGTGCCTTTCGCTGCGTCTGATCCCGTGGATTGAGGTTCACCGCGTGCTGAAAAAACTGGTCGCGCGGCGCCAACGCCTTTGTAGTCCCGAGGCGTTTACAAAGTCAAGTTTGTGACAAAGCGCGACAAAAAAACTTCCGTTGAATTCGGAGACCGAGAACGGCGCGCTATCGAGAAGAGTGAACCGGGGAAGATTCTACGCGCTCACGCGCAGGCGGCGCGACGAGAACGACGGCGGAGCAGCGACGGTGGCGTAAGTCGTTTCGGCTTCCGCCGCTTGATAGACCGAGAGATCCTCGAAGGCGCCCCGGGTGAAGAGCGGGCCGCGCGCGCGTGCGTGGCGCGCCGACTCGGTGGTTTCGAGGGGCTCTCCGCTCGCTTCAGGAGACTTGCCCTCGCTGGCGGTTTGAACGCTTTCGGGTGATGCGATCTTATCGTGAAGAAAGGCGTAAACATGATCGCCCAGGTCTTTGCCGGTGAACCACTCGACCGCGGCATTGAGCAGCCCTGAGACAAACCCGCCGATCCGTCCCCAAAGCGCGCCGCCGATCACCCGCGGCACCATGCCGATGCGATCGCCGGTCATGTTTCGATACAAAGTCGCAACGATCGGCAGATGCTGCAGCGGATTGATCGTGTCGAGGATATCGCCGAAGCCGAAATCGCCGTTTTCCCAGAAGGAGACCGGTTTCGCGGGCTTCTGCTCGGCCGTCTGAGAGGCTGGAGCCGGTTCGCTTCGCGCCTCGACTTCGGCGCTGATCTCGCCGAACGAAGCGCGCGGATTCGCGCCGGCGCGGCTCGTCACTGGCGGATGGGAGTCAACTCGGCTGGTTGCGGGGTAATTCCGCGCCGGTGCAGATCCGTCAAAATCGATGTGCATGAGAAATTTTCAAGGATGCGGCAGCGCGTTCGTCGCCGGCGCCGCGTTGTCGTGGAAAAGGCGAATCTCCACGCGCCGATTGATGCTCCGATTGAGCGCGTTCGAGTTGGGACCGCGCGGCCGAAAGCTCGCGTAACCTTCCACGGCGATGCGAGTCGGATGAACGCCGTGCTCGATCAGGTAGCGCGCCACTCGGCTGGCGCGCGCCGTCGAAAGCTCCCAGTTGGAGGGAAACTCGGGGGTCGCGATGCGGAGACTGTCCGTGTGGCCGCCGATAGCGACCGAAAGCGCGCCGTCGCGCAGGATGATCGCGACAACCTTTTCCAGCACCGGCAAGGCGCGTGACCGCAGATCGGCTTTTCCCGACGCAAACGGAATCGTATCGCGCAACGAAATCACCAACTCGTTCGGCATCGACTCGACGGTCACGTCGTCTGCAAATCCCGCGGCTTTCACCGCGGCGAGCAACTCGCCGCCCATTTTGCGCCAAACCTCGCCGTCGGATGGAGCTTCGGCCGGCACCGTGGCGCCGGGCGGTTGGCTCGCAGCCGCCTCCGGCAACTTGGGAGCGGGAGTCGGCTTGGCGCTGGTGGTGGCGTACCAGACGGCCATGAAACCGAGTAGCAACAAAGTGAGATCGCTCAAGGTGATCACCCACCAGTTGCCGTCATCGCCGGCAGGCGCCGCCGAAGAGAGGCTCAACGGCCTGGGTGCGAAAGCGCGCGGGCGGAGACCGGCATGCGACGGGCTGGAATGGATTTTTCGATTCACGTGCATCAACGCGGCAGCAGCAGACTCGCCGGCACCACCGATTCGCGAATGTCCCGGCCCAGATCGGCCGTGATCGCGGTTTTGCGCAATGGATCGCCGATCACCCCGGCCTCGCCGCGCAGCAGCATAAGCACCCATTCGCCGGTGAGGCGCATTTTGATTTCCTGCTGAATCGCCACCGATTGGAGCCGCGCGAGTAACGGCGCGACAAGCACATTCGCCGCCACCGCGCCGTAAAGCGTCGTCAGCACCGCCAACCCCAGCGCCGCCGGCAAAGAACTCGGATCACGGCCCGAGATTCCGCTCAGGAGCATCACCATGCCGATCAAGGTGCCGATCAGGCCGAAGGACGGCAGCAATTTTCCCAGGGTCGCAAGAATCTGGCGATTGATCTCATGGGTCGCCACGCACGCCGTGAAACGGTGCTCCATGCGCGCGCGGATCGTCTCTTCGTTGTGCAAATCGACCAGCAGCCCGACTGCGTGGCGGAGATACGGATCGGCGATGTGCCGTTCCTGATTTTCCAGACCGCGGAGTCCTTTCAAGCGAAAGAGTCCGGCCAGCCGGTTGAGCTCTGCCAGATGTTTTTCCAGGCTTTCGTGGGCCTCCGAGAACAAATCGCGCACCGCCGCCCACAAGCCGCGCAACTGCTGGCGCGAGTAAGAGAAGCTCGTGACCGCGAGCGCGCCGCCGATGGTAAAGGAAAAAGAGAAGGGATCGAAAAATTCGGGCTTGAAAAAAACCGCCAGCAAGAGTGCACCGGCGATCAGGCCCGGCAAAGTGAAATTGCGCAGCACGCTTTCATCTCCTCGCGAATTCGGTTCAGCGCGGAAATGCGCAGGATTTGTGCCACGAGCGGATCGCGAGAAAAGCCAGCCACCGGCGCTGTCCGCCGGCAGAAATGCGGCAAAAATTGCCGCGCCTTTCAAAAGCACCGCAATGGAGTGGGAAATTTCGACCGCGTTGGTGCGTGGTCGAGGAGCCGCGCCGGTGAATTCTTGACGCCGGCGTCGGAATTCTTACGGTGAGGGGATAGGCCGGTTGAGAATCAGATAAGCCGTTCCAGGATGGATAACCGCGGCGCCTGGGCCGCGCCCAGCGCCCGCTGCATTTTGCGCGCGCCGGCGAGTTCCTGACCCAACTGATCGAGCCGGCGTTCCAGTGCGGGTAAAATCACACCGTCCAGACGCATCAGCTCGGCAATAACCCGTGCGATACTGCGCCGCTCATCATCAGCCAATTCAACCGCGGCCAGCCCGAGCCGTCCGAAAGCCGCCTGACGCTCCTGAAGCCATTGGCGCACTTGCGGCACGCTTGCTTCGGTATCGGCGGCAAGGTGGTTTCCCTGCTCGACGATCTGCTCCAGCTCTTCGATCAGATTGTCTGTCATACTTGTCCCTGCGCGACTTTTTTTCGCTGCGTCGCCACGGCCTCTTCCCACCCTTGCTTGAGGGTAATCAGAAGAGAGGCCACGATTTCGAGCAGTTTCGGGTCATTTTTCACATTGGCCAGAAGCATCTGGTCGAGCATGTAGCGATAAAGTCCTTCGAGGTTCTGCGCCAGCTCGCCGCCGATATCGTAGTCGAGACTCGCCATGAACTGCGAGACGATGTCGTTGGCGCGCAGAATGTGTTTGCCCTTCTCGGCCATGTCGCCCTGTTCCATGCTCTGGCGCGCGCGCTGCACCGAATCGATGGCGCCCTGGTAGAGCATCAACAAAACCGTGCCGGAATCCGTGGTGGTGAGTTGATTGCGCTGGTAGGCCTGCAGCTTGAAGACATTGCTCATAGGTTGCGGTCTAACTCTTAGGGGTGGAAAGCGCGCTCAGTTGCTGGGTCAGGAAATCACCCTGGGATTTGAGCTGGCTCACCAACTGTTCCAGGGCGCTGAATTGCTGCGTGAGTCGGTCCTGCAAGGCGGCCACGCGGTCCTGCTCCGAGCCGATCTTGTCGTCGATCCGGTCGATATCGCTTTGCAAACCTTTCTGGCGCGCGGTCAACGAGCCGTCGAGGGAGCCGATAAAATCGTCCACTGCGTCGGGGATGCGTTTGCCGACGCCATTTTGGACAAGGGTAAAAAGATTGCTGACGCCGTCAGGATCCGTGTCCAGAGCGTTGGTCAATTTGGACTCGTCGAGGGTGAGAGAACCGTCCTTTTGAAAGCTGATGCCGACGTCGGAAAGATACTTCAGGCCGACGCCAATGCCGCCCGGCTGGGATAGTTCATTGCGCAGCCGGCTGATGACGCCGCGCAGCGCCGCATCGCCGGCAAGCGTTCCCTGGCGCTGGGTGTCCTGATTGACGGTAAATTGATCGTTGACGATTTTGTTGACTGCGTTGTAGCTGTCGATGAATTGCTGAATCGAATCCTGGATGGCGCTATTGTCCGAAGTGACCGTCACGTCGGCCGAAACATCGCCGTCGTTGATGATGCCGTCGTGATTGCCTTCCTTGAGCAGCACCAGGCTGACCCCGGGAATGACATCCGAAATCGTATTGCTCGAGCGGCTCACGGTAAGACCGTTCACCGATACCAGCGCATCCGCCGCCGCTTGCACCACATGGCCGCCTGCGGCGAACGGATCCGCACCGCCGCTGAGCGCGCCGGAGATCGTGACGGCATTGGCGAGACCGGTGTCTTTGCTCTGGATGACCAGACGAAAGTCCGGCGTCGCGCTCGAGCCGACGTTGACGATCGCGGCCGTCACCTTGGCGCCGGAATTGAGAATCGCGTTTTGCAACCCGGTGAGCGTGTTGTTGGTAGAATCGATGGTGATCGTGGTCGCGCTCCCGCCGACTTGCAGGGTGAGCGATCCGGTGCCGATGGTATCGCTGGCGCCGGCAAAGCCGGTCGACTGAATGCTTTGCGCTTTGGCGAGCGTGTCGACGACGATTCTGCCAAAACCCTGCTGGGCCGTGGAATCGGCCGAAGCCTTCAGCACCGTGGCGTCGCTGCTTTCGGCGGCGCGCTTGTTGAAATCGCCGTCGAGGGACAGCGCCTGCGCGTCGCTTTTCAACCCCCCGAGTGCGCCTACCAGGCTTGCGTAAACGCCCTGCTTGGCCTGCAGCACGGTTTTTTGATTTTGCAGCAGATCGATGGGACGGCTTTCGGCCGCTACCAGGCCGGCGATCAGCGCTTTGGTATCGAGACCGGTGATCAATCCACCGAATTGAACGTTTGCCACATTGCCCTCGCTGATAATTGAATCGGTGCGGGCGTAGAACTCTTTAGAGGGAATTTTTTCCGCTCAGGGAGCGGCTGCATACTCGCAAAGGCACGAAAAAGGCAGGATCAGGATTTGATCGAGAGCAGCGTTCCCTTGCGTTCCTCAAGCTGGTGCAAGAACGCGATCACCTCTTCCGAGGGAATCTGGCGCACGACCTCGCCCGTGTCCACGTTGACGACCTGAATGATTCGCGTGCCGGTGTCCTTGTCGACGGAAAACTTGAGACCGATGCCCTGGCCGTTGATCACGGGCACGATGAGAGGATCGCGTTGGTTGGCAACCGGCAAGTTCTGACCGGCACTCGATAGTTCGCCGTTGCTCGCGGCTGGACGAGTCAAGACCACTGCGTCCTTTGCCGGCGCCGCCTTCTCGGTGCGCTTCGCTGTGCTCGCGAAATGAACGACGGTGCTTATCTCGTTGGAGATCGAATGGATATTCACCTCGGCCTCCCAGCGAAGGCGGGGGAGGTTAAGCCTCCCTCCCCCGCCCGCTTATCTGGTTTTATCTGCCGCCTAAGAGCGAGAGAGCCACCGACGGAAGCTGATTGGCCTGGGCCAAGACCGACACACCGGCCTGGATCAGGATCTGCGTCCTGGTGAGCTCTGCCGTCTCTTGCGCCACGTCCGCATCCTGAATGCGCGAGCGAGCTGCAGAGAGGTTTTCCGATGCCACCGACAGACTGGAAATAGCCGACAGGAACCGGTTCTGCACCGCGCCGATGGAGCCGCGGATCCGGCTCAGCTGGCTGAGACCGAAGTCGATCGTCTGAATCGCATCGTTCGCCGACGAAACGTTCGAAATCGAAAGACTGTTGATGCGCTTTGAAGTCGCCGTCGTGGAAACTACGCCGGTGGTGAACCCGAGGCCGTCGCCGGTGGCGGACGAGACCACGCTCAGCGTCTGATTCAAGTCGACGCTCAAGGTAAAGCCCGCGTTGAAGGTGCGCGAAGCCGTGCTGGCAACCGTGTCGCCGACGCCGACGCTGGCGGTGGTATCGGACAGCGCGACGGTGCCGCCGCTCGAACGGGTGAAGGTGATACCCACCGAGTTGGTGGCGGCCAACACGCCAGTCTGGTTGCTGAAACCGTTCACCGTCGCGATGAAGGTGGAGTTGGCATCAGCGTTACCGGTGCTGAGCGCGATCGTCACGCCGTTCAAAGTCAGCGTCTGCACCGCGCCCGCCGTGGTCAGAGCGATAAAACCGGTATCCGTCACGATGGTCTGGGCATTTTTCAATGCCGTCGCCTTGGTGTCGCCGGACTGATTGTTGATCGCGTTGATCACGCCTTCGATGGCGGTCTGCGCGCCGATCGTGACCGAGATGCCGTTGATGGTCAGGGTCGACGAGCTGCTGAGGCCGGTCAGCGACGTGCTGCTCACCGCGTTGCCCTGCAGAACCTTGGCGCCGAGATCGGTCGTGTTGACGCTGGCAATCGAGAAACTCACCGTCTCGAAAGCGTTGGCGCCGATCTGGAACTGGGCGTTCTGAAAGGTGCCGTCGAGCAGTTTGCGGTTGTTGAACTGCACGGTACCGGAGAGCCGGTCCAATTCGGCCAGGATGCTGCTAACCTCAGCGTTCAGGGACGATCGGTCGCTGGCGCTGTTCGAGTCGTTGGCTGACTGAACCGCCAGTTCACGCGCCCGCTGCAAGAGGTTCGAAACCTCGTTCAAAGAACCGTCGGCGGTTTGCAACGCCGAAGTACCGTCGTTGGCGTTACGCACGGCCTGATTGAGACCGCGAATCTGCGCCGTTAAACGGTCCGAAATCGCCAATCCTGCGGCGTCGTCGACTGCGCCGTTGATGCGCAAACCGGTAGACAACCGTTGAATAGACTTCTGCAACCCCCCCTGCGCTTGCGTTAAATTGCGCTGGGCCGTGAGGGCCGAGATGTTAGTGTTGATAATAAGAGCCATAATTCCTCCTTGATTTTGTTTTCTCGGGGATTCCTTTCCCCGATGGAAATCTAATCGGCGGAGTTTTGACGGACTTTAATCAGGCTCTTCTGCGGAATCGAAGGAAGCGCCGACCGCAGCCGCGATCATTTGCCGCGGGCGAAACCAGCGATGGGCGGACAGCGCCCTGCGTCAGGAAGACGCGGCGTCGAGCGTCGCGCCGGCCAATTTGGCGCCGGCGGCGACCCGTCCGGCAAGATCGCGATAGAGCAGGCTCAGCGCATCGTGGGTCAGCCCATCCTCGCGGAGATAAACTTCGTCGTCCTGCCAGAGCGCCCCGCTCCATTTGGAGTAGAAATGAATCCGGCTCGCCAAGTCCTGGTCGCGATCCGGCTGCCAGCTCGGCGCGCGATAAACCACGCGGGCATGTGGCGTGTACAGCACGCGCCGTTCGGCGCGCTTCGCAGCCAAAGTGAAATCGATGTCTTCCAGGCGATTGTGCAGCTCTGGATTGAGTCCTCCGAGCGCGCAGAAAAGCTCGCGGCTCACCAGAAAGGGAAATTCGCGGGCACCGAATTCTCGCAATTCCGATGCGCCGGGGAATTCCCGTGGCAAGAAACGATAAAGCGAAAACGGGCTTTGATTGACGTCGAAAGCGGCGCCGATGTGCCAGATCAAGCCGTTCCCATGCAGCACCTGCGCTCCGACCACGCCCACGGCAAACTCTTCTTCGGCGGCTTCAAGCAAACCCTCGAGCCAGCCGGCCTCGGGCACCAGACCCGGCTTCAGGAAAACAACATATTTGCCGCGCGCATCTTGTGCCGCGGTGTTGCATGCTTTGCTGTAGCTCCAATCGCTTTCGCCCGGAATGATTTTTACATCGCCGCCCAGTCCCGCCAGGATTTGTTTGCTTGGTTGATTGCGCGCACAGTCGACAACGATGACTTCGTACAGTTCCGGCGCCGAGCTCTCGGCGATGCCTTGCAAGGTCTCGAGTAATGTTTCCGGCGCGCTGTCGTCCACCGGCAATAGGATCGTGCACGGGACGCTCACCCGCTCCGCGCAAATCAAAGGGCTGCGCGCCGTTTCCGCGCGGGCGGCCAGTGAACGGTTCACCAGTGCGACGATGCGTTCCATGGTTTTGTCGTCCTGGTAGGCAAAATTATGCGCCAGGTAGCGCTCGACGTTCTGCGCTGTCTCCGGCGGCAGTCCTTGGGTCATGACCGCGTGAATCTTCTCCCCGATATCCTCGAAGCCGAAGGCCTGGAGAGCCACGCGGCGCTCTGAATAGGAATAGGGTTGGTCCGGCAAGCGCACTTCCAGCAGCGGTTTCCCGAAAGCCAGGGTTTCCAAACCCGTCGTCGAGTTACCGACAGTAACGCAGACTTCGCTTGCGCCGATCAGCGCATAGGTATCGAAATCATGCACGCTCACCACCGCGGGATTATTCTTAAAATTCTCCAAAGCCCGATCGACGATTTCCTTGCCCGTGGCCGGATGCCATTTGAAAACCGCGACGACGTCGCCGCGCTCTTTCATCCAGCGAAGAAAGCTCCCCGCTTCGAACGGCCGGTAATGCGAATGGGACATCAGAAACAGAATGATTTTCTTTGCCGGCGCGATGCCCAGCGCCGCGCGCGTGCGCGCCACGGCCGCCGGGGCGGTAAATTCCCCCCTGGCGTTCCAAATGTGGGTATTGCCCAAGGGGTAAATTTTGTCGTCGCTGCAGCCGGCCTTGAGCAAAATCTCGCGGCATTCGTCGCCCCAGACGACGCAGGCGGTCGAGTAGTCGGTGTGGAAACGGTAGTAGTGAATGTCGGCGTAGTACAAACCTTCCTGCAGAGTGAAATAGGGAATACCGTGCACATGCGAGAGGTAGCCCAGGATTTTTCCCCAGGGATTGAGCTCATGGAGCGCGAACAGCAAGTCCGGCTTTTCCACTTCGAGCATGCGATCGATGCCGTGAAAGTTCTCCACCGCCGAGCGGATCGTCTTGTCCTGGATCACCAGCGGCACCGCCTGCAGGGCGCGGTTGCCGAGAATTTTTTCCTGCAGCACCGGCCGAAGCTCGGCCATCGCCGCGGCGACGCGCCGGGAAGTCTCCGCATCCGCGTAATCTAAAATATGCCGATACGGCAGCGCGGCTTGATTGAGGGTAATTTCGAAGGCGCCCTCCGCCGCCGCCGTGAAGTAAACGACTTCCATGCCTTCGGCGGCCAGAGCCTCCATGATCGGCACGAGGAAACGGTTGTGATGCGGCAAAGCGATGAAGCACAAAACTTTTTTTCCGGCGAACGGTTTCATCGTTTCTCCTAGGCCGCGGCTCGCGCGGCGCGCTGCGACAACCCGGTCAGGAGCCGTGCCAGACGCGGCCGCGGCAGCCGGCCTGATTCCATCCATGAATGCACCAGCGCCGGAATCTTTTCCGGCCGCGGCTCCCAGCAGAGCGTTTCTTCCTGGTAGCCCGACTGCCCCATCGCCTGGCAGATGATCGTCGGTTTGCGGCAAAGCAGCGCGCGCTCGGTGGTCGTGCCGGCAAAGGGAGAGATCACCAGATCGGCCAGTTGCAGCAGCAGGCCGACGCCGACCCGCTCGTCGATCAGCACGCGCGGCAGCCGGCGCATTTCCTTCTCATAACTTTGCAGCACGATCTCGCGCTCGGGGTATTGCCGGCGCGTGGTGCGCGGATCAACGCGAATGACGACCGTGAACGGCCGCTGGATCTCCGCCAGCGCCTCGAGGATCTTGCGCGCCTCCCACAGAAACGCCACGTGGTGCGGCACGACGATAATGAATTCGTCCCAGGAGACGTTGAGCATCTCGCGCATCTGTGCTTCGCGCTCGAGATACGCTTCGATATACTCGTCCTGCCCCGGCCACAGGCAATAACTTTCTTCCCAGCGCAGCAGCGAGATCTGCTCCGCGCGCGCCAGCCCTGCGCGAATCAGAAATTGTTTCGACCATTCGCTTTTGACCGCGTAGTGATCGCACGGCAGATGGCTGAGGGTATTTTTGTTGCCGAGCGGGCTTACTTCGAGGCCGACGATGGGAATCCCTTTCTGTTTCGCTTCCGCGACCATCCAGGTGTAGAGGCCGCAGGAGGCGCGCGTGTTGTTGTCCACCGCCATGAGCGGCGCCATCACCACGTCGGCATTAATCGTCGCGCTCGGCTGGGCGCCGAACAATTGCAGCGAGCTTAGAAAATCGTCCATCGCCAGTACTTTCCAAAGCGGCAACGAGCTGCCCGGAATGTCGACGTTGGCGGTCTCGCGAATCATCTCGTCGGTGGATTGAAGCCGGTCTTCCATCGTCGGTCCGGCGGATTCGATCGGCACGAACTCACTGTCGAGCCCGAGTTTTTTTGCTTCGCTCAGCGTTTCCTGGTCGTGCGTTGCGATCTTCACCTGCCATTCCTGGTGCGTGCGCAGTCGATCGGCGAGTCGGAGAATCTTGGTCTCGGTGTAGCCGAAATCGGCGTCGCCGACGGCGAAAAGCACGCTCGGCGCTTTGGTTTTGGCCTCGGCTCGCCTCGGCGCCGCCTCCGGCTTGTGCTGCGACTTCTTGTGTTTTTTACTCATGTGAATTCGCTCCCTCACGCGCGGCGAAAGACCGGCTGAACCGGCTCGCCTTCCAGTCTGTCGTGAATGTCGTCCGCCGCGATCGCCTCGGCCAGAATCTCCATGGCGCTTCGATACACCCGCAGTGTCTGGTCGATATCCGCCGCCGTGTGGCTGAAACAGATATTCTGCACCCCGGAGAAAAGCACCCCGCGCTTCAGGCACTCCTGCATAAATAGACTTTTCATCGCGAGCGATTCCTGGCCGCGCGCGTCGCGAAAGACCGCGACCGTGTGCGGCGGCAGCCCCTGGCACTCGGTCATTTTTTCCAAACCGTAGCGCCGGGCCAAAATCTGATAGCCGTCTTTCAATCTCTGGCCCTGCTCCCATAAATGGGCGATGACATTTTTTTCTCGCATCTCATGAATCGTCGCTTTGGCCGCAGCCAGGGACACCGCTTCGCCGCCGAAGGTAAAGGAAAAAAAGATTTCGTCGAATAGCTCCATCACCGTGCGTTTGCCGACGACCGCCGAGAGCGGGAAGCCATTGGCGAGCGCCTTGCCGAAGCAGGCGAGATCCGGAGTGACCCCGTAGTGTTGCTGCGCGCCGCCAAGCGCGATCCGAAAGCCGGTGACGACTTCGTCGAAGATCAGCAGTGCGCCGTGGCGCCGGGCGAGATCGGCGACCTGCGGCAAAAAACCCGGCAGCGGATCCTGCACGCCCACCGGTTCCATGATCACTGCGGCGATCCGATCGGGATGTTGGGCGAAAAGCCGGGCGAGGCTCTCGCTGTTGTTATATTCGAACGTGACGGTCAAATCCTGCACCGCCTGCGGCACGCCGCGCCGGCGCGTGGTGGTGCCGATATACCAATCCTGCCAGCCGTGATAGCCGCAGCAGACGATCAGGTCGCGGCCCGTGTAGGCCCGCGCTACGCGCACCGCGGCCGAAGTCACGTCGGAACCGTTTTTGCCGAAGCGCGCCATTTCGGCGCACGGAATCAGCTCTGTCAATAATTCGGCGACTTCCACTTCGAGCGGATGCGGCAAAGAAAACGCGCTGCCGTTCTGCAACTGCCGCGTCACGGCTTCTGTCACCGCCGGATAGTTGTGGCCGAGGATCACCGGTCCGAGTCCCATCGGGTAATCGATGTATTCGTTATCGTCCACATCCCAGACGCGGCTGCCCCTGCCGCGCGCGAGAAACACCGGGGCCACTCCCTGGACGAATTGAGACGGCCCCTTGCTGAAGGTTTGCGAACAGGACGGAATCAGACGCTCGGCTTTGGCTTTGAGTTCGTAGGACCGGCTGAGCTTGCGGATCTGAGCCGGCACCGGATCTTCGTCGGCAAAGGATTTGTAGTAGCCTTCGTTGCGCGCGATGGCGCCGTTGAGCTTGGCCATGGTCGGTTCTTCTTTCATCGCTTTGAGAACGTCGTGAAAACCGAAATCATCGCGGCCGTGGAAGTGCGCGTAAACCGCGCGCACGAACTCCAGATCGCGCGGCTCGTCCACGGTCCAGCGCAAACGGCCCACGCTGGTATCACCCCCATATTCGATGCCGGCGACACGGAAGCATTTTGAATTGCGAATGTACGGTGTCACGTGCTCGCGCTCGGCGCCGAGCCGCGCTTCTTTCCAGGCTTTCGCCAACGCCGTGTACGAAAACACTTCGGTATCGAGCCCATCGGGATAAGTGGCCGAAAGCGTGTTCGAAGCGTAATCGGAACCCGTCGAGAAAAATTCTCGGACGACCCGGTCCACCACTTCGGCATCGATCAGCGGACAGTCGGCGGTGATCCGCACGACAGTTTTCGCGCCGCAGGATTCGGCGGCGCGATAGTAACGATCGAGCACGTCGTCTTCGCTGCCGCGATAGCAGGCGATTTTGCGCGCGCGGCAGAATTCGGCGACGGCATCGTCGCCCGCAGCGCTCGAAGTCGCGACGATAATTCGGCAAATGGTCTGCGCGCGGCCGAGCCGCTGCACCACGCGCCAGAGCATCGGCGCGCCGGCTATGTCTGCGAGCACTTTGCCCGGCAGCCGGCTCGAACCCATGCGCGCTTGAACGATGGCTACGACATTGCGCTCGGTTGCCAAGAGGAACTCCCAAATTCGATCCAGCGCCGGCCGGCGGCGGAAGCTTTGGCCGCAAGCGCGATCTCCAAAACCTTCGCCGCGTCGAACACGCTCGCTTCCGGCGTCTCGGCGCCGTCGAGGCACCTCAGAAAATGCGCCATCTCGTCCACGTACATTTGATTGGCTTCCCAGCCTTCGGGATTGGTAAAAACGTCCCAGCGCTTTCTATGCGCCGAGTAGTGACGCACCGCGCCCGCTGTGTAGTCCCACTCGATCGTGCCTTCTTCGCCGATGATTCGGCAGCTTCGACTGTAGGCGCGTTGCACGTAGTCGAGATGCACTTCGCCGATGGCGCCGTTTTGAAAGCGCAGAAGAATCGCCGCCGTGTCTTCGGTGTCGATTTCCAGGCGGCTCAGCTTGCCGGCACAGCAGACCACGTCGGCAACCTCACCGAGCAGCCAGCGGATGTAATCGATCTCGTGAATCGCGTCCAGAATGACGCCACCACCGAGTTCGCGGCGCGCGCTGTAACTTCGCCGGTAGTCTTCCCACGGATGCCAGTCGGGCAAGTATTGGCCGACCTCGACCCGCGCCGCGATCACGCGGCCTACGGCATTTTCGGCGACGAGATTCTTGACCGCGCGCAGTCCCGGATGGAAGCGCAGATTGCAGCCGACTAACGTAACCAGGCCTTGCTGCGTCGCGATACCGAGCAGCCCTTCGACGTTTTCCCAGCTATGCGACAGCGGTTTTTCTATAAAGAGGTGGCAGCCGTGCTCGGCCGCCGCGCCCGCAAGTTTCGTATGCAGCGAAGTCGGCGCGGTGATCAGACACACATCGGGTCCGGACTTCCAGGCCGCCGTCAAATCATCGACGGTTTCGATCCCGAGCGAATCGGCCACATCGGCGCGGCGCTCGGCTTGGGTATCGAACGCAATAATGTTGGTAACACCCAGGGTTCCGAGATTGTGCAGGTGGCGCCGGCCGATAGAGCCGCAGCCGATCACCAGAAACCTGAGCGCGCCGAACCGAGCTGTTTCAGCCACCTTGCCCGTCCATTTCCGTCGCGACGAAATGCTCGGTCAGAGATTTCTGCAAAAGCCACACGCCGATGCGCTCCGACTCGCCCACCGTCGCCTCGAGCCTCTTCGCCCCGTGATCGGCGGTCAATAAAGCCACCGAATGATAGAGTCCCGAAGCGAGAAACGTTTCGGCGTAATTCTGTTTGAAAGTGAAAATCTTTTTGTCTTCCAGATGATGGTAGCGAACCCGCATGCGGTTGGCAGGATAAAAATCGCCGATCATCAGCCAGCCGCCGTCGCGCACTAGGCGATCGGTTTCGGCCACCGAGCGGAGCAGGCTGCTGCGATCGATCCAGTGAAAGACGAAATTGACGATCACCAGATCGAACACATCCTCGAGCGGAATCGAATGCGCCGTGCCGCGGATGAATTGAATCGAGGGAAACTCATTTCTGCCATCGTTGATCGCCTGCGCGGACGGTTCCACCGCAACCGCGCGGGCGCCCGTGCGCCGCTGAATCTCCGCCAGTCGAAAACCGTTGGCCGCGCCGATTTCCAAAACGCGCTCAGGCCGAAGATCATAGAGACTCAAGAGCCGCAGCGGCAGATCGGCGCCAGCATCGAAGGCCTGAAGCGCGCCGCGATTGCGCGCGAACCACCGGTCCCCTTCCGAGTCGAGAAAAACCTTATCTTGCAGCACGAGCGCGTCTCCGGACCGGTTGCTGATGTTCTTGCTGCAAAGGCGTCTCGCCGACCAGAGACCAACTGAGCGGCGTGCCTCTTTCGATATCGCGGCTCGCGGTGCGGCCGAGAATTTCTTCCAAATGCCGCGTGTGCAGGCCGTCGGCCGGGCGAATCGAGCGCAGGTTTTCGCGCGTAAACACTTCCCCAGCGCGCATGTCCGCGCTGATGAAAAGCGAGCGGCGAAAAGCCCTGCTCTTTTGCTCGGCCGGAGTCAGACCGTAATCGATCCGCCCCAACATGCGCTCCGCTTCGCGCACGCCTTCGACCATGGCGCGAAATTCGCGCGGCTCGAGCGAGAACACGCTGTCCGGACC
>Ga0207707_10001338_pt1 | contig 22957 bp, 23 predicted proteins | sample KBSC83BmetaG_FD_184336 | JGI IMG/M metagenome (GOLD analysis project Ga0207707, IMG submission 184336) | Corn rhizosphere microbial communities from Kellogg Biological Station, Michigan, USA - KBS C8-3B metaG (SPAdes) (version 2) | ecosystem: Host-associated > Plants > Roots > Rhizosphere ...
GGGTATGAAGAAGGCGCTCTAGCTGCGAAGCAGCGACATATATTTAGCCCCAGGTGAAGCGAAGCGAAACCTGGGTTAATCGTCAGAAAGATCATACAAGCCCACATAAGTGGGCGGCATAAATTCGGACATACATTTCTGCATTAGATCTCTGCCGCCAGCTTAAGCGGGCTTAGGGAATATTGTCTTCACTTGACCCCACGTACGCTGCGCTTCACGTGGGGCTACAATTATGCCGCTGCTTTGCAGCTAGAACCGTCAAATAGAAATCGTTCACTGTACGTACGACAACTCTTTCGAGCCAGCCGGCGATAAAATTACGGGCGTCGCCATTTCACGCCGATAACAAGGCATGGCCGCCGATTTCGCGTCGCGCATCAAAGATTTTCCACACGTTTCCACAGCTATCCACAGACGGTTTTCCACAGTTCGGAAAAACGGCGTTAAGTCCAATTTGCTTAACAGATTACATAACATTTTGCGGCATAAACCCTGTTCAAGTTGAAGTTATCACCCACGTCACGAGCTACTAGATTTTGTATTGACAAAGTGTTACCTACACAATATATTCTATATCCACTGAAGTTGGTTTTTTGATTTTTTGAAATTTTCGAAGTAAAACGGTCCTTTTTGGGCCGGACCTGCCCCGCTTGCTTTAATGGGGAACGAGGATCGCGTAATCGCCCACCGCGCGGTCAGTAGGACAGCCTGAAGCTACAGGCCCGAAAATCATCCATAAATATCAAGGGGTGTGACCTGAGAAAGGTTTTGGGAAGGCAGGTATAGAGACTACTTGTCTCTATTTTTCGACGAAACTTTTCAGACCGGATGACTTGTCGCCGCTTTTTTTTGATCGCCCGCGCGGAGAAATTTTTATGATCGACACTTTCACAACTCACAAAACAGGAACAGCCGCCCGCCCGCAGGAAGAAAGCACTCAGACAACAATGCGCGTCCGCAAGCGCAATGGCTCCTTCGAGCCCGTAGATATTAACAAGATCGTCAAGGCGGTCGCGCGTTGCTGCTACACGCTGCCAAGCGTCGACACGCTGCGCATCGCGACAAAAACCATCAGTGGTTTGTACGACGGAGCGACAACGAAAGAGCTGGATAAGCTGTCAATACAAACGGCCGCCAGTCTGATCTTCGAAGAGCCCGAATACTCACGCCTCGCCGCACGGCTTCTTAACCAGTACATCGAAAAAGAGGTCCGCAATCAGGAGATTCATTCCTTCTCACAGTCGATCGCCTTTGGCGTAAAGGAGGGACTGATCGCGCCCCGCGTTGCGGAATTTGTAACGGCCAACAGCCGCAAGCTCAACGACGCCATCGACCATACGCGAAACGACCTTTTCGAATTTTTTGGCCTGCGGACGCTTTACGATCGATATCTCCTGAAAAGCCGCACGAGCCGCGACGTGATCGAGTCGCCGCAATTCTTCTGGATGCGCGTCGCTTGCGGCCTGGCCGAATCGCCGTCAGAGGCGATCGAGCTTTACCGACTTTTTTCCTCGTTGGAGTACGTGCCAAGTACTCCGACACTTTTCAACTCAGGAACCCAGCACGAGCAGCTCTCCTCCTGTTTTTTGCTTGATTCCCCTGCAGACAGCCTCGAAAGCATTTACCGCAAATACTCCGATGTCGCTATGCTTTCAAAGTTTTCCGGCGGCATCGGAATAGCTTACAGTCGCGTTCGTGCCCAGGGTTCCCTGATCCAGGGCACGAACGGCCACTCAAACGGCATCGTGCCGTGGCTGAAAACTCTCGACTCGTCAGTCGCGGCGGTCAATCAGGGCGGAAAGCGCAAAGGCGCCTGCTGTGTCTATCTCGAGACATGGCATGCCGACATCGAAGATTTTCTCGAGCTTCGCGAGAATACCGGTGACGAGGCGCGCCGCACACACAATCTGAACATCGCCAACTGGGTCTCGGACCTTTTCATGCGACGCGTTCAGGACGACGCGATGTGGTCGCTGTTTGATCCAAAGATCGCTCCCCATTTTCCCGATCTGTACGGAGACGAATTCGAAAAGGCGTATGTCGAAGCCGAAGAGCAAGGCCTGTTTGTAAAACAGGTGAAAGCGCGTGACCTCTATGCCCGAATGATGCGCACGCTCGCCCAGACGGGCAACGGCTGGATGACGTTCAAGGATGCGAGTAACAAGAAATCTAACCAGACCGCGCGGCCCGAAAATGTCGTTCACCTATCGAATCTCTGCACCGAGATCATCGAAGTAACCAACGAAAATGAAACGGCCGTCTGCAATCTCGGCTCGATCAACGTCGGGCGATATGTTAAGCGGAGCGAGGACACTCCTGTCCTCAAGGCCGCTGCTTTGAGCGGCCTGACGTCTTCGCCTCGACGCGAGGCTCATGAGGACAAGAGTGTCCTCGCTCCGCTCGAAGTCGATTTTGACAAGCTGCGATCAAACGTTCGGCTTGCCGTGAAACAGCTTGACCGTGTCATCGATCTCAACTATTACGCGATACCGAGCACGGCCGATTCTAACCATCGCTGGCGAAATATCGGTCTCGGCGTTATGGGTTTGCAGGATGTTTTCTTTAAGCTCCGTCTGTCGTTCGACTCCGAAGAGGCGAGAAAGATCTCAGCAAAGATCCAGGAAGAAATTTATTTCGCGGCGCTCGACGCATCGTGCGAACTGGCAAGGACAAAGGGCGCGCATCCGGCGTTTCCTGAAACGCGTGCGGCCGGCGGGTCGCTGCAATTCGACCTCTGGGGCGTTGTGCCCGAAGACACCGCTCGCTGGGAAGAGTTGCGTGAACGGATCAAAGAGCATGGTTTGCGAAACTCTCTGATGATCGCCATCGCGCCGACGGCAACCATCGCCGCCATCGCCGGCAGCTATGAGTGCATCGAGCCGCAGGTCTCGAACCTCTTTAAACGCGAGACGCTGTCGGGCGATTTTGTTCAGGTAAACAAATATCTTGTTCAGGAGCTAAAAGATATCGGCCTCTGGACGGACGAGATCAGGCAAAAGATCAAGCTTAGCGAAGGCTCGATCCAAAACATCGTCGAGATCCCGGCCGAGCTTCGCGAGATATATCGAACCGCGTGGGAGATCCCAATGCGCGTCCTGATCGATATGGCCGCGGAGCGCGGAGCGTTCATCGACCAGAGCGCGTCGCTCAACCTATTTATGGAGAGCCCGAACATCGGCAAGATGTCGTCGATGTATATGTACGCGTGGCAAAAGGGTCTGAAGACGACCTACTATCTGCGTTCGCGACCGGCGACAAAGATCGCCCAGGTGTCCGCGGCCGACAATTCGTCGGCAGATGTAAAGGCTTATTCGGATGCCGAGGCGTTGGTTTGCTCGCTTGAAAACCCCGAGGCATGTGAGGCCTGTCAGTAGCCCGCACGTAAGTAAGGGCTCAACATAAATGCTAAATCCGACAATGGCAGCTACGTTTTATACATGAGATCCGATTGACTGAAATAAGCCCTTACGTACGTGCGGGCACTGACACAAAGATTATGTTATTAGATCCCGGATTCAACCTCACCCTTCGCCCGATGCAGTATCCGCATTTTTACGAGATGTATAAAAACGCGATCAAGAATACGTGGACGGTCGAGGAAGTCGATTTCTCGATGGATGTCACCGACCTGCGCGCAAAGATGACGCCGGCCGAGCGGCATTTGATCAATCGTCTTGTCGCTTTTTTTGCGACGGGCGACTCGATCGTGTCAAACAACCTGGTCCTGAATCTGTATAAACACATCAACGCGCCCGAAGCGCGGATGTATCTCTCGCGTCAGCTTTACGAAGAGGCGCTTCACGTACAGTTTTACCTGACGCTGCTCGACACGTACATCCCCGACATAGCCGAACGCGAAGCTGCGTTTTCGGCGGTCGAAAATATTCCGTCGATCCGCAAAAAGGCAGAGTTCTGTTTGAAATGGATCGATTCTATCAACGCGTTAGAGCATCTCAACACGAAAGAGGACCGGCGTCGTTTTCTGCTCAATCTGATCTGCTTTGCCGCCTGCATCGAGGGAATGTTTTTCTTCGCGGCTTTTGCCTATGTTTATTTTTTAAGATCGAAAGGTTTGCTGCACGGTCTGGCGTCGGGCACGAATTGGGTCTTTCGCGATGAATCGTGTCACATGAGCTTTGCATTCGACGTTGTGAAGCAGGTTCGGAAGGAAGAGCCCGACCTGTTTGACGCCGAACTCGAACGCTCGATAGCGGCAATGCTCGACGAAGCCGTCGATTGCGAGGTACAGTTTGCCGAGGACATTTTGAGCGGCGGCGTTCCGGGCCTGTCGGTCGCAAATATGCGACAGTATCTCGAATTCATCGCCGACCAGCGCCTTGCGATGCTTGGCCTCACAAAGGTCTATGGCGCCAAAAATCCGTTCTCGTTCATGGATCTGCAGGATGTGCAGGAGCTGACAAACTTCTTCGAACGCCGCGTCTCGGCCTATCAGGTGGCGGTCGCCGGCGAAGTCAGCTTTAGCGAGGCCTTCTAGATCGGCATACAAGATACTTGACGCGAAAAATTTTTAAACCGTGTGTCAGCTCCCCGCGCTAAGACCCCCTGCAACATGAAATGCCACGTTCGCAAGCCCGTGGCAGGCTATCGGAATCAGAAGGCTTTTCGTTTTGAAACGGACCCAGCCGCCGAGAATGCTTCCAATGAACGGAAACAAACCCGACATAACATCAAACCCCGGCGTGCCGTTCGAATAACTTAGCGAGTGCCAGAGCCCAAACATCGCCGAGGTAGCAACAATGACCGACCATGGTATTCCGTCGATATGAGGCTTTCGATTTAATAGCAAAAGAAGCAGAGCCGGCGCGATGCCTCGGTAGGCGATCTCCTCGGCCAGGCCCGGCATCGTCGCCTGGAACGCAAGCGTTTCCCCATCGGGAACCCCGGGTTTGAAAAGCATTCCCAAGCACGCTCCCCAGACGATAAAAAATGCGATGGCGGCCCATGCAACTGCCGCGTGTTCTTGTTTGAGCTTTAGTCCGACGGCGTCGGGAGACAGTCTCAAGGCAACGATGACTATCAGCGAAAAGACGAGGCTTAAAATCTTTCCCGACCAGTTCCAATGGCCCGGGATAACATTGAGGCTTTTGACGACGTGCGGCAGACCCGTAATTAGGTCGTCCGATCCAAGGTAAACGGCGCAAAGCAAGGCGCCGAAAACGAAAATGCGCTTATCAATGGTTTTCGCCAGTATTGATATGACGAAACAGATCGATACAAATAGAAGGAAGGATATTAGAGTATCCATTCGGTTGTTCGTTAGTCGCGGCTGGCGTGTAAGACGGGATATCTCAAGAGAACGTTAACGAAACTGGCTTACATGCCTGTTACATTTGTTCTCTGTTTGCCTTAATTCCCTCACCTAAAATACCATCAGTATTCCGGTTATGAAGATCTTTCACGGCACCGAGAATGCCAATATCATGCGCCCGACGGTCCTCACATTGGGTGTTTTTGACGGGCTGCATCTTGGTCACCAAAAAATAATGAATACGGTTGTCGCTCGTGCCCGAGCGACGGGCGCAGTCGCGACCGCCGTAACGTTCGACCCACATCCGCGGGCTGTGCTTCACCCGCTATCGGCCCCGCCGCTGCTCCAGACGCTCGATCAGCGTCTGGCGAATTTCGAAGTTCTTGGCATCGATCAGGCCATCGTTATTCATTTCGACCGCGAATTCGCATCTCAGGCGGCCGAAGATTTTATTCGCGATATCATTCATGATCGGCTGCATGCAAAGGAAGTTTATTTGGGAAAAGGATTCGCGTTCGGTCGCGGTCGTGAGGGCAACATCGAGCTCCTGAAACAAATGAGCGGCGAGCTCGGATTTGTGGCCGACGAGGTCGATGAAATACGTCTTCGCGGCCATCGGATCAGCTCGTCGCGAATTCGCGAACAACTCGATCTTGGCCACGTCGATCTGGTCCGTCGAATGCTCGGGCGGCCATACGGCGTCGAGGGTGTGATCGTCCGAGGCGACCGCCGCGGTCATACCATTGGTTTTCCGACGGCAAATCTTCATCCGCATAATCGAGTCATTCCAAAGTACGGCGTTTACGCGACCGCCACCTTGATCGACGGAAAATGGCGACGAAGTATAACGAACATCGGCGTCCGACCCACGTTCGGAAAAGACACCGAACCGTCGATCGAAACATTCATTTTCGAGTTCGATGGCGAGCTTTACGGCGACGTTCTTCGCGTACGTTTTCTGCATCGCATACGCGATGAAAGAAAGTTTAGTGGCATCGATGAGCTAAAGCTGCAGATCCAGCGCGACTCGGCCCGCGCACTGAACTATTTCAACCGGCCCGGCGTAAAGCGTAAACTGGAGATCGTATGAGTCTTTCGATTTTAAGACCGATGATGTGGACCGAGGACCTGAAGGGCTCGGTCGATTTTTACACCACAATACTGGGCTTTACAGCGGTCGAGTTTAGGGAAGACTGGGGCTGGGCGTCGCTTAATAAAGATAACGTTTGGTTAATGCTTTCCCGACCAAGCGAACACGAAAAATTCGAAAAGATCGGCTTTACCGGTTCCTTCTATTTCACTACCGACGACGTCGATGCCCTATGGGAAGAATTGAAGGACAAAGCCCGCATCTGCTACGGCATCGAAGATTTCTTTTACGGAATGCGCGAGTTCGCGATTTACGATAACAATGGTTACTTGCTGCAGTTCGGGCAAGAGATCGCGAAATAGGTTTTGAGTTCAAGCTTTAGCTTGCCTGGTTTTGAGTCCCACCTTTAGGTGGCTTTTTAATGAACGACAGCTCGAATAACTCAGAAAGAGCGGCAACAGCGCAAAAGAATGCGTTGCAGATCCAACTCTTGCCAGGTGCTAGCGGCAACGGCTCGATGGTCCGCACAAAGGATCTCGATATCGCAAAGCTTGTCACCAACGAGCAGCGGATCGAGGAGGAACAATTTCTCGAGGGCACTGAGTCGCAGATCGAAAATCGTTACAAAGGTCTGCGGGGTTATCTGAGGCTCTTCGAGATCACGCGTGTCATCGCGATGCTGTCGCTCTACCTCTATCTCGATCAACTCGACATTCATCAAAAACAGCAGAAGAGACATAAGAAGGAACGTCTCTCACGCGCTTATCGGCTCACACGAATGGCCGTTTACGGCGAAAAGCTTTACGCGATCAGGTTGTGGTTTTTTCAGGCGTTTATGCGGCTTGTCCGCCGCTTTGTTATCGGCTCTGAAAGCAACCGCGAGCAGAACCAGGAAAAGCAGGCCATCTGGCTCAAAGAAAAGCTTATCGATCTTGGGCCGACTTTCATCAAGATCGGTCAGGCGATGGCGACGCGTGCCGATCTACTGCCGCTTCCTTACGTCGTCGAGCTCGGGACGCTGGTCGATCAGGTGCCGGCATTTCCGAACGAGATCGCATTTGCTCGCATCGAGCACGAGCTAGGCAAAAAGATCAACGAGGTCTATTCGGAATTTCAGCTCGATCCGGTCGCGGCCGCTTCTCTTGGTCAAGTCTATCGAGCGCGGCTTCACAGTGGCGAAGAGGCCGCCGTGAAGGTCCAGCGTCCCAATCTTGAAGCGGTCATCAAAGGCGACGTTGCCATCCTAAAGCGTGTCGCAAATTTCGCTGAGCGCTTTCCGCAGCTAAATGAAAATGCCGACTGGGCCGGAATGCTCCGCGAGTTTGACGTGACGATCCACGAGGAAATGGATTACGCCGCAGAAGGGCGGAACGCTGACCGCTTTCGCGAAAACTTCAAAAATTGGACAAATGTCTATGTGCCGAAGATCTTTTGGAATGCGACCACGTCCAAAGTCCTCACAATGGAGTTCATCCACGGCACCAAGGTCACCGATCTCGACGCGCAGCATCGGTTGGGTGTCGCACCGGAAAAGGTCAATCGCCTGTTGATCAAGACTTATCTTAAGCAGCTCTTAGAGGATGGCTTTTTCCACGCCGATCCGCATCCCGGAAATCTGCTTGTTATGCCGGACGGCCGTCTCGCTTTTTTTGATTTCGGAATGGTTGGCCGCATCACGCCTGAGCTGCAGGCAAAGATGATCGACGCCTTCTTTCATGTCGTCGGCCGCGACCCGGCCGGCATCGCTCAGGACCTGATCGATCTTGATTTTCTCAAGCCGGGAACCAACCCGAACGTCGTCCGGCCTGTCGTCGAAAAGATGTTCGAGTTTCACCTGAACCTCAAACTCAAAGACGTCAACTTCAAAGAACTGACCTACGACCTGGCAGACGTAATGTATGATTATCCGTTTCGCCTGCCGTCGAATTTTACGTACATCATGCGGGCTCTGATGACGCTCGAGGGCATCGGCATCATCACCGACCCCGAGTTTAATTTCTTTGAAACGGCTAAGCCGTACGCAAAGGAATTCATGCTCCGCCGCGAAGGGAAAGATTTTCGCAAGATGTTCATCAACAAGTTGATGGGCCGTGACGACGAAGGCAAGATCGACTGGAACCGTACCTGGAAATTGGCCAAGATGGCATTGAGGACAGTTTTGACAACGTAAGTGTTCCAGCACGATGAAATCGAAATCCGATCCGCGCTCATAAGCTTAGAATGTTCGAACCCAAGAAGCCGCATTTTGAGCAGGAGGTGCGCAACAGTTTCGCGGCACAGGCCTTGATGTCGACCATCGGCGCGCGGCTTGAGCGCGTTGCCGCCGGCGAGATCGAGATCCGTGTGCCCTATCGCGCCGACCTGACCCAGCAGCACGGATTTCTACACGCGGGTGTTGTTGCGGCCGCGCTCGACAGCGCTTGCGGGTATGCCGCCTTCAGCCTGATGCCTGAGGGCGTCGGCGTGCTCAGTATTGAATTTAAGACCAACCTGCTTGCACCGGCACGCGGTGATGAGCTGATCGCGCGAGGTCGGGTTGTCCGCGCGGGGCGGACGGTGACCGTCTGTCAGGCTGATTCCTTTATGATCGAAGCAGGTGATGAGAAACCCGTGGCAACAATGCTCGCAACCATAATGACCATCCGCGACCGCTCAGACATAGTCAGCTGATGGCTGATTTGCCATCGCGAATGAATCGAATGTATGATTCGAGCCATCCTGAACGATGAAAAAGCGTGCTCAAGGCGTTGCGATCCTGGTCCTTGTCCTGGGTGTGTCTTGCGCCGCCGCACAAAAAATGACTTCGGACGATACCGCAAAGGTCACGCATATAGCCCGCGACTTCAGCGTCTCTGACATCTCCAATGCCGCGTGGGATACGGCCGTCGATATACCGATCGATCACTACTGGTCGGGCGTTCCTGCACCTTTGGGCCGAGGGGCCGTGGCGCGGCTGCTGTGGTCTGATGCGGCCCTCTACGTTCGCTTTGTCGCTGCTCAGACTGAGCAGCCGATCGTATCTTCGACGCCTGACACCTCAAAAAAAACACTCGGTCTCTGGGACCGCGATGTGTGCGAGATATTTGTCGCGCCTGATGCCGAAAGGCCAAATAAATACTTCGAATTTGAGCTGGCGCCGACGGGCGAATGGGTCGATCTTGGTATTGAGGTCCTGCCCGATCAACGAAAACGGGATGATGATTACCGCTCCGGCATGCAGTCGCATGCGAATGTTGAGCCAGGAAAGGTGACGCTCGTCATGCGCATCGACTGGAAGGCATTTGGCCGCACGCCAAAAGCCGGCGAACGCTGGCGCGGGAACCTTTTTCGATGTGTCGGAAAAGACCCGGATCGCGGTTATCTCGCCTGGAAGCCGACACTTACCAAAAACCCGTCATTTCACGTCCCCGAAAAATTCGGCCAGTTTCTCTTTGTTAAATAAAATTATCAGCTTAGCAATTTGAAGGGTACGCGCGTTAGCTTACGAGGCGATCAGTTTCTCGTAAATGATCGAGAAGCCGAGCCCCAGACTAAAGATGCCGGCGATCAGCCGAATGCCGCGATTCAGGGTGTCAAATCGCCCTGCAGTAAAGTAGAAAGGCAAACCGATGAGAAAACTCATCGCCATCATCCCGCCGATCGATCCGATACCGAAGATGATAATGTATGCCAACGCGAGCGTCGTCGACGGGATCGATGGCAGCACGAACAACATGAACGCGCCGCTGCCCGCGAGGCCGTGGATCATGCCGACGACAACCGAACGCGGACTGAGCTGGTGATGCGACGGCTCGACAGGTTCACCCTCATGCGTATGCACGTGAGTATGCCGATGTCCGTCATGTTCGTGGACGTGCATGTGGATCTTCTCGCCTCGGATGAGCTTTCGCAGCACGTTCAGGCCGAGAAGGACGAGCATCAAGCCGACGCAGGCCTCAAGCCGCGCCTGTGTCGTCTCCGACAGCTCGAGCTTGAGAAAAATGACCAGGACGCCGACGACAAAAAGCGAGATCGTATGCCCGATACCCCAGAGGCCGCCCACGAACGAGGCTGTCAGCAAATTCTTTTTTTCGCTTACGATCGTCGAAACCGCCGCTAAATGGTCGGCCTCGGTCGCGTGCTGAAGGCCAAGCACGAAACCGAACGCGAGAACGGAAAAAACGGCTGCTTCAGGGCTGATCTGCATATGCTATAGACGAAAGCAATACTGTAGCATCTTTCGGCTTACATTGCGTTTCGAAGGGCAATTGCAAACCGGCTGCGGCGTCAGTTTACAATGTGAATATGGCAAAAACACAGAAGGAGCTTGCCTTTTTACGAGACCTCTACATCGGCGCTGATTGGACGCGGCGATTTACGGACCTGATCGACAAACACTTCGATCTCTCAGAAAGCGAGAACGTCTTGTATATAAATGCGGGCACTGGCGAGCACGCGTTCGCGCTACGCGAAAGGCTCGATGAAAAGGTCAGCATCTTTGCGACATGCGAGGACGACGACATCTTGCATATTGCTCGCGATAAAGCGGCGGCAATGAGGTCGGACGTCGATTTTTCGATGATCCGTTTTGAGGACGAGGCGTTTGATTCGGTCATCGTGGACGCGAGTTTTACACCGCCGAGTCGCTACGAGGAGCTGGTCGAGGAAGCAGTCCGGGTTGCGACGACGGGTGCAAATATTGGCGTTCTGTCGGTAACCGCGGGCAGCTTTGGCGAGATATTTTCGCTACTTTGGGAAGTGTTGTTCAACGAGGACCTCGGTGAGCACGGTCGCGCCGCCGAAGAGATGATCAGCGAGCTTCCGACGCTGACGATGATCAAGGACACTGCTCGTCGAGTCGGTCTTGAAAACATGCAGGCATACGTGGCAAACGAGGTCTTTGAATACGACGACGGCGCGGCCTTTGTCAGCTCGCCGCTTGTGGCTGATTTTCTGCTGCCGGTCTGGCTGGTGACCCTCGATGAGGAAGATCAACAGCGTGTTACGGACAAGCTATCACAGCTTATTGATTCGGAGGACGGGAATCTGAGCTTTAGATTTTCGGTAAAGGCGACACTGCTGACCGGTGAGAAAGGTTAAGCCTGAGGCGTCTTGGACTCGACACGCCGGCGCATCTCCGCCATCAACTCCTCGTCGCTCATCTGCGTGATGGCCGGCGGAGGTGTCGGGCTGGTAGCCAGTCGTGCCCGATCGGCCTCTTCTTCCTCTTCGGCCTCGCGCATGCCTTCGCGAAAGGCTTTTTTAGACTGGCCGAGCGACTTGGCGAGCTGAGGCAAACGGCCCGCTCCAAAGAGAAGCACAATGACTATGACCACGAAAATGATCTGTGTCGGACTGTCAAAAATAAAAAGAAACGTTGGATGGAACATATATTTAGACCTCGGCTCTGGCGGCGGCTCGTCGCTGCATTTCAGCCAGGATCTCCTCATCGGAGAGTGCGGCCGCCCGGGCAGCACCGACCTGTTTCGGCTCGCTCACCGGCAAGGCGTCGTTTTCCTCGCCTTCACGAAACGCGTCCTTGAACGCTCGTCGTGACTGGCCGAGCGATTTTGCCAACTGCGGCAGCCGTGATGCTCCGAAAAGCAGAACGATGGCAAGCACGATGAGGATTAATTCTGTGGTACTTAAACCGAGCATTTTACTTATATTTGACGCCAAACCGCGTCTCGGCGTTCGCAGGTGAAGCCCTTTTCGGCTAAATGATACTCCTAAACGGCAACTTTTTCACTTCCCTTACCGGCAAATCGGTCCATCGCGTCGACCAGAGCCGAGGTTATGCCCTTTTCGGACACAGAATGTCCTGCGTCCGGAACAAGGATGAATTCCGCATCGGGAAGGGCTTTATGTAGCTCCCACGCCGATGTCATCGGGCAGACAACATCGTATCGGCCCTGCACAATGACGGTCGGAATGCCTTTGATCTTGTCGACGTTGTCGATCAGATAGCTTTCGGATGGAAAGAACGAATTGTTCATAAAATAATGGCACTCAATGCGGGCGAGCGACAGAGCTTCACGCTCCCCTTCCCAATGCCCCATTAGGTCTTTATCGGGATAAAGCTTCGACGTCGCTCCTTCCCAGACGCTCCAGGCGCGCGCGGCCGACAGTCTTACCTTCTCGTCGTCGCTCGTCAACCGCTTGTAGTAGGCGGACATAAAATCGCCGCGCTCATCTTCCGGGATCTCGTCGCGAAAGCGCTCGAAATAATCGGCAAATATCTCAGACGCGCCGTACTGGTAAAACCATTCGAGCTCCCGTCGCCGTGTCAGAAATATGCCCCGAAGTATCAGCCCGAGGCATCTGTCCGGATGGTTTACTGCATAGGCGAGGCTTAAGGTGCTGCCCCAGGAGCCGCCAAAAACATGCCATTTCTCGATACCAAATTTTTCGCGGAGCTTTTCGATATCGTCGATCAGGTCCCACGTTGTATTCTCGCGAAGCTCAGCGTGCGGCGTCGACTGGCCCGAACCTCGTTGGTCAAAAAGCACGACGTGATATGCCTTCGGGTCAAAGAATTGCCGGTATGTCGATATCAGGCCGCCGCCAGGTCCGCCATGGAGAAAGACCACCGGAATGCCGTTTTCATTCCCGATCCGCTCATAATGGATCGTATGCAGGTCAGAGACCTTCAACATGCCCGAGTCAAACGGTTCGATCTCTGGATAAAGTGTTTTCATTCAATAAAAATGATACTTGAATCCGAGAGCAATTAGAAAGTGGGTAGAAAGTTGTCCCACCAAAGCTGAAAAACGAGCAGCGTCCAAAGCTCTTTGTGGTGGCTGGCTCGACCGGTCTCGTGCTCTTTGATAATTTGTTGAACGTATTGGGGGTTAAAGATGCCCTGACGCTCGAGGCGGTCGGACGCAAGCAGGTCGTTGAGCAGTGGGTTGAGACGGCCCTTGAGCCACTCGGCGATCGGTATACCAAAGCCTTTCTTGGGCCGCGAAAGGATCTCAGGCGGCAGTAGGTCTTTGACAGCCTGCTTGAGAATGTACTTGCCCTTGCGGCCTCGCAGCTTATACTCCGCCGGTATTGACGCGGCAAATCGCCCGATGCGCGGATCGAGAAACGGCGCCCGCGTCTCGAGCGAAACCGACATCGCGGCACGGTCGACCTTGGTAAGAATGTCTTCCGCTAGATAGTAGTTGATATCGACGAACTGCATCTGCTCGGTTACGTTTTGCGTGTCGATCTGTTCGAGAAGCGACCGCGGGCCTTGATAGATGTCGCCGTTTGTTGCCGCAAGCACTTCGGGCCGCAGCAACTCGTTTTGTTGCTCTATCGAGAACGAGCCGAACCAGGTGTGATGTCGCGTTACTGTGTCGAGGTGAGTTCCGCGAATAAAGCGCTTGGCCTTGTAATCGAGCGACATATTTTGCGTCGAGACAGGCAGCGCATTTACGATCGGTTCGATCACGCCTGAACGCAGAACTCTAGGTATAGAGGCGTAAACAGCCGCCATCTTGTGCGCGACATACATCGGGTAACCGGCAAAAAGCTCATCGCCGCCGTCGCCGCCAAGCGCGACCGTCACATGCTGTCGGACAAAACGCGAAAGCAGATATGTCGGGATCAGCGAGCCGTCGGACAAAGGTTCATCGAGCCAGGTGCCGATCTCGGTGATAAGATCGCCGGCCTTTTCAGCGCTCAGGCGGTCTTCGAAATGTTCTGTTCCCAGGTGCTTTGCGACGAGGCGAGCGTACTTTGATTCGTCAAACGAATCCTCCTCGAAACCGATAGAAAAGGTCTTTACGCGTTCGGTCGCATGCTGAACGGCAAAGGCCGCGACCGTAGATGAATCAATTCCACCCGACAGCAAAATGCCCAACGGCACGTCAGACACAAGCCGCATTCGAACGGCATCGGACAAAAGCTCTCGCAGCTCGGCCGCCGCTGCCTCTAGCGACGGAACATTCCCATTTTTGTGAAAATCGAGCTTCCAATATCGACGCGTCTTTACCTCGCCGTTTTCAACCGTGAGAACGTGCGCAGCAGGCAGCTTATAGATGCCTTTGTAGATCGACATCGGCGCCGGAACATAGTCGAACGAGAGGTAATGACGCAGTGCATCGAGATCGATCTCTGCTCTGACCGACGGATGAGCGAGGATCGATTTTGGCTCAGAAGCATAGATCAGCGTGCCGTCGAAAACGCCGTAGTAGACCGGCTTTTCTCCGAAACGGTCGCGGGCGAGTATGAAGCGTTTCTTTGCTGAGTCCCACAATGCGATCGCGAACATGCCGTTGATCTGTTCGACAAACGCATCGCCGTATTCCTCGTAAAGATGCGGAATTATCTCGGTATCGGTTTGGGTCGTGAATTTGTGTCCGTGCTTTTCGAGGTCGGCCCGGATCTCGCGATAGTTATAAAGCTCGCCATTCTGCATCGCGACGATCGAACGGTCTTCGTTAAAAACGGGTTGGTCGCCGGTCTTGAGATCGATGATCGACAACCGCCGCATGCCGAGCGCGACTTGAGCGTCAAGCCACATACCCTCCGAGTCCGGCCCGCGATGCACGATCTGCTCACACATCGAATGAAGCACGGCCTCGCTGTTTGGCGATCCGTCGCCGTTATCTAATTTGATCCAGCCGGTAATACCGCACATAGTTAAACGGAGCGCGGACACTCTTGTCCGCACGAGTATGAAACACGAAAACATCCACGTCGAAAGCGATGTTGCAGCTAAGAGTGCCGCGCTCCTACTCAAAGCCTATTTTCTCACGAACCGCATATATCGCTTTATTCTGCGACTCGTGATAGGTGCGAACAAGCAGCTCGGCCAGGAGGCCCATCAGGAAAAACTGTACCGATATAGCGAGCATCACAACCGTGATGATCGGCAGCGGTGTGAGGATGAACGACGTTCCATATGCAATTTTCAAAACTACGGCCCAGATGCCGGCGACGATCGCGATCAAGAAAGCGATCATGCCGAACGCGCCAAAGACATAAAGCGGCTTGGTCTGATACTCGGCCATAAATTTGATCGTAATGAGGTCAAAGATGACCTTGATCGTCCGCGAGATGCCGTACTTTGATTTGCCATGTGTTCGGGCGTGGTGATCGACAGGAATTTCCGTTACACGCGCTCCGGCCCAGCTTGCATAGATGGGAATGAACCGGTGCATCTCGCCATAGAGCCGAACGTCCTGGATCACCTCTCGGCGGTAGGCCTTTAATGAGCAGCCGTAGTCGTGCAGATGCACGCCGCCGATCCAGGAGATGATCTTGTTCGCGATCTGCGACGGTATCTTGCGCGAGATGAGCTTATCTTGCCGATTCTTTCGCCAGCCCGAGACCACGTCGTAACCTTCATCCAGTTTTTCGAGCAGTCGAGCAATATCCGCCGGGTCATTCTGCAGATCGGCATCCATCGGGATCAGTATCTCGCCTCGGGCGGCGTCGATGCCGGCTGACATAGCCGCCGTCTGTCCGTAGTTTCGACGAAGTGAAATGACCCGTACGCGGTCATCCCTGGCCGCGATCTCTTTTAGAATTTGCAGCGACTTGTCCGTCGAGCCGTCGTCGATAAAGATGACCTCGGCCGATTTGCCCAACGCGCCCAAAGCGGCCGCGATCTTCTCGTACATTTCGCGAAGATTTTCTTCTTCATCCATGACCGGCAAGAATAGCGAGAGCTCAGGCTTTGAGCTTGTCTGCTTGTTGGCTGTTTCGGTTGAATCCATCAGAGAACGGCGGCAAGGATAATTATGTTAGCCGTTTCCGCACGGAAAATACAGCCCAAAATACGTAGCCGGGCCGCTTTGCGTCTTTGTGACTTTGCGGGAAACTTAAATGCAGCCCTGCTAACGACAAACACATAGGAGAAGCTACAGAGATGCATCGTCGCGACTTTTTCCGATTTTCGGCTCTCGGACTCTCAGCCTCACTTGCAAACGGCGCGGGTAGTCAAAGCAGCAGTGCCTCATCGAAATTCAAATTACCGGTTGTCATCTCCACATGGGACAGCGGCCTGGATGCCAATGCCGCCGCATGGCCTGTCTTATCGAAAGGCGGCAACGCGCTGGATGCCGTCGAGGCCGCGGGCCGTCGCGCTGAGGACGAGCCGAGCTGCTGCGTTGGGCTGGCGGCGTATCCGGACCGCGACGGCAAGGTAACGCTCGACTCATGCATCATGGACGGCACAGGTGACTGCGGAGCGGTCTCATTCATCGACCGGATAAAACATCCGGTCTCGGTGGCCCGCAAAGTGATGGAAACAACACCGCACGTCTTGCTTTCCGGCGAAGGTGCCCGCCAATTTGCTCTCGAGAACGGCTTTCCGCTTGAGTCCGCTGAGCTTTCGCCGGATGCCGAAAAAGAATGGAAGAAGTGGCTTGAAAAATCGAGGTACAAGCCCGTCGTTAACATTGAGAATACTAAGCGGGGATCTGTATCGCAGGCCGCGCCGTATTTTTTTGATGACGGCCGACCGAACCACGACACGATGGGAACGATCGCTGTCGACGGTCACGGCAAGCTTGCCGGCATGGTCACGACAAGCGGTATGGCCTTCAAGATGCACGGCCGCGTGGGCGATTCGCCGATCATCGGCGCCGGATTATTTGTCGATGACGAGGTTGGGGCCGCGACAAGCTCGGGTGTCGGCGAGGAGGTCATTCGAATTTGCGGTACTCACACCGTCGTCGAGCAAATGCGTCTCGGAAAGAGTCCCGAGCAGGCCTGTCTTGCCGCCGTCAGCCGCATCGTCAAACGCGATCCTGCAAGGGCCAAAGAGCTACAGGTTGGTTTCGTTGCTGTCTCGGACACCGGCGAGGTCGGCGCGTATTCGGTATTGAAAGGATTTACTTACTCGGTCACAAACAGCGAATTTCCGACTGGGAAAGTGTTTAGTGCAAAGAATGTCCTTTGAAGGCTTAGCGGTCTATTAAAATCAGTTTCGAGTTTTCAGTTGCCAGTTTCGAGTTATTCCTGAGGTTTCTCAAGCGCCGTCCTTGCGGATCTGCTTACCAGAGTTAACGTGAAAGTGCAGGTGTTTTGAGTCCTGATATTCGCCAAGATTTGTTAGCACGCGCGCGCCGCCCGTGTCGTTTACGACCGTCGCCGCCACCTTCTTCACGACATCAAGCAGTTCCATCAGCAGCCCGTTATCCTTAATGCTGAGCAGCGAGCCGACGTGCATCTTCGGAATGACGACGATGTGTGTTTCCCAAAATGGCTGTGTGTGCCAAAAGGCAAGTACGTTGTCGGTTTCGAGGACCTTGTTAATGGCGGTCTTGCCGCTGATGATCTCTCCGCAGTAAAAATCTTCACCCATTCTTTCTCGCGACGACCACGATCGATACGCCGATCGGAAAATTGAATCTTTTCAGCCAAAACCGCTCCGCCCCGAACAGTTTTCCGAACACGCCGTTGAGGGCGGACACGTTTACGTTGTTTTCGGACTCAGGCTTTATCCCGGTAACTTTCATCAGCGTGCGTCCGGCAAGTATCGGAGCGAAAAATGTCCAATTTGCATATGTCGCACGCTCGACCGCGTAACCTGCTTTTTTGAGCCGCTCGACGATCTGAGCTTTTGTGTATCTGATCCGATGGTTTGATACATCGTCCTGGACGCCCCACAGCCACATAAATGCCGGCACAAAGATGAGTGAATAACCGCCGCTCCTGGTAACTCGAAACATTTCTCGAAGGCCGGCAATGTCGTCATCGAGATGCTCGACTACGTCCAATGCGGTCGTGATATCAAAACTTTCGTCATCGAACGGCAGAGTTTCGGCGAGACCCTTCTGCACGCTCAAGCCTTTGCCGCGGCAAAACTCAAGCGCGTCATCCGAGACATCCACGCCTTCAGCCTCGCCGAATTGCGAAAGCATCTCGAGATTCGCCCCGGTGCCGCAGCCGACATCCAAAATGCGGAGTGCGGATTGCGGAGTGCGAAGTTTTGACACGATCGCTTTCAAAAAGCATTCGAGAATTGCGCGCCGGCCGACAAACCACCAGTGCTTTTCCTCTACGCGGTCCATGATCGCGTAAGTGTGCTGCTGCATTTCGCGTGGCAATGCCTGATTCATCCAAACTCTATCTTAACCCAACGATCTCACTGGCGAGCTTGCCTTGGTTGCCATCGGGCGATAAGCCGTAATTATTTTTGAGCCTCAAATTGATTCCGTCGTCGCTGACAAAGCACTGGCCGGTCGTCTCACGACCGAGGATTCCAAGATCGAGCCCTTCGTTTATATATTCGTCGCGGTTTACGCACAACATATACTCGCCCGAAGTCCGATGAGCGAGCCGCTCGAGCTCATAAAGCGGCGGATCATAGACGCTGAGAGGATTTATGTCTGCCTGCGATAGGCTCACGATGACCTGTGCGAAATCATATGCGTGACGGCCCTCATGAACGAACGTGCCCTCGCAGCCGCGCTGCCCGCCGGTATCGATCGTCTCCGCGGCAATGCAGATATAAACCTCGCTCATCGCTTCCATCAATTCCATTGGCTCGTCGAGCTTACCTCGCGTCCGCCATGGGCTGATCACGCCGGTGACGCCCGAAGCGTTTACCTCGCTGACAGGCTTTACCTGAACGAGCATTTTCGAATCGAGTATCAGCTGTGTGACCTCGTGGTGGTCATCATTGCCCTTGGCGGCTATCGCTGTAAGGGCGTCCTCGATCGACCTTCGATATTTCTTTTCGATCCCGTTGTCGAATTTCATCCAACCCTTCCAAACCCACACCAGCTATTTTTGTTATGCCAAATGATCTCTACGTCTTCGGCTGCGACTTCCTTCCACCACTCTTCAAACTCCGGCTTAGAGATATAAAACGCCGTCGGTGCGACGAGATGATCAAAGACGATGTTGTGCTGCTCACGCCAGCCGAAACCGGCCAGGTGATTCATGTATTCGTTGTAAAAAAGATGACGGGCCACGCCGGGCGCAAGAGCATTCGCCGGTCGATATAAAAGCTTTGTCGTCAGAAACAGGCTGAGGGTCGGCAGCTTTGAGAGCTGGTAGAGCGTCGGCTGACCGATCTTCGACGTAAAGCTCTTGCGAACCGGATCGACGATTCCCGTTATCCAAGCATTGTTTTCTGCGCCATAGACCCAAGCCGAAATGTGTCCGCCGTGCTTTACCTTAGACGCCAATGAAACAAACGCGGCTTTAGGATCCGGAGTGTGATGCAGAACGCCGACGCTGAATGCATAATCGAACACCTTTTTTAAGGGCAGCTTGAAAATATCGCACTGGACGATATGAGCGTTTGGCAGGTCTCGCGTTAGTTGAAATGCCGACTCAACGCCGTCGCCAAGATCGATCCCGACTACATCTTTTGCGCCCCATTCGGCGGCGAGCTTTGTGTGCCGGCCTTTGCCGCAACCGCCTTCGAGAACGATCTTGTCTTTAAAAAACTCAGGTCGTACGGGCTGCAACCAGCCGAGGAACTGGTCGGCATATTTTTCGTCTTCCTGCGTAAAATGCGTCCACTGCCAGCCGAAGTTGGCGGCCGTCTCAGCCTTGTCAGACTCTACCTTTTCAAGCTCGGCAAACCTCGAAACTCCGCGAAGGACCTTGTACTCGCGCGTGCACTTAACGCACGTTAGCACACCCTCGATGATCTCCCTCTCTTCGTATTTGCTGGCGTACGCGAGCGAGATGTCACCGCCGCAGGTGGGGCACGCCAAAAGATCTAATAGCTTCTCTTTCATCAGATTTTTAGCCCCGAACGCGCACGAACGATCGATGTAATATCTGTTTGTGAGTGTATGTGTAAATTCGTGGCTAACTTTGTCGTCTTTTAAACTCTTCAAATTCCTTCATTGGAAACGGCTGCCGCCAATTGAATTCAAATTCATCTGTCTCGCGGTCTACATACAATTGGTTGAATGTTTCAGAAAAGGCATCTACCACGTCGCCAACCGTACCAAAATGCGCAAAGACAAGATCGCGCTCGGCCAATTCGCGCTCGTCCGTAGGGTATTGGTAGACCTCAAAAAGCAGCGCGTCGCCGTCATTGCGCATAAATCTCAAATCGAATTCCTCCGGATCGCGGTTCCACTTTAGGATGTATTCGTGTCCGGCGGCGTTCGTGTCAAGCAGCGAGGTCAAAATTCGCAAAAGCTGCGGCAGTGCGAGCCGGTGCGGTGCATGTGCGGTCGTCGTGTGAAACTCATTCTGCCCGTCACTAAAGCCGATCGACATCCAGCCGCATTGGGGTGAGTTAAAGCTGACCTCGAGTTTCCCGGACATAAGCTAATTATGGTAACGTGTCCTGACAATTTAGGAAAACTACTATGTCCAGCGCGAATAGACTTGCACTTGCCGTCGCGGCTTTTGTATTGATTCTGAACGTCACCGCAGTTTCCCAACAAAAGGAAACGGTCGATAAAACGAAGCCGACCGAAGTGACATCGACCGGTTCTTCTTTCAGTCAACTGGTTCTTGAGATCTCTGAAACCGGAGCCCTCTCAGTATGGGGTGTTTCCGCCGATGGCAAGTCGGAATTGTCGGCCGCCGACCTGCGCGCGCTAACTAACGATTCGCGAGCTTCGAGTACGCCTAGCGTATTCCAACAGTTCGTGGTTGAAAAGCAACCAACCGCGACGATCTCGGATCTCTGGCGTCTGATAGTTTTGTTGCGACGCACCGGCAATGTAGTAAGTCTCTCTGTCCCGACCGGATCGCCGGTGGGATATCACGTTAGCCTAAACTTGCCGAAACCGAATGCGGATCCTGGGATAGAGGTAAAACCAAATCCGCTGCTGCTCGTTGTCAGGCTTGATGATAACGGAAAGATATTACTTAATAATGAATCTGCCGGCTCGCTCCTTAAGCCCGAACCTCTCGCGATCCAACTAACGAAAATATTTAAGGCCCGCGAAGTTAACGGTGTTTTTCGCGAAGGCGGAAATGAGGTCGAAAAATCGGTCGTCATATTTATGCCGATGAACGACCGAAAGCTCTCGGACCTGATCACGATCGCCAAAGTTGTGTGGGCACCGGGTGCTGACCCGATCGATCTGGTCATCGACGATCCGCTCGGTGAGTTGATCATTGACCGGAAGGACATTTTGCCTGTTCCTTTGAAACCGCCCCGAAAGCGACGGCCTTAAAACACGTAGATGAAGCAATACCACGACCTCCTTCGACACATTTTGGAAAACGGCAGTCGCCACGAAGACCGCACTGGTGTCGGGACGATCTCGTCCTTCGGCTATCAGACTCGGTTCGATCTACGCAAAGGGTTTCCGATCGTCACAACCAAACGAGTGCCCTTTCGCTGGGTCGCGGAAGAGCTCTTTTGGTTTCTAAGCGGCAGTACCGATGAGAAGGACCTGCGTGCTCGCGGTGTCGATATCTGGGCAGAATGGGCCACGGCTGAACAGACGGCGAGGTTTCGTCGCCAAGAGGGTGACCTCGGCCCGGTTTATGGTTATCTATGGCGTTCTTTTGGCGGCGATTACCCACAGGTGAATGGCGTCGACCAGATCGCGAGGCTTATCCAGGAGATCGAGACAAATCCAAATTCACGCCGACTGATCGTCACTGGCTGGGACCCGCGAGTTTGTGACGAGGTGGCTCTGCCGCCGTGTCATACGCTTTTTCAGTTCAAGATCGAGAACGGACGGACCTTGCATTGCCAACTTTATCAGCGCAGTGCCGATGCCTTTTTGGGGGTTCCGTTCAATATCAGCAGCTATGGGCTACTCACGCAACTCGTCGCACATGTGTGCGATCTCGAGCCCGGTGAGTTCATACACTCCTTCGGTGACCTGCACATTTACTCGAACCATCTTGATCAGGTAAATGAGCTTCTTGCACGCGAACCGCTGCCGCTCCCGACTTTGGAGTTCGTAAATGCGGACAGCTTAAAAGGGTTGGACGGGTTATTAAATTTCAAATTTGAAAATCTGAAATTAGAGAATTATCAGTCTCACGGCAAGATCGCCGCCCCGGTTGCCGTATGACTCTATTTCTTTACGATCTTATATTCGATACGCCGGTTAAGGAACTTATTCTGATCCGTGTCGTTTGGAAATCGCGGCTGTGACGAGCCATACCCGCGGATCTGGAGCGTAGAGTCGCTCACGCCATATTGGACCAAGATAGCCTTTACAGCTTTTGCGCGGTTCTCAGATAGCGGTTGGTTAATAGCGTCCGTGCCCACGTTATCGGTATGGCCGCCAACTTCGAGAACCACGCCCGGCTGTATCTGCTGCAGCTTCTTTATATACTCTGCTCCTTTCTGCAGGGCCGCCAGCCTCTGGTCGGGAACGTTGTACTTGTTACTGTCAAAATTAACGATCAGTATGTTCAATGCATTAATAAGCTGCTCGGCCGTGAAAGGGTCGGGAAGGTCCGCAAGAGCCTTGTAATAGCATTGCTCGGCTTTATCGAATTCGCCGGGGTGAAAGTTTGTGCAATCGTCGGTCGACTTGGCGACTATCGGCGTGCAGCCAGAAATCACCTTTTCCAGCTTATCGCCATCCTTTCCCTGAACGTGCACCGAGGGGCAGCTAATGTTCGGATGGACGACCGTGATCTCTCTGTCGCCGGCCTGTAAGTTACCAAGCAATACTGACCCGTCCGGCTTCGTAACACCATGCGAAACATTGTCAATACGAACATCGCTT
>Ga0207707_10001339_pt1 | contig 22957 bp, 32 predicted proteins | sample KBSC83BmetaG_FD_184336 | JGI IMG/M metagenome (GOLD analysis project Ga0207707, IMG submission 184336) | Corn rhizosphere microbial communities from Kellogg Biological Station, Michigan, USA - KBS C8-3B metaG (SPAdes) (version 2) | ecosystem: Host-associated > Plants > Roots > Rhizosphere ...
CGGGCGACAACATCAAAATGGTGGTGACGCTGATCCACCCGATCGCGATGCAGGACGGTCTGCGGTTCGCGATCCGCGAAGGCGGCCGCACGGTGGGCGCCGGCGTGGTCACCAAGGTTATTGAGTAGGAGTGGTTATCCCGGACGCCACTGCGTGGCGCCGTGATAACTCCCGGTGTTCATGCGGCAGAGCCGCATAACACCGGGAAAGTCAAAAGCGAAAAGCGAACAGCGAAAGCTGACAACGTTCTTTTAGTGAGCAAACGAACATGGCAACCCAGAACATCCGCATCCGGTTGAAGGCCTACGACCATCGCCTGATCGACAAGTCGGCCAGCGAGATCGTGGAAACGGCCAAGCGCACGGGTGCGCAGGTGCGCGGCCCGATTCCGCTGCCGACCAAGATCGAGCGTTACACCATCCTGGTGTCGCCTCACGTCGACAAGGACGCGCGTGACCAGTATGAGACGCGTACCCACAAGCGCGTGCTGGACATCGTCGATCCCAACGACAAGACCGTGGATGCACTGATGAAGCTCGACCTCGCCGCCGGCGTGGACGTGCAGATCAAATTGGGATGAAGCAGTTAGTCGGCTCGCTTGCGAGCCTGTCAGTCGCGCCTTCGGCGCTGTAAGTGTGTAAAGAGTAGAGATTGCGATTCAACTGACTTACTTGCAGGGTGCGTAGCGCCCGACTTGCAGCGAACGAAGTGAGCGACTTACTCAGGAAACGAACATGAGCATCGGACTGATTGGAAAAAAATGCGGCATGAGCCGGGTCTTCACCGAAGACGGCCGCTCGGTGCCGGTGACCTTGATCGAGGCGACGCCGAACCGCGTCACCCAGGTCAAGACAACCGACAGCGACGGTTACGTTGCGGTGCAGGTCACCGCGGGCGCCAAGCGCGCATCGCTGCTGACCAAGCCGGCCAAGGGCCACTTCGCCAAGGCGAAAGTGGAGCCGGGTCGCGGCCTTTGGGAGTTCCGCCTTGACGACAAGGATGCCGACAAGTACGCGATCGGCGCCGAGATCAAGGTGGACGACGTATTCACGGTCGGCCAAATTGTCGACGTCGCGGGCGTGTCCAAGGGCAAGGGCTTCCAGGGCACGATCAAGCGCTGGAACTTCAAGATGGGCGACGCCACGCACGGCAACTCACTGTCGCATCGCGCACCGGGTTCGATCGGCCAGCGCCAGACGCCGGGCCGCGTGTTCCCGGGCAAGAAGATGGCCGGCCAGATGGGCAACGTCAATCGTTCGGCGATGAATCTCGAAGTGATCAGCGTGGACGCCGAGCGCCACCTGATCGCAGTCAAGGGCGCGGTGCCCGGCGCCCCCGGTGGCGACGTGGTCGTGCGCCCGGCGGCCAAGGGTTGAGGAGCCTGACCATGGAACTGAATGTGATTGGCGCGAGCCCGGTACAGGTTTCCGAAGCGATCTTCGGCGCCGCGTTCCGCCAGAATCTCGTGCACCAGGTGGTGGTGGCGTACCGCAATGCGGGCCGCGCCGGTACCAAGGCGCAGCTGAACCACACGCGCATGTCGGGCACCACCAAGAAGTTCAAGAAGCAGAAGGGCGGCGGCGCCCGCCACGGCGATTATCGTGCCCCGATCTTCGTCGGTGGCGCGCGCGCGTTCGCGGCGCAGCCGCGCGACTTCGCGCAGAAGGTCAACCGCAAGATGTACCGCGGCGCGCTGTGCTCGATGCTGGCGGAACTGAATCGCCAGGGCCGCCTGAAGGTCGTCCCGGAATTCGCGGTGGACGCGCCCAGGACCAAGTCGCTGATCGGCAAGCTCGATCAGATCGAAGCCAAGGGCCGCACCCTGATCGTGACGCAGGCGGTGGAAGAGAAGCTGTTCCTGTCCGCGCGCAACAACCCCAAGGTCATCGACGTCATCGATGTGGACGGCATCAACCCGGTCGCGCTGGTCGCGGCCGACCACGTCGTCATCACCGTCGATGCGATCAAGAAGATCGAGGAGTGGCTGGCATGAGCGGCGAGCAGGCTTCGAATCCACGTGTTCTGTCGGTGCTGCGTGCGCCGCACGTCTCTGAAAAGAGCACGCGGCTGTCCGAGCACAACCAATACGTATTCGCGGTGGCGCCCGACGCCACCAAGGCCGATGTCAAGTCCGCTGTCGAACAGATGTTCGAAGTGAACGTGGTGTCGGTGAACATGGCCAACGTCAAGGGCAAGCTGAAGATGTTCCGCTTCCGCCCCGGTCGCAAGGCCAGCGTCCGCAAGGCTTACGTGCGCCTGGCCGAAGGCCAGACCATCGAAGCTGCCGCGGGCCGGGCCTGATATCCAGAGGTGCAATCCAGATGGCACTGATCATACCCAAGCCGACTTCGCCGGGACGCCGCGGAATGGTGCGCGTGGCGCCGCCGGCCGACCTGCACAAGGGCGCCCCGTACGCGCCGTTGACCGAAGTCCAGAACAAGACCGGTGGACGCAACCACTTCGGGCGCATCACCGTGCGTCACCGTGGCGGCGGGCACAAGCAGCATTACCGCATCATCGACTTCAAGCGCGACAAGGAAGGCGTGGCCTGCCGCGTCGAGCGCATCGAGTACGATCCCAATCGCACCGCGCACATTGCGCTGCTGCTCTACGTTGACGGCGAGCGTCGCTACATCATCGCGCCCAAGGGCATCCAGATCGGCATGCAGCTGATGGCCGGTACCGATGCACCGATCAAGGACGGCAACACGCTGCCGCTACGCAACATGCCGATTGGCACCACGGTGCACTGCGTCGAGATGAAGCCCGGCAAGGGCGCGCAGCTCGCGCGCAGCGCCGGTTCATCCGCCCAGCTGGTCGCGCGTGAAACCGGTTACGCCACGTTGCGCCTGCGTTCGGGCGAAATGCGCAAGGTTCCGGTCGAATGCCGCGCCACCATCGGCGAGGTCGGCAATTCGGAACACAGCCTCAAGAAGCTCGGCAAGGCCGGCGCCAAACGCTGGCTGGGCATCCGCCCGACCGTCCGCGGCGTGGTGATGAACCCGGTCGACCATCCGCACGGCGGCGGCGAAGGCCGCACTTCCGGCGGTCGCCATCCGGTCAGCCCGTGGGGCACGCCGACCAAGGGTTACAAGACCCGCAACAACAAGCGCACGCAGAAGATGATCGTGCGCCGCCGCACCAAGTAAGGGCTCATCGATATGCCACGTTCACTCAAGAAAGGCCCGTTCATCGACCTGCACCTGCTCAAGAAGGTGGAGGCGGCGAACCAGAGCAACAGCAAGCGCCCGATCAAGACCTGGTCGCGTCGCTCGATGATCCTGCCCGAAATGGTGGGTCTGACAGTCGCCGTCCACAACGGACGCCTGCACGTGCCGGTGCTGGTCAACGAGAACATGGTCGGGCACAAGCTCGGCGAGTTCGCGGTGACCCGCACGTTCAAGGGCCACGGCGGCAGCGACAAGAAGGCTGCGGCGCCTGCCGCCAAGTAATGGATACCGTTATGACAACGACTCAAGCCAAGGCCGTCCTGCGCGGTGCGCGCATCTCGGCGCAGAAGGCGCGTCTGGTGGCGGACCTGGTCCGCGGCATGCCCGTGGGCACGGCCAGCGCGGTGCTCGAACACACCAACAAGAAGGCGGCGCACCTGGTTCGCAAGGTGCTGCTGTCGGCCGTCGCCAACGCCGAGAACAACGTCGGCGCCGACGTGGACGAACTGAAGATCGCGCGCATCTATGTGGACGAAGGCGCGGTCATGAAGCGCATGCACGCGCGCGCCAAGGGTCGCGGTTCGCGCATCCTCAAGCGCACTTCGCACATTACCGTTGAGGTTGGTTGAGTGATTCGTGCCATGAACATGACAGCGACTTGCTTCCAGAACCCCCATGCGCAGCTCGCTTTGCTCGCCGCGCATCGCCCCCTTGACTCAAGGGGGCTCAAGCCCAGCCGCTTCGCTCGCGGCAGCAAGGAAAACTGAATTATGGGTCACAAAGTCAATCCAATCGGAATCCGCCTCGGCATTTCCAAGGACTGGAACTCCAAGTGGTTCGCGGGCAAACGCCAGTATGCGCTGAACCTGGTGTCCGACCTCAAGGTGCGCGAGCTGCTGAAGAAGAAGCTGGCGCAGGCCGGCGTGTCCAAGATCCTGATCAACCGCCCGCAGAAGAATGCCGACATCACCATCTTCACCGCGCGCCCAGGCGTCGTGATCGGCAAGAAGGGCGAGGACATCGAGAAGCTGCGTCGCGAGGTTTCCGCGATCATGGGCGTGGACGCCCACATCAACGTCAGCGAAGTACGCAAGCCGGAACTCGACGCGCAGCTGGTCGCCGAATCGATCGCGCAGCAGCTTGAGCGCCGCATCATGTTCCGGCGCGCGATGAAGCGTTCGGTGCAAAATGCGATGCGCCTCGGCGCGCTGGGCATCAAGGTGAACGTCGCGGGCCGCCTGAACGGCGCCGAGATCGCGCGTTCGGAGTGGTACCGCGAAGGCCGCGTGCCGCTGCATACGCTGCGTGCCGACGTCGATTACGGCTTGGCCGAAGCGCACACCACCTATGGCGTCATCGGCGTCAAGGTGTGGATCTACAAGGGCGAGATCTTCGACTTCGCGAGCATCGGCCAGACGAAGGAAGAGGATCGCAACGAAGGCCCGTCACCGCGCCGCGAACGCGGGTCACGCGATGATGAACCGCGCCGCGAGCGCGCCCCGCGCGGGCGCCGCGACCGGCAGTCGGCTGAATAATTGAAAAGTCGGTCAGGACAACCGGCTTTTGATCTTCGCGGTCAGGGATGACCGCAATAAAGGGTAAAGATCATGTTGCAACCCAAGCGAACCAAATTCCGCAAGCAGTTCAAGGGCCGCAACCGGGGCTTGAGCCTCAACGGCAACCTTGTCAGCTTCGGCGAGTACGGCCTGAAGGCGACCACCCGCGGCGCGATCACCGCGCGCGAGATCGAGGCCGCGCGCCGCTGCATCACGCGTTACGTCAAGCGCGGCGGCAAGTTGTGGATCCGCGTGTTCCCGGACAAGCCGATCACCAAGAAGCCGATCGAAGTCCGCATGGGCGCCGGCAAGGGCAACGTCGAGTACTGGGTCGCGCCGATCCAGCCTGGCCGGATGCTGTACGAAATCGAGGGCGTCACCGAAGCCGAGGCACGCGAGGCGTTCCGCCTTGCCGCGGCCAAACTGTCGATCCAAACCCAATTCGCGACCAGGGCGCTGCTGTGATGGATACCAACGAGATGCGCGGCAAATCCGCGCAGGAACTGACCGACCACATCGCCGATCTGCGCCGCGAGCAGTTCAGCCTGCGCATGCAGAAGGCGCAGGGCCAGGATGCACAGACCCACCAGTTCGTCAAGGTGCGCCGCGAGATCGCGCGCGCCGCGACGATCCTGGGTCAAAAGCAGATGGCGCAGAAGCAGAACGGAGCCGCGTGATGAACGACATCAACGATCAAATTGACAAGGGCAGCACGCGCACCATCGATGGCCGCGTAAGCAGCGCCAAGAGCGCCAAGACGATCACCGTCGTGATCGAACGCCAGGAGCAGCACGGCCTGTACGGCAAGCTGCTGCGCCGTTCGAGCAAGCTGCACGCGCATGACGAAAAGGGCGAGTGCCACGAGGGCGACCTTGTGCGCATCGCTGAGTGCCGGCCGCTTTCCAAGACCAAGCATTTCCGTGTCGTGGAAGTGCTGGCGCGCGCGGCGGAATGAGGAGCCGACGAAAATGATCCAGATGCAATCCATGCTGGCCGCGGCGGACAACAGCGGTGCGCGCGAACTGATGTGCATCAAGGTGCTGGGCGGTTCCAAGCGCCGCTATGCCAGCGTCGGCGATGTCATCAAGGTGTCGATCCGCGACGCGATCCCGCGCAGCAAGGTCAAGAAGGGCGAGGTGTACAACGCCGTCGTCGTGCGCACCGCCAAGGGCGTGCGCCGTCCGGACGGCTCGCTGATCCGCTTCGATGACAACGCCGCGGTGCTGTTGAACAACAAGCTCGAGCCGATCGGTACCCGCATCTTCGGGCCGGTCACCCGTGAACTGCGCAGCGAACGCTTCATGAAGATCGTTTCGCTCGCGCCGGAAGTGCTGTAAGGAATTCACCATGAATCGCATCCGCAAAGGCGACACGGTGCTCGTGATCGCAGGCAAGAACAAGGGCCAGCACGGCGAGGTCACCCGCATCGCGGGCGATCGCGTGTTCGTGCAGAACGTCAACATGGTCAAGCGCCACACCAAGCCGAACCCGCAAGCACAGCAGCCGGGCGGCATTGTCGAACGCGAGGCCCCGCTCCACATTTCCAACGTCATGCTGTACGACCTCGCCACCGGCAAGGGCGAACGCGTGGGCCGCAAGACGCTCGGTGACGGGCGCAAGGTACGCGTGTTCCGTTCCACCGGCGAAGTCGTGGACGCATGAGGACACAGCCATGAGCCGCCTCGAAAAAATCTACAAAGAAGAAGTTTCGCCCGCGCTGATGAAGCGCTTCGGCTACCAGAACCCGATGCAGGTTCCGCGCATCAGCAAAATCACGCTCAACATGGGTGTGGGCGAAGCTGCCGCGAACAAGAAGGTGCTGGAGAATGCCACCGCCGACATGGCCAGGATCGGCGGCCAGAAGCCGGTGGTGACCAAGGCGCGTACGTCGGTGGCGTCGTTCAAGATCCGCGATGGTTGGCCGATCGGCTGCAAGGTCACCCTGCGCCGCGCCAACATGTGGGAATTCCTCGACCGCCTGATCAACATCTCGCTGCCGCGCGTGCGCGACTTCCGCGGGGTGTCCGGCCGCGCGTTCGATGGGCGCGGCAACTACAACATGGGTGTGAAGGAACAGATCATCTTCCCGGAAATCGACTTCGACCAGGTCGATGCGATGCGCGGCATGGATATCTGCATCACCACCACCGCGAAAACCGACGCGGAAGCCAAGGCGCTTCTCGAAGCGTTCCACTTCCCGTTCCGCAACTGACGAGAGACGTAGACCGATGGCCAAGAAATCCATGGTGAATCGCGACCTGAAGCGTGCCAAGCTGATCAAGCAGCACGGTGGCAAGCGCGTCGACCTGAAGAAGATCATCGCCAGCGCCGACGCGAGCTACGACGAGAAGTTGGCCGCCGCGGCCAAGCTGCAGAAGCTGCCGCGCGACTCCAGCCCGTCGCGCCTGCGCACCCGCTGCGCGCTGACCGGCCGTCCGCGCGCCGTGTACGCGAAGTTCGGTCTGTCCCGCAGCAAGTTGCGCGAAGCAACCATGCGCGGCGACGTGCCCGGCCTGCGCAAGGCCTCGTGGTGAAGCGTTAGTCGTCTGCTTTGCAGACTGTAAGTAAGTGAGTAAGTAAGTAGGTAAGAGCAAGCAGCTAGCGACGCTACTGACGATTTACAGGCCGCGAAGCGGCCGACTGACAGCGAGCGCAGCGAGCGACTTACCCAACGGATATCGATGCAGTTCCAGGAAAACCACAATGAGCATGACTGATCCCATCGCCGATATGTTCACCCGCATCCGCAACGCCCAGGCCATGGGCAAGCAGACGGTGAACATGCCGGCTTCGAAGGTAAAACAAGCGCTGGCCGATCTGCTGAAGTCGGAAGGCTACGTGCTGGATTCGCGCCGCACCGAAAACGAAGGCAAGGCCAGCCTCGAAATCAAGCTGAAGTATTTCGAAGGCAAGCCCGCGATCGAGCGCATCGAACGGGTGAGCCGTCCCGGCCTGCGCGTGTATCGCGGCAAAGACGGACTGCCGAAGGTCATGGGCGGCCTCGGCATCTCCATCGTGTCCACACCGTCCGGCCTGATGACCGACGCGCAGGCGCGCGCTCAGGGTCTCGGCGGCGAAGTGATCGGCCGCGTCGCGTAATAAGGACGGAGCACTGACATGTCACGAGTAGCCAAACAACCCATCGCGCTGCCCAAGGGCGTCGAATGCCAGGTGGCCGCGGACGGGATCACCGTCAAGGGTCCCAAGGGCACCCTGAAGATGCACGCGATTCCGGGTGTGGAAATCAAGAACGCCGACGGCCATTTGACCTGCGCCGACGGCAGCGCCGAGACCAAGTTCGCGGGCACCACCCGTGCACTGCTGGCCAACATGGTGCAGGGTGTCAGCCAGGGTTACGAGCGCAAGCTGGAACTGGTGGGCGTGGGTTTCCGCGCCGCGCTTCAGGGCAAGAGCCTGAACCTGTCGCTCGGTTTCTCGCATCCGGTGGTGTTCCCGGCGCCGGAAGGCATCACGCTGGAGACGCCGTCGCCGACGGAAATCATCATCAAGGGCGCCGACAAGCAGCAGGTTGGCCAGACCGCCGCCAAGATCCGCGGCTTCCGTCCGCCGGAGCCCTACAAGGGCAAGGGCGTGCGTTACGCCGGCGAGCGCATCACGCTGAAAGAAGCGAAGAAGGCCTGATCATGATCGACAAGAAAACATCGCGTCTGCGCCGCGCCAAGTCCGCGCGCTCACGTATCCGCAAACTGGCCGTGCCGCGTCTTTCCGTGCATCGCACCGGGCAGCACCTCTACGCGCAGGTCATCGCCGCCGATGGCGAAACCGTGCTGGCCGCTGCTTCGACCATCCAGAAGGCCGTCAAGGATGGGTTGAAGGGCACCAAGAACAAGTCCGCCGCTGCGGCGGTGGGCAAGGCGATCGCCGAGAAGGCGCGCGCCGCGGGTATCGAATCGGTCGCGTTCGACCGCTCGGGCTTTCGTTACCACGGGCGTGTCGCCGCGCTGGCGGATGCCGCGCGCGAAGCCGGTTTGAAGTTCTAAGTTTTTATAAAACAACTCCAAGCGGCTTGATGCCGCAAGCAAATGCCCGCACCTCGCGGGCGCAAGGTGAAAACAATGGCGAACAACGATCGCAACGATCGCGAAAATTCCGACGGGATGCTCGAGAAGCTGATCGCCGTCAACCGCGTGGCCAAGACGGTCAAGGGCGGTCGGCAGATGAGCTTCACCGCGTTGACCGTGGTGGGCGATGGCGCCGGCAAGGTCGGCTTCGGATACGGCAAGGCGCGTGAAGTGCCGGTCGCGATCTCGAAGGCGATGGAGCGTGCGCGCCGCAACATGGTCAGCGTGGGCCTGAACAACGGCACCATCTGGTACGCGGTCAAGGCCAATCACGGAGCGGCGCGTGTATTCATGCAGCCGGCTTCCGAAGGTACCGGCGTGATCGCCGGCGGCGCGATGCGCGCCGTGCTGGAAGTGGTCGGTGTGAAGGACGTGCTGGCCAAGGCGGTCGGCTCGCGCAACCCGATCAACCTGGTGCGCGCCACCATCAAGGGCCTGCAGTCCGTCGCGAGCCCGCAGCACATCGCGGCCAAGCGCGGCAAGAAGGTCGAGGAGCTGGGTCATGGCGGCTAAGAAAGCAACCACCACCGGCACCGTGAAGGTGCGTCTCGTGGGCGGCCTGCGCGGCGTGCAGTCGCGGCACCGCCTGAGCGTGAAGGCGCTGGGCCTGAATCGCACCGGCGACGTGCGCGAATTGAAGGACAGCCCCCAGGTGCGTGGCCTGATCCAGACCGTGAACTATTTGGTGCGGGTAGAAGAATCTAAGTAAAGAGTAAGTCGCGCCTTCGGCGCTGTAAGTGAGTAAGTGGCGAAAACTGACTCACTTGCAGGTCCGCGCAGCGGACCGACTGACAGCGAACGAAGTGAGCGACTTGCTTTCGAATATTGGAGCAGAATCATGCGACTCAACACACTTAAACCCGGCAAGGGCGCGCGCAAGGAACGCCGCCGCGTCGCGCGCGGCATCGGTTCCGGCCTCGGCAAGACCGCGGGCCGCGGCCACAAGGGCCAGCACGCGCGCGCGGGCAACACGCATACCGTCGGCTTCGAAGGCGGCCAGATGCCGCTGCAGCGCCGCCTGCCCAAGGTCGGCTTCCGCTCCAAGAAGCAGGCCGAATCGCAGCAGGTATTCCTGTACCAGCTCGCGGGCCTGAAGAAGGACGCGATCGACCTGACCGTACTGCGCGAAGCCAAGCTGGTCGATGGCCGCGCCAAGCGCGTCAAGATCGTCAAGAAGGGCGAGATCGATCGCGCGGTAAAGCTGTCCGGCATCCTGGCAACCGCAGGCGCCAAGGCGGCGATTGAAGCCGCCGGCGGCTCGGTGGAGTAAGCATCTTGGCCGCAGGCAAGACATCGTCCAATCCGCTTGCCCAGTTCGGCAAGTTGACCGAACTGCGCCAGCGCCTGATGTTCCTGGTCGGCGCGCTGGTCGTGTTCCGACTGGGCTCGTTCATTCCCGTCCCGGGCGTGAATCCGGAAGCCATGACGCGGATGATCGAGCAGGGCGGCGGCCTGTTGAACATGTTCAACATGTTCTCGGGCGGTGCGTTGGCGCGCTTCTCGCTGTTCGCGCTGGGCGTGATCCCGTACATCTCCGCATCCATCGTGGTGCAGATGATGGGCTCGGTGCTGCCGGCCTGGCAGCAGCTGAAGAAGGAAGGGCAGGCCGGTCAGCGCATCATGACCAAGTACACCCGATGGGGTACGGTCGGCCTGTCGGCGTTCCAGGCTTTCGGCATCGCGATGGCGCTGCAGAAGGAAGGCATCTCCGGCGGCGTGCCGGTGGTGTACGACCCCGGCTTCGGCTTCATCTTCGCGTCCGTGATCGGTTTGACCGCCGGCAGCATGTTCCTGATGTGGCTGGGCGAGCAGATGACCGAGCGCGGCATCGGCAACGGCATCTCGCTGATCATTTTCGCGGGCATCGTCGCGGGCCTGCCGCAGGCGCTCACCCAGACCTTCAGCATGGCCAGCAATGGCCAGCTTTCCGCGATCAAGGTGTTGATCGTTGTCGTGATCGTGCTGGGCGTGACCGCGTTCTGCGTATTCATGGAGAGCGCGCAGCGCCGCATCACGGTGAACTACGCGCGGCGTTCGGGCGGTACCAATGCCTACCAGAACCAGAGTTCGCACCTGCCGCTGAAGATCAACATGTCGGGCGTGATCCCGCCGATCTTCGCCTCGTCGCTGATCCTGTTCCCGGCGACCGCGTCGACGTGGTTCTCGAACGCCAGCCAGATGCACTGGTTGCAGCAGCTGACCACCGCGCTGACGCCGGGCGAACCGCCGTACATGATCCTGTACGCGGCGATGATCATCATCTTCGCGTTCTTCTACACCGCGATCGTGTTCAACTCGCAGGAAACGGCCGACAACCTGAAGCGTTCGGGCGCGCTGATCCCGGGCCTGCGCCCGGGCAAGGCCACCGCCGATTACATCGACGCCGTGCTGACCCGCTTGACGGGCGCGGGCGCGGTGTACCTGGCCGCGGTCTGCCTGATCCCCACGTTCATGCAGACCGAGTGGCACGTGCCGTTTTATTTCGGCGGCACCTCGCTGCTGATCGTGGTGGTGGTGGCGATGGACTTCCGGGCGCAAGTCTCCGCGCACCTGGTTTCGCACCAGTACGACAGTTTGTTGAAAAAGGCCAACTTGCGCCGCAGATAGCCCGCGCTGGCTGGCTGGCGGGGGCGGCAGTACCGATCGGGGGATGCGCTCCCATTCGGATGGATTTCAGGCTATAATTGACAGTTTGCCGAATCGGCAACGCATTTCAGGTGGAGTAACCGCACATGGCACGTATCGCGGGCGTCAACTTGCCGGTCAACAAGCACGTTTGGATCGGCTTGCAGAGCATCTACGGCATCGGCCGCACTCGTTCGCGCAAGGTCTGCGAGTCGGCGGGCGTGGACCCGACCACACAGATCAAGTCGCTGTCCGAAGGTGAGGTCGAGAACCTGCGTCGCGAAGTGGCGAAGTTCAGCGTGGAAGGCGATCTGCGCCGTGAAGTCGGCATCAGCATCAAGCGACTGATGGACCTCGGCACCTACCGTGGCCTGCGCCACCGTCGTGGCCTGCCCGCCCGCGGCCAGCGCACCCGCACCAACGCGCGCACCCGCAAGGGACCGCGCCGCGCAATCAGGAAGTAACACCCTCCGGGCCGACGTGGCCCGCGGGGTTGCAACGAAACACATTCAACCGGATTACCCATGGACAAACCAGCTGCCAAGCCGAAGAAGAAGACCAAGCGCGTCGTCACCGATGGCGTCGCCCACGTCCATGCTTCGTTCAACAACACCATCGTCACCATCACCGACCGCCAGGGCAATGCGCTGTCGTGGGCGACCTCCGGTGGCGCGGGTTTCCGCGGTTCGCGCAAGTCGACTCCGTTCGCCGCACAGGTCGCGGCCGAGAAGGCCGGTCGCGTGGCGCTGGATTACGGCGTCAAGTCGCTGGAAGTCCGCATCAAGGGCCCGGGCCCGGGCCGCGAGTCGGCGGTGCGTTCGTTGAACGCGCTGGGCTACAAGGTCACCAACATCATCGACGTCACGCCGATTCCGCACAACGGCTGCCGTCCGCCCAAGAAGCGGAGGGTCTGAAGACATGGCACGTTACATTGGTCCCACCTGCAAGCTGGCCCGCCGCGAAGGCGCCGACCTGTCGTTGAAGAGTCCGGCGCGCGCGATCGATTCCAAGTGCAAGTTCGACAACAAGCCTGGCCAGCATGGCGTCGCGGCCAAGCGCTCGCGTCCATCCGACTATGCCGTGCAGTTGCGCGAGAAGCAGAAGGTCAAGCGCATCTATGGCGTGCTCGAGCGCCAGTTCAGCAACTACTACAAGAAAGCCACCCAGATTAAGGGCAACACCGGTGAGAACCTGTTGCGCCTGCTGGAAGCGCGCCTAGACAACGTCGTGTATCGCATGGGCTTCGCGGTGACCCGCGCGCAGGCGCGCCAGCTGGTCTCGCACAAGGCCGTGATGGTCAACGGCAAGAAGGTCAACGTGCCGTCGTACGTGATGCGTCCCGGTGACGAGATCAAGCTCACCGAGGGTGCGCAGAAGCAGTTGCGCGTGCAGGAAGCCATGAAGGTTTCCGAAAGCATGGATCTGCGTCCGGGCTGGATCGAGTTCGACGCGAAGAACGCGGCGGGCGTGTTCAAGGCCATGCCGGATCGCGGCGACTTGCCCAGCGATATCAACGAAGCGCTGATCGTCGAGTTGTATTCGAAGTAAGGCGTCGCAGCCGGCGCTTTTCGGCCATTCGGCCGGAACGGCGCCACCGACGCAAACCGGGCGGTCCAACCGCCCGGCGAAGAATCATCGGAGCCCCAATCCTGTGTGGCTCCAACAGTAATATTCCGGAGTGTAGCCCATGGCAGTTTCTTCCACTCACGTCCTGCGTCCGCGCGGCCTCAAGGTCGAGCCGGTTGGTCCCAATCACGCCCGCGTCGTCGTCGAACCGCTGGAGCGCGGTTACGGCCACACCCTCGGCAACGCGCTGCGCCGCGTGCTGCTGTCCTCCATCGCCGGCGCGGCGATCGTCGAAGCCGAGATCGACGGCGTGCTGCACGAGTACACCACCCTGGAAGGCCTGCAGGAAGACGTGATCGAGGTGTTGTTGAACCTCAAGGGCGTCGCGATCCGGCTCAACGGCACCGACGAAGCCAACCTCAGCCTGTCCAAGAAGGGCAAGGGCGTGATCACGGCCGGCGACATCACCACCGACCATACGGTGGAGATCGTCAACCCCGAGCACGTGATCTGCCACCTGACCAAGGACGTGGCGCTGAACATGCGCCTCAAGGCCCGTCGCGGCATCGGCTACCAGCCGGCCGTCAGCCGCGTCAACCCCGATGAAGAGGCGCGTGCGATCGGCCGCCTGCAGATCGATGCGTCGTTCTGTCCGGTGCGCCGCGTGGCCTACTCGGTCGACGCCGCGCGTGTCGAGCAGCGCACCAACCTCGACAAGCTGATTCTCGACGTCGAGACCAACGGCACCGTCGCGGTCGACGACGCCGTGCGCCAGGCCGCGGAAACCCTGCACGACCAGTTGTCCGTGTTCGGCGATTTCAAGAGCCGCGAGGCGACGGAGTCCGAGAAGGACAAGACGGGCATTTCGCCGTTGCTGCTGCGCCCGATCGACGACCTGGAACTCACCGTGCGCTCGGCCAACTGCCTCAAGGCCGAGAGCATCTACTACATCGGCGACCTGGTCCAGAAGACCGAGGTCGAGTTGCTGAAGACACCGAACCTCGGCAAGAAGTCGCTCACCGAGATCAAGGACGTTCTGGGCGCCAAGGGCCTGGCACTCGGCACCAAGCTCGAGAACTGGCCGCCGGCCGGAATTTCCAGCGGCATGCAATTGGGTTGATTCAACGGGCTTTGTCCTTCTCCCTTCGGGAGAAGGTCGCGCGAAGCGCCGGATGAGGGTCCGGCATCGCCCACAATGAAGGTCGCTCCGCATTGGCGGAAGTGACAAGTGGATACCCTCACCCCCCTGTCGGGGAGCGCAGCGCGCTCGGCCGCAGGCCGCCTCTCCCGGAGGGAGAGGGGAGTAAAACAAAAGCTCGCTTCGACGAGCCAATAGCGGAATTCCGCGGGAATCCGGACGTACGAGCCGGATTTTCATAACGATAAAACAGAGAGAGTCGCCACCATGCGCCACCTCAAATCCGGACGCAAACTCAACCGGACCAGTTCCCACCGCGAAGCCATGTTCAAGAACATGGCGGCGTCGCTGATCAAGCACGAACTGATCCGCACCACCCTGCCCAAGGCCAAGGATCTGCGCCGCGTCGCCGAGCCGCTGATCACGCTGGCGAAGGTCGATGGCGTCGCCAACCGCCGCCTCGCCTTTGCGCGCCTGCGCGACAAGCAGGCCGTGGGCAAGCTGTTCGTGGAACTCGGTCCCCGCTATCGCGAGCGCAAGGGCGGCTACCTGCGCATCATCAAGTGCGGCTTCCGCGACGGCGACAACGCGCCGATGGCATACGTGGAATTGGTCGATCGTCCGCAAGCGCAACCTGCCGCTGAGGATTGATTCATTGCAATCGCTTCGGTGAAAAACCCGGCCTTGGCCGGGTTTTTGTTTTCTTCATCCAGAGAGTGCGACGCCGCCGGGCATGTTGCCGGTGGTTCCGTAGACGGATAGTGTGGCCACACTCAACAGGGGATCGCGGCACATGGGCATTTCGCGCTGCTGTTTTCATGGTGTCGCAGTGCTTGGGATCGCAGTGCTGATGCTTGCCGCCACCGCGAGAGGTGCAGCGCCGACGCCGGCGGTAGTTGCGGACATGGCCTTCATCCAGCCTGCGCGTCTGGTGAATGTCGGCGACGGCCGACGGATGAACATCTATTGCATCGGGCACGGTTCTCCAACGGTGATCTTTGATGCGGGCTTGGGCGACCAGATTCGGGCATGGGCCATGGTGCAACCGGCGGTCGCCAAGGGTACACGGGTGTGCTCCTACGACCGGGCAGGTTTGGGTTTCAGTGATCCGAGCGGGCGTCCTGGCACCGCAGCCAATGCCATGGACGACTTGCATCGTCTGCTGGCGGCCGCATCGATCAAGCCGCCCTATGTCTTGGTTGGCCATTCGCTTGGCGGCATGTACATGCAACTGTTCGCCGACCGCTATCTTTCCGAAGTGGCTGGAATGGTGCTGGTCGACCCCGTGTCATTCGACCAAGGACGGCGCTACGGCCAGCTTGATCCCTCCATGACCAGCGAAAACGCGAAGTTCGTCCAGGGTTTGCGTACACACTGCCTGCCTGCCGCGCGGCACGGCTATGCCGGAGAGTCCAAGTTGTTCAAGGACTGCGTGGGCGCTCCCGATCCGCACTTCAGCAAAGCCTTCGATCAAGCGTTCCTGGCCAATCATTCCACGGCGAAATACATGCAGGCGGCCTGGTCGGAATGGGCCAACGTGTTCACGGTCAGCTCGGATGAAGTACGCGCCGCGAAACGGAGTTATGGTGACCTGCCGTTGATCGTGTTGAGCCGGGCACCGTTTCCGCGGCAGCCCAAAGAAACGCAGGCGATGCGTGACGCCAAGAACTACCTGTGGGTGGAACTGCACGACGACATCGCCGCATTGTCGACGCGGGGTGTCAATGAAATTGTTCCGGGCGCCAGCCATTACATCCAGTTCGATAAACCGCAAGTCGTGATCGATGCCATTCGCCATGTCGTCTGGGAAACGCGACACGATGGATCGCCCGTGGCCGTCTCTCCTGCGCCCGGCAAACTGTGCGGATCGGGACCATGCTGACAATGCAGCCTGTCACGACTACAGTAGCCATCTTACGCGTTGAACCTACTTGACGATGAACCCGATCCGCTGGTCCTTCCGCACCGCCTTCCTGCTCGGCTTCGTCATTTGCGTGGCCATGCTGGGTTATGCGTTGTACGCTGAACAGCAGTTGCACCTGATGCCGTGCAACCTCTGCGTCCTGCAGCGCGTGGCGTTCATCTGGATGGGAGTGTGGTTCCTCGTCGGCGGATTGCACGCGCCACGCGGCAATGGCCGCTGGGCGTACGTCGTGCTCGTATTGATCGGCGCCGTGTTTGGCGTCGCCATGGCGGGGCGACAATTGTGGCTGCAGTCGCTGCCGGCCGACCAGATCCCGGCGTGCGGCGCCGGTTTCGACATGCTGCTGGCACAGCTGAAGGGCCACTACATCCCGCTCAGCCAGTTCGTCACCACGATGTTGCGCGGTTCCGGCGACTGCGCACAGGTCACCTGGAAATTCCTTGGCCTGTCGATGGCCGGGTGGACGCTGATCTGGTACGTCGTGCTCGGGATCTGGGCGCTGCTGCCGCGCCCGCGCGGCAACAAGTTGGTCGGCGCACCTTCGTTGCGCGCGATGAGGAATTGAAAATGGCAATTCCCGAATCGTCTCCGCGCACGCCACTGCGCCCCGTTCGCGAAGCGCTTCCGTGGAAGGCTGACAGCTGGCAATCGCACCCTGCCGCGCAGATGCCGCGGTATGACGATCAGGCGGAGCTGGACGGAGCGCTCGCCAAGCTCGTCAAGCTGCCGCCGCTGGTCACATCGTGGGAAATCCTTGCCCTTAAGCAGCAACTCGCGGATGCACAGGACGGCAAGCGCTTCCTGTTGCAGGGTGGCGATTGCGCGGAGACCTTCGCGGATTGCAACAACGAGGTGATAGCCAATCGCCTGAAGGTTTTGTTGCAGATGAGCCTGGTGCTGGTGCATGGCCTGCGCATGCCGGTGCTGCGCGTCGGCCGCTTTGCCGGCCAGTACGCCAAGCCGCGTTCGGCCGATACCGAAACCATCGATGGCGTGACGCTGCCGGTTTATCGTGGCGATCTGGTCAACGCCCCGGCGTTCACGGCCGACGCGCGGCGTGCAGATCCCGCACGCTTGCTGGAAGGTCACGCCCGTTCCGCGATGACGATGAACTTTGTCCGCGCGCTGATCGACGGCGGCTTCGCCGACCTGCACCATCCCGAATACTGGAACCTCGCCTGGGTCGATCACTCGCCGCTTGCGGCCGATTACCGACAAATGGTGGATGGCATTTCCAACGCGGTGCGCTTCATGGAGACGCTCGCCGGCGAACCCATCGCGAGTTTCCAGCGCGCGGATTTCTACACGTCGCACGAAGCCTTGTTGTTGCCGTACGAACAGGCCCTGACGCGGCAAGTGCCGCGGCAATGGGGCTGGTTCAACCTCTCGACCCATTTCCCGTGGATCGGCATGCGCACCGCCGCGCTCGATGGCGCGCACGTGGAGATGTGCCGCGGCATCCGCAATCCGGTCGCGGTCAAGGTCGGTCCGGCGATGCATGTCGACCAGTTGCAGGCATTGATCGAAATTCTGAATCCCGACGACGAGCCGGGGCGCCTCACGCTGATCCATCGCATGGGTGCGGGTGGCATCGGGCAGCACTTGCCGCGCCTGATCAATGCGGTGAAGGCAACCGGCCGGCGCGTGTTGTGGGTGTGCGACCCGATGCACGGAAACACCGAGAAACTTGGCACCGGCGTCAAGACGCGCCGCTTCGCGAACATCCGCAGCGAGCTGGAGCAGGCGTTCGACATCCATGCGGCGGAAGGCTCGCACCTCGGCGGCGTGCACCTGGAATTGACCGGCGAGGATGTCACGGAATGCCTGGGCGGGGCGCGCAATCTGTCGGAAGCCGACCTTGGTCGCGCCTACAAATCCTCCGTCGATCCGCGACTCAATTACGAACAGTCGCTGGAGCTGGCGATGCTGATCGTGCGCAAGTCGGGTGGAAAAACACGGTAGGAGCCTGCGTGCAGGCGACAAGGTGCCGTCCATGGCCAAGAGCTCCGTTGTCGCGAGCACGCTCGCTCCTACATATCACGTAGCCCGGATGAAGCCGCGAGGCGGCGAAATCCGGGGCGCGTGCAATGAAGCCCCGGATTGCGCGGCGCTCCATCCGGGCTACGGATGCGCGACCACTTCTGCCAATTCGCGCCACGGTTCGATGTCCCAGAACCCGCGCGCCTGCCCCGAAGGCGACGTCAGCACGAACACGCGGCTTTGCGCGATCGTGATGGTTTGTTCGCCGTAGCCCAGGTTGCGCGAGCCGAGCGCGAGCCCCGCACGGGCGGCGTTCTTGCTGGTGAATGCGACGATGCGCGGCTGGAAGCGTGCAAGCTTGCGATGCAGGCTTGCCGCATCGAACGCGGTGCGCGGCAGTTCTGCGTCCGAGCCGAAATGGTGCTTGGCGACGTCGGTCAGGCCGATGCCGAATTGCGGCACGTCGCGGAATTCGGCCGGCGCCAGCAGTCGCGGTGTCAGACCGACCGCGAACAACGTGCGCCAGAAATGGTTGCCGGGGTGCGCATAGTAGGCGCCTTCACGTGCCGAGCGCGTGCCCGGTGCGGTGCCGCAAAACACCACGCGCAAGCCGGGCGCCAGGACATCGGGAAGGATGAACGTGTTGCGTGCGGCCATCGGGGCATTGTCGCAGATGGCCAGGGCTGGCCGGTGCGTGGGCATGCCCGGCAGGGGCGCACGCTAGAATGCCCGGTCACCGCTTGCGTGGGTCCGCTCCATGACGCATCCGTTCTTCGTCGATATCGATCCCGTCGCTTTCCACATCTTCTCGTTCGGCGTGCGCTGGTACGGATTGATGTACCTGGGCGGCTTCATCGGCGGCCTCGCGCTCGGCGAATATCGCCGCCGGAAGGGGCGGCTGGCCGTGGATCGCGACGCGTTCCTCGATCTCGCGTTCTACTGCATGCTCGGCGTCATCGTGGGCGGCCGCATCTGGTACATGCTGACCTACCAGTCCATCAACTGGATCTGGACGGACCCGATGCAGATCTTCCGCGTGTGGGATGGCGGCATGTCGTTCCACGGCGGATTGCTGGGCGTGCTGGCCGCGAGCCTGTGGTGGTGGTGGAAGCATCGCGGCACGGTAGCGCACTACTTCGACGTGGTGGATTTCGTCGCGCCGCTGGTGCCGATCGGCCTCGGCCTTGGACGGCTGGGCAATTTCGTCAATGGCGAGCTGTGGGGCAAACTCAGCACGCTGCCATGGGCGATGATCTATCCGCACGCCCTGCAGGAGAATCCGAAATTCGCGGGCATGTCCGTGGCGCAATTGCATGCGCTGTATCCGAGTGGTGCGCTGGATGCCTACACGCGCCAGCCTTCGGAGTTGTATGAGGTGCTGCTGGAAGGCGTGGTGATGTTCATCGTGCTGTGGGGGTTTTCGATCCGGCCGCGGCGCCGTTACGCGGTATCGGGACTGTTCGCGTTGCTGTACGGCTGCTTCCGCTTCGCGGTTGAATTCATCCGCGAACCCGACCCACAACTCGGCTACCTGCTGCACACCGACTGGCTGACCATGGGCCAGGTGCAATCGATTCCGTTGATCATCGTCGGATTGACGCTGCTGTGGATGTCGCGCCGCGCGCCGGTGGTGCAGCCGCAGCCGATCGACGTCAAAGCCACTTCGCCCGCTTGAGCACGATGAAGAGCGAAACGCACACCACGACGGTGATGCCGATGATGATCGGGTAGGCGTAGGGTCTGGCGAGCTCCGGCATGTCGTGGAAGTTCATGCCGTACCAGCTTGCCAGCAACGTCGGCGCCGCCAGCAGCGCGGCCCAGCCGGCGAGGCGCTTCACCACTTCGTTCTGGCGCACGGTGATCAGCGACAGGTTCACGTTCATCGCCGCGCCCAGCATCTCGCGCATCGAATTGATCGTATCGCTGACGCGGGTGACATGGTCCTGCACGTCGCGGAAGTAGGGGCGCACTTCGTCACGGATCACTTCCGGATGCAGCCGCACCAGTTGGCCCAGGATATCCTGCAACGGCGTGGCCGCGAGTTTCAGCGTCAGCAGTTCGCGCTGCATGTCGTACAGGCGGCGCGTGACATCGCGGTTGGATACGTCGCTGAACACGTCGTGTTCGAGTTCCTGCAACTCCTGCTTGAAGTCCTGCACGATCGGCATGTAGTTGTCCACGATGAAGTCGAGGATGGAATACAGCGCGTAGCTGGTCCCGAGAGCGAGATGCGTCGGCGCCTGCTCGCAATTGCGGCGCGCGGGCGCATAGCTCTGCGAAGATCCGTGGCGCACCGACAGCAGGTAGTGCTTGCCGACGAACAGGTGGGTTTCTCCGAAAGCGATGTTGCCTTCCGTCATCTGCGCGGTCTGCACGACGATGAACAGCGAGTCGCCGTAGGACTCGATCTTGGGCCGCTGGTGCGCGCTGTGCGCGTCCTCGACCGCCAGTTCATGCAGGCCGAATTCCATCCGCAGTTTTTCGAGCAGGGGTTCATCGGGTTCGACCAGCCCCACCCACACGAAGCCGTCGGGGCGGGCGAGAAAATCGCTGATCTCGTCCAGCGTGATGTCGCGGATCTTCTTGCCGTCCGCGCCGTAGGCGGCACAGTTGGCGACCATGGATTTCGCGGCCGGGGTATCCATGCCCTGATTATGCGGGAAGCGCGCGCGGCGCGCGCGCGCGCATCAGCCAGAAGCCGCACAGCAATCCGAGCCACGCGGGCAGGGCGAACAGGATCCACGGCAGGTTGTGCTGAGGAAACGCCGGCGAGAGCTTGGAAACCAATGCGACGACGGAAGACAGCGACATCAACGCGGCAATGGCAATACCGAGTCGGGTGGTCGCGGTGCCCGGCCTGCGTACGCGCAGCAGCGCGGGAATCGCCAGCCACGCCAGCGGGTTGAACAGCCACAGGTTTTCGTTGGCCCATGCGGCGCGGTGCGCGGTGCCGAACCACAACACCAGCATCAGCGCTCCGGCGACGCCCGCCAGCAGTGCGTACAGCGTGCCGACAATGGCGAACCACCAACGCTCGATATCGTACTGGTCTCGCAGCCACGCAGCGGCGATGAACGCGGCGCCCAGCACCAGCCCGGCGATCAACAGCGGCCAGCGCATGTCCGGTGCCTGCGCGGGCGGCGAGGGCAGGCGCTGTGGCGACAGCACGGTTTCCGATTGCACGAGCGGGTTGCCATCCGTGGCGCGCACGTCGCGCAATTCGTTCATCAGCCGTGCCGGGATGAACGCACCGGTCCAGCGCGTCAGCGGCTGGTCGGCATAGGGTCCCAGTCCCAGGTCCAGCAGGTACATCAGCCACGGCTGCCCCGACATCAGCCGGTCGGTTTCGCTGCGGTAAGTCTCGCCGTGTTCGGCAGGGCTGGCGAGCTGGGTTTCGAGCGTGCCGCCCAACGCCTTGTCCAACACGTCGCGCACGCGCGTGGTGCAGTTGTCCGCGAAATACCGATATCGGTAACGCGCATGCGCCGGCTGCACGTTCCACACCAGGAAATCGCGCAGGCCCGCGCGCTGTGCTGGCGTCAGGTTCAGATGCTGGTCGGTGATCGAACGCCCTTCGCCGGAATATTCCCGGATGTCGTCCGCAACGGGCCAGGCCGCGGCGCGGTAGATCATGATCCCGCGCGCAAAGTTGAGGTAGAAGTCCTTCTGCTCGAAGTCGAACAGCCCGTAGTTGAAGGCGTAGGCCTCGCCACTGGCAGTGTCGGTGATCACCAGCGCGTCGTGGCCGAAGCGTTCCCAATACACCGACCCCGGACCGTAGGTGTAGAGGTCCACGCGCAGATTTTCGCCAGGTGCATCGACAACGCCGGCGCGGGCGACGGGAGTTGCCAGCGTGCAGATGGACAAGATTGCGAACAACCACATGTGAAGTGGGATGCAATTTCTTCCACGACTCGTTGAACGCGGGGGGTGCAAGGATGGCATCACGTCTCGATCTCGTCGCCCCGGCGCAGGCCGGGGCCCAGTGGCGACGGGCCATGATAAAAGCAAAGGCACTGGGTAAACTCGCGCCTTCCTTGGCGCTCGCACTGCGGGCCGCCTGCGGCGTTCGCGTTTGCAACCCTGCAAACGCAGTCGGGTTCCGTCCGCAAACAACGCGGACGGCTCCGGAATGACGAGAGAGTTGTTGCGCTTCCCCGAGTCCCGAGCGGACCCGCTACGCGGCTGCGTCTTTCCGCACCCGGAACTGCAGCACGCGCCGATCATCCGCGCGGGTGACGTCGAACGCGTAATCACCCAGCGTCGCGGTTTCACCGGGGTCGGGCAGGTGGCCGATCTCCGCGGTGACGAGGCCGCCGACGGTGTCGTATTCCTCGTCCGGAAATACGGTGCCGAACTCCTCGTTGAAGTCCTCGATGGGCGTGAGCGCATCGACCAGCCAGTTGCCGTCGGGCTGGGCAACGATCAACTTCGGCGGCACGGCGTCGTCGTGTTCGTCGTCGATCTCGCCGACGATTTCCTCCAGTACGTCCTCGATGGTGACCAGGCCGGCGACACCGCCGTACTCGTCCACTACCACCGCCATGTGGTTGCGCGAGCGGCGGAACTCCGCGAGGAGCACGTTCAGGCGCATGGATTCGGGGATCATCACCGCGCGGCGCAGCAGCGCGCGCAGATCGAGCGCGCCGTCCTGGCCGCGGCGCAGCAGGTCCTTGGCCAGCAGGATGCCGAGGACTTCGTCCTTGTCTTCGCCGTGCACCGGAAAGCGCGAGTGGCCGGATTCGATCACGGTATCGAGGATCGCCGGCAAGTCGTCGTCGATGTCGATCGTGACCATCTGCGCGCGCGGCACCATCACGTCGCCGACGACCATCTCGGTGACGCGGATCGAGCCCTCGATCATCGCGAAGGTTTCGCTGGTGAGCAGGCCGTTGCCCTGCGCTTCGCGGAGCTCC
>Ga0207707_10001341_pt1 | contig 22930 bp, 21 predicted proteins | sample KBSC83BmetaG_FD_184336 | JGI IMG/M metagenome (GOLD analysis project Ga0207707, IMG submission 184336) | Corn rhizosphere microbial communities from Kellogg Biological Station, Michigan, USA - KBS C8-3B metaG (SPAdes) (version 2) | ecosystem: Host-associated > Plants > Roots > Rhizosphere ...
CGGCTAAATCCGCGTTAGAGGCAGTCGTAAACCGCGATTCAAAGTAAATGTCGCGCCAATGACGCCTGGACCGGCGGATGCGGGTTCCGGGCAATAACGGAACCTCAAGGTTGACGATTTCTTGCGCTGGTTCTTGCGCCGGCCGGCCCGGACCCATTCCGCGCGATGGAATCCGCTTCCCGATGAGCGCTAACGGCATAACGGTCAAGAGATTCTGGCCTTGCCCTGAGGCTACCCGTTTGAGACGATGGTTTCCCGACAACAAGCAAGACCCGGCCTCGCACGGGCATTTTGAGGAAACCCCATGCCGATCGTCCAGGCCGACCGTCTCACGCGCATCGGCGCGGCGCTGCTCAAGGCCGCCGGCGCATCCGATGAGGAGGCCCAGGCGGTCGCCGCCGGGTGTGTCAACGCCAACCTCGCCGGCCATGATTCCCACGGCGTCATCGCCATTCCGACCTACATCGACCGCATCACGGCGGGCCACATCGTGCCCGGCGCAAAATGGACCATCGTCCAGGAATCGCCGACCACGACCGTGATCGACGGCCATTGGGGTTTTGGCTTCCATGTCAACGCCAAGGCGATGGAATTGACGATTGCCAAGGCGAAGACCGCCAATGTCGCGGCCTGCACCGTGTTCCGGCAAAGCCATGTCGGACGGCTCGCACATTATCCGATGATGGCGATGCGCGAAGGCATGATCGGGATCGCCACCGCCGATTCCGGCCGCTCGCCGAAACATGTCGCGCCCTTCGGCGGCCGCGAGGCGCGCCTCGGCACCAATCCGATCTCGATCGCGGTCCCCTCCGATCTCGAAGCCCCCTTCTATCTGGACATGGCGACCTCGGCGGTCGCCGCCGGCAAGATCGCGCTGGCGATCGCACGCAAGGAGGAAATTCCGACCGGCTGGATCATCGACGCCGAGGGACGGCAGACCACGGATCCCACGCAATACCGCAAGGGCGGCGCGCTGCTGCCGCTCGGCGGCACTGAGGGATATAAAGGCAGCGGGCTCGCCGCGATGGTCGAAGTGCTGTGCGGCCTGCTGACCGGCCTCGGTTTCGGCGTTGAACCGACCGGGCGGCACAATGACGGATGCTTCATGGCGGTGTTCAATGTCGCCGCCTTCCGCCCGCTCAAGGACTTCAAGAAGGAGGTCGCGGAGTTCGCGCGCTATCTGAAATCGACGCCGCCGTCGGAAGGTTCGCGCGGCGTGTTCTATCCGGGCGAGGTCGAATATCTGCGCGAGCAGGAGCGCCGCAAGAACGGCATCGAGATCGAGGACGCGACGTGGGAGAAACTGTGCGCGCTGGCGGACGGGTACAAGATCGCCCGCGAACTCGATCTGGCGTGACAGGGAGAACAGCATGACACGGCAAATGGCACTGGTCGGCTTCCTGCAGGCGCAGAACTGCACCAATCTGCCGAGCTCCTGGCGGCATCCGGACTCGCGCGACGATTCCATGTCCGCGGACTACTACCAGGAGATCGCGCGGGTTCTCGAAGCCGGAAAATTCCACATGGCATTCTTCGACGACCGTCTCGCCATGCCGGACCGCTACGGCAATGACCATGCGCACACGGTCGAATACGGCATCCGCTGCGTAAAGATGGATCCCTTGATCGTGCTGACCACGATGGGCATGGTCACGACGAAGCTCGGCCTGGGATCGACGTGCTCGACCACCTATTACGAGCCGTTCGACGTCGCGCGCCGCTTCGCCACCCTCGATTTGATGTCGGGCGGACGCGCGGGCTGGAACGTCGTTACCTCGCTCAACGACGGCGAGGCGCACAACATGGGCAAGGACGCCCATCTCGAGCACGACTACCGCTACGACCGCGCCGACGAGTTCATGGAAGTCGTGCTCGGCCAATGGGACACCTGGGAAGACGGCTCGCTGATCATGGACAAGAAGAGCGGGCGTTTCGCCGACCCCTCCAAGGTCAAGCGGCTCGACCACAAGGGCGAATTCTTCAAGTCGCGCGGGCCGTTCACCGTGCCGCGCTCCGAACAGGGCCATCCCGTGATCATCCAGGCCGGCGCTTCCGGCCGCGGGCAGCGCTTTGCAGGACGCTGGGGCGAGGTGATCTTCACCGCCGCGCGCAACGTCGCCGCCGCCAAGGAAGGCTATGCGGCCGTCAGGAACGAAGCGGCGAAGGCCGGCCGCGATCCCGACCAGATGTTCCTTTGCAACCTGACGACGCCGGTCTGCGGCGCGACCAAGGCGGAAGCGGAGGACAAGATGGCGGTGATCAACAAGCTGCCGCTGCAGATCGACGCGCTGTCGCTGCTGGCGGAGGCCCTCAATTTCGATTTCGCCTCGAAACCGCTCGACGAGCCGCTGACCACGGACGAGCTGAAGAGCATGCAGGGTATCCTGGGCATCCGCGACGGTGTGCTGAAGAATTCGGGCAAGACCAATCCCAGCGCGCTCGATTTCGTCACCTTCTCCGGTCGCGGCCAGGTCCAGGACGCCATCGTCGGCGGGCCCAAAGAGATCGCGGACAGGCTGGAAGAGATGTTCGTCGAGCGCGGCTGCGACGGCTTTGTCATCGCGGCTACCATCGTGCCCGGCTCCTATGCCGATTTCGTCAAGCACATCGCACCGGAATTGCAGCGCCGCGGCCTGTTCCACAAGGATTATGCCGGCAAGACGCTGCGCGAGAACCTCGGGCTGAAGCGGCCGACGGCCGGCGCCTGGAAAACCCAGCCGCGCGCCGCGGCGGAATAAGGAAGCAAAAAAATGCGTTGGCTGAAATTCAATGCTGCCGGGCAGACGTCGTGGGGTATTGTCGAGGGCGACAAGGTGATCGCGGTCAGCGGCGATCCCTTCGGCGAGTACAAGCGCACGGCACAGACTTATGCGCTGAAAGACGTCAAGGTCGAGCTGCCGGTGGTGCCGCGCACCTTCTATTGCGTCGGGTTGAATTACCTCAAGCACCTGAAGGAAGCCGCCGACAAGGCCGGGACAGTGCCGAACATCCCCGACCGTCCCGAGATCGGCTACCGCGCACAGAACGCGCTGATCGCGCATGACGAGGACGTCGTGATCCCAGCGACCGCGACCGAGAAGATCCATTATGAAGGAGAGCTGGTCGTCGTCATCGGCAAGAAGGCGAAGCATCTGACCGAAAAGGACGCGATGGACTGCGTACTTGGCTACACCATCGGTAACGACGTTTCCGAGCGCACCTGGCAGAAGGCCGACCGCGGCCTGTGGCGCGCCAAGAATGCCGACACCTTCAAGCCAATGGGGCCGTGGATCGAGACCGACGTCGATCTCGACAAGATGGAGACCATCATCAAGGTCAATGGCAAGCAGACCGGCCGCTTCCACACCAACGACATGATCTTCGGCATCGTGCCGTTCATCGTCGAGCTGACCAGATATTTCACGCTGTGGCCGGGTGACGTGATCTGGATGGGCACCGACGGCGCCTCCCCCGACATCAAGGCCGGCGACGTCGTCGAGATCGAAATCACCGGCATCGGCACGCTGCGCAACAAGTTCGTCGCCGAGAAGCGGTAGGAGCATGGGCCGCTACTCCGCCGCGCATTATTTCCTCGAAGGCCTGGTCGATCTCGGCGTCGACTATATCTTCGCCAATCTCGGCACCGACCACGTCTCCATCATCGAGGAGATGGCGCGCTGGGACAGGTGCGGCCGCAAGCATCCCGAAATCATCCTGTGCCCTCATGAGGTCGTCGCGGTGCATATGGCCGGCGGCTATGCCTTCGCCACCGGCAAGTGCCAGGCCGTGCTGGTGCATGTCGATGCCGGCACCGCGAACGCCTGCATGGCGATCCAGAACCTGTTCCGCTACCGGCTCCCGGTGATGCTGTTTGCCGGTCGCGCGCCGCACACCCTGCATGGCGAGCTGACGGGCTCGCGCGACACCTATGTGCATTTCGTGCAGGACCCCTTCGATATCGCGAGCATCGTGCGGCCTTATGTGAAGTGGGAATATTCGTTGCCCTCGGGCATCGTGGTCCGCGAAGCGCTCGCCCGCGCCAGCGCTTTTGCCCATAGCGACCCGCCGGGGCCGGTCTACATGATGCTTCCGCGCGAGACGCTGGCCGAAGAATGGGACGAGGCCGCGATGCCCGTCTATCCGCCGTCGCGCTACGGCAGCGTGCGCGCGGGCGGCATCGAGCCGGCACGCGCGGAGGCGATCGCGAAGGAGCTGATGGCGGCGGAAAATCCGGTGGCGTTCACCGCCTATCTTGGCCGCAAGCCGCACGCCGTCGCCGTGCTCGATCGTCTGGTGCAGGCTTGCGGCATCCGCGTCGCCGAGTTCAATCCGGTCGATCTCAACCTGCCGCAGGATTCACCCTGCCATGCCGGCAACGATCCAACGGCGTTGCTGGAACAGGCCGATCTCGGCCTCCTGCTCGACACCGACGTGCCCTTCGTGCCGCATTCGAAACGCGCGGCGGAAATGAAGTGGATCCAGGTCGACATCGATCCGCTGAAAGCCGATTTCCCGATGTGGGGCTTTGCCACGGACATGCGCATCCAGGGCGACAGCAGCAGCATCCTGCAACAGGTGCTGGAAGCCGTCGAGGCGCGCGCCGACGACGCCTTTCGCAAGCGCGTCGCCGCGCGGATCGAAAGCTGGAAGGACGCACGCGAGGCATCAGCGAAGCGCCGCGCCGCGGCGAGCGCGAACAAGGGCGTTTCCGGTGCGCTCAATCCGGCTTTCGTGCTGGCGACGCTGGGCGAGAAGATTTCGCAGGACGACATCGTGCTCAATGAGGCGATCCGTAACGCACCGGTCATGCAGGCACACCTGAAGCGCACCCGGCCGCAGAGCTATGTGGGATTGGCCGGCGGCGGGCTCGGCTTCTCCGGCGGTATGGCGCTGGGGCTGAAGCTCGCGCAGCCCAAGCGCCGCATCATGCAGGTGATCGGCGATGGCGGTTTCCACTTCTCCTCGCCCGACAGCGTCTATGCGGTCGCGCAGCAATACCAGATCCCGATTTTCACCGTCATCCTCGACAATGGCGGCTGGCAGGCGGTGAAGTCCGCGACCGAGCGCGTCTATCCGAAGGGCATCGCGGCCACGACCGACCAGTTCCAGTCGCGGCTGATGTCGGGGCGGCAGGGCGAGCGGCGGGATTTTTCGGAAGTTGGGAAAGCGTTCGGCGCGCACGGCGAATGCGTGCGCGACCCCGAGGAGCTGACATCCGCGATCGACCGCTGCCTCGCCGCACTTGACGACGGCAAGGCGGCGGTGCTGCATGTTCATATCACGAGGCTCTGAGACGCCGATGTTCACCCGCCATGGCCTGATCGCCGCCTGCCTCGCCGCCCTCACCGCGAGCCCCGTGCTGGCGCAGGAAGACGCCTCCAGATATCCGAGCCGGCCGATCCACATCATCGTGGGCTTTGCGGCCGGCGGCGGCAACGATGTGATCGCGCGCATCTACGGGCAGAAGCTGTCCGAAGATCTCGGCCAGCCCGTGATCGTCGAGAACAAGCCGGGTGGCGGCGCGATCGTCGCGACCGACTACGTCTCGAAAGCCGCGCCCGACGGCTATACGCTGCTGGTCGGCGCCAGCGGCATGGCGATCAACCAGAGCCTTTATGCCAAGCTGCCTTACGACTCCGTCCGCGATTTCGTCGCGATCTCCGAAATCGCCTCGTTTCCGCTGATCATGATCGTCAATGCATCGTCGCCGGTGAAATCGGTCGCCGATTTCGTCACCTATGCCAAGGCCAATGGCGACAAGATGAACTATGCGAGCTCGTCAGCCTCGTTCCAACTCGTCACGGAGCTGTTCAAGCAGAAGACCGGCGTGCCGATGCAGGCCATTCCCTACAAGAGCGCGAATGAATCGGTGCTCGCAGTGGTATCAGGCCAGGTGACGACGACGATTGCAGATGCCGGCCCGGTGTCGCCGCAGATGAAAGCCGGTACGGTACGTGCGCTGGCGATTGCCGCGCCGAAGCGCATGGAGGATTTTCCCGACGTGCCGACCATGAAAGAGGCCGGCGCCGACATCGACGGCACGTTGTGGACCGGCATGTTCGCACCGAAGGCAACCCCGCCGGAGATCATCAGGAAGCTTGAAGCCGAGTTCATGAAGATCGCCAGGCAGCCGGACGTGGCCGCGCGGCTGAAGCAGATCGGCATCGAGGCCGTCGGCAACTCGACCGACGCGTTCACGAAAATCCTCGCGGCCAACATCGTGCGCTGGGGCGAGGTCGCAAAGTCCGCCAATATCAAGATCGAGCAGTAGCGCCCTTTGCTTCCGGCAACACCATCCTGACAATCGCGGTCACGACGATGGCGACCGCAATGTTGAGGATCAACGCGCCGAGCCCGACGAAGAAGGTGAAGCTCTCCCCGCCGAGGGCAAGGCTCGCGAGCGGCTTCATACCATTGCTCCAGGCCGTCCACGTACCCCAGCCGATGCCGGCGGCCCAGCCGAGCAACAGTCCCTCGGCGCGGAACCAGCGCGTATACAATCCGAACACCAGTGCCGGGAACGTCTGCAGGATCCAGAGGCCCCCGAGCAGTTGCAAGTCGAGCGCGTATTGCGTCGGCAGGAACAGGATGAAGGCAAGCGCACCGACCTTCACCACCAGCGACGTGATCTTGGCGACCGCCGCCTCGCCCGCATGGGTGATGTCGGGATTGACATAGGATTTCCAGACATTGCGCGTGAAGAGATTGGCCGCGCCGATGCTCATCACCGCCGCCGGCACCAGCGCCCCGATCGCGATGGCGGCAAAGGCGAAGCCGGCAAACCAGGACGGAAACAGCGACTGGAACAGCATCGGCACCGCGTCGTTCGGCGACGACAGTTTCAGCTTGGCGGCATAGACCATATAGCCCAGCAAGGCGATAAGTCCGAGCAGCAACGTATAGGCCGGCAGCAGGATCGCGTTCTTGCGGATGGTGTCGGCGGATTTGGAGGCGAACACGCCGGTCAGCGTATGCGGATACATGAAGGCAGCCAATGCCGATCCGAATGCCAGCGTCGCATATGGCAGCAGCAATCCCGGCTTCAAGGTGAGGCCAGTAGTGCCGCCCTTGGCGGCGAAGGCGTCATTGGCGGCGGAGAACACCGCGCCATAGCCGCCGAGCCTGGCCGGCACCACGACGACCGCCACCAGCACGACGATATAGATCATGATGTCTTTCACGAAGGCAATCAGCGCGGGTGCGCGCAGGCCGGAGCTATAGGTATACAGCGCGAGGATGATGAAGGCGGCGATCAGCGGCAGCTCGCCGGTCAGGCCCATCGCCTTGATCACCACCCCCATGCCGATGAGCTGTAGCGCAATATAGGGCATGGTCGCCACCATGCCGGTCAGCGCCACGGCAAGCTCCAGCGCGCGCGAATGATAGGTGCCGTGCACGACGTCGGCAGAGGTGACGTAGCCGTTCCGGTGCGCGACCTTCCACAGCACGGGCATCACGGCGAAGACGAAGGGATAGACAATGATCGTATAGGGCAGCGCGAAGAAGCCGTAGGCGCCCACCGCGTAGACCAGCGCCGGCACCGCGATCACGGTATAGGCGGTGTAGAAATCGCCACCGATCAGAAACCAGGTGATCCAGGTGCCGAACTGCCTCCCGCCCAGTCCCCATTCGTCGAGATGCTCGTTCACCGGGCCGGCTTTCCAGCGTGCCGCGAAGAAGCCCATCACGGTGACGAGCGCGAAGAAGAAGATGAAAACCGAAAGTGCCACCCATTCGATATGACCGGCCATGACGCTACTCCTGCGTCTCGTCAGACGTGCGGCTGCGATAGACCAGCCAGATGAGGAGCGAGGTGATCGGCACCCAGGCGAACTGGTACCAGTAGAAGAAGGGAAAGCCGAACAGCGACGGCTCCGCAAAATTGTAGAACGGCACCCACAACAGCCCGACGAACGGCACCAGCAGCAGCATCCACATGGCCGGCCTCCCGCATGAGCCGGTCTGAGCTGGCCGGCTTGTTCCAATGTTGGAAACTATCTGGGGGCCGGATCGTTGCGCCGCCAACCGGATTTACAGTTGCTGCGGCGCACTGCTCAACAAGTTGATCCCTTCAGAACGCCGGCCCTTCGCCGTTGCGGCCATAGGTGATGCGTGGTGTCAGCAGGGTCCCATCGGCCTGCTTCTTCGCGGCCGCAACGAAGATCTTGGTGCCGGGCTGGACTTCCTCCCGCTTGCCCATCTCGTAGGTGACGACGACGGTCTGCGGCGTCACCACCAGCTTCTTTTCGCCGTCCTTGTATTTCACCGACAGCAGCGGCCCGTCGACGCCGGTGACGGCATGCTCGACACTGCCATTGGTCATTTTGCTCTTGGGCAGGAGGTCCCAGTCATAATGGCCGTCGCCGGTGCCGCGCATCGATTCCGGGAAGATGTGCACCTCGATGGCCTTTTGCGTGCCGTCCTCCTGCATCATCCCGGCGGAGCCGACATACATGCCCGGCTTGATGTCGCTCATCTTGCCCGGGACGATCACCACAAACAGCGGATTGTCGGTCACGGTCAGCTTCAGCTCCGAGCCGTCGCGGGCCTTGACCACGAAGACCGGGCCGTCGATGCGCTCGACCGTGCCGCGGACGCGCACCGTGTCCTGCGCGGACGCAGGAAGAGCGAGTGAGATCAAGGCGAAGCTGGAAGCAGCGAGCGCACGCAGGAACTTTCCGACCATGACGACCTCCGGGGGTTACACGATCTCCCTGCAACCCCGCCCTCTCGGTAATATTCCACCGCCCACGCAATAACGCCGCAAGCCCGGGATATTCCTTGGCCGAGATTTGAGCCGCCCTAGTCCGCCTTGATGCCGGCGTCCTGGATCACCTTGCGCCAGCGATCCTCCTCCTCGCGGAAGTAGCGGTCGAGCTCGGAAGGCGGGCTCGCGACCATCACGAGGCCCTCGTTCTCGCTGAGCTTCTTGAAGGCGTCGGCCTTTACCGCGTTGGCAGCGGACTTGTTGAGGCGCTCGATGATTTCGGGCGGCGTCTTCGCGGATACGAACAGGCCATACCAGGCTTCCGCGTCGTAATTGGGCACGCCGGCCTCGGCGACCGTCGGCAGATTTGGAAACGCCGGCGAGCGCTCCGCGGACGTCACCGCCAGCGCGCGCAATTGGCCGCCTTCGACGAGGGAAGCCGCACTCGCCACCGTCGTGAACATCACCTGGATCTGGCCGCCAATCAGGTCGGTGATCGCGGGCGCCGAGCCCTTGTACGGGACCGTGGTCAGGTTGACGCCCGCCATGTGCTTGAACAATTCGCCGGCGAGATGCGCCGACGTGCCCGTGCCATAGGTGCCGTAGGATAATTTGTCCGGCTCGGCCTTCGCGGCCGCGATCAGATCCTTGATCGAGTTGATCGGCGATTTCGGATTGACCACGACCAGGCTGAAGGAGCGCGCCACCAGCGCGACGGAGGCGAGATCGCGGTGCTGGTCGTACGGTAGCTTGGCGTAGAGGCCCGGATTGACCGCATTGGCGAAGGTGCCCATCAGCAGCGTGTAGCCATCGCCCTCGCTGGTCGCGACCGCCTGCGTGCCGATGATAGTGCCCGCGCCCGGCTTGTTCTCGATGATGACGGAGACGCCGAGATCCTTTGCTATCTCCTGCGCCAGCGTGCGCGCCACCACGTCGGTGCCGCCGCCCGGAGCGAACGGCACCACGATCTTGATGATGCGATCCGGATAGGTGGCGCGCGCATCGCCATTGGCCAACATCGATAGCGCGCATGCTGCAAGCGCGAACAGGAACGAGCTCAGTTTGATCCCGGGAAACATATGACCGCCATCGCTGGAGAAGCCTTGCTTCATAGAGTGTGTTCGCGCCTTTCGCCATGCGCCGAACGACGAACCGCAGCGCGCGCACCGCATTGGACGCGCGCACCGGCCATGACTAGCATCCGCGCCGCCAATAAGAAACAAGCAGACTCCGGGGAGGATTTTCATGAAGCGCGCGCTGATCGGATTATTGTTGCTGGCCGCGCCGCCGGCGCTGGCCCAGCAGAACGTACCGAACATTGCCTTCGACTCCGTGGCCAATCCTGTCCGTCTGCCGCACAACATGTATTTCGGCGAGGTCTCGGGCGTCGCGCTCAATTCCAAGGGACACATCTTCGTGCTGTCGCGCGGCAATACGACGGGCCCTGCCTATGCCGCCGCGGCGACGCAACTGCTCGAGTTCGACGCCAAGGGCAGTTTCATCGGCGAGATGGGCAAGAACCTCTATGCCTGGTCGTTCGGCCACACCGTGAAGGTCGACCCGCAGGACAACGTCTGGGTCACCGACAAGGGCTCGGACATGGTGATCAAGTTCGATCCCGAGGGCCGCGTGCTGATGGTGTTCGGCCGCAAGCAGGAGGCCTCCGACGAGGACACCGCGCCGCTGAAGCATCCGAAGCCGCCGCTGCCGGCCGAGGACGGCCGCTTCCGCCAGGTCACGGATGTCGCCTGGGACAAGGCCGGCAACACCTTCATCAGCGACGGCTACATCAATTCGCGCGTCGCGAAAGTGGACAAGGACGGCAACTGGATCAAGTCCTGGGGCGACCGCGGCAAGGAGCCCGGCCAGTTCAACACGCCGCATTCGATCGCGACCGACGCCCGGGGCAATGTCTATGTCGCCGACCGCGGCAACCACCGCATCCAGGTGTTCGACGGCGACGGAAAATTCCTGCGCCAGTTCACCATCGACGTGCCGGTACCGCTGAATGCAAAGCCCGCGATCGGCAAGATCCCGGATGAGGCGATGATGGCGGGCGGCACCATGGCGCCGGGCTCGCCCTGGTCGATCTGCATCACGCCGCCACCGAACCAGGTGCTCTATTCATCCGATGCCTGGCCCGGCCGCATCTACAAGCTCTCGCTCGACGGCAAGGTGCTCGGCGTGCTCGGCCAGTCCGGCAAGCAGCCGAAACAATTCGGCTGGATTCATTCGATGGCCTGCCCGTCGGAGAACACGCTCTATGTGGCGGAGCTGTTGAACTGGCGGGTGCAGAAGCTGGTGTTGAAGCCGTAGTCCAGCCGCCTCGTCATTGCGAGGAGCGAAGCGACAAAGCAATCCAGTTTTTTCCCTCCAACTCTGGATTGCCTCACGGAGCCTGTCATCGGGCGCGCATTCGCGCGACCCGTTGGCTCGCAATGACGGTCGAACATCAAATCATGCTTCCAACAGCCGGAATCCTTCGCAGCAGGATCACCGTCGCCCAGCTTCCGGCGAGCGTGCCGAGGAACACGATCGCGAATTTGACGAAGGGCGACCAGTCGGGATCGTAGACCGCATATTGCAGCCAGATGATGAAGATGTAGTGCGTGAGGAAGATGCCGTAGGCCGACGGCCGCATCGCATCGAGCAGGCGCAACGGCGTTTTCGCAAAGCGGAGGAAGAGGGCCGGCTCCGCAAAGGCCATCGCCCCGCTGAACAGCGCGAAGGCCAGCCCGTAAGCGGTGCGCCAGGACAGCGGCGGCGAATCGAAGTCCGCCACCCAATTGTGGTGGGCGTAGACGAGGAGCAGGATCGCGCCATAGAAAACGAGCGCGACCGCGAGCCATGTCTTCCAGCGCGCCGCGAGTTCACCATTCTCCGCGAAGATACCCACGCGAAGATCCATCGCACCGATGCCGACACCGGCCAGGAAATAGCCCGAATAGAGAAGGATACGGCTGGTCTGGATCGGCAGGGGAAAGCCATCCGGTTCGAACCAGGCGGCATCGCCGACCCACAGCCGCATCGGCACGTAAACGATGACCGAGAACACCAGAAACCCAACAAGGGCAAAGCCGGGCCGGTAGCGCAGCCTATAGACCGTTTTCCCAAGCCCTTCGATCGCGCCCGGCGCGATCTTCCACAGCAGCGCCATCACCGCATCGAACGCCAGCAGCACCCAGATGAACCAGGCCGGTCCCGACGGCCAGGGACCCACGGTGAACACGCGCCACCAGAAATGAAAGAAGTTGAAGTCCGTCGTGCCCGGCATGTGGTAGCGCAGGAAGGTCGGATAATAGGCGAGCGGCATCAGCACGAAGATCGAGACGAGGTACGGCACGCCGAGCCGCCAGGCGCGGTTGGCGATGAAATTCGCGGGCCCTCGCCGCGCCAGGCTTTCACGGACGAACAGGCCCGAGATCAGGAACATGCAGGCCATGAAGAAACTGTCGTTGAACAGCACGACCAGATCGAAGCCAAGCCAGCGCGCCTTGTCGCCATTGCCGAAATGAGTGTAGTTGACGACGGAATGGTGCAGTACCACGAGCAGCGTGATGAAGGTTCGCGCGCGGTCGAGCGAAACGATCCGGGTCCGCGCGATCGCGAGGGCATCATTGGAAGCCGGCTTCTGCAGCATCGCTACGTCCCGATCATTTCTCTAGAGCATCGTAGATGATCTCCTTGATCATCCGGTTGACAGGCTGCCGCCCGGACGGCGAATCCTGCATCACCACGAAAAACATGTCCTCGGCCCTATCGACCACGATATAGACCCCTGTCGCGCCATCCCACTTGAATTCGCCGAGCGAGCCGGGCGGTGACGGGACGGCAAAGCCCGGATCGACGCGCACGCCAAAACCGTAGCCGAAGCCGAAGCCATCGCCGGGATAGTAGAAATAATCGCGCGCAACGCCCGCTCCGGGGCCGATGTGATCCGTGGTCATGGCCTTGAAGGTCGCAGGGCTGAGATAGGTCCTCCCGTCGAGTGTCCCGCCATTGAGCAGCATCTGACCATAGCGGGCGAAATCGGTGATGGTCGAGACCATGCCGCCGCCACCGGACTCCCAGCGCGTGAGGTCAAGCGAGTTGCGTTCGACATGCCGGTCCTTTTGCAGCGGCTGTGCGTAGCGTTGCCGCTCGGCGGTATCGGTCAGGAAGAATTTTGTCGTGGTCATGCCGAGCGGATCGAGCAGATTCTGCTTCTCGAACTGGTAGAGCGATTGCCCGGAGGCGACCTCGATGACGCGCCCGAGCACGTCGATCGAATGGCCGTAATCCCACAATGTGCGCGGCTGCCCGGCCAGCGGCACTTTCGAAATCCGCTCGGCGAAGCCGGCATTGTCGAAATCGCCGAGATAGATGCCGTCATAGGCCGATTTGACCAGGCCTTCGCCATAGAAACCGTAGGTGATACCGGAGGTGTGCAGCAGCAGATCCTCGACCGTGACCGGCCGGCGCAACGGCACCCGATCGAGCAAGGCCTTGCCGCTTTCGTCCTTGCGTTCGAAGCCGACCGTCATGCCGTCGAAGGACGGGATGAATTTGCTGACGGGGTCGTCTAGCGCGATCTTGCCGCGGTCCACAAGCATCATCGCCGCAAGGCTCGTGATCGTCTTGGTGACGGAGTGGATCGGGAAGATCGCATCCTCGGTCATCGCAATTCCCTTGTCGGGATCGCGCTGGCCGAAACATTTCAGGTAGACCGGCTTGCCATGCTGCTGCACCAGCACGATCGCTCCGGGAATTCTTCCGGCGGCGATCTCGCCGTTCAGGAAGCCCTCGATCGGCGCGAGCTTGTGCACGGCGATCGTGGCGCCCGGCGGCGGGCCGAACGGCGCGGTCTCCGCGAGGGCTGAGGCTACCGGGAGCGCGGCGAACAGGACAAGAAGGGGAGCTGCAATGCGAGTCATTTCTGGGATCGACCTTATTGCATTGTTGCGGGGCGATCCAGATGACGGCACAGCGTCATTCCGGGATGGTCCGAAGGACCAGACCTCAGGGGCGCAATTGCGCCCCGGGGAATCTCGAGATTCCGGGTTCGATGCTCACGCATCGCCCCGGAATGGCGCGCCAGGAGATCGATGAAGGTCTGCGCCGCGACCGCGGCCTGATCAGCTCGCCGTAGCCTCTACGTCGCCGTAGCTTTGGCGAAGTCGACATAGATTTCGCGAAGGCGCTGGGTCATCGGCCCCGGTCTGCCGTTGGCAACCGTCTTGCCGTCGATGCTCACCACCGCCTGCACGAAGGCCGACGCACTGGTGATGAAGGCTTCCTTCGCCTTCAGCGCCTCTTCCACGGAGAACGGTCGCTCCTCGACCCGGAGCTGCCGTTCTTCCGCGAGCTTCACCACGGCCTTGCGGGTGCAGCCCGGCAGGATCTCGCTGCCGTTCTGGCGCGTCACGATCACATCGTCCTGGGTCAGGATGAACGCCGACGACGAGCCGCCTTCGGTCACCTTGCCGTCCTCGATCATCCATGCCTCGCCCCCGCCGGCTTCCGCCGCCGCCTGCTTGGCCAGCACCTGCGCCAGGAGCGCTACGCTCTTGATGTCGCGCCGCGTCCACCGGATGTCCGGTACCGTGATCACGCCGATGCCGGTCCGGGCGGCTTCCGCATTCACGATGTCCTTCACCGAGGTGAACATGATCAGGGTCGGCTTCACGCCCTTCGGAAAGGCGAAATCGCGTCCCGAATCGGCGCCGCGCGTCACCTCGAGATAGACGAGGCCGTTCGCGAGCTTGTTGCGTGCGACCAGCTCCTTTTGTATCTCGACGATACGATCGAGGCTTTCGGGCAGCTTCAGCGAAATCTCGCCGACCGAGCGCTCCAGCCGTGCCAGATGCGAATTATTGTCGACCAGCTTGCCGTCGAGCACGGCGGCTACCTCGTAGATGCCGTCGGCAAACAGGAAGCCGCGATCGAGAACCGAGACCTTGGCCTCGGAGAGAGGCACGAACGAACCATTGACGTAAGCGATCGAATCCAAGTCATCTCTCCTGGGCGCAGTAAGGCGGATGGGCGGCGAACTGTACAAGGCAAATTGTCGACGCTCAATCGACGATTTCGATTTTCGCCGTCATTGCGAGGAGCGAAGCGACGAAGCAATCCATGCTTCCGTTGCCGCGATATGGATTGCTTCGCTTCGCTCGCAATGACGATGAGGATTGTCATTTCTAATGCGACAAAATCTTTGACAAAAACTTTTGCGCACGATCGCTGCGCGGCTTGCCGAAAAAATCGGTCTTCCGCGCGTCTTCGACGATCTCGCCACGGTCCATGAAGATGACGCGGTTGGCGACCTTGCTGGCAAAGCCCATTTCGTGGGTCACCACCATCATGGTCATGCCCTCGCGCGCGAGGTCGACCATCACGTCCAGCACCTCGCTGATCATTTCGGGGTCGAGCGCCGACGTCGGCTCGTCGAACAGCATGGCGATCGGGTCCATCGCGAGCGCGCGTGCAATCGCGACGCGCTGCTGCTGGCCGCCGGATAACTGCGCCGGATATTTTTGGGCATGCTCCTCGAGCCCGACCCGCTCCAGCAGTTTCGAGCCCTTCTCCATCGCCGCATCATGCGAACGGCCGAGCACCTTTTCCTGCGCGAGGCAAAGATTGTCGATGATGCGCAGGTGCGGGAACAGCTCGAAATGCTGGAACACCATGCCGACCCGCGCGCGCAACGCCGGCAGGTTGGTTTTGGAATCGTTGACCTTGATGCCGTCGATGACGATATCGCCCTTCTGGAACGGCTCCAGCGCGTTGACGCATTTGATCAGCGTGGATTTGCCCGAGCCCGACGGGCCGCACACCACCACCACCTCGCCCTTGGCCACGGAGGTGGTGCAATCCTTCAATGCCTGAAATGCGGCGCTGTACCATTTGTCGACGTGGCTGATCTCGATCATGAAGCTCCCGCTAGCGCAGCACCGCGATGCGCGACTGCAATTGCCGCACGCCGAACGAGGCAATGCAGCAGATGACGAAGTAGACCAGTGCCGCGAACAGGTACATTTCGACCAACCGGCCATCGCGCTGCGCGACCTTGCTCGCTGCGCCCAGGAAATCGGTAATCGACAGCACATAGACCAGCGAGGTGTCCTGGAACAGCACGATGGTCTGGGTCAGGAGCACCGGCAGCATGTTGCGGAACGCCTGCGGCAGCACGACATAGCGCATGGTCTGCCAATAATTCAGGCCGAGCGCCTGCGCCGCGGCCGGTTGTCCCCTGGAGATCGACTGGATGCCGGCACGCATGATCTCGGAGAAATACGCCGCCTCGAACATGACGAAGGTGATGAGCGAGGACGCGAACGCGCCGACCTTGATCGGCCGCGACGATCCGGTCAGCCATTGCCCGATATAGGGAACGAGGAAGTAGAACCAGAAGATCACGAGCACGAGCGGCAGCGAGCGCATAAAGTCGACATAGAGACCGGCGACGCGCCCGAGCAGCCGGTAGCCGGACAGCCGCATCAGCGCGATCAGCGTGCCGAAGACGAGGCCGCCCAGTGCGGAAAGCCCCGTCAACATGATCGTGAACGTCATGCCCTCGTAGAAAAGGTAGGGAAGCGCGCGGCGGATCACATCAAAATCGAAATTGACGAACATCGCACTATTTCCCCGAGATGTAGCCGGGGATCGCGACGCGGCGCTCGAGGAAGCGCATCGCGGTGACGACGATGGCATTGATCAGGAGGTAGAGAAGCGTCGCGGCGGTGAAAGCCTCGAACACCTGGAACGAAAACTCCTGCATCGAGCGCGCCTCACCGGTCAGCTCGAGCAGGCCGATCGTGATGGCGACCGCGGTGTTCTTGATGGTGTTGAGGAACTCCGACGTCAGCGGCGGCAGGATGATGCGGAACGCCATCGGCAGCAGCACGTAGCGATAGACCTGCAGCGTGGTCAGCCCGAGCGCGGTCGCCGCCTGCCTCTGCCCGCGCGGCAACGAGGAGATGCCGGCCTGCAATTGCACGGCGACGCGCGCCGACATGAAGAGCCCGATGCCGATCGCAGCGGTCCAGAACGGCGCATTGGGCAGTTGCTTCAGCCACAGCCCGGCCGAGCGCGGCAGCAATTCAGGCAGCACGAAGAACCACAGGAATAGCTGCACCAGCAGCGGCATGTTGCGGAAGAATTCGACGTAGGCGAAACCGAACCAGGAGGCCGCCTTCGACGGCAGCGTCCGCATCACGCCGACGATCGAGCCTGTGACAAGCGCGATGATCCAGGCGAGGAAGCCGGTCTTGAGGGTAAGCCACAGCCCCGACAACAGCATGTCGAGATAGTTGCCCGTGCCCATCGGGTTCGGCTCGAAGAAGATGCCCCAGTTCCAATGGTAGTTCACGGGTCCCCTTCCACCGCGCCCTGTTAGCTCCCTCGCCCCACTTGCGGGGAGAGGGTTGGGGTGAGGAGACTCTCCGCGAGCTGAACTCGTGGAGAGTCCCCCTCACCCGCCGCGCTTTGCGCGTCGACCTCTCCCCGCAGGCGGGGAGAGGTGAAGATTATTCATGTAATGGCCGGACCCGCCACCCATGATCAACAGCAACGGAGCTCACATCGCCTTGTACGAATCCGGGTCCGGCGAATCCGACGGCTTGGCGAACTCCGCCTTCAGCTCCGGCGCGATCGGCGTGTTGAGGTTCAACCCCTTCGGCGGAATTTTGGCCATGAACCATTTGTCGTAGAGTTTCTGGCCTTCGCCGCTCTTGTAGACGCCGGCCGTTGCGGCATCGACCACCTTCTTGAAGGCCGGATCGTCCCTGCGCAGCATGATGCCGTAAGGCTCAGGCTTGGAGAATGCATCCTTGGAGATGACGTAGTCCCCCGGCGCCTTGGAGCCCGCAACCAGGCTCGCCAGCAGGATGTCGTCCATCACGAAGGCGACCGCGCGATCGGTCTCCACCATCAGGAAGGCCTCGGCATGGTCCTTGGCGGGAACGATGGTGACGCCGAGATTGCGCGAGGCGTTGGCTTCGGTGAGCTGCTTGATGTTGGTGGTCCCTGCCGTCGACACCACGGTCTTGCCCTTCAGATCGTCGATCGAGCCGATCTTGCTTGACTTCTTCGACACGTAACGGCTCGCGGTCAGAAAGTGCGTGTTGGTGAACGACACCTGCTTCTGCCGCTCGGCATTGTTGGTGGTCGAACCGCATTCGAGATCGATCGTACCGTTGGCCATCAGTGGAATGCGGGTTGCCGAGGTAACCGGGTTGAGCTTGACCTCGAGCTTGTCGAGCTTGAGCTCCTTTTTCACGGCGTCGACGATCTTGTAGCAGATGTCCATCGCGAAGCCGACCGGCTTCTGATTATCATCAAGATAGGAAAAGGGGATCGAGGAATCGCGGAAGCCGAGCGTGATCGCGCCGGTCTCCTTGATGTTCTTCAAAGTCCCGGTCAGCTCCTCTGCGCCGGCCTGGCTTGCGCCGAGCGCGGCAACGAGAGCAAACCCCAGGATTTTCAGTCGTTTCATCGTATAACTCCCCACTTGGATGGTTGGCCGGAATGCTTGCACAAACCGGGCCAGATGAGAATGTGACTTTTGGGGGTCATACCGCCCCCGGGCGGGTCCATGGCAAGCCGCATCGAGCCTGTCCCGGACAATAGCGACAAAGTGCAAGCCGCCGACGCTTTTTGCCGTGCGCCATTCGGTCACGCGCCATGGCAGTCCGCCGCCCTCATCCGGATCGTGATCAGCGCCCAGAGGCTGAAGAGACAGACCGCGGTGAGATAATAGCCCGGCGCCAGGTCGCCGATCAGGGCGAAAGAGCCGAGCCAGGTTACGATCGCGGGCCCCGAACCGCCGAAGGCGGTGACGCCGATATTGTAGCTCAGCCCGAGGCCCGTCGCGCGCGTCGTGGCCGGAAACAGCTCCGACATCAGCGCCGCGGCCGCCCCGAGATAGAGGGCCTTGAGCGAGCCGAGCAATAGCACCGCGAGCACGATGACCGTTGCGGAAGGCTTGCCCGAAAGCAGCAGATACACGGGGAAAATCGCAAACAGCAACACGACTCCCGCCGCGATGATATAAGGCGTGCGTCCGACCCGATCGGAGATGAATCCCGCGACAGGATTGAGCGTGATGGCGGCAACCGCGGCAGCAAAGGCAGCGAGATAACCTATGGTCGGCGACAGGTGCAGCGTTTTGACCACATAGGTCGGCATATAGATGATGAGATAGTTGACGGAGGTTGCGGTCGCGATCACGCCGACCGCGAGCAGCACCGGAAACTTCTGCGTCATGAAGACCGTGCGCACCGGCGAATCGTGCTTGGCCGCCGGCGGTGGAGTCGCGTCCTCGATATTGTTGCGGATATAGAGACCGATTGGGCCGATCAACACTCCGAACAGGAACGGGATGCGCCAGCCCCAGCTTTGCAGATCGGCTCCGCTCATGGTCGACGACAACAGTAGCCCAAATCCGGAACCGAGCAGCGAGCTGATGCCCTGGCTCGCAAACTGCCAGCTTGCAACGAAGCCGCGCCTGCCCGGCACGTGCTCGACGAGAAATGCGGTCGAGCTGCCGAACTCGCCGCCGGCGGAAAATCCCTGAACCAGGCGCGCGACGATAACAAGGAGTGGCGCCAGCACGCCGATCTTGTCGAAGGTCGGCATACAACCCACCGCGAGCGTGCCGACGGTCATCATCGCAATCGAAAGAAGCAGCGACGCCTTGCGGCCGTAGCGGTCAGCGTAAGTACCCAGCAAGATGCCGCCGATCGGTCGCGCCAGGAAGGTCAGGGCGAAAGTGCCGAAGGTCAGCAGCAGGGAAGTCGTCGGGTCATCCGTTGGAAAGAACGCCTTGGCGAGATAGACCGCGAAATAGGCGTAGACCGAGATGTCGAACCATTCGAGCGCATTGCCGAGCGAGGTCGCGAGCACGAGCTTCACGACATTCTTATGCCCCGACGGCGCGAGGCCGGCTGAGTCCGCCTGCGCTGATAATGCCATCCTCGGTCCCCTTTGCTCCGTTACGCCGGCGGCGGCTCGCCGGGCTGCAAGCTCATGCGCTCGCCACCCGCTTCGGCAATACTTGTGCCTCGAGAATCCCGGCCAGCACTGGTGCGATATAGCGGCGAAACTGCTCGGGATTTTCGCTCATCGGGAAATGCCCGAGCTCCTCCATCACGGTAACGCGGGCGCCCGGGATCGAAGCCGCCGTGCGCCTGGTATCCTCCGGCGTGCAGGAAAAATCATACTCGCCGGTCAAAAGATATAGCGGGCAGACGCCGGTATCGATCCTCTCGATCTTGCCGCGCAGATCGCCATCGACGCGATAGAAATAGAGATCGCCCTTGAACACGCCCGGTCCGCCCTGCTTGTACGCCCAAAGCGTTTCGTCGCGCGAAACCCTCGGGCTCTGCGGCGCGATCAGCCCGGACACCAGCGCCGCGCAAACCTCGCCGCCGTGAACGTCGGGACGGTTCAGCCATGTCGTGTCGTACCAGGACTGCTGGAAGTCGGCGGCCTCGAGCCCGATCAGCGCGCGGAATTCCGCCGCATGGTCGATCGCGAGGTTGAGCACGATGCGGCCGCCGATCGAGCAGCCCATCACGACGGGCCTGTCCAGCCTCACGGCCTTGCAGAACGCGCGGATTGTCTGCGTGTAGCGTGCGGTGGTGAGCTGGTATTCGTCGCCGTTCCAACTCGCCGGCGGATTGGACTTGCCGTGCCAGGGCATGTCGAAGGCGATGATGCGGAAGTTTTTCGTAAACTCCGCATCCGCGAGCAGATGCCGCCATTGCCGCCCGTCCGAGCCCGCTGTGTGCAGGCAGACCAGCGGGATGCCCGCGCCGCTCTCCTCGAAATAGATGCGGTGCATCTCGCCCCCGATGTCGACATGGACGTAGCGGCCGATCATCGGTTCGATCTGGCCGTTCATGCCGCCACCTTCGACTGATGACACCGCGGCAATGCCAACAGGTCCTTGAAATATTGCAGATGCGCCATGAATGGGTGCAGGTCGCCCTCCAGCACCGCCTCGCCGCGCTTGGTCAGCGCGAGTAGGTCGTGCCAGCCCGGTGTCGGCATCGGTTTCCAGTATTCGGTCCACGCCGAAGGCGTCGCGCGATATGAAAACCGCCAGGATCGCATCAGCACAGGCGCAGCCGTGAACTCAACGATGCGGCCACCACGGATCGACACGAAGAACGGCTGCTCGATCGGTCCGAGGCGGCAATCGCAATCGAGGAAGCGGCCACGCGAGATCAGCGCGGGCGTGGCTTCGAGCCACGCAGGAAGCGCTGAAAAGGTCCTGATCATTTCGTCCGCGACGATTTTTTCCGGGTTACCCATCAAGTTTTCCTCTCGCCGAGATCCCAGAACAGCCCCGCCATGATGCCGAGCGCCTCCTCGGTGACATCGAGCAGGATGTGCTCGTCGGGTGCATGCTGGGAGCAGCCGGGATAGGAATGCGGCACCCAGATCGTCGGCATGCCGAGCGTCTCCGAGAATACGTCGTTCGGTAGCGAGCCGCCGAAATTTGGCAGCACCGCGGGCGCCTTGCCGGTGGTCTGCCGGATGGAATCCGCCGCCCATTGGATCCAGGGGCTGTCGAAATCCGTGCGCGAGGCGATGAAGCTCTGGGTCGAGCTCACTTCCACCATCGGAAATCCGCCCGCATGGAGATGCTTCCGCACGGCATCGACGACCTGCTCATGCCGGGTGCCGACCACGAAGCGAAGCTGCAGCACCGCGCGGGCGTGGCCGGGAATGGCGTTGGCGGGCTTGTCGATATTGCCCGACGACATCGCCAGCACTTCCAGCGTGTTCCAGGCGTAGAGCCGTTCGGCCGCCGAAAGCCCCTCCTCGCCCCAATTCTCCGACAGCGCAGGCTCGTCCGCTGTCGGCTTGATCTCGACATCGGCGAGATAGCTGCGGATCTGGTTGGTCAGGCGCGGCGGCTTCAGCGCGTCGAGCTTCATCCGTCCGCGCTCGTCCACCAGGCTCGCGATCGCGTTCGCCAGGATGGTGGCAGGATTGCCGAGCACGCCGCCCCAGTTGCCGGAGTGATGTCCGCCCTCGCGCAGGTTCACATCGAGATGGATGCGGATGCCGCCGCGGCAGCCGAGGAAGATGGTCGGACGATCCGCCGCCAGCCGCGGCCCGTCGGAAGCGAGCAGAAGATCGGCCTTCAACTCGTCACGCAGCGAGGCGCAGACCTTGTTCAGGTCCGGCGAGCCGATCTCCTCCCCCATCTCCACCAGGAATTTGGCGTTGAATCCGAGCTTGCCGCCGCGGGCATCACGCACTGCACGAAGTGCCGCAAGATTGATGCTGTGCTGACCCTTGTTGTCGGCGGTACCGCGGCCGTAAACGCGGTTACCGATTTTGGTCGTCTTGAATGGATCGAGATCGCCGCGCCATTCGCCTTCCATACCGTCGACAACATCGCCATGGCCGTAGACCAGCACGGTCGGCAACGACGCGCCCTCGCGATAATCGGCGATCAGGAACGGCGACTTGCCGCTCGGCGATTCCACCAGCCGGCTCTCGAAGTCCAATTCGGCAAAGGCGGGCTGCATCTCCTTTTCCAGATAGGCGCGCAGTTCCGCGGCACGGCCGGCGTTCTGGCTCTCGGTCTTGTAGGCCACCCGGCGTTCCAGCGTTTTCAGGAACTCGCCGGAAGCGAAGTGTTGATGGGCGTTGGCGATGGCGTCGGCCCTGCCTTGAACCGGGGATGCACTCATGCGGCACGCCCCTTCCGCATCGCGACGGAGTAACGTGGGCAGATTTCTTCCGCAAACCGCGTCATCATGTGCTGACGCACGGCGCGGGGCGTACCCGGTGTCGCGCAGGACACCATGAAGTAGTTGAAGCCGAGCCCGATCAGCGCATCGATGCGCCGGCAGATCGTCTCGGCGCTGCCGATCAGGTTGGAATCGTGGAACGGTCCAAGCTCCGCCGGATCCGTCAGCTTCCGCAGGTTTGCGAACATCCGGCTGAAATCGGCATATTCCGGAATGCCCGTCCACGGATCGGCATCCGCCTCGTAGTGATCGGCCTGGAGCGCGAAATAAGGCGGGTAATAGCGGCGGCCCAGATCGCGCGCCTCCTCGTCGGTGTCGGCGATGAACATCTTGACCGAGATCGGAAGAATGGCGCCGTTCGCCCTTGCACCGGCGCGCGCCCGCCAGCGATCCAGGATTTTCACCAGCAAGCCGTCGGGGAACGTCGAAAGACAGATCGGCGGAATGCCGAGGTCCCCCATCACCTCGGCACTGGCCGGACTTCCGATCGCGCCAT
>Ga0207707_10001342_pt1 | contig 22916 bp, 18 predicted proteins | sample KBSC83BmetaG_FD_184336 | JGI IMG/M metagenome (GOLD analysis project Ga0207707, IMG submission 184336) | Corn rhizosphere microbial communities from Kellogg Biological Station, Michigan, USA - KBS C8-3B metaG (SPAdes) (version 2) | ecosystem: Host-associated > Plants > Roots > Rhizosphere ...
GCATGGCCGGCCGGCAGTCCGGCGATCTGGCCCGAGCGCGCTGATCAGCCGATCTACCACAACCGCGCGATCTGGCCGTTCGTCAGCGCCTACGCGCTGCGTGCCGCGCGCAAGGTGAGCGATCCACAGCTGATCGCGTTCGAGATCGAATCGATCATGCGCGGTGCCGCGCTGGCCGGTTCCAACATGGAAAACTACGCGTTGCTCACGCAGTCGACGCACGTCGATGACGGCAAACTCAGCGGCCCGGTGGTGGATTCGCCGCGCCAATTGTGGTCGGTGGCGGGCTATCTCGACATGGTCACCGAAGGCGTATTCGGGCTGACCGGCGACGGAAAGGTCGAACCGAAATTGCCCGCGTCATTGGTGCCGATGCTGTTCGGCAAGCGCGACGCGATCACGCTGCAGTTGCCGGAACGAACGATCACGCTGAAGCGTCCGCGGACGATGAACGGCAATCTGTTGGTGGCGGATACGACGAAGCGAGCCGGCGATGAAACCCTCGTGACGCTCAAGGCAATCATGGTGCCGGCGATCCCGCTGCGCACCGATGGGCCGATGTACGCACCACCGACACCGGTCGCACCCGAGGTTACGCGTAGCGGAGACAACTGGTTCATACAAGGTCCCGGTACGCACGAATCGCTGTACGTCGATGGTCAGAAACTTCCTCCAACAGATGTTGCGTGGGTGGTGCCACGATCGTCCGCACGTCGCTGTTTCCGCGCAACTGTTGCTGGCGACGACGACATCGAATCACTGCCAAGCCCCGCAACCTGCGTCGGGGGCGATGTAGCGGTGACTGGTGCGTGGCCGCGCACTTGGACGGCATTGGCTGGCGGAAACTTCCGAGTGGCGCTGGATTACTCCAATGGCCACGGTCCGATCAACACCGGCGTCACCGCTGCGGTGAAAAGGCTTGCGATCGCATGCGAGGGATCTCCGAAGCAGCTTGTTCCCATCGTGATGCCGCACAGCGTCGGCGAACAACTTTCCACGTCCGCGATATTCCAGACGCATGCGGGCGCGCGCTGCACGTTCGCGCTGCAGCAAGGCTTCAACATGAGTAATCTCACCAACTTCGCGCACTACACCGGCGGTGCGGGCGGCAGCGGCGGGCCGTTGAACGAGGCAAAAATCGGCGCGCTGCACATCGCGCCGCTTGCAGGCAACGCGTCCACGCCATGAATCGCAAACCCGCGCTGTCGTTCTGGCAAATCCCCCGCTGTCATCCCGGCGCAAGCCGGGATCCATCTTGATCCTGGCTGGATGATCACGTCCAAAAATGGATCACGGCTTGCGCCGGAATGACGTAAGAGAATATGTGCAGCGCAGAGCCCACTCGTCGACGAAATATCGGCAGGTAACACGATGAATCGCAAACCCGCGCTGTCGTTCTGGCAAATCTGGAACATGTGTTTCGGATTCCTCGGCATCCAGTTCGGGTTTGCGCTGCAGAACGCCAACGTCAGCCGGATTTTCCAGACGCTGGGCGCCGGCGTTGCCGACATTCCCGCGCTGTGGATCGCCGCACCGTTGACGGGCTTGATCGTGCAGCCGCTGATCGGCCACTGGTCGGATCGAACCTGGGGCCGACTTGGCCGGCGTCGGCCGTATTTCCTGATCGGCGCGGTGCTGGCGACGCTGGCGTTGTTCGCGATGCCGGATGCGCCGCTGCTGTGGATCGCGGCGGGGCTGTTGTGGGTGATGGATGCGTCGTTCAACATCGCGATGGAACCGTTCCGCGCTTTCGTCGGCGACCAGTTGCCGACGCAGCAGCGCGCGAAAGGCTACGCGATGCAGAGCTTCTTCATCGGCATCGGCGCTGTGGTCGCGTCGATGCTGCCGTACCTGCTGGCGCACGCCGGCGTGGCGAACATCGCGCCCGAAGGCGCGGTTCCCGACACCGTGAAGTACGCGTTCTATGCCGGCGGTGTGGTGTTGCTGGGTTCGGTGCTGTGGACCATCGTGACAACGCGCGAATATCCGCCGGAGACGCTGCAGGCGTTCGAGAATCCGGTGGAGGAAGCCACGCCCATGGACATGAAGGGGGCGTGGCGCTTCGGTCTGCTGCTGGGCGCAATCGGCGTGCTGTTGCTGATCGCGATCGTGCACTTTTCATTGATGCATGATTTGTATCTCCTTGCCGGCATGCTGATCGCGGCCGGGCTGCTGTTCGCGTGGCTGTCGTTCGCGCGCGGCGGCGGCACGCTGCACCAGGTGATGACCGACCTGTACGGCATGCCCGAAGCGATGCGGAGGCTCGCGTGGGTACAGTTCTTTTCGTGGTTTGCGTTGTTCGCGATGTGGATCTACACCACGCCTGCGGTCACCCAGGTCCAGTTCGGCGCCACCGATCCGCATTCGGCGGCCTACAACGCGGGCGCCAACTGGGTCGGCGTGCTGTTTGCCGCGTACAACGGGTTCGCCGCGCTGGCGGCGATCGTGATTCCATGGATGGCGCGCGCGTGGGGCCTGCGCGTCAGTCACCTCGTGAACGTGGCCTTGGGCGGCGCGGGGCTGATCTCGATCGCGCTGATCCGCGATCCGCATTGGCTGTTGCTGTCGATGGTCGGCGTGGGTTTCGCGTGGGCCTCGATCCTGTCGCTCCCGTACGCGCTGCTGTCGGACAACCTGCCCGCCGCGAAGATGGGCGTGTACATGGGTATCTTCAATTTCTTCATCGTGATCCCGCAACTGCTGGCCGCGAGCGTGCTGGGCGTGTTGCTGAAATGGTTCTTCCATGGCCAGCCGCTGTACGCGTTGTTGCTGGGCGGCATCAGCCTGTTCGTGGCGGGGCTGTGCACGTTGCGCGTGCACGAACCGCAGGCTGCGACGGAACCTTCGGCGGCAACTCTACGCTCGTGAACACGTTCGCAACCCGACCTCGCGGCCTGTCCCGATTACACTGAAACTCGTTTCCGGAGGGACGGGGCTCATGGATCATCTGGAGGCCTTGCGTGCGACGGCCGGCGCTACCCAGGTGTTGACCGGCGCGGACGCGCAGGCATACGAGACGGATTGGCGCGAGCGTTACCATGGTCGCGCGCTGGCCGTGGTGCGCCCGGGCTCGACCGAAGAAGTCGCGGCGGTCGTGCGCATTTGCGCGCAAGCGGGTATTCCGGTGGTGCCGCAGGGCGGCAACACCGGCCTCTGCGGCGGCGCGACGCCGGACGATTCGGGTCGCGCGGTGATCCTGTCGTTGCAACGGATGAATCGCATCCGCGGCATCGATACCGACAACGACACCATGGAAGTGGATGCCGGCTGCGTTCTGCAGGCGGTGCAGCAGGCCGCGCGCGACGCCGGGCGCTTGTTCCCGCTGAGCCTCGCAGCCGAAGGCAGTTGCACGATCGGCGGCAATCTCGCGACCAACGCCGGCGGCACGCAAGTTTTGCGCTACGGCAACATGCGCGAACTGACGCTGGGGCTGGAAGTGGTCACGGCGCAGGGCGACATCTGGCACGGGCTGCGTGGTCTGCGCAAGGACAACACCGGCTACGATTTGCGCGATCTTTTCATCGGCAGCGAAGGCACGCTGGGCGTGATCACCGCGGCGACACTGAAACTGTATCCGCTGCCGGCGGCGCGCTGCACCGCATTGATCGCCGTGGAATCGATCGAGGCGGCGGTCGCCGTGTTGAATCGCTCGCGCTCCGGGCTTGGCGCGTCGCTGACCGGTTTCGAACTGATGGCTGGCGATTGCCTGCAACTGGTCGCGCAGTGTTTTCCGCAGCAACGCTTGCCGTTCGATGGCCCGTCAATGGAATTGCCGTGGTACGTGCTGATGGAAGTGTCGGACAGCGAATCCGAAGCGCACGCGCGTGAACGTTTCGAAGTCGTCGTGGGCGAAGCCGTCGAGGCCGGCCTGGTGCAGGACGCGGTGATCGCGGCTTCGCTCGCGCAAAGCCACGCGCTATGGCATCTGCGCGAAAGCATCCCGATGGCGGAAAAGGAAACCGGCAAGAGCATCAAGCACGACGTCTCGATTCCGGTGTCGCGGATGGCGGACTTCGTGCGAGGCACCAACGCGGCCTTGCAGGCGGCGTTCCCGGGCATCCGCAACGTGATCTTCGGACATCTCGGCGACGGGAATCTCCACTACAACCTCGCGCGCGGCGAGGGCTGGACGGAAGCGCAATTGCTCGCGCGCCAGGACGACGTGTATGCGCTGGTGCACGACCGCGTGCACGCGGTCGGCGGATCGATCAGCGCCGAACACGGCATCGGCCAGTTGAAGCGCGACGTACTGCCGCGCTACAAGGATCCGGTCGAGATGGCGCTGATGCACAAGATCAAGGCCGCGCTCGATCCGCAGAACACCATGAATCCTGGCAAGGTGCTGGCTGTGCCTTCTGCGTGAAGCGTGTCCCGGATCCGGGGACAAATCGGGGGCACTCGCGCACAAAAAAGCCGGGTGACAGGCCCGGCTCGATTCGAACGTTATCGGCATTGGTGGGCGGTACAGGGATCGAACCTGTGACCCCTACCATGTCAAGGTAGTGCTCTACCGCTGAGCTAACCGCCCGCGCGCGAAGGCGCGAGCAGCGCACTATAGCGTGATCCACAGTGGCGCTCAATGCGCCATGACATGACGTGGTCTTCGTCCTGCGCTTAAGATACTCACGCTCGCGCGGCCGGCGTCTGGGGCGGTGTTTGGAACGCCGTGGCGTCGTGCCGGATGCGGGATCACACCAGATCAGTCACTTCAACCGTGGACCCTTCGAGGAGAGCACTCCATGCCCCGCGCGCAAGTCCGTGAGCCGTTTTCCGGAGCCTGGCCGGCGATGGCGAGAACCGCGTTGCGGGTCGCCTTCGGCCTCATCTGGGTGGCCAACGCCGCGTTCACCTGGACCTCTGGGTTTGCGGTCCACTACGTCGGCTACCTGCACAATGCCGCGCAGGGGCAACCCGCGTGGTCGGCCTGGTGGTTCAACGCCTGGATCGCACTGGTCACGCCGCACGCCGACCTGTTCGTGTGGCTCACACGCATCGTCGAAACCGCGCTCGCCTTGGCGCTGGTGCTGGGTTTTGCACGCAAGACGGTGTACGTGCTGGGGGCGCTGTTCAGCCTGCTGGTCTGGAGTACGGCCGAAGGTTTCGGCGGCCCGTACACGGTGGGCGCCACCAACATGGGGTCCGGCATCGTTTACGTGTTGGTGTTCATCGCGTTGATGGTGATCAACAGCCGTTCCGGCCCGAGCCCCTACAGCCTCGACTATTACATCGAACGGGTGTGGCCATCCTGGCGCAGCGTGTCCGAGTGGAATCGCGACGTGCTGCCTGCCGCGGTGCATCCGGTGTCGTGGCGGGTGCAGGGACCGGCCCTGTTCGGTATTGCCGTGCTGGTGTTTTTCCTGGTGGCGGGCTTGCACAGCAGTTTGAACGTGCGGCCACCAACGCCCGGCGCCGCTGCCGCTGCCGTATCTCCGCTGTCGCTGGCTTCGACGGAGCCGGTGCAGAAGGCGAGGGATGCACGGCTGCCGCCGCTCGCGCCGGGCGACAGCGTCGAGGTGAACATCGAATCGACCGACGCTTCGGTTTCGATCGCCAGCGGTGTCGAATACCAGGCCTGGACCTTCGGTCACAGCGTGCCGGGACCGGTGATCCATGTCCGCCAGGGACAGATCGTCAACGTGACCTACACCAACAAGGGCACGATGGAGCATTCGCTGGATTTCCATTCCGCAATTACGCCGCCTAACATGCACTACGCGGAAGTCAAGCCCGGCGAGAAGCTGACCTATTCGTTCGTCGCCCAGGTGCCCGGCGCCTTTCTTTACCATTGCGGCACGCCGCCGGTGCTGCTGCACATCGGCAACGGAATGTACGGCGCGATCATTGTCGATCCGGCTACGCCGCTGCCACCGGCCGCGGAAAGCTACGTGATCGTGCAGAGTGAGTGGTACACGCAGCAAATCTCCGGAAAGCTGATGGGGCCGGATTTCCAGAAGATGAAGGACGAGCGGCCCGATGAAGTGGTGTTCAACGGCGTCGCCTTCCAGTACAAGGACCATCCGCTGACGGCGGCGCCCGGCAAGCTCGTGCGCATCTATTTCGTCAATGCCGGTCCCGATTTGTGGTCGTCGTTCCACGTCATAGGCGGAATCTTCGACAAGGTTTATCCCGGTGGCGACGCGGCGGATGCCGTGAGCGGTGTCTCCACGTATACCGTCGGACCGGGTGCGGGCGCGATCTTCGACATCACCCTGGACCAACCCGGCAACTATGTGTTCGTGGATCACGACATGGCCCACGCCATCATCGGGGCACAGGGCGTGCTGCAGGTTGGCGACGCCGCGGCCGTTGCCGCAGAAAAACCGCCCATCACGGCATCGGCGGCGCCGGTCGCCGCGGCACCGGCAATGGCCATGGCGCCCAGCACTTCCGCTTCGGCCGGGCCGTACAAGTTCGACCCGGCCCACGGCGCATCGCTGTACACCAGTACTTGTGCGGCCTGCCACCAGGCTACCGGTACCGGACTGCCGGGCGCGTTCCCGCCGCTGAAGGGCAATCCCGCGGTGCTGAATCCCGATCCGGCCAAGCAAATCGGCGTGGTGCTGCACGGGTTGCACGGCGAGGCCATCAACGGCGTGACCTATCCGAGTGCGATGCCGCCGTTCGGTTCGGCGCTTAGCGATGCCGATATTGCCGACATCATCAACCACGAACGTTCGTCGTGGGGCAATCAGGGCAAGCCGGTCACCGCCGACCAGGTGAAGGCCGAACGCGCGAAGGGACCGGGCAAATAACGGTTGGGCTGCGGGAGACATCGCTGCTGTTTCCCGCAGTTCCGGCGCTCCTGCGTTGACGTGGCGCCGGGCCTGCACTAACTTTGCAGTGGAGAACGAAAAGAGGTGGTCGGTGGAAACGTCGACCGAGCGTGCGACATGGAAACTACGAACTTCTGATCCGCATTGCGCGTGGCACCGACAGGACGCCGCGTGCGTCTTTTTTTATGCCTGCGATTCGGGTTGCAGGAAATTTGTAAATCGTCATTCCGGGGCCGTCGCGGCTTCATCGCGGCGGAACCCGGAACCCAGTGACTTTCGACCCAAAGCAAAGTCGCTGGGTTCCGGATCGCTGCTTCGCAGCGTCCGGAATGACGACGAGATTGTTACGCTTTCCGGTCCCCGGTCCCCGGTCCCCGGTCCCCGGTCCCCGGTCCCCGACTCCCGACTCCCGATTCTCGGCTTGTTGACCCATGATCACTATCACGCTTCCCGACAACAGCACCAAATCCTTTGACGCACCGCCCAGCGTTCGCGACGTCGCCGCGTCCATCGGCGCCGGACTCGCCAAGGCCGCGCTCGCCGGCAAGGTCGATGGCAAGTTGGTGGACCTCTCGCGCACGATCGACCACGACGCGCGCGTCGAAATCATTACCGAGAAATCGCCCGAGGCGCTTGAGGTCATCCGCCACTCGACCGCGCACCTGCTGGCGCAGGCGGTGCAGCGCCTGTATCCCGGCACGCAGGTGACGATCGGGCCCGTGATCGAGGACGGGTTCTTTTACGACTTCGCGCCGAAAGGCGAGCCGTTCAAACCGGAAGACTTGCCCGCGATCGAAGCCGAGATGCAAAAGATCGCGAAGGAATCGTTGCCGCTGTCGCGCAGCGTGAAGTCGCGCGACGATGCGGTGAAGTTCTTTCGTGGCATCGGCGAGGACTACAAGGCCGAGATCATCGAATCGATCCCTTCCAGCGAAGAGCTGTCGCTGTATTCGCAGGGCGAGTTCACCGACCTGTGCCGCGGCCCGCACGTGCCGGATACGGGCCGGCTGAAGTCGTTCAAGCTGATGAAAACCGCGGGCGCCTACTGGCGCGGCGATTCCGACAACGCGATGTTGTCGCGCATCTACGGCACGGCGTGGCTCAACGACAAGGATTTGAAGGCTTACCTCACGCGCATCGAGGAAGCCGAGAAGCGCGATCATCGCAAGCTCGGCAAGCAGCTCGACCTGTTCCACATGCAGGAAGAAGCGCCCGGCATGGCGTTCTGGCATCCCAAGGGCTGGACGCTGTGGCAGCAGGTCGAGCAGTACATGCGCCGGGTCTATCGCGATACGGGTTACGACGAGGTGCGCTGCCCGTCGATCCTCGACGTGTCGCTGTGGGAGAAATCCGGCCACTGGGACAACTACAAGAACAACATGTTCTTCACCGAGTCGGAGAAGCGCACCTACGCGGTGAAGCCGATGAACTGCCCCGGCCACGTGCTGATCTTCAAAAACGGGCTGCACAGTTATCGCGAGTTGCCGATCCGCATCGCCGAATTCGGTTCCTGCACCCGCAACGAACCGTCGGGCGCGTTGCATGGCCTGTTGCGGGTACGCAACTTCATTCAGGACGACGGCCACATCTTCTGCACCGAAGACCAGATCGAATCCGAAGTGGTGGAATTCCACCGCCAGGCGCTGAAGGTGTACGAGGATTTCGGCTTCAGGGACGTGGAACTGATGCTGGCGCTGCGTCCCGAAGCGCGCATCGGCGACGACGTCATCTGGGACAAATCCGAGGAAGCCCTGCGCTCGGCGCTGCGCAGAGCCGGCGCCGTGTGGACGGAATTGCCGGGCGAGGGCGCGTTCTATGGCCCCAAGATCGAATACCACCTGCGCGATGCGATCGGCCGCGACTGGCAGCTCGGCACCATGCAGGTGGATTTCTCGATGCCGGGCCGGCTGGGCGCCGAATACGTGGGCGAAGACTCCCAGCGCCACGTGCCGGTGATGCTGCATCGGGCCATCGTGGGCTCGATGGAAAGGTTCATCGGCATCCTGATCGAGCACCATGCCGGCAACTTCCCGACCTGGCTGGCGCCGGTGCAGGCCGTGGTGCTGAACATCACCGACGGGCAGGCCGATTACGCGCGGCAAGTCGCCACCCGCCTGAACGAAGCCGGCTTCCGGGTCCATGCCGATTTGCGCAATGAGAAAATCGGCTATAAAATCCGCGAGCATACGTTGCAAAAGGTGCCTTGGCTCCTCGTGATCGGTGATCGCGAGAAGGAGAAGGGCGCCATTTCCGTCCGTACGCGCTCAGGGGAAGACCTCGGCAGCATGTCGCTGCAGGCTTTCATTGAGCGCTTGCAGGCCGAATCCGGTCCGCGCTGACGGAATGCACGCCAGGCATCGCTGGCGAACTTGAGCAGGAGAAGACGGTATCGCTACCGAAAACAAAGGCAATCGGCGCAATCAAGACATCCGGGTTCCGCGTGTGCGGGTCATCGGCGCCGATGGCGAGCAGGTTGGGGTCCTCGAACGCGACGAGGCATTGGCGATGGCCGAGGAAGCGGGCCTGGATCTGGTCGAAATCCAGCCGACCGCCGAGCCGCCCGTTTGCCGGATCATGGATTTCGGCAAGTTCAAGTTCGAGCAACAGAAGAAGGCGGCAGCACAGCGCAAGAAGTCGAAGCAGATCGAGATCAAGGAGCTGAAGTTCCGTCCGACCACGGATGTTGGCGACTACAACATCAAGCTGCGCAACATGCAGCGGTTCCTGGACGAGGGCGACAAGGTCAAGGTCAACATCCGGTTCCGTGGTCGCGAAATGCGGCACCAGGAACTGGGGATGGAACTGGCCCATCGCATCCAGAACGACATCACGGAAATCGGTGTCGTCGATCAATTTCCGCGCATGGAAGGGCGCCAGATGACCATGATGATCAGCCCCAAAAAGAAGTAGGGGCATGCCACCATCGCGGAGCGATGATGGACACGCCGGAACACCGGCCACAACAAGCCGGCAAGGGCATGGATGGAAAGCGCGACAGCAAGTCGCCGCCCGGGCCAGTCACGAAAACTACAACGGAGTGGCATATGCCAAAGATCAAGACCAACCGGGCCGCTGCCAAGCGGTTCCGCAAAATCGCTTCCGGCAAATTCAAGGCCGGACACGCGTTCAAGTCGCACATCCTCACCAAGAAGTCGACCAAGCGTAAACGCGGTTTGCGCGCCCCCAACCAGATACGCGATTGCGACACCAAGCGTGTCGCCCGCATGCTGCCCTACGCATAAGGAGAGACGACCATGGCACGAGTCAAGCGTGGCGTCACTGCGCGTGCGCGTCACAAGAAAACCCTGAAAGCCGCCAAGGGCTATTACAACGCCCGCCGCAAGGTCTACCGCGTTGCCAAGCAGGCCGTTACCAAGGCCCAGCAGTACGCCTACATCGGCCGCAAGCAGAAGAAGCGCCAGTTCCGCGCCCTGTGGATCGTGCGCATCAACGCGGCCGCGCGTCAGTTCGGGCTGTCCTACAGCCGTCTGATCGACGGCCTCGGCAAAGCCGGCATCACCATCGACCGCAAGGTGCTGGCGGATCTCGCCGTGCACGATATCGCGGCGTTTGGCGCGATCGCCGAGAAGGCCAAGGCCAGCCTGGCAGCTTGAGTGAACCGTTCGGCGTTCGCACCGACGGCTATGATGCAAGCAAGCGGGGAGAGGGCCTTGCCTTCTTCCCGCTTTTCTTTTGTATGGGGTTGCGATGGATACGTTGACGCAACGCACCGATGAGGCGCTGGCCGCGATTGCCGCGGCCGCGACGCTGGACGCGCTGGAGGCGCAGCGTGTCGCGCTGCTCGGCAAAAACGGTGCGATCACCGCGGAATTGAAAGCGCTCGGGAAACTTTCGCCGGATGAGCGCAAGGCGCGTGGCGCCGAGGTCAATGCCGCGAAGGAAAAAATCACCGATGCAATCGCGGCGCGCAAACAAACGCTGGAAGATGCGGCGTTGGTGCGGCGCTTGGCGTCCGAAGGCATCGACGTTACGCTTCCAGGCCGCGACGGCGAGCGCGGCACGATCCACCCGCTGACGCGCACGCGCGAGCGCATCGAAGCGATTTTCGAGCAGCTCGGCTACTCGGTAGCGGAAGGCCCGGAGATCGAGGACGACTGGCACAACTTCGAGGCGTTGAACTTCCCTGCGCACCATCCTGCGCGCGCGATGCACGACACGTTCTACATATCCTCCAAAATCGGCGGCGACGGACGCTTGCTGCGCACGCACACCTCGCCGGTGCAGATCCGCGCGATGAAAGGCAGGCAGCCACCGATCCGCATCATCGCGCCGGGCAAGGTGTACCGCAGCGATTCCGACCAGACCCATTCGCCGATGTTCCATCAGGTCGAGGGCTTGCTGGTGGACGAAACCTCGACCATGGCCGACCTGAAAGGCACGTTGGCGGAATTCCTGCGTGTGTTCTTCGGGCGCGACTTCGAGATGATGTTCAAGCCGACGTTCTTCCCGTTCGTGGAACCGGGCGCCGACGTGATCATCCGCTGGGACAGTGAAGACGGCAGCGAACGCTGGCTGGAAGTGCTGGGCTGCGGCATGGTGCACCCCAACGTGTTGAAGCACTGCGGCATCGATCCCGAGCGTTACACCGGCTTCGCGTTCGGCATGGGCGTGGAGCGCCTGGCGATGCTGCGTTACGGCGTCACCGACCTGCGCGCGTTCTTCGAGAACGACGTTCGTTTCCTGCAACAGTTTGCGTAGTTTCCAAAAGAGATTTATCCGCAAAGGACGCGAAGAACGCAAAGGAAATCAAAAGACATTTTTCTTTGCATCTTTTGCGTCCTTCGCGGACCATCGCCTTGCTTCTGGTTCGAAAATAACCGATGAAATTCTCCGAAAACTGGCTTCGCTCACTTGTTGAGATTCGCGCCGACAGCGCCACGCTGGCGCGACGCCTGACCATGAGCGGGCTGGAGGTTGCGGAGGTTGCGCCGCTCGGCGGTGCGCTGGATGGTGTGATCGTCGCGCGCATCATTGCCTGCGAGCCGCATCCCGATGCCGACAAGCTGCGCGTGTGCCGGGTCGATACCGGTAATGGCGAAGTCCAAATCGTATGCGGCGCACCCAACGCGCGCGCGGGACTGGTGGCGCCGCTGGCCACGATCGGCGCGACATTGCCGAACGGCATCACCATCAGGGCCGCCAAGTTGCGCGGGGTCGAATCGCAAGGCATGTTGTGTTCGGCCAGGGAACTCGGCATCGACGCCGACGCATCGGGCCTGATGGAACTGCCCTCGGATGCGCCGGCCGGCCAGCCCCTGGTGCAATATCTCGGTTTGCCGGATGTCGCGATCGAGGTGGAACTGACCCCGAACCGTGGCGATTGCCTCGGCATGGTGGGACTTGCCGACGAAGTCGCGGCGGAATTCGGAGCGCGTGCGAAATCCTTTGCGGCTGCACCCGTTGCGGCCATGGTTTCCGCGTCGCGCGAGATTCGACTCGAAGCCGGCGCCGACTGTCCGCGTTACCTCGGCCGCGCGGTGCGCGGGATCGACATGACTGCGCGCACGCCCGTCTGGATGGCGCAGCGCCTGCGCGCGGCCGGTGTAAAGCCGATCAACGCGGTGGTGGACGTCACCAATTATGTGATGCTGGAGACCGGCCAGCCGATGCACGCATTCGACGAAGCAAAACTCGACGGTGCCATCACGGTGCGGCGCGCGCGCGACGGCGAGGCATTGAAGCTGCTGGACGAGAGCGATGCAAAACTCGATGCGGGATTCCTGCTGATCACCGGCGACGCCAAACCGCTGGCCGTGGCCGGCGTGATGGGTGGTTTCGATTCGCGCGTTACCGATAGCACGCGCGATATTTTCCTTGAAGCGGCACATTTCAGTCCCGCCACGATCATGGGCCGGGCACGCAAACTGGGGCTCGCTACCGATGCGGCGCACCGTTTCGAGCGCGGCGTCGATCCGGAGTTGCCGCGCGCCGCGATGGAGCGCGCCACGGCGTTGTTGATCGATACTGCGGGCGGTGCGCCCGGCGAGATCATCGAGGCCGCGCTGCCGGAATATTTGCCGAGACGTACTGCCGTCACGTTGCGCCGTGCGCGTATCGCGCGCGTATTGGGTATCGCCATCGACGACGCGGAAATCGAACGCATCCTCACCGCACTCGGCATGCAGGTCGAAGTGCAGGGCGAAGGCTGGCGCGTCACGCCGCCATCGCGCCGCTTCGACATCGAGCGTGAGGAAGACCTGATCGAGGAAGTGGCCCGCATTCATGGCTACGACGCGATTCCGGCATCGCTGCCTGCGGGCACGCCGCCCGCGCCGCATGACGATGAATCCGTTGTGTCCGCCTCGGCCGTGGCGGCTGGACTCGCCGCACGCGATTACCACGAAGCAATCTGCTACGCCTTCGTCGATCCGCGCCTGCTGGAAAGCTGGCAGCTCGAAGCGCGTGCGGTTCCGCTGGCCAACCCGCTTTCTGCGGATCTCGCGGTGATGCGCACCTCGCTGTTGCCCGGTCTTGCCGAGGCGCTGAAGCGCAACCGCAATCGCCAGCAGACGCGGGTACGCTTATTCGAAAGTGGCGTGGTCTTCGAGCGGGGCGAAGCGGGTGAAGCGCCCGTGGAAACGGTGATGCTGGCCGGCGTCGCCTGTGGTCACGCGCGCGCCGAGCAATGGGGCGAGCCGAAGCGCATGCTGGATTTCTTCGACATCAAGGGCGATCTGGAAGCGTTGATCGGATTGTCCTGTGTGCCGGAAGCCTGGTCGTTCGACTCCGAGGATTTGCCGGCATGGCTGCATCCCGGACGCAGCGCGCGGGTGCTGCGTGGCGACGTTGCCGTCGGCGCGGTCGGCACCTTGCATCCGGCACTGCAACGGCAACTCGATCTCCCCGAAATGTACGTCTTCGAGGTGAAACTGGAGGCCCTGCAGAAACGGGCCATTCCCGGAGCGCGCGGCTTGCCGCATTTCCCATGGATTCGTCGCGACATCGCGATCGAGGTAGAGGAATCCGTGGAATGGGCGCAGATCGCCCGGGCAATCCGTTCAGGCTTGCGAACAATGGTGAACGAGCCGGTACTGTTCGACTGTTTTCACGGCCCGGGTTTGAGCGCAGGTCGAAAAAGCCTTGCCATCGGCTTGATTTTGCAGGACAGTTCACGCACGCTTACAGATCAGGACGCCGACCGCAGCGTGGCCGAAGTGGTCAAGTTGCTGGAAGGCGAATTTGGGGCAAGACTGAGAGGATGAACATGACGCTGACCAAGGCAGAGATGGCCGAGCGCCTGTTTCTCGACGTCGGCCTGAACAAACGTGAAGCCAGGGAATGTGTGGACGCCTTCTTCGAGGTGTTGCGCGAGGCGCTCGAACGGGGGGAGCAGGTCAAGCTTTCCGGCTTCGGCAACTTTGACTTGCGCAACAAGAATCAGCGGCCTGGACGCAATCCCAAGACCGGCGAGGAGATTCCCATCTCCGCGCGCCGGGTGGTGACGTTCCGTCCGGGCCAGAAGCTGAAACTGAGGGTCGAGAACCATGCTGGATCAGGGCAACAATAACGAGCTCCCCGCCATCCCCGCCAAGCGGTATTTCACGATTGGCGAGGTCAGCGAGCTGTGTGCGGTCAAGCCGCACGTGCTGCGTTACTGGGAACAGGAATTTCCCGCCCTGAACCCGGTCAAGCGGCGCGGCAACCGGCGCTATTACCAGCGCCACGACGTGCTGATGATCCGGCAGATCCGCGCATTGCTGTACGACCAGGGCTTCACCATTACCGGCGCGCGCGCGCGGCTGGAAGGCCAGCAGGGTCGGATGGAAGCCAGCATCTCGCAGCAGATCGTGCACCAGATGCGGCTGGAGCTGGAACAATTGCTGCAGCTGCTGCGCGATCCGATCCGCAAGGGTTGATTGCGCGGCGTTGCCGCGCACATTCCGCTATCATGCGCGTTCGGTCGGGGCGTAGCGCAGCCTGGTAGCGCATCTGCCTGGGGGGCAGGGGGTCGTGGGTTCGAATCCCGCCGCCCCGACCAACAAAAAACGGACCCTCGTGGTCCGTTTTTTTGTTGGTCTTGGTGTGGATGAGAACTGTCGCCTTCGCAAGAAGGCGACGTTCGACTGCGAAGGCATGGATGCCGTAGCGAACATCGGCGCAGCCGATGGCCCGAAGGGCGAGCGCCGGGAAGGCGCGAGTCATCCCGCCGCCCCGACCATCTTCTTGCGATCATCCATGATCGCTGCACCACGGAATTTCTCGCGAGTGCCGACGTCGGTCGGCCTGCTACGCCAGAACGGCCATCCATGGCCTGACTTTCCACGCGGGCCCTTGCGGCCCGTTTTTGTTATTGGCCAAGGTGGGAATGAGAAGCGGCGGCTTCGTCAGAAGGCGCCGCTTCGACTGCGGAGCCATGGATGGCGGAGCGAACACGTCGCATTTGTAGGTTGGGCTGACCCCGGACTTGATCCGGGGGAAGCCCAACGAGAGATGTTGGGCTTCCCCGATGAAGCCGGGTCAGCCCAACCTACGCGGTGGCCTTCGCGCTGCCCAGCCCATTCTGGGCATTGCTTTGCGTCAATACAGCAACCGTGTCCTGACGGTTCCGGGAATCGCCGCGAGTTGTTCGCGCAAGGTTTCCGATTGCGCAACCGGTGCCGACACGTCGATCACGACGTAGCCGAGGTCGCCTTCGGTCTGCAGGTGCTGGCCGTTGATGTTGACGCCGCCCTGCGAGAACACGTCATTGATGCGCGACAGCACGCCCGGCACGTTGTGGTGGATGTGCAGCAAGCGGCGGCTGCCGGCGTGCTCGGGCAGGTTGACCTCGGGAAAATTGACGGCCGAAAGCGTCGATCCGTTGTCGCTGTAACGCACCAGCTTGGACGCGACTTCGGTGCCGATGTTGAGCTGCGCTTCCTGCGTGCTGCCGCCCACGTGCGGGGTCAGCAGCACGCTGTCGAACTCACGCAGCGGCGAGACGAATTCCTCGTCGCGGCCTTTGGGTTCCTTCGGAAAAACGTCCACGGCCGCGCCGGCGAGGTGGCGGTCACGCAAAGCCGCGGCCAGCGCCTCGATGTCCACCACGTTGCCGCGCGAGGCGTTGATCAACATCGCGCCGCGGCGCATGCGTGCGATTTCGCCGGCACCGATCATACCCGCGGTTTCCGGCGTCTGCGGCACGTGTAGCGTGACGATGTCGGAACGCGCCAGCAGATCGCCGAGGTCGCGTGCCGGCGCCGCGTTGCCGAGCGCCAGCTTGGCTTCGATGTCGTGAAACAACACGTGCATGCCCAGCGATTCGGCCAGCACGCCGATCTGCGTGCCGATGTGGCCGTAACCCACGATGCCGAGGGTTTTTCCACGCACTTCGAAACTGCCCTCTGCGGACTTCGCCCAGCCCCCGCGATGACATTCGGCGTTGCGTTCCGGCACGCGGCGCATCAGCAGGATGGCCTCGGCGATCACCAGCTCGGCGACGCTGCGGGTATTCGAATAAGGCGCGTTGAATACCGGCACGCCCAGCTCGCGCGTCTGGTGCAGGTCCACCTGGTTGGTGCCGATGCAGAAACACCCGACCGCGAGCAGGCGCCGTGTTTGCGCGATGGCTTCGGCATCGAGCTGCGTGCGCGAGCGCAGTCCGACGATGTGCGCGTCGGTGATCGCCTTGAACAGCTCCGCGCGCGGCAGCGCTTTCTCGTGATGCTCGATCTGGCTGTAGCCGGCGTTATGGAAAATCTCCACCGCGCTTGGGTGGATGCCTTCCAGCAACACGATCTTGATGTCCTTCTTGGGGAACGATGTCTTCATGGGCCGGCGCGTCTGCGAATTGAGGTGATAGGCTAACGGGGTTCAATCTTCCAGCGAAATGCCGCGAATGGATATGCCCAGCCACCGCCGGGGGTTGTACCCCGAGATCGAACCGTTCGACAGCGGCAAGTTGCACGTGTCGGACCTGCACACGCTGTATTACGAACAGTGCGGCAATCCGCACGGCAAGCCGGCGGTGTTCCTGCACGGTGGTCCCGGCGCGGGCTGCAACGCCAAGTGCCGCAGGTTTTTCGATCCCAAGGTGTATCGCATCGTGCTGTTCGATCAGCGCGGTTGCGGGCGTTCCACGCCACATGCGGAATTGCGCGGGAACACCACGTGGGATCTGGTCGCCGACATCGAGCGCCTGCGCGAGCACCTGCGCATCGAACGCTGGCAGGTATTCGGTGGGTCGTGGGGTTCGACGCTGGCGCTGGCTTACGCGGAGACGCATCCCGAACGCGTGACCGAGCTGGTGCTGCGCGGCATCTTCATGTTGCGGCGTGCGGAACTGGAGTGGTTCTACCAGAAGGGCTGCGACATGCTGTATCCGGACGCGTGGGAAAAGTACCTCGCGGCGATTCCGGAAGTCGAGCATGGCGACCTGATCATGGCGTACCACAAGCGCCTGACCTCCGCGGATGCCTCGACGCGACTCGCCGCCGCCCGCGCATGGTCGGTGTGGGAAGCCTCGACGAGCTTCCTGTTCCAGAACGACGGTTACATCGCCGCCAGCGCCGGTGATGAATTTGCACTCGCGTTCGCTGGGATCGAGAATCATTATTTCGTGAACCGCGGCTTCTTCGATCACGACGACCAGTTGTTGCGCGATGGCCATCGCCTGCAAGGCATTCCGGCGGTGATCGTGCAGGGCCGCTACGACGTGGTGTGCCCGATCCGCAGCGCGTGGGACCTGCACCGCGCGTGGCCGGGAGCCGATCTGCGCATCGTGGCCGATGCGGGTCACTCCGCGTTCGAGCCGGGCAATACGCACGAACTGATTGTCGCAACCGATCGCTTTCGCGAACGTGCGGTCTGAATTCTGCGCTGTGCCTTTCTTCGGACTGCCAGTCGCGTGCGCGTGTCCGTGGGGTGCCCGTGCAGCCGTGGCTCAGGTATCCTTGTACGCATCATGTTCGCATTGAGATTGTCGAAACAGTGGCCTGCATTTGCCGCCTCCGTGGCATTGCTGGCGGGATGCGCATCGAACCCGGCGCCGGTCGCCAACTATTCCTTCGGCGGCAGCAGCCCGCCCGCGGCCGCGTCGACGGTGGCGCAACCCGCGGCGGGCAGCAGCGGTGTGCAGACCTACGGCCTCGGCGGGCATGCCAACGGAACGATCGGTGCGTCCGGCTACACCGTGGCGCATGGCGACACCTTGTACAGCATCGCCTTTGCTCAGGGCATGGACGTGCGCCAGCTGGCGTCGCTCAACAACATTCCGTCGCCGTACGTGATCCATCCGGGGCAGGTGCTCAAACTCAAACCGTCGTCTTCGGAGAACATTGCAGCGGGTACACCAGTGGTGAATAACGCCGCTCCCGCAGCTGTTCCGGTTGCCCCGCAGCCCGTGACGCAAGCGCCCGGCGCGACGCAGCCTTCCGCCCCGGTTTTTGGTCCGGTCACGACGCAGTCCATGACCGGAAACGGCGTCGCGTCGGCGGAATCGGAATCGATCGCAACAGCGCCGGTGCCGTCCATTCCGGCGGCCGCGACGGCCGCCGCGCCGATCGTGAGCGGTGCATCGTCGCCTGCGCAGGCACCCGCAGTTGCGCCGCAAGCCGCGCCTCCGACCCCGCCACCGGGTGCGACCCGCAACGTCGGTGGCATCACTTGGCAGTGGCCGGCGAGCGGCAAGGTGATCGGTGGATTCCAGGCCGGCGGTGGCGGCGATGGAGCCGGACTCAACATCGCGGGCAACATGGGCGACCCGGTACTCGCGGCGGCGTCCGGCACCGTGGTGTACAGCGGCAACGGCCTGATCGGCTACGGCGAACTGATCATCATCAAGCACAACGACACCTTCCTGTCCGCCTATGGCCACAACAGCAAACGCTTGGTGAAGGAAGGCGAACGCGTCAGCGCGGGACAGGAAATCGCGCTGATGGGCGCGAGCGGCGCGCCGCGCGTGGAACTGCACTTTGAGATCCGCAAGGACGGCAAGCCGGTCGATCCGTTGGGTTATTTGCCTGCGAAGTAGGACGGACACTAACCTGTGAGCGCCGCATCCACGACTGGCGGGATGCGCTGCTCCCGCCCTACGACAGGACAAACGCCGCGACGACGTTGCGGCCTTCGCTGGCCAGGATGTCCCAGGTGCGCGCGGCGGCGGCGTTGTCCATGACTTCCACGCCCACGCCGCGTTGCAGGAACGCGGCCAGTACCGCCTGTGACGGAAACCGCTGGCGCGCGCCGGTGCCGAGCAATACCACGTCGGGTTTGAGCACGACGATCGGCTCGACATGATCGGGCGTCATGGCTGCCACATCTGCAACGCCCCAATCGTCGATGACCTTGTCGCGCGTCAGGATGATGCTTGAGGAGAACGGGCGGTCGACGATGACGACCATGTGCGCGTCGGCGCGGCGCACGAACAGGTAATCACGCGGGCGTTCGAGGTTCAGTTCCATCAGCAGCAGCGCCGACCATCCTCATCGTCATTCCGGGGTTGCCCGAAGGGCAGAACCCGGAACCCAGCGCCTTTGATTTGTACCGCAAAGACAATGGGTTGACTCGCGCCGTCCTTGGCGCTCGCTCTGCGAGCCGCCTTTGGCGTTCGCGTTTGCAATTCTGCAAACACAGTCGGATCGCGGCTCCGCCGCGTCCGGAATGACGACAAGATTGGGGGAATGCGGTGGTTCACGATCTATCGCGGCAGTGCAATGCCCGGTTTCTCGTCATTGCGGCGAAACAACACCGCGATATGACCGATGGTCTGCACGGCTTCCGCGTGGCTGGACGCGATCAGTATGGCGAGGTCGGCCGCGCGCGCGGCGTGATTGCCGCCGCTTAAGCGGACCTTGATCAGCTCATGGTCGTCCAGCGCCTGCTCCAATTCCTTCAGCACGCCCGCGGTCACGCCCTTGCCGCCCATCAGCAGCACGGGTTTCAGCGGATGCGCAAGGCCGCGCAGGTAGCGGATTTGTGAGGAAGTCAGGGCCATGTCAAGCTGGGCGGGGTCGGGGTCGGAAAGCTTGTCAGGGTATCATGGTGCCATTGCTCCCGATCGGGCGCGGCGAACGTCGCCGCCCATGGAAAAAGCTCCGTGCCAAGAAGCAAAAGCAGTGCGCGCTGGTTGAAGGAGCACTTCGGCGACGAATTCGTGAAGCGTGCTCAGGCCGAGGGCTTTCGTTCGCGTGCGGCGTTCAAGCTGGACGAGTTGCTCGACCGCGACAAGCTGCTGAAACCGGGCATGGTGGTGGTGGACCTGGGCGCGGCGCCAGGCGGCTGGTCGCAACTGGTGCGCCAGCGGCTCGGCGAAAAGGGCCACGTGTTCGCACTGGACATCCTGCCCATGCAAGGCATCGGCGGGGTCGAATTCATCCAGGGCGACTTTCGTGAAGACACCGTCCTGGAAGCGCTGATGACGAAGCTGGACGGCACCCCGGTGGACCTTGTGCTGTCGGACATGGCGCCCAATATCAGCGGTATAGAAGTGTCGGATCAGGCGCGCGTGATGCATCTGGTAGAACTGGCTGCAGAATTCGCTTCCAAGTGTTTGAAACCTGGAGGATCTTTGCTGGTCAAACTCTTCCAGGGCCGCGGTTTCGACGAGTATGTGCGCGACTTGCGCGCGGGCTTTGCGCGGGTGACACTGCGCAAGCCCAAGGCGTCGCGGGCGCGATCACGCGAAGTGTATGCGTTGGCGACTGGATGGAAAGGTGAGAAATGAATTGGTTCGAGTCCCATTCACTGGACATGATTCACGCTGCGTCTACCGGCGTGTCTGACAGAGGTGCGCGCGCATGAAGCCCCCGATGAGTGAGCTCGCCAAACAGGGCCTGCTGTGGGTGGCCGTGGCGGTGATCGTGCTGCTGGTTTACCAGAGCCTCAGCCCGCGCCTGGCTGGCAGCGAGCAGCAGATGTCCTATTCCGAGTTCGTCACGCAGGTGAAGAACGACAACGTCGCTTCGATCACCGCCGGCGCGAACCTGCCCACCGTGGTGACCGGCAAGCTCAAGGACGGTAGTTCACTGCGCACGGTGCTGCCGGTGTTCGGCGACGACCAGTTGCAGCAGACGCTGGAATCGCACCGGGTCAAGGTGACGCAGAAGCCGGGCGACAACGGCTTTTCGCTGTGGCGCCTGCTGCTGGATTGGGGCCCGATCCTGATCTTCATCGCAATCCTGATCTGGTTCATGCGCCAGATGCAGTCCGGCGCCGGTGGCCGCGGGGCGATGAGCTTCGGGCGATCGCGCGCGAAGCTGCAGGGCGAGGACCAGATCAAGATCACGTTCAATGACGTGGCCGGTTGCGAGGAAGCCAAGGAAGAAGTTTCCGAGCTGGTCGACTTCCTGCGCGATCCGTCCAAGTTCACCAAGCTGGGCGGCAAGATTCCGCGCGGCGTGCTGATGGTCGGTTCGCCCGGCACCGGCAAAACCTTGCTTGCCAAGGCGATCGCGGGCGAAGCCAAGGTGCCGTTCTTCTCGATTTCCGGTTCCGACTTCGTCGAAATGTTCGTCGGTGTCGGCGCCGCGCGCGTGCGCGACATGTTCGAGCAGGCCAAGAAGCACGCGCCGTGCATCATCTTCATCGATGAAATCGACGCGGTCGGCCGCCATCGTGGCGCCGGTCTCGGCGGTGGTCACGACGAGCGCGAGCAGACGCTGAACCAGTTGCTGGTCGAGATGGATGGTTTCGAGGGCAGCGAGGGCGTGATCGTGATCGCGGCCACCAATCGTCCCGACGTGCTCGATCCCGCGCTGCTGCGCCCGGGCCGTTTCGATCGCCAGGTCGTGGTGCCGTTGCCCGACCTGAAGGGGCGCGAGCAAATCCTGAAAGTGCACATGCGCAAGGTGCCGATTGGTGCGGACGTCGATCCGCTCACCATCGCGCGCGGTACGCCGGGGTTTTCCGGCGCCGATCTCGCCAACCTCGTCAACGAAGCCGCGCTGTTCGCCGCGCGCGAGAACGCACGCGACGTGCGCATGGATTTCTTCGAGCGCGCTAAGGACAAGATCATGATGGGCTCCGAACGGCGCTCCATGATCATGAGCGAGGACGAGAAGAAGCTCACCGCATACCACGAGTCCGGGCACGCAATCGTCGGCCTGTCGGTGCCCGATCACGATCCGGTGCACAAGGTCACCATCATTCCACGCGGCCGTGCGCTGGGCGTCACCATGTTCCTGCCGGAACAGGATCGCTACAGCCACAGCAAACTGTCGCTGGAAAGCAGGCTGGCCAGCCTGTTCGGCGGGCGCGTCGCCGAGGAACTGATCTTCGGCGCCGAGAAGGTCACCACCGGTGCGTCAAACGACATCCAGCGCGCCACGGCGCTTGCGCGCGACATGGTCACCAAGTACGGGCTTTCCACCGAGCTTGGTCCCATGACTTATGCCGAGGAAGAGGAAGAGGTGTTCCTCGGCCGCTCGGTGTCCCAGCACAAGAACGTGTCGGACGAAACCGCGCGCAAGATCGACGTCGCGGTGCGCGGGGTCATCGACGCCGCGTACAACCGCGCGCGCCAGGTCCTCACCGGCGACATCGAGAAGCTGCACGCGATGGCCGCGGCGCTGCTCCAGTACGAAACCATCGACAAGGAACAGATCGCCGCGATCATGGAGGGGCGCGAGCCCGGCCCGCCGCGTGACTGGCATCCGCGCGACAGCAACACCGGGACGGGTGGCGGCAAACCCGCTACCGCGACGGTGTCGCCGGCACCATCCAGTCATCCCGCCGGGCAACATTGATTTGCGTTCATCCATGAACGCCGCATCACCGAATGCTGTAGCGGCTGGAATGTTCCTGGATTCCGGGACGCCACCTCGGCCATCCATGGCCTGACTTCCACAACAGCCGCTTCACTTCCATCGAGCATGAGAATCAGGCCGCCTTCGGGCGGCCTTCTCATATCCGGCGCCTGCGCGTGTAGCATTCCGTCGACGGGAATCCTCGATTGCGCCCGGACAGCCGGGCGGAAGTGGACCCTTCAAAATGAGTGACTGGATCGGACCACTGAAACACTCTTTCGCGGAGTTCCGCCGCCGCCGCGTGTTCCGCGTGGCCGCCGTGTACATGGTGGCGAGCTGGATACTGATCCAGCTCGGCAGCGCGGTATTCGAACCGCTCGGATTGCCGTCGTGGTCGATGCGGCTGCTGTTGGTGCTGCTCGCGCTTGGCTTCGTGCTGGCCTGCGTGCTCGCGTGGGTG
>Ga0207707_10001343_pt1 | contig 22914 bp, 21 predicted proteins | sample KBSC83BmetaG_FD_184336 | JGI IMG/M metagenome (GOLD analysis project Ga0207707, IMG submission 184336) | Corn rhizosphere microbial communities from Kellogg Biological Station, Michigan, USA - KBS C8-3B metaG (SPAdes) (version 2) | ecosystem: Host-associated > Plants > Roots > Rhizosphere ...
GACCGCCTGCGTGGCGCTGAGGCCGAGCGCACGCACCAGGCGCCGATCGAGCGGCCGGTCGCGCGCGGCGACCCCGAGCCAGGCGCGCCGCACCCGTCCCTGGGTGAGGATCTCGGTCAGCACCCACTGCGCGGTCGCCGCCGGGATGGCGAAGCCCATGCCCTGCGCCATGGCGATGATGGCGGTGTTGATGCCGACCACGCGCCCGGCGGCATCCAGCAGCGGGCCGCCGGAGTTGCCCGGATTGAGCGCCGCGGTGTGCTGCACCACCCCCTCGATGAGGCGCCCCTGGCGGCTGCGCAGCGAGCGCCCGAGCGCGCTCACCACCCCCGCCGACACCGTCGACTCGAAGCCCAACGGGTTGCCGACTGCCACCACCAGCTGCCCGGCGCGCAAGCGCTGGCCGCTGGCGAGCTGCGCGTACGGCAGCGCCGCGGCCTGCGCGCGCAGTACCGCCAGATCGGTGGCGGGGTCACGCCCGGCGACCACGGCCGGCACGCTGCGCCCGTCGACGAACGTCACGCGCGCCTCGCTCACCCGCTGCACGACATGCTCGTTGGTGAGCAGGTAGCCGTCCGGGGTCACGACCACGCCCGAGCCGGCGCCGCCGCGCGCCTGCGCGGCCTCGGCCGCGCCGCCGACGTAGACGCTCACGACCGCCGGCCCCACCTGGTCGACGGCGCCGACCACGGCGGCCGAGTAGGCATCGAGCGCCGCGGCGGACCGGTCCGCGCCCGGCGCCGGCTCGCCTCCGGAAGCTTGATCCAGCATTCGCGCAGGCATGGGGACCGACGCCGGCAAACTCAAGGGGTGAAGCCGGCGGCGGATTCCTGCGAGAATCGCCCGGCCGCATGATTTCCCTCGCCCAAACCATGATCCTGCTGGCCGCGGCCGTCGTCGCGGTGTCGCTGTTCCGCTTCGCGCGGCTGTCCTCGATCCTCGGCTACGTGGCCGCGGGCCTCGCCATCGGCCCGTGGGGCCTCAACCTCATCGGCGACATCGGCCACATCACGCACGTCTCCGAGTTCGGCATCGTGCTGCTGCTCTTCATCATCGGGCTGGAGCTGCAGCCGACCCGCCTGTGGGTCATGCGGCGGCTGGTGTTCGGCCTGGGCGCGGCGCAGGTGCTCTCGTGCACGCTGCTGCTCGGGCTGCTGGCGTGGGCCTGGGGGCAGCCGCCCGCCACCGCCGCAGTGATCGGTTTCGGGCTGTCGCTGTCCTCGACGCCGCTGGTGCTGCAGGTGCTGGCCGAGCGCGGGCAGCTGAAGACCCAGTACGGGCGCAGCGCCTTCGGCATCCTCCTGTTCCAGGACCTGGCGGTGCTGCCGGTGCTCGCCGTGCTGCCGCTCCTGTCCCCGCAGGGCGGTGCGCACCCGGCCGGCGGCGCGGGGCTGGCACTCGTCAAGCTGGTGGTCGTGGTGGCCGCGGTCATCATCGGCGGCCGCCTCCTGCTGCGTCCGGCGCTGCGGCTCGTGGCGCGGGTGCGCGTCAGCGAGGTGTTCACCGCGGCGGCGCTCCTGACCGTGATCGCCACCACGCTGCTCGCCAACCTCGCCGGCCTGTCCGCCTCGCTCGGCGCCTTCATCGCCGGCGTGCTGCTCGCCGACTCGGAGTTCCGCCACGAGCTCGAGGCGGACCTCGAGCCCTTCAAGGGGCTGCTGCTCGGGCTGTTCTTCGTGTGCGTCGGCATGGCGGCAAACCTCGGCCTCATGAAGTCCGAGCCGCTGATGCTGCTGGCGCTCACCGCCACCTTCCTCGCGGTCAAGATCGCCGCCGTGACCGCGCTCGGCAAGCTGGCGCGGCAGAAGGGCGAGGTGGCGCGGCGCCTGGGATTCGTGCTGCCGGCCGGTGGCGAGTTTGCGTTCGTGCTGTTCACGCTCGCCGCCGGCGAGCGGCTGCTGGACAAGCAGACCGCCGACCTGCTGGTGCTGGCCGTGACGCTGTCGATGATGCTCGGGCCGCTGCTCCTGATCGCCTACGAGGCGGTGAGCCGGCGCTGGCTGACCCCGGCCACGGCCCCCTACGACGCCATCGACGAGCACGACATCCCGGTGATCATCGCCGGCTTCGGCCGCTTCGGGCAGATCGTGGCGCGCGTGCTGCGCGTCAAGGGCCTGCCGTTCACCGCCCTCGACTCCAGCCAGACGGCGGTCGACTTCGTGCGCCGCTTCGGCAACAAGGTGTACTACGGCGACGCCTCCCGCCTCGACCTGCTGCGCGCCGCCGGTGCGGCCACCGCGCAGGTGCTGGTGCTCGCGGTCGACGACACCGAGGCCTCGGTACGCATCGCCACCCTGGTGCGCGAGCAGTTCCCGCAGCTGAAGATCTTCGCGCGCGCGCGCAACCGCCAGCACGCCTTCGCGCTCATGGACGCGGGCGTCAACAACGTCATCCGCGAGACCTACGTGTCGAGCCTGGAGATGGCGAGCTCGGTACTCGAGGCGCTCGGCGAGACCCCGGCGGCGGCGCGCGAGGCGGTGCGGCGCTTCCGCAGCCACGACGAGGCGACGCTGGCGGCGCAGTACGCGGTCAAGGAGGACCAGGAGAAATTCGCCGCCACGACGATCGCGGCAGCGCAGCAGCTGGAGCGGCTGTTCGAGGCGGACCGGGCGCGCTCGGAGTAGCCGTGGACGAGGCGCGCAGCATCCGCGACTTCTGGTTCGGCAAGCTGCCGCTGTCGGCCGAGGCGCTCAACCGCCGCATGCGCTTCTGGTTCGGCAACGAGGGAGTGCAGGAGCGCGACGAGCAGATCCGGCTGCGCTTCGGGGCGCTGCTCGAGCGCGCCGCGCGCGGTGAGCTGGATGCCTGGGGGGACGGGCCGCGGCGCCGGCTGAGCCTCGTCATCCTGCTCGACCAGTTTCCGCGCCACATGTTCCGCGGCACGGCGCGCGCCTTCGACCACGACGCCCAGGCGCTCGGCCTGACGCTCTCCGGCATGCAGTCGGCGGCCGATGCGGCGCTCGGCGTGGTGGAGCGCATCTTCTTCTACATGCCGCTGCAGCACGCCGAAGTGACCGAGGTCCAGGACGAATCGGTGGCCGCCTACCGGCGGCTGCTCACCGAAGCGCCGGGCGAGCTGCGCCCGGTATTCGCAGGCGCGCTGCGCTCGGCGGAGAACCATCGCGCCATCGTCGAGAAGTTCGGGCGCTTCCCGCACCGCAACCGCCTGCTGCAGCGACCGAACACGCCGGCCGAGGACGGCTGGCTGCGCCGCGGCGGCGACAGCTTCGGTCAGTAGTCCCCGCTGAGGCGCTCGAGGTGCCGGATGCGGCTCTCGAGCTCGCGCTGCGCCTCGATAAGCTCCACCGCCAGCGCCGCGCCGCTCACATTGACGCCCAGGTCGTGCATCAGCCGCCCGACCACGCGCAGGCGCGGCAGCGCGGTGGCCGGGACCTGCCACTGGCCGGGACCGGCCTCGCGCGGCGCGACCAGTCCCAGCGCTGCCAGCTCCAGCATGGCGTCCAGATCGATGCGGCACAGCTGGCAGATCTCGCTGGCCGCGATCCAGTCGCCGTCACCGATCACGTGGGCCTCGAGCACATGTGTCACGCGTACCATGACTCACCTCTGCGCGGCGCGCGGGTCGAAGTGCAGCTTGGCGCGCATGTCCTCGTAGACTGCACGCGCCTCCGGCGAGTTCGCCGCCGGCAGTACCACCTTCAGCTGCACGTACGCGTCCCCGGGCGGCGAGCCCGGCAGGCCGCGGCCGCGCAGGCGCAGCTTCTGCCCCGACTGGCTGCCGGCCGGGATGTGCATCTCGACCTCGCCGCCGAGAGTCGGCACCGCGACCGCCGCGCCGAGCGCGGCTTCCCACGGCGCGACCGGGAAGGTGAGCGTCACGTCGCGGTTGTCGAGCTGGTAGAGACGGTGCGGCAGGATGTGCGTCTCCAGATACAGGTCGCCCGCGCCACCCTCGCCCGCACCCGGCTCGCCCTGGCCGGCGAGGCGGATCAGCTGACCCGTGCTGACCCCGGCCGGAATGCTGACGCGCACGGTGCGCGTGCGCATCTCGACCGTGCCGTCGGCCTTCACCTCCGGGTGGCGCAGCTCGAGCGTGCGGGTGGTGCCGCGGAAGGCCTCCTCGAGGTCGATGTCGATGCGCGCGTGATGATCCCGCCCGCCGGCGCGCATGCGCTCGCCGCCGGCGAACGGCGAGCCGCCGCCGAACAGCGAGGAGAAGAACTCGCTGAAGTCCTGCTCGGAAGTCGCACCGCGACCGGCGCTGCGGCCGCCGCGGCTGCCGCGGCCGCCGGGCGCGGCGTCTGCGAACTCGAAGCCGCTGCCCCAGTCCGGCGGCGGCCGGAACTGCTGACCCGACTTCCACTCGCTGCCGAGCTCGTCGTAGGCGGCGCGCTTCTGCGGGTCCTTCAGCACCTCGTACGCCTCCTGCACTTCCTTGAAGCGCGCCTCGGCGTCGGCCTCCTTGCTCACGTCCGGGTGGTACTTGCGCGCCAGGCGCCGGTAGGCGGTCTTGATCTCGTCGGCGGTCGCGCCGCGCGCGGCGCCCAGGACCTTGTAGTAGTCGCGGAATTCCATGGCTTGCCTTCGCGGATTGGAGCCCTGCGGCGCGGCTGGCGCGCAGCGGTTCGATTTTAGGCCGGGCGCACGCGGGCGGTGCGCGCGCCACGCCCGCGGCGCCACGCCGACGCAGACTCCCGCGCCGCGGCCGCCGGACGGCCTTCCATATGGGGCACGGCACTGGCTTCCTCAAGAAAGCGCGCCGGCTTCGTAACCTGACTGCCTTGAGCGCGGGCGAGAATCGAGGGCGGCGCAACCATGACCGGAGCGGGGGGCGGGACGTACCGATTCGATCCCCCTCGAGCGCCTCTCGCCTCCCCTCCGATCACCAAAAAAACGCCGCGAGGCGGGGGAAATCGCATCGCGGCGCACAGGAGCGAACACGGGGAAATTGTTCGCAACTGGGCTTATCAAAGCAAAGCCCATGCCACCGCATGAAGTTCATCTAAAACAATTAGTTAGGATGTCCAGGAGCCGCACCGGCAGGTGACAGGATTTGTCACTTTGGGGCTTTGGCCACCCAAACGCGGCAGATCCGGACGCCCCGGAACGGCCGGCTTCAGCGCGGCAGGACGGGCACGCAGGACTGGGACTGCTCCTTGAGGGAATCGCACAGCGCGCGCGCCTGGGCTTCGCCGGCGGCGGCGACCTGCAGCCGGTAGAGCGGGCCCGAACCGGTGCTGGCCTGGACGATGCGCGGCGCCAGGGTGCCGAGCTGCGCGCCGAAGCGCTCGTGCAGGCGCTGCCACTCGCGATCGGCGCTGGCCGGACTGCCGAACGCACCGAGCTGCACGCCGTAGCCACCGTCCGGGACACCCGCGGCATCGGCTCGGGCGGGCGCCGGCTCGGGCAGCGCGGCGGCGAGGCGCGCCTGGGCCGGCATGGCGGCCTCCCCGGGTTGCGCCAGCTCACCGGCCGCGGCGCCGGCCGCAGCCGCGGCCGGCTGGATCACGCCGGCGGCGGGCGGCGGCGCGACCCCGGTCGCCAGCTGCAGGGCGCGCACGCCCGTCGGCGCGACGGCCGCCTCCGCCGCAGTCTGCGGCGCGATGCGCGGCGCGGAGCCGAGCGCAGACGCCTCGATGCGGATGCGCGCCTCCTCGGACCAGTGCCCGCTCGGGTGGTGGGCGAGGAACTCCCGGTAGGCGTCCACGGTGCCGACGGAGCCGGCGTGCTGCCAGTCGCGCTGCTCGGCCAGCTGCGCGATGCGCGAGCGCGCCTGCGTGGCGAGCTCGCTGTCCGTATGCTGCTCGAGGAAGCGGCCGTAGGCCTCGGTCGTGTCGGCGGACTCGGCCGAGCGCCAGTCCTGCTGCTCGCGGCTGCAGGCCGCGCAGGCAATCCCCAGAAGTGTGATCAGCGCCACCCTTCCTGCCCGGAATGTGATCATGGTCGGCATCCTTGTAGGACCGGCTCCGTATTATGACCCCGGCGCCCCCGCGGAGCACCGGATGAACGATACCCCCAAGCGCAGACTGATAGACCAGATCGGCGAGTCGCCTACCTTCGTCGCCGAAGGCTCGCGGCTGACCGGCGACGTCGAGAGCGCCGGCCCGCTGGTGGTGTGCGGCGCCATCCGCGGCGACGGCCGCGTCGGCGGGGCGCTGCGCATGGCCGTAACCGCCGAATGGGACGGCGAGATCCACGCGCGCGCGGCGGTGATCGCCGGGCGCATCAACGGCCGGCTCGTGGTCGAGGACAAGCTCGAGGTCGGCGCGACTGCCGTACTGCGCGCGGACATCGTGGCGCGCAGCATCGCCGTGGCCAAGGGCGCCGTCATCGACGGAGTGGTGACCGTCACCAGCGGCGAGCCCGTGCACGAGTTCGAGGAAAAGCGCGCCGGGCGCTGAGCGGCTCAGGAGTTCTCGCCCAGCGCCTCGGCTTCGACGCGCGTCCCGGCGCGCGTCGCCTCCGCCCCGAGCTGCCTGAGGATCAGCCGCTCGAGCCAGCTCTCCCCGCCCAGGCGCTCGAAGAAGCCGCAGTGCCCGCCGTGGCGCGTCACGGTCAGCGTCAGCGCCGGCGGCCGCGCCAGCTGCGCGAGGCCCACCGCCGGGATGATCGGATCATCGAGCGAGGTGATGATGCGCGCGGGGACGGCGAGCTCGGCCAGCCGCGTGCCGGTGATCGCGTAGCCGTTGAGATAGTCCTCGAGCGTCGCGTACTCGGTGTGGGTGCGCACCAGCTCGGCGGTCATGAGCTTCAGATCGCGCTGGCGCGCGAGCGGGGCGAAGTCGTACGCGTGCGGCCAGCAGGCCTGCTTGCGGCGCAGGCTGCGCAGCCACTTGCGCACGAAGTACCGCTCGTAGCCGGGAATGCCGTTCTGCAGCGCCACCAGAGTCGCGGCCGGGTCGAGCACCGGCGACACCGCGATCACCCCGGCGAGCTCCAGCTGCGCGGGCCGCGCCTGCGCCGCCACCCGCAGCATGAAGTTGCCCCCGAGCGAGAAGCCGATCAGGTACGGCGGCCGGCCCGGATAGCGCTGCTGCAGGGCGTGCACCGCGCCGACCACCTCGGGCAGGCGGCAGGAGTGGAACAGGTCCTGGTTGAGGTGGTGGGTCTCGCCGTGGTCGCGCAGGTTGAGGCGCAGTACGTCGAAGCCGCGCGCGAACAGCAGCGCGGCGAGCGACAGCACGTAGTAGGAGTCGGCGCTGCCCTCCCAGCCGTGCAGCAGCACCACCGGCCGGCCGTTGCCCGCCGGCGGGCTGGACAGGAAGCACTGCAGGCGCACGCCCGCGCCGCAGTCGAGCAGCAGCTCGCGCGCGGCCGCGAGCAGCGGCGCCGCCGCCCGCAGCACGCGGGCGCGCCGCCAGCCGGTGCTCGCCAGCATCGACTGCACATGGTGGTTGCGCAGCCAGCGCACCGGCCGGAAGTCATCATCGGCGGTGCGCTCGGGCGTATTTCCGTTCAACGCACGCGGATCTCGACGCGGTTATTGGCGCTGGCGGCGCGGTTCCAGTCGCCGGCGGTGACATCGCTCCCGGCCGGCGGATACGCGCCCAGCACGCTCGCCGGGTCACCGACCGCCACCTGCACGTCGAGCGCGCCGTGGGTGGAGGCGCGGATGTCGCCGATCAGGTTGGCGAGCCCCAGCGGGATGCGCTGCGTGGGCGACAGCGCCTCCTCGGACGGGTTGCCGACGATGTCGCACTTGGCGAGCGGCGTCTCCTCCGGAGCGGGGGAGTAGCCGTCCACCGCGTTGCCCACCAGGCAGAAGCGCCCGGCAAAGGACTTGATGTCGGCGACACCGGCGACCTTCTGCTTCGCCATGCGATACAGCAGCTGGCGGATGGTTTCCAGCCGCGCCCCGCCGAGCGCGTCGGCACCGTAGGGCACCGGCACCACGATCGGCTTGTTTTCGGTCGGCAGGGCGCTGCGGCTCGCGCCCTGGGTGCGCGGCGCCTCGGCCGCCGGCGTCCCGGCCGGCGCGACGGCGGCGGCGGCGAACGGGGTGGCCTGGCGCTGGCGCAGCTGCGTCAGCTGCGCGTCCATGTCCTCGAGCAGCTGCACGCTGCGCCACCACAGTGCGCTGCTGAGGAGCGCGATGGCGAGAGCGGCGCAGGCGACGATCCAGGCCCACGGCGGGCTGAGCGGGCGCTGCGGCGGCGGTGTGTCCTCGGCCGGTGGCGGCAGCGACTCGAGCAGCAGCGCGCGCACCTCGGCGGTGATGCGGTCGGTCTGCGTATCGACCCCTGCCACCAGCGCGCGGCGCAGCTCGGCGAAATGCTCGCGCAGCGCCGTGTCGGTGAGGGCCTTGGCGTTGGCGGGCATGCCCAGCGCGCTCGCTTCGACCGCCACATTGATGGGGGTGAAGGTCGACTGCTCGGTGCTGCGGCGGTCGGGCACCAGGTGCAGCTGGTACAGCACCTTGGAGACGTCCGTGGGCTTGATCTGCTTGGGCAGCACGCCGACCGCGCCGAGCGCGCGCGCCTGCCCGAGGTACAGCTCACCTTCCTGCGAGGTGTACATCATGATGGGAATGGTCGCGGTGCGCGGGTCGTTCTTGATCGCCTGCACCGCCTGCAGGCCATCCATGCCCGGCATCAAGTGATCCATGAAGATCACGTCGGGGCGGTTGTTGGTGAGGTAGTCGATCGCCGCTTCGGCGTTCTCGGCGGCATCGACGTCGATGTCGTACTTCTCGAGCACCCGGGCCAGAAACAGGCGCGCGGACTTGGAGTCGTCCACGATCAAGGCCCGTTTTGCCCCCATTTCCGCTCCCGAGAGACCTGCGGCGGCGCGCCCGCGAAGTGTAGCCGAGAACGCCGGGGGTTCAACTGCTGTCGCTGCGGGAAGACGTGCCGCGACGGGCGCGCGGCGCGGCCCTCTCAGGCTAGGAGCGCCGGTGCGTGACGCAGGTCACAGTAAATGCCCGCCAGGCGCTGCGCCATGGTGGCCGCCGACCAGGTGCGCGCGTAACTGCGGCCGCGCGTGCCGAGCTCGGCACGCAGCTCCGCATCCTGCAGCACCCGTACCACCGCCGCGGCGAATGCCGCCTGCTCCTCCGGCACCACCAGCGCGCCGCTCCCCGCCACCAGGATCGAGCGCGTGCCGAGCTCGGCGGTCGAGACCACCGGCGTGCCCTGCGCCATCGCTTCCAGCAGCACCAGTCCCTGCGTCTCGGTGCGCGAGGCGAACACGAACACGTCCGCGGCCGCATAGCAGTCGAGCAGCTCGGTGTCGCGGTCCAGGTAGCCGGCGAAGTGCACGCGTCCGCTGAGCCCGAGGGCCGCCACCTGGGCGCGCAGCGGCGCGCGCGCCGGCCCCTCGCCGGCGATGACCAGCAGCGCCTCGGGCACCGACCCGAGCACCCTGACGAACATCTGCGCCAGGAAACCGATGTTCTTCTCGTGCGCCACGCGGCCGATGTAGGTGACCAGCGGGCGTGCGGCGCCGATGCCGGCGCGGGCGCGAAATGCGGCGCCGTCGCCACGGCGGAAGCGGTCGGCCGCCAGCCCGGTGGGCAGCACGTGAATGGGCGTCGTGACGCCGTAGCGCGCGAGCACTGCGCGCATCGGCTCGGAGGGCGCGATCAGGGCCTGCACGGCGGCGCACTGCGAGCGGGTGAAGCTGCGCGCCAGCTGCCGCCCGAGCACGCGCGGCAGCAGCGGCAGGTAGTGGTGCAGGTACTCCTCGAAGAAGGTGTGATAGGTGGCGAGCGCCGGGATGCGGGCGCGGCGCGCGAAGCCGACGCCGGCGTAGTGCGCCACGAACGGCGTGTGAATGTGCACCAGGTCGAAGCTGCCGTCGTCGAGCGCAGCGAGCGCGCGACGCAGTGCCCGCCAGCCCATGCGCCGGTCCTCCGGGTCCCCGGGCACGCCGGATGCTGGCACGCGCGTGAGGCCCGGCTCCGCAGCGGCGGCGGCGGCATACGCCGGGGCAACCAGGTGCGTGTCGACGCCGGCCTGCGCCAGGTCCTCGCGGAAGGTGCGGATGGAGGTCGACACGCCGTTGACGCGCGGGCAGTAGACGTCGGAGACGAACAGGACCCGCACGCGCTAGGCGAGACTCAGGCCGAGCTGCGCCAGCGCCGCGCCCAGCGCCGCGCCGGCCAGCACGTCGGAAGGGTAGTGCAGCCCGAGCACCACGCGCGAGGCGGCGATCAGCAGCGCCACCGGCACCAGCACCCAGGCGAGCTCGGGGAAGTGCGCGCACACCTGCCAGGTGAAGGACGCCGCGTGCAGCGTGTGCCCGGAAGGGAAGCTGTAGCGGTCGAGCGGCACCGCGGCGCGACTGATGGCGGCGTGGGTGATGAACGGCCGCTCGCGCACGAACACGCGCTTGAGCAGGGCGTAGATCGCCACCCCGAGCGCGCCGGTCCCGGCCATGACGATGGCGGGCCGCGCCGCCGGCGCGCCGTAGATGAGCGGCAGCGCCGGGATCAGCACGTACCAGATGACGCCGTTGCCGAGCCGGCTGGCGAGCTGGAAGACCCACCGCGTCGGGGCCAAATCGACCCCGCGGTTGAGGCGCCGGCACAGGCCGTACTCGGCGGCATCCACCCGCGCCATGAAGGCATTGAAGGCGGTCGCTTTCATACGCGTAACAGGCTCGATCCGGCGCGCGTCAGCTGCGTGAAGGAAATGTGAAAGTTTTTTTGCGCCAAGGGTTTAGGCGCGCTTTTCTGTGCGGCGTCTCACATAATTGCCGCGCCGTCCCCTCCCCCCAGGGCGGCCCTCAGGAGCGCGACAGCCTTGCCAGCGCGGCGTGCGCGTAGCGGGCGGCCGAGCCGGCCGCGTGGGCGAAGAACAGCGACGGCTCGGTGAGCTCGAGCTCGAGCAGGCACGGGGCACCGTCGGCGCCGCGGATCAGGTCGACGCGGGCGTACAGCAGCTCCCCGAAGGGCAGCTGCGCGAGGATGCGCTCACCGGCGGCGAGCTCGTCCGGAGCGGGGGGCCGCGCACTGATGTCCTCGGGCGCGAACAGCGCCGCGGTGGCGGCGGCACCCGGCGCCAGCAGCGGTCCCTTGCGGATCGAGTGGCTGAAGCGGCCGGCGATGAATACGAGCGCGGTCTCCCCGTGCGCATCGACGCCGGACAGGTACGGCTGCAGCATCACGCTGCGTTCCGCCTCGAGCAGATAGCCCATGTGCGCGAGGATCCCGGCCCGGGCCGTGCGCGCGTGGCGACGCGTGTCGCGCGAGCCGGCCCCCACCGCGGGCTTGACCACGAGGTCGGCGCACGCGTGGCGCGCCAGGAACCCTTCCAGTACCGCGGCGGCATCCGCGCCGGGCTCGGCAAAGTGGGTGGCCACCACCGGCAGCCCGGCGCGCGTGAGTTCCTGCAGGTAGTGCTTGTCGGAGTTCCAGCGCACCACCGGCACGGGGTTCACCAGCTGCGTGCGCGCGGCGGTGCGCTCCACCCAGGCGAGGAACTCCGCCAGCCGCTCGGTGTAGTCCCACGCCGAGCGCAGCAGCGCCAGGTCGAAGCGCTGCCACTCGACCTGCGGGTCGTCCCAGGCGGCGATCTCAGCGGTGGCGCCGGCGGCGGCGAACGCCGCGAGCAGCGGCGGCATGTCCTCGTCGAGATCGCGCGCGGCGCGCGCGCTCACCAGCGCGACGGCGGGCATCACTCCCGCGTTCCCGTGCCACGGTTCATGAGGCCGACGGCGATGGCGAACAGCACCACGGCCGCGCCCGCCATGAGTGCGAACGCCGCGCCGACGTCGACGTCGGAAACGCCGAGGAAGCCGTAGCGGAAGGCGTTGACCATGTAGAGGATGGGATTGACGTAGGAGAGCGTGCGCGCCCAGTCCGGCAGCAGGCTGACCGAGTAGAACACGCCGCCGAAATAGGTGAGCGGCGTCAGCACGAACGACGGGATCCAGTTGACCTGGTCGAAGTTCTTGGCGAACAGCGCGTTGAGGAAGCCGGCGAGCGCGAACGTCAGCGAGGTGAGTACCAGCGCGCTCAGGATCAGCCCGAGGTGATGCACGTGCAGGTGCGTGAACACCAGCGACACCACGGTCACCGCCAGCCCGACCAGCATGCCGCGCACGATGCCGCCGGTGGCGTAACCGGCCACGATCACCCAGTTGGGGAGCGGCGAGACCAGCAGCTCCTCGACGTGCTTGCCGAACTTGGCACCGAAGAACGAGGCCACCACGTTGCCGTAGGAGTTGGTGATCACCGACATCATGATCAGGCCGGGTGCGATGTACTGCTTGTAATCGAAGCCGCCCATGACGCCGACGCGCCGGCCGATCAGGCTGCCGAAGATGGCGAAATACAGCACCGCGGTGACCACCGAGGGCACGATGGTCTGGCCCCAGATGCGGATGATGCGCCCGTACTCGCGGATGACGATGGTGCGGAAGCCGACCCAGCGCACCACGTTGAGCGGCGGCGCGGCCGCAGCGGCGACGTCGTTCACGGCGTCACCCCCGCCGAAGAGCGCACGCCGGCAGCCGGCGCCGGCTCACCGCGCGCGCCGTCGCCGCCCGCGCCGCGCCCCTCGACCAGGCGCATGAAGATCTCCTCGAGCCGGTTGACCTTGTTGCGCATGGAGAGCACTTCGATGCCGAGCGCCGACAGCCGCGCGAAGATGTCGTTGAGGCCTTCCTCCTTGGACACCTCGACCTCGAGGGTGCGGTCGTCGATCAGGCGCGTGAGGTAGCCGGGCAGCGCCGGCGCGGCGGCGAGTGCGTCGCGCAGGTTGAGCACGAAGGTCTCCACGTGCAGGCGGCGCAGCAGGCTGCTCATACGGTCACGCTCGACGATGCGGCCGCCACTGATGATGGCGATGTTGCGGCACAGGGTCTCGGCCTCCTCGAGGTAGTGCGTGGTGAGGATGATGGTGGTGCCGCGCGCGTTGATCTCACGCAGGAACTCCCACATCGAGCGCCGGATCTCGATGTCCACCCCGGCGGTCGGCTCATCCAGGATCAGCAGGCGCGGCTCGTGCATCAGGGCGCGCGCAATCATCAGGCGCCGCTTCATGCCGCCCGACAGCCCGCGCGAGATGCCGTTGCGCTTGTCCCACAGCTGCAGCTGCTTCAGGTACTTCTCGGCGCGCTGCCGCGCCACCGGGCGCGGGATGCCGTAGAAGCCCGCCTGGTTCACCACGATGGTGAACGGCGTCTCGAACATGTTGAAGTTAATTTCCTGCGGCACGATGCCGATGCAGGCCTTGGCCGCCTCGAGCTCGCGGTCGATATCGTGGCCGAAGACCCGCGCCTCACCCGCGCTCTTGTTCACCAGCGAGGTGATGATGCCGATCAGCGTGGTCTTGCCGGCGCCGTTCGGTCCCAGCAGCGCGAAGAAATCGCCCTGCTCGACGTCGAGATCGACGCCCTTGAGCGCCTCCACGCCGTTGCGATAGGTCTTCGTGAGTCCGCGGACCGACAGGGCATTCATGACAAAAGCATCGGGGGTCGGGCGCGAGAGCGCAAGTGACTGCCGGCACGGGCCGGGCCCGTACGAGTCTTGCGGCCGCGGCGCGGCGCGAACAATGCCTCCGGCGGGGTATTGACGCGGCCGCGCGGCGCGGCGCGCCGCATCAGCTCGCGGTCTGCAGCAGCCCGGGGTCGGCCGCGCCCTCTGCGGCCGTGGCGTGGAACGACCAGCCGTCGCGGCCGCGCTCCTTGCTCGCATACAGGGCGATGTCGGCGAGCCGCACCGCCTGCTCGTGCGAGTAATTGCCGCCCGGCTCGACGGTGGTCACGCCGATGCTGACGGTGACGTGGGGGCGCGTGGTCGAGCCGCCGTGCGCGATGCCGAGGTCGCTGACTGCCTGCAGCACCCGCGCGGCGGTGGTGCCGGCCTCGGCGCGGTCACTGCCCACCAGGATGGCGGCGATCTCCTCACCGCCGTAGCGCGCCACCACGTCGAGCGGCCGCCGCCGCACCGCGCCGCGGATGCTGCCGGCGACCTCCTGCAGGCAGCGGTCACCGGCCTGGTGCCCGTAGCGGTCGTTGTAGGCCTTGAAGTGATCGATGTCGATCAACAGCACCGACACCGGCAGGCGCGCCACCTGCGCGTGCTGCCACAGGCTGCGCGCCTGCTCCTCGAGCGCGGCGCGGTTGAGCAGCCCGGTGAGCCCGTCGTGCGTGGCGACTTCGGCCAGCCGCCGCCGTTCGAGGAACGCCACGCGGTTGGCGTACTCGAGCGCGTAGCAGCCGGCGCCGCCGATGAAGTTGGCGCACACCAGCACCCACAGCGAGTAGATGGCCACCGTGGGGGCGATGGCGCCGAGCAGCGCGGCGGCGGCGTAGGCGACGATCAGCAGCAGGTTGGTGCGCAGCGCCGCCTGGAAGCTCAGCCCGAGCATGAAGTAGAAATAGAACGCCGCCAGCACCAGGCGCGCGGCCACCAGCGGCAGCTGCTCGGGAGTCGCCTCGACCGCCATCAGCACGGTGCCCACCCCGAACAGCGGCGCCGCGGCCTGGATGGCCGGCTGATACCAGCGCATGTACAGGCGCGGAGCGGTGAGCACCATCATGATGAGCACCAGCGGCAGCTGCAGCCCGAAGCGCCACACGTCCGGATGCACGAAGCGTGCGCCCACCAGCAGCCAGTGGTCGATGATCGCAAAGCCGATCACGGTGGTGAGCGCCACCACCAGGCTCATGCGGATCCACGGCCGCGCAGCGGCGCGGTAGCTCAGGAGAAACTGATGCTCGAGGTCGGTGTCGGGGAAGCGCAGCTGCAGGCGCCTGGCGGCGCCGCGTTCACCGGCGGGCGTACCCTGAGACTGCCTTCTGCCCAACCGCCGCCCCCTGAACGCGGCCGGCTTCCTCTAGCTAGCGCAGCGGATCGCGTTCGCGCTCCGGCTTCACTCGCGAAGATGCCTTGACCCGGGTCCGCCAGACTTCGTAAGGATCCCAGCCCGCGCGCGGCCGATCGATGCGCTCCAAGTTCTCGAGGCCGCCCACGATCTCGTTGAATTCCTCGTTGGCCGCCGGTGTCACCGTCGGGCCCGCGGATAATCCTTCCGCTCCTTTCCTCTTCATCGTCTCGCGCTCCTGCTTGTTGTCGACGGGGACCACTTTTCTTATTCCATCGCCTGTCGCCCTTCCGTGGCTGCGACGCGGCTGAGGTCAGTTTATGTCGTTCGGAGGGCAAAAGCGACCCGGGCAAGCGGCTGATTATGTTAATGTTAACCCTTGCTGAACCGGGTCTGAATGTTAGATTTCATTCAGCGAAATAACGGGCCAGATACTCCTCGAAGGTTCCCCGATCAGCGGTCTCAATCGAGCGCTGAGCGGTCAGCGATTCCCGCGCCTCCTCCCCGAACTCGCCCAGCCGTTCCTCGTTGGGGGGGTACAGGTCGAGGAAATAAGCCTTGTGGGCTGCGGACATACGCAGGGCCAGATCGAAAAACGACTCGCCGGCGGTGAGTTCGGACATGAGCCGCGCCGAGGGCGTGAGCGTGACGTCCTCGACCTTGGCGGCCTGGGTGGCGAGCGCCCCGGAATAGGGCCGCGCGGCATCGCCCCGGTCGAGCAGCTCGCAGATGCCCGCCATCGAATCGAGCAGCTCCCGCGCCCAGTCGCGCATGCCGAAGCGCCCGCCGTCGCGCCACAGCGTCAGCCCCGGCTCGCGGCCGCGGCGCGCGACGACAACGTGATTCTCATCCAACACGCTCTGCTCTGACTTGGCGATCGGCGCCGACTCCTTCATCAGGCACAGCGCCATGAAAGCCTCGAGGAAGCGCAGCTTGTTCTGATTCACGCCCACCGGATCGAAGGCGCTGACATCGAGCGCGCGCACCTCGACGTACTCGACGCCGGCGCGCTTGAGCGCCTTGGTGGGGCGCTCGCCGGAGCGCGCCACGCGTTTGGGGCGGATGAAGCTGTAGTACTCGTTCTCGATCTGCAGGATGTTGGCGTTCAGCTGGCGGTACTCGCCGTTCACCTTCACGCCCAGCGCCTCGTAGGGCGGATGCGGCGTGGTGATGGCGCGCTGCAGGTCGTGCACGTACTCGTCGAGGCTGTTGACCGACACCTCGAGTCCGGCCTGGTTGCGGTTGCGATAGCCGACGTCGCTCATGCGCAGGCTGGTCGCGTACGGCTCGAAGGCGGTGCCGCCGCCGAAGTCCTTGAGGCCGGCCTCGCGGCCGTGCAGGAAAGACTTGCACACCACCGGCGAGACGCCGAACAGATACAGCACCAGCCAGCCGTAACGGCGGTAGTTGCGCAGCAGGTCGAAGTAGCAGGCCGACACGAACTGCGCGCCTGGCAGCGGCGCATCGCCGCGCGCCGCCGCCCACGCCTCCCAGAACGGCAGGGGGAACGAGTAGTTGAAGTGCACGCCCGAGATCGCCTGCATCATGCGGCCGTAGCGCAGCCCGAGGCCATTGCGGTACACGGTCTTCATGCGCCCGACGTGCGAGCTGCCGTACTGCGCCAGCGGGATGTCGGCATCGCGCGCGATGGCGCACGGCATGCTGGTCGCCCACAGCAGCTCATCGCCCAGGTGCCGGTACACGAACTGGTGCAGATCGAGCAGGTACTGCAGCAGCTCCCAGCTGTGCGTGAATGCCGGCGTGACCAGCTCGATCAGCGCCTCGGAGTAGTCGGTGGTGATGTGCTCGTTGGTGAGCGCCGAGCCGAGCCGCAGCGGATGTGGCGTGCGCGCCAGGTGGCCGTCGGGCATGACGCGCAGCGATTCCTTCTCCACGCCCTTGCGGCCGCCCTGCAGGATCTGCGGCTCCCCGCCGTTGACGAAGGCGGACAGGCGTCGCTCGAAGACGCGATCGATACCGGGCCGGCTCATGATGTCGCTGCGGTACCGCTACCAGCGCCTGCGGCCCGTGAGCACCTCGAACAGCATGGTGAAGTCCCCGCGCACACTGTAGAGCGGATGGCGGAACGTGGCGGGCGAGTTGTGCTCGAAGAACAAGTGCCCCGTCCACGCCGGCAGGTAGCCGGCGAGCGCCGCCGCCAGCAGCCACGCCCAGCGCCCGCTCGCGAGCGCCAGCGCGGCGCCGGTGAGCGCCAGCAGCGAACCCGCCAGGTGCAGCCGGCGCGAGGTGCGGTTGGCGTGCTGCGCGAGGTAATACGGGTAGAACTCGCGGAAATTCGCGAAGCGCGCCTTCATCCTCGGTCCGGCCGGCGCCGCCATGGCGGTCATGGAGCGCCGGCGGCGACGGCTGTGCAAGGGACGCTCATGCTGCGCTATCCGGTGGGAGTTGTTGTTGCGAGGTGCTTTCGGGCATCTTGCCGCTTCGCGGGCCATCCGCGCAAATATGCGCCCGGAGCGCGGCACACCATGATCGGCATCATCGGCGGCACCGGCCTCTACCAAATGGCGCAGCTCGAGACCCCGCGGGCGCAGGAGATGACGACGCCGTTCGGGGCGCCGTCAGCGCCGCCGCTGCTCGGCAGCCTGCGCGGGCACGCGGTCGCCTTCCTCGCCCGCCACGGACTGCGCCACGAGTACCTGCCCGGCGAGATCAACTTCCGCGCCAACATCTGGGCGCTGAAGAGCCTGGGAGTGCGCACCGTGATCGCGGTGTCGGCGGTCGGCAGCCTGCGCGCCGAACTGCGCCCGGGCGAGATGGCGCTGCCGTCGCAGTATCTGGACTTCACCCGCGGCACGCGCGCGGCGAGCTTTTTCGGCGGCGGGCTGGTCGCGCACATCTCGAGTGCGCGCCCGACCTGTCGTGCGACCGCGCAGCTGGTGGCGCGCGTGGCGCGGGCGCGCGAGCTGCCGGTACACGAGGACCAGACCTACGCCTGCGTCGAGGGTCCGCGGCTCGGCACGCGCGCCGAGAGCCTGTTCCTGCGCGGCGCGGGCGCCGACCTGGTCGGCATGACCAACGTGCCGGAGGCGTTCCTCGCGCTCGAGGCGCAGATCGGCTACTGCTGCATCGCGCTCGTCACCGACTACGACTGCTGGCTGGACGATCCGGCCCAGCACGTGTCGGCGGAACAGGTGCTGGCGCAGCTGCGCGCCAACCTGACGCGGGTGCAGGGCGTGATCGCGGACGCCGTCGAGCAGTATGCCGAGGATGAGGCGCGCCCCTGCCGGCAGGCGCTGCGCGGCGCGCTGGTGACGCCGCGCGAGCAGCTGAGCGCGGCGCAGCGCGCACTCATCGACCTGCTGTCGAGCTAGCGCGCGCGGCGGCCCCTAGGGATACGCAAACAGGTCGCCGTACCAGGGCTTGCCGCTGCGGTAGGCCTCGAGCCGCGCCGACATGAAGGCGGTGTTCCACGACAGCGCCTGCGCTTTGTGGATCGCCTGCCGCTGCTGCGAGCGCGCGGCCTCGTAGTCGCCGTGCGCCGCGTAGGCCGCGGCCACGGCCTCGAACATCTGCGGATCGGACTGGATCGGGTCGTTCACGAGCCGCTGCGCGACCTGGAGTGCCGTTGCCGGGTCGCGGACCGTGTCCACGGCTGAGGCGGCCAGCAATGCCACCACGTGCTTGCGCACGTAGAAGCTGTCGGAGGCGGCCGCCTTCTCCAGCAGCGCGCGTGCCTCGGCGGCCTGCGCGGCACCCGCCCTGAGCAGCTCCTCGGCGCGCAGCACCTGGGCCGAGGCGCTGCCGCCGTCGGCCGCGTGGCTGAGCCACACCACCCCGTCGGCGCGTCCGGCGCACGCGGTCGCATAGTGCAGCTGGCTGCCGATCCAGTACTGCGACTGCGGGTAACCGTCGCGCGCCGAGGCCAGCAGCAGCTGCCCGGCGCGTGCCGAGGAGATGCCGAGCGAGGTATCGACGGTGGCGGTGAGTCCCACGAGATAGCCGGCGGCCGGATCGCCGCTGTCGGCCGCCGGCCGCGCGCGGCGGAAGGCCTCGGCGCCGGTCAGGGCGCTGCCGTCGGCCGCGGCGAACAGCAGCTTCGCCTGCAGGCGCGACTCGACGCCGTGCCCGTCGCGCTGCGCGGGTGCGAAGCGTGAGTTGAGCCAGGCCTCGACGGCCGCGGCGGCGAGGGCGCCCTCGGGTACGGCGAGCAGGATCTCGGGGTCGCGAGCCCGGCCGTCCGTGCCGACGGTCAGCGCGGTGATGACGATGGCGCTCTGGCCGCGCGAGGCGTACGGGCGCGGGTCGTCCGGCCCCGGCGCCTGCAGCACCTGCGCGGGCTGCAGGCCGCTGCAGGACAGCTCGGGATTCACCACCCCCCGTGCCTGCAGTGCCGCGTGACCGTAGCGCGACACGATGGCCGCCGCGGCGCGCGCCTCGTCAGGGCTCAGCTTTGCGCTCAACCCCGGCAGCCTGCCGCCGACCAGGCTCTCGCAACCGTTGCCGGCCGCGGCCTGCAGCCAGCCGACGCCGCTACCGGTGTCCTTCGGTCCGCCCTGCCCCTTGAGCGCCATCGCGCCCAGGTTGAACTGCGAGGAGCAGTCGCCGAGCTCGGCCAGCGCCAGGAACTGCGCGTGCGCGACCTCGTAGTGGCCGGCCTTGTATTCGTCCATCGCCGCCTGAAAGTCGGCGCGTGCCGCGAGCGTGAAGCCAGCGCGGCGACGGCGAGCGCGGCGCGCACCAGGTTCGATTTCATTCTCGTGTGCCTCCCAGGAAATACCGTTCCGTCAGCGCTCCACGATGGCCGTCACGCCCATGCCACCGGCGGTGCAGACCGAAATCAGGCCGCGCTTGGCGCCGGCGTCGGCGGCGAGCAGTTTGGCGAGCGCGCCGAGGATACGGGCGCCGGTGGCGGCGAACGGGTGGCCGATGGCGACGCTGCCTCCCTTCACGTTGAGGCGGCGGCGATCGATGCTGCCGACCGGCGCGCCCAGTCCCAGCGCCTCGCGACACCAGGGCGCCGACTCCCAGGCCTTGAGCGTGCACAGCACCTGCGCCGCGAACGCCTCGTGGATCTCGTAGTAGTCGAAGTCCTGCAGCGCGATGCCGGCGTCGCGCAGCATCGCCGGCACCGCATAGGCGGGCGCCATGAGCAGACCCTCGCGGCCGCTGGCGAAGTCGACCGCCCAGGCCTTGCCGTAGCTGAGATAGGCGAGCACCGGCAGCTTGCGCTGCGCGGCCCACTCGGGCGTCGCCAGCAGCACCGCGCTCGCCCCGTCGGTGAGCGGCGTGCTGTTGCCGGCGGTCAGCGTGCCATCGGCGGCGAAGCTCGGCCGCAGCTTGCCCAGCTTCTCCACGCTGGTGTCGGCGCGGATGTTGTTGTCCGACTTCAGCCCCAGGTAATCGATCACCAGGTCGGCGTAGAAGCCCTCGTGCCAGGCCGCCGCGGCCTTGACGTGGCTCTCGTAGGCGAGCTGGTCCTGCTCGGCGCGCGTCACCTGCCAGCGCTTGGCCATGAGCTCGGTGCTCTGGCCCATCGACAGCCCGGTGCGCGGCTCGACCACCGCCGGCAGCACCGGCCGGAAGTGGCGCGGCCGCAGGCGCAGCCACGGCGACAGGCGCTGCCAGGCGTTGCGTCCGCGGAAGCTCGCCAGCAGCAGCTGCTGGTAGGAGCGCGGGTAGACGATCGGCGCGTCGCTGATGGAATCCACGCCGCCGGCGATGCCGGCCTCGATCTGGCCGAGCGCGATCTTGTTGCCGACGTCGATGGCCGCCTCGAGGCTGGTGCCGCAGGCGCGCTGCAGGTCGAGCCCCGGGGTGTGCGGATCGAGCCCGCTGGAGAGCACGCTCTCGCGCACCAGGTTGTAATCCTTCGAGTGCTTGATGACCGCGCCGGCGGCCACGTCACCCAGCCGCTCGCCCTGCAGCCGGTAGCGCTCCACCAGTGCGCGCAGCGCGGCCGTGAGCATGTCCTGGTTGCCGACGCTGGCGTAAGCGGAGTAGGAGCGGGCGAATGGAATACGCACGCTGCCGATGATCGCGACGCGCCTGACTGCCGATCCGACGAGCATGAATCCCTCCGAACGCGCGGCGCGTTAGAATGCCATGAGCGATTAAGCTAAGCCATCGGCGGCAAGTCTTTGGGCGAATTCACCACCCTCATGGCCCGCGACGGCCACGAGTTCCAGGCCTACCTGGCCGCTCCGCCCGGTAAGCCGCGCGGCGCGCTCCTGATCATCCAGGAGATCTTCGGCGTCAACGCCCACATCCGCGCGGTCACCGACGGCTACGCCGCCGCAGGCTACACCGCGATCGCGCCGGCGCTGTTCGACCGCATCCGTCGCGGCATCGAGCTCGGCTACACCCCGCAGGCGATGCAGGAAGGCGCCGGATACCGCGCGCAGCTGCAGCCGGAGAACACGCTCAGGGATCTGGCCGCCGCGCTCGCGGTGGTGCGCAACTCCGGCCGCACCGGCAGCATCGGCTACTGCTACGGCGGCAGCATGGCGTATCTGGCCGCCTGCCAGCTGCAGGTGGCCTGCGCGGTGGTGTACTACGGCAAGGTGGGGGCGTACCTGACCCAGAAGCCGCGCTGCCCGGTCATGTACCACTACGGCTCGGTGGACAAGAGCATCCCGCTCAGCGACGTGGACGCGATCCGCGCCGCCTACCCGCAGGCCGCGGTGTACGTGTACGAAGGCGCCGGTCACGGCTTCAACTGCGACCAGCGCGACAGCTACGATCCGCAGGCCGCAGCCCTGGCGCGCCGCCGCACGCTCGAGTTCTGCGCGCGCTACCTGCGCGGCGGCGCGGCGACGGCGGCCGCCCAGGCGGACGACGAGGCAGAGGCATAGGAGTGCTCCCGGCATGAAACTGCGCGATCCGGACCTGCTGCGCACGCGCTGCCTGATCGGCGGCGAATGGCTCGACGCCACCAGCGGCGCCACGCACGCGGTGCGCAACCCCGCCAGCGGCGAGACCCTGGGCACGGTGCCCAACCTGGGGGTGGCCGAGACGCGCCGCGCCACCGAGGCGGCGGCCCGGGCCTTCCCGGCGTGGGCGGCGCTCACCGCCAAGGAGCGCGCCGTCGTGCTGCGGCGCTGGTACGAGCTGCTGATGGCCAACCAGGAGGACCTCGCCACGCTCATGACCGCCGAGCAGGGCAAGCCGCTCGCCGAGTCGCGGGGCGAGATCGCCTACGGCGCCTCGTTCATCGAGTGGTTCGCGGAGGAAGCCAAGCGCCTCTACGGCGACGTCATCCCGGGGCACCAGGCCGACAAGCGCCTGGTGGTGCTGCGCCAGCCGGTCGGGGTGGTGGCAGCCATCACGCCGTGGAACTTCCCGCTGGCCATGATCACCCGCAAGGCGGGGCCGGCCCTCGCCGCCGGCTGCACCTTCATCTGCAAGCCGGCGAGCCAGACACCCTACTCGGCGCTCGCCGCCGCGGCGCTGGCGCAGCGCGCCGGCGTGCCGCCGGGGGTGCTGAACGTGATCACCGGCGAGGCCGCCGTCATCGGCGGCGAACTCACCTCCAGTGCGCTGGTGCGCAAGGTCACCTTCACCGGCTCGACCGCGATCGGCAAGAAGCTCATGGCGCAGTGCGCCGGCACGGTGAAGAGGCTGACCATGGAGCTCGGCGGCAATGCGCCGTTCATCGTGTTCGACGATGCGGACCTCGACGCGGCGGTGGCCGGCGCGATCGCCAGCAAGTACCGCAACACCGGCCAGACCTGCGTGTGCGCCAACCGCCTGCTGGTGCAGGCCGGCGTCTACGAGGCCTTCACCAAGAAGCTGGTGCTGGCGGTGTCGCAGCTGCGGGTCGGCGACGGCCTCAAGGGCCCGACCGAGCAGGGCCCGCTGATCGATGCCAAGGCGCTCGCCAAGGTCGAGGAGCACATCGCGGACGCGGTCGCCAAGGGCGGGCGCGTGGCGCTCGGCGGCAAGCGCCACGTGCTCGGCGGCACCTTCTACGAGCCCACCATCATCACCGAGGCCACGCCCGCCATGCTGATGGCGCGCGAGGAGACCTTCGGACCGGTGGCACCGCTATTCCGCTTCGAGACCGAGGCGCAGGCGATCGCCATGGCCAACGACACCGAGTTCGGCCTGGCCGCCTACTTCTATACCCGCGACCTGGCACGCTCCTGGCGCGTCGCCGAGGCGCTCGAGTACGGCATCGTCGGGCTGAACACCGGGCTGATCTCCACCGAGGTGGCGCCGTTCG
>Ga0207707_10001344_pt1 | contig 22911 bp, 20 predicted proteins | sample KBSC83BmetaG_FD_184336 | JGI IMG/M metagenome (GOLD analysis project Ga0207707, IMG submission 184336) | Corn rhizosphere microbial communities from Kellogg Biological Station, Michigan, USA - KBS C8-3B metaG (SPAdes) (version 2) | ecosystem: Host-associated > Plants > Roots > Rhizosphere ...
CACGCCAGGGATCTCAAGCGCGGCCGGATTGTTGAGTCCGTAAGCCGTGGCCATCGACTTGATCGTCGATCCGCCGAGCTGGATGCCCAGGTTGGCGAACGGGGTGTTGCAGGACTGGGCGAACGCATAGTAGACCGGCGTGTGGCCTGACCCGTCACCGCACTGCTCGTTGTTGTCGTTGTTGAGCAGGTTCCCGTTGGGCAGCTTGAGTGGCTGCGGCGAGTCGACCACCGTGTTCAGGTTCCTGGTCGAGTCCTGGTTGTACCAGGCGGAACTCGTGACGATCTTGAACGTCGAGCCGGGCGGCAGCGTGGTCTGCGTCGCGTTGTTCAGCAGCGGGCTCGGGCTCTGCGAGTTGAGCTGGCTGTCGACCTTGTTGAGCTTGGTGGTGTCGTGCACGGCGAGCTGATTGGGGTCGTAGCTCGGGTAGGAGGCCATGGCCAGGATCGCGCCGGTGGACGGGTTGAGCGCCACGACCCCGCCCACCTGCTGCTGTCCGTTGATGGTCTTGCCTTGCAGGGTGCCCTGCAGCTCCTGGTAGGCCACCTTCTGGGCCTTGGAGTTGATCGTGACCTGAACGGCCGCGCCCTTCTGCGGCTTGTTGGTAAGCGTGTCAATGAAGTTGCGGAACGCGAGCTGTGACCCGGTGCCGGTCAGCAGGTCGTTCTCCGCGCGCTCGACGCCGGTCGCGTAGTTGGGGGCCTGTGCCTGCGAGAAGATGGTGTCGTAGCCGGTGACCGGCGCGTACGTCGGTCCGGCCGGGTAGACGCGCTGCCACTGGTACAGGCCGGACGACGGCTTTGACGTGGCGACCGTCACGCCGTCGGCGGTCACGATGTTGCCGCGCTGCACCCGGTTCTGCGCGTAGGCCGTGCGGCCGTTCTCCGGCTTGTTCGCCAGGCTCGGCGCCTCCACGGCCTGCAGGTAGTTCACGTCAATGAGCAGGATCAGGAACATCACGAGGACCGCGAGGGCCACCCGCTTGATGGGGCGGTTCATTCCGGTCATCGGAGCGACACCACCTGTGTCATACCTTCGTCCTGGATCGGCTTGGGCGCCGGGCGGCGCGCGGCGTCGCTTAGCCGCGCGAGCACCGCGACGAGCAGCCAGCTCGCGATCAGGCTCGACCCGCCCTGCGACAGGAACGGGGTCGTGATGCCGGTGAGCGGGATAAGCCGCGTCACGCCGCCGACGATCACGAAGACCTGCAGCGCGAACATGAACGACAGGCCGCTCGCGAGAAGCTTGGAGTACTCGTCCTTGACGAGCATCGCGGTTCGCAGGCCGCGCTGCACGAACAAGCCGTAAAGCAGCAGCAGCGCCATCACGCCGGCCAGGCCGAGTTCCTCGCCGAACGCGGTGAAGATCAGGTCGCTCTGCACGAGCGGGGTCCAGAACGGCTGCCCGCCGCCGAGCCCCTTGCCGAGCAGGCCGCCGTTCGCCATTCCGTACAGCCCCTGGACGGTCTGGTAGGAGGGCTGGGGGAACTGGACAAGGTTCGCGTTGCTGAACGGGTCGAGCCACGAGCTGAACCGCGAGTGCACGTGCGGCACGAGCTCGGCGGCCAGGAAGGCGCCGACGATGAACATCAGGAAGCCGAGAACCGCCCACGACCTGCGCCCGGTCGAGACGTAGAGCATGGCCACGAACAGGCCCATGAACACCGCGCTCGTGCCGATGTCGCCCTCGAAGATCAGCAGCAGCATGCTGAGTGCCCAGACCACGAGGATGGGACCGAGGTCACGCCGCCGCGGCAGGCTGAAGATCCACCACTTCTCGGTGAGCAGCGAGAGCTTCTTCCCGTTGACCACCAGGTAGCTGGCGAAGGAAGAGGCGAGCAGCAGCTTCCCGAACTCTTCCGGCTGGAAGGAGAACCCGCCGATGCTGATCTGGATCCTGGCGGTGGTGCCCGCCACCTCGCTGATGCTCGCCGGCAGCACCGCGGGGAGCCCGATGAGGATAAGGCCCGCCAGGCCGAGCACGTAGGTGTACGGCTGGAGGGTCTTGATGTCCTTGATGAACTTGAGGAACACCACCAGGACGATGACGCCGAGCACCGAATAGACGATCTGTGTGGTGGTGGCGTGCGGGCTGAGCGTCGTGATCGGGCCGCCGTTGCCGGGGTTGCCGTCCCGGCCGACCTGGTTGAGCCGGTAGATCATCACGATGCCGAGGCCGTTGAGCACGGTCGCGATCGGGAGTAGCAGCGGGTCGGCGTACGGCGCCCACAGCCGGATCGCCGCGTGCGCGACCAGCACGATCGCCAGGAAGGCGACCATGTACTCGAAGATGCTGGACAGGTGCTGGTCCTTGAGGCTGCCCACCACGTTCAGGAAGGCGAACAGGACGACGCCGACCGCGAACAGCATCATCCACAGCTCGGTGGACCGGCGGCGAGTAGGCGCCTCGTCCGGCGGCTGGCTGCCCAGCGCGGGAGAGGGCATCGTCATGCTGCTCACCCGGCCGCCGCGGTCGAGGTCGCCTTGGCCGTTGTCGTCCTGGTCGGCGTGCTAGCCGGCTTCGTGGGGGTGGCGCTGGCCGCCGGGGTCGGCGTGCTGCCAGCGGCAGGCAGCGCCGCGGCCGGGATACCGAACGCGGTGGACGGGGCGCACGTGTCCGCGTCGGGCACCTGGGTCGGCATCGGGCCGGGGTTGGCCACCGCCGCCGGGGCCTTGGCGTGGTTGTGGGCGGCCTGGGCTCTCGCCGTCAGGTAGCGCTGGTAAGCGAGGTTGTCTCCCTGCCAGGTGGCCAGTCTCGTGTACGTCTGCTTGCACGTCTGAACCTCGTTCGCGAGCTGGTTGATCTTCTGGTGCGCGTCGCTCGCGTTGCTCTGCGAGATCGTCTGGGTAAGCGCGGCCTGGTCGCTGGTGGTGAGCATGTTGGCCTTGAGAACTGACTCGCTGTAGAGGCTGGACAGGTTAACGCCGAGCAGGTTCTGGTTGGTCCCGCGGAAGATGGCGACGTTCCCGTTGTGATCGATGCCGATGAAGAACTGGTTCTGGTTGTAGCGCCAGAATCCGTATCCGCCGCCGGCGATCAGGATCAGCAGGAGGAGAAGAGCGCCCGTCACGATCGGCCACCGGCGCTTGCCCGGCCGGCCGTAATCGTCGTCGTCATCGTCGTAGCGGCCGTGCCTGGCCCGGTGGCTGCCGCCGCGCCTGCCATGGTCGTCGGCATCGGAACCGAACCGGTCGTCGTCGTGCCCGGGGAAGCCCTCGGGGCGCTCGAAGGCGGCGGTGTCCCTCATCCGGTTGGGACCGGTGTCGCTGAGTCCGTCGCCCTGTCCGAAGCCCTGCTCGAACGCCTGCGTGTCGAAGGCCCCGGTATAGCCGTCACGGTAACCAGCGGGACCCGCGGGCCAGACCCCGGTGGTCGGCTCCTCGGGCATCACGGGCTGCGGCGCGGTCCTGCTCAGCCGCATGGCCCGGGTCGCCGGGGAGTTCTGCCTGGTTGATTGGCGCAGGTCAGCCGGGGCGCCGTTGGTCGCCGCGCCGGCGAACATGGGCTGCCACGTCGGCTGAACCCGGCTGGTGCGGGCGTCGATGACGTCGGCCACGATGCAGGTGATGTTGTCCGGCCCGCCCCCTTTGATGGCGAGCTCGACAAGCCGCAGTGCCGCCTTGTCCGGGTCCTGCACGGAGGCGAGCGTCTGGTGCAGCGTCTGCTCGGTCACGACGCCGGACAGGCCGTCTGAGCAGAGCAGGTAGCGGTCACCGGGGTACGTCTCAAGCGGCGCCAGGTCAGGCTCGGCGATCGTCCGGCCGTCGAGGGCGCGGAGCAGGAGTGACCGGTGCGGGTGGGTGGCCACGTCGTCTTCGGTGATCTTGCCCTCGTCGACAAGCGACTGGACCAGCGTGTGGTCGTGGGTGATCTGGACGAACTGGCCGTCGCGCAGCACGTACGCCCGGGAGTCGCCGATATGGCAGAGCGCGGCGTATCCCTCCGACCACAGCAGCGCGGTCAGCGTCGTGCCCATGCCCTCGATCGCCGGGTCGGAGATGATCAGCTCCTGCAGGCGAAGGTTGGCGGTCGCGACCGCGTCGGCGAGCGCGCCGACCAGGTCGGGTCCGGGATCCTCCTCGTCAAGCGGGGCGATCGTCGTAATGGTGGCAGCACTCGCCACCTCGCCGGCCGCGTGGCCGCCCATGCCGTCGGCAACCGCGAGCAGGTGCGGTCCGGCGTACGCCGAGTCTTCGTTCCCCTCTCTGAGGAGACCGACATCGGACCGTACCGCGTATCTGAGAGCTAGTGTCATCTGCGCAGTTCCAGAGCGGTCTTTCCAATGCGAATTGGCACGCCTACAGGCACCGGGGTCGGCCGGGCCACCTTCTGCCGGTCCAGGTAGGTGCCGTTTGTAGAACCGAGGTCCTCAACGAGCCACTGTCCGTCCTGCGGAAAAATCCGGGCATGGTACGTGGAAGCGTAGTCGTCATTTAGCACCAGCGTGGCGTCATTGGCCCGGCCCATCGTTATCTGCTGATCGGCCAGGTCGATGCTCACGCCCGATAGTGCGCCCTCGGTGACGACAAGGAAGCGTGGTGTTCCGCGCCCTGGTCGCGCAGGCCGTGGTGGCTTGGGTTGCGGCATTGGCGCTGGCTGGTTCCGTCCCCGGCGGACTTTCGCCGCCACCGTGCCCAGCAGGTCCGTGCGTACCACGCCGATCGCCGCGATGACGAAAAGCCACAAGACGGCCAGGAAGGCCACCCTGATGAGGGTAAGGGTGAGCGCGTTCATTCCGTGCTGTGTCCTCGGCTTCTACGTCGCTGTCGGTTGGCTGCCCCTAGGGTAGTCACTCCTCGGTCTTCTGGCGCCTATCTAGCCACTACCTGGCGGACGCGAATCAATACCTCATGTCCTGATGGAAAACCATAGTGGTGCGGCCAAGCGTCACATTCATGCCGTCAGTAAGCATCACGCGGCGCGCGGGCTGCCCGTTCACGAAGGTGCCATTGGTGGACCCCAGGTCGACGAGGACGACCTGCCCGTCCTCCACGCGCAGCTCGGCGTGGTGCCGCGAGACGCCGGCGTCAACCATGCGCAGGTCGCAGTCCGTACCGCGGCCCAGCAAGGTCACGGGCGTCTGAAGCTCATAGGTGCTGCCCGTTTCCATGCCGGTTCCCGGCTGCGACCCAGCCACCACAAGCCGGGGTCGGCCGGGGAACTGGCCACCGCCACTGCGCGGCAAATCGCTGACCGGCTGCCTGACCTCGCCCGCCTCGACGGTATGCCCGCGGATCACCCCCGACCGGATGCGGAACATGCCGGTCGCCAGGTCGGGAACTCCCTCGAACCGGATCCGCACCGGACCAACGAACGAATACCCCTGCTCTTTAGCGTGATCCCTGGCCAGCGTCGCCAGCTCAACACTCAGGCTTTCGACCATGATGTCGAGTCGCTCGGCATCGGTCTGGGCAATCTCGACCACGAAGTCGTTTGGCACCAGCGTGCGGCCTTGTGCCACGATCGCCGCTCGCTCGTCCATCTCATGCTGAACCGCGCTCGCCACCTCGACTGGCTGCAGTTCGGACTTGAACACCCGTGCGAACGTTCCTTCGACCATGCCCTCAAGCCGCCGTTCGAAGCGCTGCAGAACTCCCACCCGTCGAGCCTCCCTTCGGCTTGCTATCCATCTGATGTTATCCGGGGCACGAGCACACTGACCTCCGTGCTAACCTAAGTCGTCCACTCGGGCGAGTGGCGGAACGGCAGACGCGCACGGTTCAGGTCCGTGTGTCCGAAAGGATGTGAGGGTTCAAATCCCTCCTCGCCCACGCGCGACTTAGACGCCCCCGGCATTGCTTCGCAGCGCCGGGGGCGTCGCGCATTTACTGTGGGGGGACGACCCCCCACGCCCCCCGGCTGTCGGCTTCGCCGACGGGGGCGTGGGGTCTCTGGTCCCCGACGTGGCAGGCTCTGGGTGCAGGTCTGGGCGGTGGGCTCTGGATTTCTTCTGCGAGGTTGCTGGGGCAGGGTGTCTTTTCCCGCTCAACTTGAGCGTGGACACGAGAGTCCGTTCAGTAAAGATTTCAATCGCGGTTTCGCCGTTGCTGAAAATCGGATGTTTGTTTGGGTGAGAATTTAGAATTTGCCGACTATGAGTGCTCAGGTTTTGCCTCGTCACAAGGTCGGCGGCTACATGGACCTTGTCTGGAACCGCAACCCACCGCGTAGACATCACGGCCTCCACCGGGGCCACGATGCCTCTTGCTTCACCAGGTACGGCCCGGCGGAGGAGACCTTCACCCTCGGACTCGGCAGCGGCTCCCGCCTCGGCCTTCCGGTTGGATACGGCTAAATACGGGGTGGTACTGACCGCGCGAACAGGCGCTACGGCACCACGATGACCGGGCAGCGGGCGTTGCGGGCCAGCCAACTCGGCACGGAGCCGATCAGGTGATGCCAGAAGTGCCGCGGCGCGCCGATCACGAGCGCGTCGGCGCTGAACTCGGCCGCGATCGAGGCGAGTTCCCTGGCGGGACTGCCGCGCCGGGTGCGCACGTGGACCTCGAGTTCGGTGGCGTCCGCGGCCTGGTCAAGCTCGCTGAGCAGCCAGCGCTCCAGCGAGTCCGCGTCCCGCAGCAGGCCGACCACCTGACCGGTGAGCGGCTCGCAGTAGACGCCGGGGGACGTCACGTAGACCATGAGCAGCGGCCGGCCGAGCCGCCGCGCCATGCCGGCGGCGTACGCGAGCGCGTTGCGGGCGGAAGCCGAACCGTTGTACCCGGCCACGACGGGGTGCGCCAGGGACATAGGGCGTGGCTGCCCGGAGAACGGGATCTGTTCTGGGCGCAGGCGATCCTGCTGGCGGCGGCGTTCGGGCCGCCGCTCGTCTGGCGTACCCTGATCCGGGGAAGGCTGGTCCATCTCCGCGTCCTCGCGGCCACTGGGGGTCAATAGTTTTGTTATAGCAAGTATCCACCGGCAAGTTAAGCGGATCGCTTGTTCTAACTGAGGAAGTCCCCTGTCTTGTCCGAGTTATTCGAGCCGCGTTGCCAGAACTATAAGAGTCAGGCGGTGCGAGCGGAAGAACCTCGGCTCGACCGTCCGTTCACTGTCGTGAAACCGTGACGTTGATCACCGAAACACCAACAACCGGAAGAATCGGACATTTCGCGAGGCGAGCCCCGCACCGGCAAGCAGGGGAGTAACGGCCTTCCGCTGCCCAGAGGAGGGCCAAGGTGGCACCATAAAGGTGTGGTGGCAGAACAGTCATCCCCAGCTTGGGGGGGCGGAACGGGGCCTGTCCCTCCCGGTCGGCGTGCGGCTCAAAGCGACCGGGAGCGGATAGACGCGACGGCGCGCGCGGTCATCGAATCCGCCGCCGACGCCATCGTCGCGTTCAACACCGACAGAAACGTGATGCTGTGGAACCCGGCCGCGGAGCGGATGTTCGGCTGGGCCGCTGAAGAGGTAATGGGCCGGGCGCTCCCCATGATCCCCGAGGAACTCGCCGCCGAGCACAACGCGGTCTTCGAGCGGGTCCGGGGCGGCGGCCAGATCTCCTTCGCGACCAGGCGGATCCGCAAGGACGGGTCGATGCTCGACGTCCGCATCGACACCAGCGCGCTGACCGACCGCGACGGCGAAGTGCTCGGCTGGGTCAACATCTGCCACCAGACCGGCGAGGACGACGTCGCCAGGCACTACATGGCCGAGCGGGCGCGCGTGGTCCGCCGCCTCGGCGACGTGGTCGCCGACATGAACGCGCAGCGCGACCTGGAGTCCGTGCTGGACCGGATCGCCGCGAGCCTGCGCGAGCTGACCGGCGCGGACGCCGGCGGGTTCGTGCTCATCGAGGAGGACCGCCTCCGGCTCGTCTCCACCGCCGGGCTGCCCGCCCGGCTGCGCGGCCGGGTCGCCTCGCTGTCGAGCAGCCTGGTCGGGGAACTGCTGCGGTCGGGCAAGACCGTCATGATGGCAACCGGCGAGTCGGGCGGCTTCGACGACCTCATCTGGTCCGCCCTGCCGGGCCTGCACACGATCGCACTGAGCCTGTCGCACGTGGGCGGCCGGCCCTACGGCGCGCTTTATGCCCTGTACAGCCGCCGGACGCTCAGCCACGTCGAGCTTGAGCTCCTTGAGCTGCTCGCCGGGCACGCCGGCGTCGCGCTCACCAACGCGATGGCGTTCGAAGAGGTCGTCAAGCAGCGTGCCCACGAGCGCGCCGTCATCGACGGCAGCGCCGACGGCATCGCGGTGCTCGACGAGGCAGGCAACGTCAAGCAGTGGAACCCCGCCGCCCACCGGATCACCGGCACGCAGGCCAGCGAGGTGATGGGTGCGCCGCCGCCGTTCCCGCTGCCGGCGCCGGGCGAGCGGCGCACCCACAAGCTGCCGAGCGGGCGCTGGATCGACGTGCTGTGCACCGAGCTGAGCGACGGCGGCGAGAAGGTGGTCGACTTCCGGGACGTCACCGCGGCCAAGGAGCTCGAAGAGGCCAAGGACCTGTTCCTGGCGACGACCAGCCACGAGCTGCGCACGCCGATCACCGTGGTCCAGGGGTTCGCGTCCACGCTCGCCAGCCGGTGGGAGCAGCTGTCCGACACCGACCGCCGGGCGGCCGTCCGGACGATCGCGGAGCGGGCGGGATCGCTCGGGCGCCTCGTGGAGCAGCTCCTGCTCGGCGCGCGCGCCGGCGCCGACGCGCTGCCGGTGAGCAACGGGGCCTTCGACCTCGCCGCGCTGCTTCGCGCGACGGTCGTGTCGTTCAGCCCGCTGTCGGACAAGCACCAGGTTGTCGCGGACGTCCCCGACGAGCTGCCGCTCGCGAACGGCGACTCGATGGCCACGGACATCATCGTCGGCCAGCTGCTTGAAAACGCGTTCAAGTACTCGCCGTCCGGCGGAACCGTGACCGTGCGCGCCCGCGTCGTCGACTCGATGATCGAGGTGGACGTCGAGGACGAGGGCATCGGCATCGCCCCGGGTGACCACGAGCGGATCTTCGACCGGTTCGTCCAGGGCGAGACAGGCGACCGCCGCCGCTTCGGCGGGGTGGGTATCGGCCTCTACATTGTCCGGCGGCTCGCGATCGCGCAGCACGGCACGGTCATCGCCAAGACCCGGCCCGAGGGCGGCACGATCATGCGCCTCACCCTCCAGCGCGCTGACGCGTGACACGGAGGCGAGAACACTGTGCCTCGTCCGAGCGGGGCGGCTCTGCTACAACCGCGCCCGCTCGCGGTCGCGGGGCTCGCCGCCGGTCGCGACCAGGTACTCGTCGATGACACCGGGCACGTCGTCGCTGTCCCGCAGGATCTGGCCGGCTTCCATCCAGATCACCCGGTTGCAGCTCTGCTCGATCTCGCCGAGGTTGTGGGCGACGAGGAACACCGTGCCGGCCTCGTCCCGCAGTTCCTTGATCCGGTTATGGCTCTTGGTGCGGAACGCGGCGTCGCCCGTCGCCAGCGCCTCGTCGATCATCAGGATCTCGTGGCTCTTGGCCGACGCGATCGCGAACCGCAGGCGCTGGGCCATGCCCGTCGAGTAGGCCCGCATCGGCAGGTCGATGAAGTTGCCCACCCCGGAGAAGTCGACGATCTGCGGGTAGCGCTCCTTGACCTCGGCGGGGGGCATGCCCATCGCCAGGCAGCCGAGCACCACGTTCCGCTCGCCGGTGAGGTCGTCGAGCAGCGCGGCGTTCACGCCGAGCAGCGCCGCCTGGCCGGAGGTGTACACGGCGCCCTGCTCCGCGGGAAGAAGCCCGGCGATGGCGCGCAGCAGCGTGGACTTGCCGGAACCGTTCCTGCCGATGACGCCCACCACGTCACCGTGGTTGACGACGAACGAGATGCCGCGGATCGCGTGGACTTCCCTGATCGAGACCCGGCGCTGCCGCCGCACCAGGCGCATCAGCGAGGTGGCCGCGGTCCCCTTGTTACCGCCCGCGCCGTAAACGCGGTAGACCACGTGCAGGTTGTCGACCACAACGGTCGGGTCGGCCATGGTGCCACTCACTAAGTATCTCGGCGGACAAGCGGTTTAACTGTCATCTGACGTTACCGCCTCGGCGGCGCACATGCGCATTGGCCGTGGGCAGTCCGGGCATTGGTCACGGCTCCCGCCCGCGCCGCAGCGTAAACCCCGGACGGGACGCGTACGTCTTATCCTGCAAGAGCCTGATTTTTCGGTACACGGGGGACGCGGGGAGTACATGGGGAACGCGGTTGCAACGGATGCTGCCGTTCGGGGGGCCCGCGCCGGGCACTGGGGGGCGCGCGTGCGCCTGCGCTGCCTGGCACTCTGGCGCCGCCTGGACTTCGACGACCGTGCCACCCTCGGCATGTGGGCCGCCGCGCACCTGCCGCTGCTCGCCCTGGCGTGGGCGGCCTCCTGGGCGTACCGGACGGGCACCGCCTTCGCGCCGCTGACGGGGTCCTTTGAGCACTGGGACGCGGCCCGCTACCGGAGCATCGCCCAGTACGGATACTTCTCGCCTCACGCCGCGGCCAACGACGCCGCGTTCTTCCCCGGGTACCCGCTGGTGCTGGCGGGAGCGCACCTGGTGCTCCGTAACTGGGTGCTGGCGGAACTGGCCGTCCCCGCCGCGGCGGGATGCGTCGCGGTGGTGTCGCTGGCCAGGCTCGCCGGGGACCGGCGGGCGTTGCTGTACCTGCTGACTGCCCCGGCCGCGGTGTTCCTGCTCGTCGGCTACTCAGAGGGCCTGTTCCTGGCGCTCGCGGTCCCGGCCTGGCGCGCGGCGTCCCGGGGGCGGTACGGGCGCGCCGCGCTGCTGGCCGGGCTGGCCGGGCTGGTTCGCGCCGACGGGGCGTTCCTGGCCGCCGCCCTGGCCGTCATGGCGCTGACGGGCCCGCGGGGAAGGCGGCTCCGGGACGCGGGCACGGCGTGCCTTGGCCTTGCCGGGCCCGCCGCCTACGAGATCTACCTGAGGCTGGCCACGGGCTCGTGGGGCACCTGGCGGCAGGCGATGCAGGCCGGCTGGGACCTGCACCTCGTCACCCCGGTGCAGGCGTTCAGGGCCACCTGGAGTTCCGCGTTCGGGCACGGGTACCCCGCCTGGTGGGCAGGGGAGATGCAGTTGGAACTCGCCTCGTTCGCCGTGATCGCCCTTGCGGCGCTCGCGTTCTTGCTGGCGCGCCGCTGGCCGGAGGCGGTGTTCTGCGGGCTCGCCGCGGCCGCGCTCGGCACCCAGACCTGGTACACCACCAGCACGCGCACCCTCCTGGTGCTGTTCCCGGTTTACGTCGCGCTCGCCCGCCTCGAGGTGCGCCGCCCCTGGGTGCGGCACGTGTACCTCGGCGTATGCGCGCCGCTGGCAGCCGCCGTGGGGCTGCTGTTCCTGGCGTACCAGTGGGCTGGGTAGCCGGGCTGGCGCCGCGCCAGGACGCGTGGTGTCCGGAACGTCGCCCGCGGGGGCGGATTGTCGCAAGGAATTCGCAAGGAAGCGGTTTGGCGGTGCTCCGGCCCCGGAGCTAAACCGGTCTCACGCTGCGGGTTCGCCCGGATGAAGACGTAACCGGGGCATTGTGTCAGATAACACTCTGGAAATCTGGAGTTCACGGTTTCGCGGAGTCCCTACGGGGCATTTCCGCCATGCCGGGTTCGTACAGTTCCACGGACGGGGCGGGGTGTTCATGGAGGTGGGTACGTCGAGCGTGTGGATGCTCCCGTATACAGCCTCTAGCGTTGGCGTAGCCCGCCGACGTCTTATTGGCGACCTCACCAAAGCCGGCGTCTATGAGGCTACGGCGTGTGACGCTGGCCTCGTCCTCAGTGAACTGATCAGCAACGCACTGCGCCACGCCACACCGCTATCAGGCAGCCTCGTCAGGGTGGCGTGGCGGCTAGGCGACGACTGCATCGAAGTCGCTGTGAGTGACGGTGGCGGCCCGACCGTGCCCATGGTCAACAAGCCGGCGGCCAACGCGCTCGGCGGGCGCGGGCTCGGGATCGTTGACCGGGTGTCGCTCCGCTGGGGCGTTTACACACGTCAGGATGGGTCGGAAACGACTGTCTGGGCGGCACTTCCGCTAAGCGGCGACGTCGAGCGGGCCGCGGAGAACAGAGCGGAGACCGGACCGCGGGACCACAACGGCACCGGTCCAGGACTTGTAATCGCATCGTCACGTGATGCGTAATCACGCCCGGAAGTGGTGATAATTCCCCGCGGGGGTTGTCGCACGGGGAAGTTGCCTGATTACGGCAAAGTGCGGCAGTGACGTGAATGATACGTATCCGGGGGGATTCGTGTCTGAATTTTACGGGGTTGACAGTGAGGTCGGCCGGCTGCGTACCGTGCTTGTGCACCGGCCAGGAGCGGAACTGAGAAGGGTCACGCCGCAGCAGCGGTGCGGAATGCTGTTGCCGACCCCGCCGTGGGCGGAGCGCGCGCAGGCCGAGCACGACGCGTTCGCCGACGCGCTGCGCGGGGCGGGGGTCACCGTGCTCTATCTGACCGAGCTGCTGCAGGACGCGCTCGAGTACGCGGCGGCCAGGGGGCAGGCGATCGAGACCGTGATCAGCGATCCGCGGCTCGGCGAGGAGCTGCGCGGCCAGATGGGGGAACACCTCGCGGGGCTGCGTCCCGAGGAGCTGGCCCAGGTGCTGATCATGGGCCTGGCGCGCGATGAGTTCCGTGGCGGTCGCGGTGCGGTCTTCGGACTGCTCAGCGCCTGGGACTACGTCATCGACCCGCTGCCGAACCTGGTCTTCGCGCGGGACTCCTGCGTGTGGATCGGCGACAGCGTAGCCGTGACCAGCCCGCAGGGCCGTCGGCGGGAGGCGGAGCTCGCCGCCATCGTGTTCGCGCACCACCCGATGTTCGCCGGGACGAAGCGGCTGTTCGAGCCGGGACACGAACTGCTGGCCGGCGGTGACGTGCTGCTGCTCGCTCCCGGCGTCGTGGCGATCGGCATCGGCGCGCAGACTTCACCCGCCGGCATGGAGCGGCTGGCCAGGCGGGTGTTCGACACCGGGTTCGCGCACACCGTGCTCGCCGTGCTCACCGATCCGGCCACCACCGAGTGCCTGGACACCCTGTGCACGTTCGCCGCGCCCGCGACGGTGCTCATGCGGCCGCCCGTCGCGTACTCGCTTGTCGCGCGGACGATTACCCAGAGCGGTGAAGGGCTGCGGCTGTCGCACGCGCGGCCGTTCCTCGAGGCGGCGGCGGAGGCCATGGGCCTTGACCGGCTGCAGGTCATCGAGACGGGGCTCGGCCCGGTCCGGAGCGGGACACCGGGAATGCTCGGCGGACCGGCCGGGCAGTGGGACGACGCGGGAAACCTGCTCGCCCTCGGCCCCGGTACCGTGGTCTCCTATGAGCGGAACACGCTGACCAACGCGCGGCTTGAGGCCGCGGGCATCGACGTGATCCGCGTTCCCGGCGGGGAACTCGCGGGCTGCCGTGGCGGGCCGCGGGCCATCTGCTGTCCGGTCGGCCGGGAGCCGGCGGCCATGCCGGAGCCGATGGTGGCGTGACGGTGAATGTTACGCCAACAGGCGCCTGTTACGTGGCGATACGAGATTCGTTGTGTGTTAGACAGTCATGAATTTACCTACGCTCGACGACAGCATGCCTAGCGTTTCGCCCATACGTGGCGGTATGGTTCCAGCCGTGGAGCTGAAAGTTTCGAGTCGGTCTCAGGGCGATCACGAGCTCGTGATCGCGACCGGTGAAATCGACCTCTACACCGCTCCGCGGCTACAGAGCGAGCTCGCCGCAGTCATCGCCAGTGCAGCCCCGGCGTCGCGTGTCGTTGTCGACATGTCAGGCGTGGAGTTCTGCGACTCCACCGGCATGAACGTGCTGCTTTCCTGCCTGCGCCAGGCGCGCGAGCGCGGCGGTGAACTCGAACTCGCCGCGCCGCGCCCCGCGGTCCGGAAGATCCTCTCGGTGACCGGCCTCGACGCGGTCTTCACCGTCGCCGACTTCCAGTTATCTCCCGGGGGGAAGAGGCAGGGCACCATGTTCGGCGCTCTTCGAGCGCCTTTCCGCTTGCCCGCAGTACCGCCCGCGCGCACACAAAAGCTCCGTGCCGCGCCTGCACTACCATCGCCTTCATGACTCCCGTGGCCGTCGTCATTCCCGCGTACAACGAGGCCGAGCGGATCGGCGAGACCGTGACGGCCGCGCTGACGCTGCCCGGCGTCGATGCCGTCGTGGTCGCGAGCGACGGCTCAACCGACGCCACGGTCCGCGTCGCCAGGGACGCGGGGGCGACGGTATGGCGGGTGCGTCGGAATCAAGGCAAGGCGGCGGCCATGCTCGCGGGTGCCGCGGCGGTCCGCCGGCTCGACGAGCGCGACCAGGGGGGCGAGCCGCGTCACCTGCTGTTCCTCGATGCCGACCTCGGGCGGTCAGCCGCGAACGCCGGCCCGCTCATCGGGCCGGTCGCCGCCGGGGCGGCCGACATGACGATCGCGGCCTTCGCCAACCGGGTCAAGCTCGGCGGGCACGGCTTCGTGGTCCGGCTGTCCGGCGCCGGCATCAGCCGGGCGACCGGATGGACGCCGGCCCAGCCGCTGAACGGCCAGCGCTGCCTCACGCGGGCGGCCTTCGAGGCGGCCCGCCCGCTCGCGCGCGGCTTCGGCGTCGAGACCGCGATGACCATCGACCTGAAGCGCAAGGGGCTCCGCGTCGTGGAGGTCGAGGTGGACATGACGCACCGCGCCACCGGGACCGACCTGGCGGCCCAACTCCACCGGGCGCGACAGTTCGCGGACGTCGCCCGGGCCCTCGCGAGCCGGGTGACGGTGTAGAGGAAGCCGCATCCGTTCGGAATGATGACTTTAGTCCGCAAGCGCGGGCCGCACAGTTGATAACTGAGTGTCACATGTATAGTGCTGGGTGTGACAATGATTGCGATTGCTTCCGCGGGAGTCGTAGCCGGAGTCATCGGTGTCGTGTTCGGGATAGCCGCGAGCCGCCGGGCTACGCGGGCCGTCCGTGAGTGCCGTGACCTGGTGCAGGGCGCCGTGGGGTCACTTGGCACCGTCGACCCGAGGGCGCTGCGGGACCTCGCGATCGTCAGGTATGACGCGCTGCAGGAGATGTCGGGCCAGCTGTCGTTCTCCCTCGCGTTGCTCAACGCGCTGGGCGACGGTGTCGTGCTCAGCTCGATCAACGGACGCACCGAGACGCGCACCTACGCCAAGCCGGTAGTGGCGGGCCAGGGCAAGCCAGAGCTGTCGCCTGAGGAGGCGCAGGCCGTGCGGTCCGCGCGGCTCGGTACCGGCCTGCCCTCGATCGTCCCGAGCCCGGCCCCGCACCGCGACCATGCCTCGCGGCGCGCCGCCGCTACGGCATGATGGGGCTATGCGCTATGCCTATCTGGGTCCCGAGGGGACATTTACCGAGGCGGCGGTCGCGGCGCTTGCCCGCTCACGGGCCGGCGCCGACGTACAGCCGGTGCCGTGCCCGTCGGTCGGCGCGACCCTGACGGCCGTGCGGACCGGCGCGGCCGACCGGGCGGTGGTCCCGATCGAGTCGTCCGTCGAGGGCATCGTCACCGCGACCGTCGACGACCTGGCGGGCGGCGGTGACCTGCTGATCCGGGCCGAGACCAGGCTGCCTATCGAGTTCGCGCTGCTCGCCAGGGAGGGCAGCGCGCTGGCCGACATTAAGACCGTCGGCGGTCACCCGCAAGCGGAGGCGCAGTGCAGACGGTGGCTGGCGGCCAGCCTGCCCGGGCGCGAATGGGTGCCGTACCCGTCCAACGCGGAGGCCGCACGCCGCGTGGGCGAGGGGGACCTGGACGCCGCCCTCGCGTCGGCCTCGGCCGCCGAGCGGTACGGCCTGACCGTGCTCGTGCCTGACGTGCACGACCGGTCGAACGCGGTGACCCGGTTCGTTGAGGTGGCACCGCCGGGCTCGCTGCCCGCGCCGACCGGCGCCGACCGGACCTCGCTCGCGGCATTCCTCGGCGACGACCACGCCGGCGCGCTGATGGAGATCCTCACCGAGTTCGCGGTGCGCGGGATCAACCTGTCCACGATCCAGTCCCGGCCGACCGGTGACGGCCTTGGCAGCTACTTCTTCTTCATCGATTGCGAGGGGCACATCGACGACGCGCGCGTCGGCGAGGCGATGATGGGCGTGCGCCGCGTGTGCGCCGAGGTCCGGTTCCTCGGCAGCTACCCGCGCAGTGACGGGGGGCGGACCCAGGTCCGCCCCGGCACGTCCGACCCGGCGTTCGCCGAGGCGGCGGCGTGGCTTGGGCGCCTCCGCTACGGCCGTCCCTAGGAGTTTGCTGAATTAACGACGCCTGGACAGGAAGTCTCGCTGCTGACCAGGCAAGACTCAGGGTGTAGTACGCCAGAAACGGTCTAATTCAGCAGGCTCCTAGACCGGGTCGGTCTCGAACGCGTCACTGATGAACAAGTCAGGCAGTCAAAGGTAGGGACCGGAGCCGGGACGCGACTGCTGGTCCTGCTCCTGCGCGGGCATGATGCCAGGCGGCAGCGCGCGGCGCATCTGCTCAAGCTGCGCCCGCGCGGCCATCTGCTGGGCGAACAGCGTGGTCTGAATGCCGTGGAAGAGGCCTTCGAGCCAGCCCACGAGCTGAGCCTGGGCGACGCGCAGTTCCGCCTCGCTCGGCGTCGCGTCCTCGAACGGCAGCGAGAGCCGCTCGAGCTCCTGGACAAGCTCGGGCGCGAGCCCGTCCTCAAGTTCCTTGATGGAGTTCTGGTGGATCTCCTTCAGCCGCACCCGGCTCTTCTCGTCGAGTGGTGCGGACTTAACCTCCTCGAGCAACTGGCGGATCATCGAGCCGATCCGCATGACCTTGGCCGGCTGCTCAACCATCTCGGTGACAGGGCGCTCAGCCGGGTTGTCACCCAACTCGTCCTGGCTGCTGCCGATGGCCATGCCGTCGGGGCCGACGACGACGACTTGTGGCGGCCTGCCCTGTTCCTGTGGGCTAATCTCGTCGCTCATGGTTTCCACGCTATCGGGTTTCGCTCATTACTCGGCGCGCAGGACTATCTTCCCGGTGTGAGTGGACGCGGTCATGATCCGGTGCGCCGCGTCCGCCTGCGCCATGGGCAGCTCGCGGTAGATCACGGGGCGGAGCGCTCCCGCGTCGACGAGCGGCCAGACGTTGGCCGCCACAGCGGCGACGATGCTCGCCTTCTGCTCCGCCGGGCGCGCCCGCAGCGTGGTGGACATGATGGTGCCGCGCTTGGCCATCAGCGCGCTGAAGTCGAGCTCGGCCCGGCGGCCCTGCTGCAGCCCGATGTTGGCGATCCGGCCGTCGGGAGCGAGCGCGGCGAGGTTCTTCGCGAGGTAGCCGGCGCCGATGATGTCGAGGATCACGTCCGCGCCGTGGCCGCCGGTGAGTTCGAGGAGCTTTTCCGCGAAGTCGTCCTCCTGGTAGTTGATCAGGATGTCCGCGCCAAGCTGTTTGCAGGCGTCGAGCTTCTCCTGTGAGCCGGCGGTGACCGCCACGACGGCGCCCGCGTGCTTGCCGAGCTGGATCGCGGTCGTGCCGATGCCGCTGCCGCCGCCGTGGATCAGCAGCGTCTCGCCCTTCGCGAGCCGGGCCCCGAGGAAGACGTTGGAGTACACCGTGCACACCGTCTCGGGCAGCGCGGCGGCCTCGACGAGGCTCGTGCCCTTCGGGGCGGGCAGGACCTGGCCGGCGGGGACGGTGACCTTCTCGGCGTAGCCGCCGCCGGCGAGCAGCGCGCACACCTGGTCGCCGGCCTGCCAGCCGGTCACCTCCGCGCCAACCGCGGCGATCGTTCCCGAGCACTCAAGGCCGGGGTACGGCGCGGCGCCCTTCGGCGGCGGGTAGAACCCCTGGCGCTGCATCATGTCGGCGCGGTTCACCGCGGACGCGGTCACGTCGATGAGGACCTCGCCCGGCCCTGGCACCGGGTCGGGGACCTCGGTCCACTGAAGAACCTCAGGACCGCCTGGTTCGGTGATGACGACCGCGTGCATAGGTGCCTCCTTGCGCGGGAACGCCAGTGACAGCGTCTTTAACTTGGTCACCGGGTCGGGGTGCTGCGCGATGAGCTGACGATATCGCGGTGAGCCCGCGGGCATAGCCGCGGCTGCGTGCCGTCATGACCACGGCAAGAGCGGACTAGGTGGCTAGTGGGGGCGCCCATGACACCAAAAGAGCACGACATTCCCGAGACATCAGAAGAACGAGAACTCACGACCACAGAGCTCTACCCGTTCGTCACGGGCTATCCCCAGGGGACGCGCCGTGAGATAGACGACACGTTGCCCGACGTGCCGGCCATGGAGCAGTTGCCCGACCCGGACGCGCTGCCCGATCCCGGTTACCCGGAGATGCCGGCGACGGCACCGGACTCCGCGACCGGCATCGTGGAACCGCCGCTAGAGGCTGTGCCGGCTGACGAGCCCCAAGACGCGCGGTCGTGGCCGGACCCGTCGGCGTGGGCGCCCGCGCCGTGGCGGCCGTCGTTCGATTCGGTTGAGCAGGAGCAGCCGTCCGCGGCGCCGTCCGCGACAGCCGAGACGCCCAAGCAGGTCTGGTCGCCTGACCCGTACGCGGCGCCGCGCACGCCCGACGACGCCCCGCCGCTGCGCGGTCCCTCCGTGCCGTGGTCGGAGGTGCGCGCGGCCGCTGACCACGAGGCGGACGGTGAGCCGCTGGCGGCACCGCCGACCCTGCGGCCGAACCCGGCTGAGGCCAGGGATGCCGTCGCGACCTCGCCGGAGGAACTCGCGCAGCGGCCGACCTCGGACGTGCTCACGTCCGACCTGCTGCTGCCGGGTAAGCGGGCGACGCCCGACGGCGGCTGGCGGCGAACGGTGTACCGGGCCACCGGGGGCCGGGTCCACATCGGCGAGTCGCCCGCGAGCATGCGCCGCCGTGACCTGGTCGGCCGGGTCAGGACCCCGGTCGTGGGCGGCCACCACCGGGTCGCCGTGTTGAGCCTCAAGGGAGGCGTCGGCAAGACCACGGTCACCGTCGGCCTCGGCGCGACGCTCGCGTCGCTGCGCGGCGACCGGGTCATCGCGGTGGACGCCAACCCGGACCGCGGCACCCTCTCCGACAAGGTCCGGGTCGAGACCCCCGCGACCGTCCGTGACCTGCTGAACGAGCGCGCGATGATCGGTCGGTACGCGGAGGTCCGCGCGTTCACGTCCCGGTCCTCGAGCAGGCTGGAGATCCTCGCCTCCGACCGTGACCCTGGCGTCTCCGTGGCGTTCAGCGCCGACGACTACCGTGCGGTGGTCGGCGTCCTCGAGCGGTACTACTCGATCTGCATCACCGACTGCGGCACCGGCCTGCTGCACTCGGCCATGTCAGGCATCCTCGAGCTGGCCGACCAGGTGGTCCTGGTCAGCTCCCCGTCGGTCGACGGCGCGCGCAGCGCGAGCGCCACGCTCGACTGGCTCGATGCCCACGACTACGGCGACCTGGTCCGCGGGAGCGTCGTCGTGCTGTCCGCCATCCGCCGCAAGAGCAAGTCCATGGTCGACCTGGACCGCCTCGAGCAGCACTTCGCCGCCCGCTGTCGCGCCGTCGTGCGCATCCCCTACGACCCGCACCTGGAGGAGGGCGCCGAGGTCGAGCTCAACTACCTCAACCCCGAGACCGCCGAGGCCTACCTGCGCCTGGCCGCCCTGGTGGCCTACGGCTTCGCCCACCCGCGCCGTTCTGCCGCCAATGCGGCGCAAGGGTTCCCGCTCGCGTAAGGTTGGTGCACACAGGAGGGCTCGCCTAGTGGCCGATGGCGGCAGTCTTGAAAATTGCTAGTAGGGGTGACCCTGCTCGTGGGTTCGAATCCCACGCCCTCCGCTCGTGGGTCACCCGTGTTCGCTGGCTCCGCCAGCTTCCCGTCTTCCACTCGCGGATAATTCCCGGGGGACGCCCCCCCGGAGCCCCCCGGCTGTCGGCTGCGTCATCGGGCGGCGGAGATCGTATTCACTCAGGCTGTCGAGTTTGGCCAGCATGGCGGCCCGGCTCTCCTGAAGCTTGCGATGCAGCTCATCCTTCAAATTAGGCACGTCAGCCACGTCAGGCACAGCAGTCTCCTCACCTAGTACGGATAATCCCTGAGCACACACACAGTGACCGCCGGGACATTAGAGTGGGGCACTCTAGTTGTCTGCGGGCACGGAGGGCGGATGGGGCAGGGCAAGATTGGTCCCTATCTGGTTAACCGAGTTGCGCTCGGGGACTGCGCTGAGCTCGGTGCCGAGCTGCCGGACGAGAGCGTGGACGTGCTTGTCACCTCGCCGCCTTACTGGGGGCAGCGGATGTCGTCAGGCATGGGCGTCGAAGATGATCCGAGGGAGTACGTCAAGCGGCTTGTGGAGATCTTCCGGGTCTTCAAGCCGAAGGTCAAGCAGGACGGCATCGTCTGGATCAACATCGGTGACGCCTACAACACGCCGGTGAACTGGCGGCCCGACGATCGTGGCTACAGTTCGCTCGGGCCTGGCAAGACGGGCCTCGACGAGGACAATTCGGCCTACATCAAGCCGCGGGCGCACCGCAAGGCCTACCTCCGGCGGGCCGACGCGCCGTGGCTCACCTACGGCAACCTGCTCGCGCTGCCGTATCGGATGGTCATCGGGATGTGCGACGACGGCTGGCTGCTGCGCGGCGAGGTCATCTGGCGGAAGAAGAATCCCATGCCCGAGGGGCGCTGCCGGCGCCCGCACCGCGCGCACGAGTCGATCTACCTGTTCGCCACTTCGGAAAAACACGCTTTCCTTACGGATCCGCCAGTAAAAAGTGTCTGGGAGTTTTCCAACGAGCGAATGGCCGGGCCCGCGCACTACTCGCGTTTCCCGTTCGAGCTGCCTAGGCGCTGCGTCTCGGCCCTGGGCCGCCGCGGTAAGGACGTCGTGGTTCTCGACCCGTTCTCCGGCAGCGGCACCACGGGCCTCGCCGCGCTCTCGCTCGGCTGCTCCTACCTGGGCTTCGAGATCGACCCAGGCCAGGTGACCGCCGCGAACGCCCGGCTGGCGGCGGCCGAGGACCTCCCGCCGATCTCCTTACCGGTCTGGACCCAGGTCTGGGCCCGTCCGGCGTGGCGGTCGGCGTAATGGGCCGATTGATGCCCTCGGGAGGCTATTATCCAAGCTGGGTACGGTGTGTGCATTCCCGGGAGGAGGCGGAGGGCGCATTGTCGAGAAAGACGCTGATCCTCTTCCTCTGGCTGATTATCGGTGCGGCCGCCGCGGGCCAGCGAGGTTATTTCAGCGATGTGCCCGCGACCTGCAGCGCGGGGGCGACGATCGCGGCGACCATGGTGACCGGCCCCCTCAACTACCTCGGCGTCAACCCGCAGATTACCTGTAACTGGCCCACGCCCTCGGCCAGCTGACCACCGCGTCCGCCGGCTCTCCCGGCGCCGTCCAGCGCCGGCAGCGAATACGACAACAGGTAGTAGAGAGGTAGTCTCTTCGTGATGGAGGGAGGCGCCATGCTGCCGCCGTTCAACTGGGGCGAGGCCGCCACCAACTGGCAGTTCGCGCCGGTCGTCACCGCGTTCACCGCGCTCGTCGCGGCCGCGTACCTATGGGGCGCGTTCCGGGTCAGGCGCCGCCATCCGCGGCGGCCGTGGCCCCTGTCGCGGACCATCTCCTTCCTGCTCGGCCTGCTTGTCATCAACCTGGCGACGCAGAGCGGGATCGGCACGTACGACGACACGCTGTTCTGGGATCACATGATCCAGCACCTGATGCTGATCATGATCGCCCCTCCGCTGCTCGTCTTGGGCCAGCCGGTGACCCTGCTCCTGCACGCGAGCAGGAACCCGCTGCACAGCGGGGTGAAGAAGCTGGTCAGATCCCGCCCGGTGCAGTGGCTGACCTGGCCGGTGCTCGGCGTCGTCGCCTACGCCGCGACGGTCGTCGGGACGCACCTGACCAACTTCATGAACCTGGTCACGGAGCACGACTCCGTCCACGATGCCGAGCACGTTCTCTACCTCGTCGTCGGGTACCTGTACTTCCTGCCGCTGATCGGCAAGGAGCCGATCAAGTGGAAGGTGTCGTACCCGCTGCGGCTCTTCCTGCTGTTCGTCGCGATGCCGGTCGACGCGTTCACCGGGGTGGTGCTCGGCTCCTACCAGACCGACCCGTTCGCTCCGCTGGAGCCGCGCTCGTGGGGTCCGTCCGCGGTGGACGACCTGCACGACGGCGGCGCGGTGATGTGGATCGGCGGCGCCGCCATCATGTTCGTGCTGCTCCTGGTGACGTTCTACGAGTGGACCAGGGAAACCCGGCCGTCGGTGTCGATGGGCTGGCTGGAATCGGCGCGCCAGGCGAGCATCGCCGACCGGATCGCCGAGGCCAATCCCGCCGGCACGGCAAGCGCCCAGGTGCGTGACCGGGTGGCCAGCGGCGCCGTGAAGAACGTCAACGTCGACGAAGACGAGGACCAGCTGGCGGCGTACAACGACTACCTCGCGCGCATAAACGGCTCTACGGGGAGAGGATCTGACCCCGCCGCCGAATAGCTGCGGTGTGACCCAGATCACAGATAACGCCCGTCTACGCTTATGGCCGCGTGAGGCTAGCCGCCATGGCTGTTTCTGTTGTGAAAAATGAGTTTTCCCAGGTTAGCCCGTGCATGGACCGCGATGCGGTTGACTAACATGCCGGGGGTGCAGGATGAAAGGCGGTAAGCGTTGACCGGCAATATGAGCAAGGCGGACAGCCAATATGTCGACGACGCCCTGACGATCGAGGACGAGTACGAGTCCGAGCTCGCAGCCGTGCAGGTGGCGCTTACCCGCTTCGAGGTGGCACCGCACGAGTACGCCGCTCGGCGGGCCGAGATCGCGGCCCGTGCATACCTCAAGCTGGCCGAGGCCCATAAGCGGTTTCTAGGCCGGAATAACTAGTTTTGCGACACGCCGTAGCGCTCTCTACCGAAATCTACGGATCTCGCTAGACGACGTCATAGAGTCCGATCGTGGACCCCGTACGGAACCCCTATGCGCCCGGTGCCG
>Ga0207707_10001346_pt1 | contig 22877 bp, 23 predicted proteins | sample KBSC83BmetaG_FD_184336 | JGI IMG/M metagenome (GOLD analysis project Ga0207707, IMG submission 184336) | Corn rhizosphere microbial communities from Kellogg Biological Station, Michigan, USA - KBS C8-3B metaG (SPAdes) (version 2) | ecosystem: Host-associated > Plants > Roots > Rhizosphere ...
ATCAACTGCTCGAAAAACGTGTGGCCGATGCCCTGCATCGCCGCGCCTTCTTCCTGCGCGACGCAATGCTCGGGATGGATCGCCTTGCCGACGTCGGCGACAGAAATAAATTTTTTGAGCTTCACTGCGCCGGTCTCGTGATCGATCTCGACTTCGGCGGTGCCCATGCCGACTTCCCAGAAGACCGGCAGTTTGTTGTCCGTGATTTCCGGGCCGGCTTCGCCGCGGCCGATCATCTCGCCGCCCGAACCTTTGCCGAAGCGGCGCTCGAAAGCTTCCTTGAAAGTCAGGCGCGATTCGCCGCAGATCAGGGCGCCCTCGACGACCTCGATTTGCGTCGGTTTCACGCCCATCACCTGCGCGCCGATCTTGATGAATTGCTGCTTGAGATCGCGCGCCGCTTTTTGCACCGCAGTTCCCATCAAAGTCGTGGAGCGGCTCGATCCCGTCGAGCTATCGTAGGGCGTCACTTTGGTATCGGCGCCGAGCATGCGAAAGCTCTCCATCGGCAAGGTCAACTCCTCGGCGGCGATCTGGGTCAACGTCGTGCGCACGCCCTGGCCCATCTCGGTGCTGCCAGCGGCGATGTTGGCGACGCCGTCGGACTGCATGCGGATCATCGCCACCGACACCGGGGTCGCGCCGGCGTTGGTGATCGCGCAGCCCATGCCCACCGCGGCACGCTGCTTTTTGAGCGATTTCTTCCAACCGCTCGCGCGCAACAAGGTCTTGAGGCTCGACGATAGATTGGCGTCGATGCCTTTCAGTCCCGGGCGCAGTTCCTGTCCGGCTTTCAGCAGATTTTTCAGGCGCAACTCGGCCGGATCCATGCCGAGCTTGGCGGCGAGGATTTCGATCTGCGATTCGCCCGCGTAAATTACCTGCGGCGCGCCGATGGCGCGGTACGAGCCCGCCGATCCGGTGTTGGTGTAGACCTGATAGGCGTCGGTGCGAATGTTGGGAATCCAATAGGGACCGAGAATGCGCGTCGCCGAGCGCGCCGTCACCTGCGGGCCGTTGTCGTCGTAGCCGCCGGTGTCGAGATAGATCTCGGCCGCGCGCGCCATGATCGTGCCGTCGCGCTTGACGCCGGTCTTGATGCGCACGCGCGCGCCGTGACGGCGCACCGTGACCATGGATTCTCCGACGGAGTTGCAGATGCGCACGGGCCGGCCGGCCTTGCGCGCCAGCGCGACCACCAGCGGCTCGAATTTTGTGTACGATTTACTGCCGTAGCCGCCGCCTAGATAATTGATGATCAGGCGCACTTTCGATGCGGGCGTTTTGAACAGCTTGGCGATGTCGCCACGCACCTGAAACGGATGCTGCGCCGAAGACCAGACAGTGATCTCGTCGCCGTCGTGATGCGCGATCACCGAATGCGGTTCCATCGCGTAGTGATAAACCATCGGAAAAGTGAACGTGTCCTCGACGACTTCGTCCGACTCGGCGAAACCCGCGTCAGCGTCGCCGCGGCGCACTTTCTCGTGCGTGCCGATGTTGCCGGCTTTGTCATCGTGCACCAGCGGCGCGTCTTTTTGGATCGCCGCTTCGATGCCGACCACGGCGGGCAGCTCTTCGTAATCGACCTGAATCCGCTCGAGCGCTTCCTCAGCGGTGGCCAGATCGCTCGCCGCCACCGCCGCCACCGGCTCGCCGACGTAGCGTACTTTGTTCATCGCAATGATCGGCCGGCCGTTGTAGATCGGGTTGAGATCGGCGATGTCGGACGCGGTCAAAACCGCGAAGACGCCAGACGCGGCCTCGGCTTCCCTCGCGTCGATGGCGCGAATCCGCGCGTGCGGGAACGGGCTGCGGAGAATTTTGCCGTAAAGCATGCCGGGCACCGTGATGTCGCCGACGAATTTCGCTTTGCCGGTCACTTTGTCGACGCCGTCCACGCGCGGAACGCTGTGCCCAACGTATTTGAGAGGTCGCTTCGCCATGCTTTCTCCAGGTGAAAATACTGCATCGAACCTAACAAAGCGTTTCCGCCAGTGCAACAAATCGCGGCGGATTGGGAAAGCGCTGGCGCTTCGGCTATAAGCGTCGCATGCGTTTCGAAGCCAGGCTCATCCGCGGCACGTTGATTCAGCGCTACAAGCGTTTTCTCGCCGACGTGCGTCTCGACAACGGTGAAGTCGTCACCGCGCACTGCACGAACACCGGCACGATGCTCGGCTGCAAGGAACCCGGTAGCCTGGTCTATCTTTCGCGCAGCCCAAACAAAGGCCGCAAGCTCGCGTTCACCTGGGAAATGATTCAGATCGATCGGCGCTGGGTCGGCATCAACACGATGCATCCCAACCGGCTGGTCGCCGAAGCAATCCAGGCCGGCGCGATCGCGGAACTGCGCGGCTATGAGACCGTCCGGCGCGAAGTCAAAGTCAGCCGGCACAGCCGGCTCGATCTCTGTCTCGAAGGCGCCGACGGCTGCTGCTACGTGGAGGTGAAGAACGTCACGGTCTGCTTCGAGGGCGCCGCGGCGTTTCCTGACGCGGTGAGCGAGCGCGCCACCAAACATTTGAAGGAACTCATCCGCCTCAAACGCCAAGGCCACCGCGCCGTGGTCTTCTTCGTCGTGCAACGCGGCGACTGCGTGTATTTCCGCCCGGCCGACGAGATCGATCCCGAATACGGCCGCTGGCTGCGGCGCGCGCTCAAGGCCGGCGTCGAAGCCCTGCCCTACCACGCCGCCGTCACGCCCCGGGAGATTGTTTTGACCGAGCGTCTGCCGCTGCGAGTTTAATCTGCGCTCGCGTTGCTTGTGCGCGACTGCGCGTGTTAAAGAAGAGAAAAAAACTCCTGAAAATAAATCGTCCTCATTCCCCCTTTGCCAAAGGGGGACCAAGGGGGATTTTTCTGCGCGAATCAGCATGAAAACGATGCAATCGTTGCAATGAAAAATTAGCGGACAAATTTCCAATTCGAGGAGGAAAGCTATGCTTACAGCCAAAGATCTGCGCGGCGTTGTCGCGATCATGCCGACGCCGGCCAAAGAAGGAGCCGATCGGCTCGACGCGACCAACACTGTCGATCTCGATGAAACCGCGCGGCTCACCGAAAACCTGGTGCGCGACGGCGCCACCGGCATCATGGCGCTCGGCACCATGGGCGAGTGCGCCACGACCGCGCCGAGCGATTACGAAGCTTTCGTCGATTGTCTGGTGAAAACCGTGCGCGGGCGGATTCCGACTTTTGTCGGCACGACGACGTTGAGCGGCCACGAAACCGCGCGGCGCATCAAATTCGCCAAGTCGCTCGGCGCCACCGGCACCTTGCTCGGTATTCCCATGTGGCAGCCCGCGACCCTCGACATGGCGGTGAAGTTCTACGCCGACGTGGCGCAGGCTTTTCCGGATTTTCCGATCATGGTCTATGCCAATCCGCGCGCTTTTCGCTTTCCGTTCGACGTCGATTTCTGGGCCGCGGTCGCCGACAAAGCGCCGACGGTCATGTCGGCAAAATTTTCCAGCAAGAATATTCTCAAAAAAGTCGTCGAAGCGGTGAAAGGACGAATCAACCTGGTGCCGCCGGTGGGCCTCGCCTACGAGTTCGCGCAAATGTCGCCCGAGTCGCAAACCACCTGTTGGATTCCCGCGGTCGGACCGCAGGTGGGACTGGCGCTGATGAAAGCATTGGCGGCTCACGACGCGCAACAGGCGAAAGCCGTCGCCGACGACATCGCCTGGGCCAACGAGCCGCATCATGTCATGACCGGCTCGCAGGAAATCTTTGCCTCGTACAACATTCAGATGGAAAAAATTCTGATGAGCGCCTCCGGCTATTGCAAAACGGGACCGATCCGTCCGCCGTACAACGTCATGCCGGAGGATTTCCGCAAAGCCGCGACCGAAGGCGGCCAGCGCTATGCCAAGCTGCGCGAGAAGTATTCCAAGGCGCTGGGTTGATCACTAGCCGTCTCAGAAGATTTCAATCTATTTTAAATACAAAGAATGCTTCGACGGGCTCAGCATGAACGGACGTCTCAACTCTTCTCCCATGACCGTTCGTCCTGAGCTCGTCGAAGGACTCCCCGGGAATCTCTGAACGTGTCGTCAGATTGCTCTGAGCTCAGCGAAGAAACAAATTCTGATACTCTTTCTTTTTCTCCGCGTACGTTTTTGCGTCTAACCGATCCATCGGCACGTACTGGATTTTGTCCACGCCTTCGAGCGGCGGCGTGATGCCCTTGCGATTCACGAACTCGCCCAGTTTGGACATGATGCTCATGCATTCGTTGTCGAGAAAGTAATCGATGAACGCTTTGCCTGCGTTCGGGTGCGGCGCTTTGCCGGCGAGCGCGACGTAATTGGCGTCGCCGAGAAGCCGCGGCATCCGCACGTAATCGAGCGGCGCGCCCTTTTGGCTGAACACGTAGGTGTAGTGCAGCAAGGTGATCGCGATCGGCACTTCGCCGCTGATCGCTCGTTCCACCGGCGGCAGTAGCGACTCGGCTAGAATCGGCTTGCTCGCCGCGAGATCGCGGATAAATTTCTCCGCCCGTTCTTTGCCTAAGAGTTTCGGCAGGCTCGCGACCCATTGCGTGGTCGTGGTGTGCTGCGTCGGATCAGGCATAATCAGCTTGCCTTTGAATTGCGGCTTGACCAGATCTTCGAACGATTTCGGCGCCTCGGCGGGCTTGATCACGTCCTTATTGTAGACGATGCCGATCAGCAAAGTTCGATAGTTGGGTCCAAGATTGGGATCGATCAACGACTCCGGAAAACCGGCGGCGGACGGCGACTCGTACCGAGCAAACACGCCTTCGCGCTGCATGAGAAACATCGGATCGGCGATGGTGATCGCCACATCGAAGAGCGGTTTGCCGGCGCGGTGCTCGTTAAGCGCGCGATCGAGCACTTTGGTCGAGGAACCGCGCCAGTACTCCATCTCGAGGCCAGTCTTCTTCTTGAAGCCAGCGGCGATGCCGTCCGAGATACTCGACTCCATCGAGCTGTAGACGACGACTCGACCGCCTTCCTTTTTGGCCGCGTCGATCGATTTGGCGTCCTGAGCGAACGCCGGCGCGCCGAGCATAAACCAAGCCGCCGCAAACCATCGCCGGAAACCGCGCTTCATCATGTTCAACTCCATCGCGAGTTCTAATATGAATGCCTCCGCTTAAAAACACCGGCACGCTAGTCGACAGATTTACAGGCGTTCAGCAAAAGTTATTCAGGATTATTTTCAAACACGCGGCAGTTTGCCCCACGCCACAGAGAAGTTGATATCAATGGTTGCGGAACAATCCTGACAGGTTTAAAAAGGTGCCAACATACCTGATCGGGAAAGCGATACTATTTGTAACGGATATCTACATATTCGCAATCGGGTCATGACCAACATGCTCAACGCTGAGGAACTCTTACGCCGTCCGGGAGGTGAAACGGAGGACGACAAGCGACGAGCAGATCTCGGTCAGTTTCTCACGCCGAACGCCATTGCAGACCTGATGGCCTCCTTTTTTGCGAATCCGGTAAGGGACATAAGACTACTTGACGCTGGCGCAGGAACAGGGTCCTTAACTGCCGCATTCGTTCGTAGGGTTTGTGCCCGGCGACGCAAACCAAAAAGCATTTCGGTTGCCGCGTATGAAGTTGATACACTCTTAATTCCCCATCTTCGGCAAACACTGGATCACTGCAAAGACCAATGTGACTTAGCAGATGTCTCCTTTTCAGCTACAATTTTTAATGAAGATTTCATTCGATCGGTGGTGCCAATTGTTCGTGAAGAACTCTTTGCGCCGGATCTACCCCGCTTTAATGCAGCGATTGCTAATCCACCTTACCGCAAGATTCACAGCGATTCCCCTGCTCGGCGACTATTAAAGCTGGCGGGGATCGAGACAAGCAACCTATATACGGGTTTCGTGTCCCTCATAGCCAGACTTCTGGTCAATGACGGAGAATTGGTCGTGATCACGCCGCGGAGCTTTTGCAACGGCCCATATTTTAAGCCGTTTCGACGAGAGTTCCTTGAGACCATGTCGCTACGCCGACTCCACGTTTTCGAGTCGCGGTCAGCGGCGTTTAGCAAGGACGAGGTTTTGCAAGAAAATGTGATTGCGCATGGAGTAAAAAATCGAGAAAAACCAACTCAAGTGATCATTTCGCATAGCAGCGGTAAACCAGGGAGTCGTATAAAGGCACGTAGAGTGGATTATCGGGATGTCATCGTACCCGGCGATCCCGATCAATTTTTCCACTTTGTCGTAAGTGAAAAACAAAAGAAAGTCAGGTCAATTATTAATCGACTCTCTGCTTCGTTGCCTGATCTGCATCTGACCGTGTCGACGGGCAGAGTTGTCGATTTTCGCGCACAGAACTATCTTCGCCGTGATGTGGATAAAGATACAGCGCCTCTGATTTATCCAACTCATTTCAATGGTGATTTTGTCTCTTGGCCGAAAGAGAATTCTCGAAAGCCCAATGCCATCGTATGCGCGGAAGAAACAAGAGAGTTGTTCGTTCCGGCAGGGATCTACGTTCTTGTCAAACGCTTTACCTCGAAGGAAGAAAGGCGACGCGTCGTAGCTTGTATCTATGATCCTCAGCGGATTGAAGCAGATCAAATAGGATTCGAGAACCACCTCAACTATTTTCACTGCCGAGGTCGCGGTTTGCAGATGGGACTAGCAAAAGGATTGGCGGCATTTCTAAATTCCACGGCACTAGATAACTATTTTCGCCAATTCAGCGGTCACACCCAGGTCAATGCCGCGGATCTGCGTGCATTGAAATATCCTAACCGAGATTCGTTAGAGAAGTTGGGGGATCTTGTAACGGGAAACATGCCGCAAAAAGCACTGGACCGTTTGGTCGATGAGACACTACTCGCATGACTGCTCCGAGAAAGCACTCAGCAAAAAAAGCTCGACAAACAAAAATCAAGGAAGCTACAGAGATCCTGAGGGCGCTTGGATTCGGGCCCAGGCAGGCCAACGAAGTTGCTGGCTACACGCTGCTAGCTTTGCTTGATATGAAACCCACTCAGCCTTGGGGCGATGTCGCCGCACCGCTTCGCGGAATAACACCAATAATCGAATTTATCCGTAAGAACTACGGCGTTCGTTATGCTCCCAATACTCGTGAAACCATTCGAGATGAGGCAGTGAAGCATTTTGTAGAAGTAGGAATGCTCCTTCGAAATCCCGACAATCCAGCGCGACCCACCAACAGCGGTAATACAGTCTACCAGGCGGAATCAAATGCGCTGAAACTCTTTAGATGCTTTGGCGCTTCGAAATGGCGATCCGCGCTGCAGAACTATCTTGAAAGCAGGGAGCATATCCGTCGTGAGCTAGCACGCGGACGAACTCTGGCCCGAATTCCGGTTCAGTTGCCGTCCGGTGAGACGATTACGATTTCTCCAGGAGGTCAAAACCCACTCATAAGATCTGTCATTGAAGAATTTTGTCCGAGATTCACACCTGCCGCGACAATTGTCTATGTCGGCGATGCGGAAGATAAGTTTCTGCATCTGGACCGTGAGTATCTGCAACGACTAGGCGTGACGGTGCCGGCACCCGCAAAGATGCCGGACGTAGTAGCTCACGACACCCGCCGAAATTGGCTTTTACTTATCGAAGCCGTAACGAGCGCCGGGCCTGTTGACGGTAAACGAAGAAAAGAGCTTAAAGATCTGTTTGCAGGCTATCGCGCTGGTCTTGTGTTTGTCACCGCCTTCGTCAGCCGCGAATCAATGCGAGCTTTTGTCAGCCAGATTTCATGGGAAAGTGAAGTGTGGGTAGCGGACGATCCGGACCATTTGATTCATTTCGACGGCGAACGCTTCCTCGGGCCGTATCCTGACGTTGCGCCTGAGTCATAACGGAAGGTTGCGCTACACGACAGCTGTTAGCCGCTAAGCCACGTCTCGTATTTCGACCTTTTCAGATTTTCGTCGCTCTCACCTGGGCAATGTGACGGCCCGGTCCCGTCAGCGGACGCTCGCTGGATCCTTGGCTTCGCGTGGGATCTTGATTGTCCTCGTCAAGACAATTCAGTATGTTGGCCTCGGGCTCTGCGCGGCATGTCGAATTTTCAATTCCCAAGCGCGAGCCGTGGGAGGAGACGCAATGAAACTAGAAGGTCAGGTAGCGCTTATCGTCGGCGGCGGGCGCGGCATCGGCGAAGCGATCGCGCATACTTTTTCCAAAGAAGGCGCGAGTCTCGTTTTGGTGGATTTGGAAAAGATGAAGCCGGAGATCGACGGCGTGGTTCAGTCGATCAGCCGAGAGGGCGGCAAGGCGCTCGCGCTCACCGCCGACTGCAGCGACGATCGGCAGGTCAATGGATTGGTCGACGAAATCGTAAAGCGCTTCGGCAAGATCGACATCTTGATCAACAGCGCGGGCTTTCGCGGTCCGCTGGTGCCGGTCACGGACATCAGCGAAAAGGAATTCGACGACGTGGTTCTGTACAATCTGAAGCTGGTCTTCTTGTGCTGCCGCGCGGTATTGAAGCAGATGGTCAAACAAAAATCCGGCAGCATCGTCAGCATCTCCGGCACCGCCGGCCGCGAAGGCATGGCCATGCGCGGTTCTCTCTGCGCCGCCAAGTGGGGCGTGGTCGGTCTGACGCAGACCATCGCCAAGGAATACGGCCCGCACGGTATTCGCGCCAACATCATTTGCCCCGGAGGCATGGACGAACCGGAGCTGCGCGAGATGTACGCGCAGCGCGCGAAAAATCTCGGCATGACGGTCGAGGCGCACGAAGCGCAAATCCTCTCGCTCACGCCGCTGCGCAAATACGCCAAGCATGAAGAAATCGCCAACGCCGCGCTGTTTCTCGCTTCAAGCGACTCCTCGCACACGACGGGAGAATCGTTGAACGTTTCCGGCGGACGGTTGATGAGCTGACGACGCTTGCGCCCGCCTTGACGGCGAAACAGCGCGCCAGCAACGCCTAATCCGCAATCCGATCGGCGCCATGCGCCGTCGAAAGCCTTCGCCGATGCTGACCGAGCTTCCTTCGTGGCCTTATCTGCCGACGCTGGCGCGGCTGTCGCTGGCACTAGCCATTGGGCTTTTTATCGGCATCGAGCGCGAGCGCCGGCGCAAGGAAGCCGGCCTTCGTACTTTTGCATTCGCTTCTGCGCTGGGCGCGGTCGGCGGATTGCTGGGCGAATCCTACGCGCTGCTCGCGCTCGGGCTCGTTGGAATTCTGGTCGTTTTCCTCAACATCGAAACCATTCGCACCGATGAAGGCGCCGAGATCACCACCTCGGCCGCTTTGTTTGTGACGGCGTTCATCGGCGTCCTCGCCGGCCAGGGGCACACGTTTACGCCGACGGCGCTCGGCCTCGCCACCGCGGCTTTGCTCGCCTGGAAAGAACCGCTCGCGGGATTCAGCCGCGCGCTGAGCGAGTCGGAATTGCGTTCGGCGATCCTGCTCGCGATCCTGGCCTGCGTTGCCTATCCGATTTTGCCGGGCGGAGCGATCGATCCGTGGGGACTCATTGAACCGCGCCCGGCGTGGATCACCGTGCTCTTAGTCGCGGGACTCGGATTTACCAATTACGTTTTGCTCAAACTTTACGGCGCGCGCGGCATCGAACTCACCGGTTTTCTCGGCGGGCTGGTCAACAGCACGGTCACGGTAGCGGAGCTGATGCAGCGGTCGCGGACTTACGGCATTCTTGCCGGCGCCATCTACCGCGCCGTTATCTTCGCCACCGCTGCGATGCTGGTACGTAACGCGGTGATTCTCGGTCTCCTCGCTCCCGCGGTGCTGCTCGATGCGGCCGCCCCGCTCGCGTTGATGTTGACCGGCGCCGCATTCGCGGTTGGCATTGGACATAAACACACGCGGGACAAGATCCCGGCGGGTAGCCCTGCGTCAGTACCCCAGTCCGACGACTCGACTCTTCTGTCCGCACTGCAATCGCCCTTTTCACTGACCGCGGCGTTAAAGTTCGGCGCGATCTTTCTTGCGCTGGAAATCGCCGGCACCCTCGGCCAACGTTCCCTGGGCCAGCTGGGCTTTTACGCGGTCAGCCTGATCGGCGGCGCGGTCTCGAGCGCGAGCGCGGTCGCGTCGGCGGCGAATTTAGCTGCCGCCGGAACTCTGCCGCCCCAGACTGCCGCTATCGGCGCGGTTATCGCCTCGGCGATGAGTGCGCTGGTGAATCTGCCGTTGGTGGTGCCCCTCGCTCAAGATCGCGCGCTCACCCGGCGCATCGCATGGGCACTCGGCGCAATTGTGCTCCTTGGCGCCGCCGGCGCGGCCTTTCACTCTTTATAGGGAGCGGGCAACGTCCGCAGTGAGACTCCCGTTGACCTCGCCGGTGCCCAGATGTAGCTGTGAGTTATTGCGTTAGTTGACCGGCTGTCTCACACTGTTGGTATGTTATCCTGAATTCGCCATTCACCACGAAGGCCACGGAGTTCACGAAGGTAAGAGAAAGAAATAGCAATGCTTTTCCCGAACTTCGTGTGCTTCGTGGTGAAAAACAATGAGCGCACTTCGACGAGTTGCGTCGAACAATAAGTGCTCTCATTTGAGAGCACTACACTAATACATCGAACGTGCGGTGGTTCTGGCGGCGAGCAGAAAGCAACTCCGAATGTTAAGCGTTATCTCAACATTGCTTTTCACCGTCATCATCGGAATTGCAGGATTCACGCTTTTCACCACGCCTCTCAACGCTGCTACCGGCGGCGCCCCGACAACTACACCACGGATCGACACCAACGCGCGCCCGTCTAAACCGGCTGACGCGCAATCGACTGAGCCAACGAGGCCTCGCACCGGAGTATTCATCAACCAGCAGGAAATCACCCAGCAGCAATGGGAGGCGATCAAGCGGCTCTACGGCGCTGCGCCCCCAGGACATTATTGGTACGACGCGCGCAGTGGACTTTATGGCAAAGTGGGATTTGAAGCCGCGGGCTACATTAACCCGGGACTCGACTTCGGTCCGCTCGCGCCCAATGCATCGAACGGCAACACCGGCCTTTTTATCAACGGCCGCGAAATAAACATGACCGAAGCAATGTTCTTCCAGCGAATCTGCGGCGGGATCTTTCAAGGGCGCTGGTGGCTCGATGGGGAGACCGGCAATGTGGGTATGGAAGGAATGCCAATACCGATGGCAAACCTAACTACCGCACTTCAGCAGGCACAATTTGATCGCAGCGGATACGGCGGTTATCGCTGGCGCAACAATATCCATAATCTTCGCGACGGTCACGACAACGGCTGTGCCTGGGTCAACATACCTGGCGGAAGCCACGCCGGCGGCGGTTGCTGACAAGCGTTGCAAGGCCAAGAAGCTTTTCTACTCTTACAGATAGCCGCATTCCCGCCAGAATTTCTCCGCTGCCGGATGCAACGGAATCGTCAGCGGGCCGGCTGGCGTGTCCCGGCACATGCGCTCGAGCGGCAGCGATCCCGGCTCCTGCCAGATGATTTTTTCTTTGCGCGCTTCGAGCGCAGCGCAGATCGCGCCGACGACTTCGTCGGCGACCTCGGCGTGGGTGTAAACCGCGAAGCCGCTGAAGTCGAGCGCCGGCACGTCGTCGGGCAAATTGGGATAGCGCGACTTGGGAATAATTGCGCGGCGCAGACCGATCGCTTCGAGCTGCGCGAGCATCGCCTCGTCGAGCGGCAGCGCGCGCATGCCGCTTCCCGCCGCCGAGTTGAGCCAGCCGCGCACCGCTTCGTCGATCACCATGTCCACTTCACCGCGCGCCACCGCGCCCAGTCGGTTGTCGGTTTGCGGCAGGCCGTCGTCGTAGCGCACCTGCCCGCCCCAAGCGGTAATATCGTCCAGCGAAAACCCCGCGGCCCGCAAAACTTCGTCGACGACCGGATGAAGCGCGTGGTCTCTCTGGCCGCGCAACGAAACTCGCAGCGGCAGGCGGCGCACGCGAATTTCGTGCAACGACTTCAAGCCGGTCCGTTCCGTCACGGCGAAGGCGAGCTGGTCCGGCGAAGGAATGATCGTGATCGCGCGCAGCGCGATCGGCGTCGTAAACGGTCCGGCGCCGCGCAGCGCCAGCGCGAGAAATCCCGCAGGATTGCTGATCGCAAGCTGCATCGTGCCTTGGGCAACCTGCGCGATCGCCGCCGGCCCGTCGCTCGCGATCATGTTGACGGCCCATCCTTCCGCCCCCTGCGGACGCAAACTCACTTGCGCCTGGCGGTGCGGCCAGCGCGGCTGATCGACCATTTCCGAGGCGATCTCCAAAACCAGACGCGAGCGAATGGTGTCGCGGCCGACAGTGCGATTGGCGGTTTCCGGCGGCTTTGTCGTCATGAAAAAGTTTCCTTGCGAATTCTAGTATTGCGTTCTTGCGCGCCGCGCCGCTCCTGCGCGGCGGCGCATGTGGAAGCGGAAGGTCGTTTAGTGGCTGAACGTCAAGATTCCACGGCCGAGGATCCGTCCATGATCGAGATCGTCGACCGCGGTGTTGATTTCGTCCAGGCTGTAACGGTTTGTAACCAGATCGTCAAGCTTGAGCTTGCCTTCGCGGTACCAGCGCAGAAAAATCGGGAAATCACGGTCGGGCTTGCAGTCGCCGCCGCTGGTGCGCGTGAACGAGCGGTTACCGATGAACCAGTTCGTATCTAATATCGCTTTGGCGTCCGGCGGCGTGATGCCGATCAGCAAGGCGGTGCCGCCGCGATTCATGCCGGCATAACCGGGCCGCACCGCGCGCAGGATCTGTTCCTGTGTCTCTGGCAGACCGATGGCATCGATGGCGTAATCCGCGCCGTCGTGAGTTAAATCTTTGATCGCCGAAAGCGCATCGCCGGTTTTGGAATTGACGATGTGGGTCGCGCCGAACTTCTTGGCAAAGGCGAGCTTGAGATCGTTCACGTCGACCACGATGATCGGATGCGCGTCGACGATCGCCGCTGCGGCGACGGCGCAAAGGCCGATGCCGCCGGCGCCGACGATCACCACCGACTGGCCGCTGCGCACGCCGAGCGTGTTGATGATCGCGCCTGCGCCGGTCATCACCGCGCAGCCGACGATCGAGGTTACGTCGGTCGGAAGATCGCTCGGCATCGGCAGCACCACCCGCTCGGACGCCAGCGCGTACTCCGCCCAGGTCGCGGCGGAGTGCGCAACTTCCAGCCCTTTCCAATCGGCCGCGTACTGTTCGCGATCGTTGAGCGCGTGATCGACGCGCGCCAGCGGCGTCGTCGAGTTGTCGCGATCCACCCAGGTGGTGATGACCCGATCGCCTTCCTTCACGTGAGTCACGCCGGGACCCGCCGCGGCCACGACGCCGGTCGACTCATGGCCGAGCAGCGCCGGCAAGCGCCGGCCCGGACGCGGCGGTCGCGCCATCGTGTGGAGCTGCGAGTGGCAGACGCCGCTGGAGAATAATTTCACCAGCACCTGCCCGGCGCTGGGGTCGGGCAGTTCGACTTCGTCCACCACCAGCGGTTTTTTCGGCTCGACGAGAATGGCGGCGCGGCATCGGGTGCTCATGGGATTACTCTAGCGCAGACCGAGTTCCTTCAAGGCTTGCCGCAGATAGCTCGAGTCCACATACTTCTCGGGATTCGGCGCCGGCCCTTTCATGGCGGTTTGCTCGGCGTAAATGTCGACCACGGATTTGAGTCCGTCGATGTCGATTTCCAGTTCCGGCGGCCAGGCCTGATGCGTCAGATAATAGTCGAGACCGCGCTCGGCCAGGCTCGGCGTCAGTTGGAATTCCCTGGCGAGAAATTCGGTCGCCGCCCTTCGATCCTGCTCGAACCATTTTTTCGCGCGCACCACCGCTTTGAGGAAACGCACCACCAGCGGCCGGTTCTTCTCCGCCCAGCTCCGCCGGACCGAGTAGCACGAGAGCAGGTAGCCGGGAAGGACGTCCGCCACGCGGCCGATCACGTTGAATCCGGCTTCCTGCGCTTGAAAGGCGTTGGGCACGGCGAGCATTGCGGCGGAAATCTGCCCGGCGCTCATCGCCGCGAAGGCCGAAGTCGTGCCGCCGACGTTGAGCAGTTTGTAGTCGCGCGGGTATTCCAGCCCCTTCACTTTCAGAGCGCGCCGCAGCACGAACGCAGTGCCCGACGTCAACGTCGAAGAACCGATGGTCGACCCGCGCAGATCTTCCCACGTTTTGTAATTCTTGCCGCCCATCAGCATGTGGGTGAGCTTGCTGCTAGCGGCGACCATGACGATATCGATGCCCTGCTCGACCGCAGCGATCGGCCCGTCGTTGGCGACCAGAGCGGCCGATACCGACCCGGCGATCATCGCTTGCACGACCGGCGCGGTGCCGCGCATCAGCACCACGTCGACGTCAAGGCCCTCGCGCTCGAAGTATTTGAGCCGCCACGCCGCCCACAGATGGCCGTAGCCGAGCACCTTGGACGAGACGGCGACGGGAAACTTGACCCGCTCCTGGGCCGCGCTCGGGGCCGGAAGCATCGCAAACAGGAGAAGCGCGAACAGGCTTCGCATGGGCTGCGCTCCTAGAAACGCCACTGTGGTCGCGGCGCCTGTTTCAAGTTGGAAGCGAATTTCTTAAACGCTGCTCATCATCACAGATTACGAAAAAACGAACTGCTGCGAAATTTTCCGCGCGGCGCGCAGGACCTGCATTGCAAACCCACGCGCGGCGCTTGCGCGCAATCAACGCGCGTAGAGCATAACCGTCGCCTTGCCCTGGCGCCGATCGGGACTTCGGTAGCTGAAATCCACCGAGCGGATCGAGCGGCGGTCGCCGGGAAGATCGATCTCGCGGCTCGAGGAGTTCTGCTCGAAACGCTCCCGGATCGAAGGAGAAAACGTTTTGCCGTCGGTGAAGGTGACGACTATTCTATTGATTTCCACCGGCGCGCCGCGCACGGCGATGCGGATCTCCCGGAAGGTGCCCTCGCGCCGGCCGACGTCGATGCGGTCCTGATCCCGCTGCAGGTCGGCTTCGCGCTCGCCCAGAAGCTGCCAGCCGCTGACGCTTTCGCCGCCGTAACGCCACTGCGGCTCGACGCAGCCGACCAGCAAAAGACCCGTTAAGAGAAAGCTAAGGAGCCCGTAAGATTTCATGTCCGTTCCTCCTTCGAAAGTGTGCTCGAGTAGTTAGACGAAGAATATCGGACAATCCTCGAAACAAAGCAAAGCGCCGCACTCTCACTGCTTGTAAAGCCGGTCGATGAACCCGCTCTTTTCCAGCTCGCGCACCAGACTTTCGTCGACCATGTCTTCGAACCGGAGGCTCGCGCCGGGTTTGCGTGCGGTGGCTTCCTTGATCTGCGCCTCCACGCCCGGCCGGGTCACCAGTGGCACCACGTCGTAAAGTTTCGCGCTCGCGGTGTAGGCCGCTTCGAGATAATCCTCGTTGTTGATCCGGCTGTACTTCGCGATGATCTTCTTGCTCTCTTCTTTGTGCGTTTTGAAAAATTGCATCGCCTCGATGTGCGCCATCAGCACTTTTTTGACCGTCTCGCGCTGGCGCGCCAGATAACTCTTGGTCGTCGTCGCGCAGATATACGGAAACTCGAAGCGCTTCTGAAAATCCGCGGTGCTGATTAGAATGCGAAAGGGAAAGCCTTTGGTCAGATGGATAATGCCCGGCGGCGACGGAAAACCGGAGATTCGGCCGGTCTTGAATGACGCGGCGCGCTCGGCAGGCCCGCCTACTTGGAGAATCGGCACCTGCTTGTCCGGCTCCAGGCCGAGGCCGCGGATGAGCGCCCGCGCCGCTACATCCGATGCGCTGCCGAGGCGGCTGATGCCGATGCTTTTGCCTTTGAGATCCTCGGCCGACTTGATGCTGTCGTGCACGACCAGTTCGTAGGGCAGCGAGTTGAGGTAGCACGCCACCAGGACGAGATCTGCGCCGGCGACCACCGCGCTGGCGACGCCGCCGCCCGATGCGTTGGCCACTTGTACGTCGCCGGCCACCAGACTCGAAACGCTCGTCGTCGTGCTCGGGATGAACAGCAGGTCGGCATCCAGGCCGTATTTTTTATACAGCCCGCGCTCTTTGGCGACGTACCAGACCGAGTTGCTGCTCTCCAACGCGCTGTGCGCGAGCCGGATTTTTTCCTGCGCCGAAGCTGCGCCGATTTGAATGCAGCCGATCGCAACCAATCCCAAAAACGAGACGCGTCGAGAAAATTTCATGAGCCTCCCCCGGAGAAACGAGGAAAAGTTTCTGGACGATGCGCCGCATAATCGCGATGGCGGTCAAGATATGACGGCACTCCGCTTCAGGCAAGAGCGAAGATTTTCCCTTGGTCAGATACTTTTTATTTCCGCGAGTGTCGGATTTTTCACAGCGCGTGGCGGAAAAACTTACAGATCAAGCAGCGGATTCTCGGGCGCGGATCCGCGAGCGAGCGGGGCGAAATAAACGCTGCCGAAAGAACGACTTAACGATGAAGAAAGTACCGCGCGCAGCGCTCGGTGGCACATCGCTTGCGCTATTCACCTGTGAGCGTTAACGCCGGTTGGAAAACCGAAAAACCAACGAGGGAGGAATTATGAAGCGAAAACAAGCTTTGCTGACAGCAATCGTAATCGGCGGAACTATCGGCGTGGGAACGGGTTCCGCAGCGGCTCATGATCAGGGATCATTCTCCGCTACGTCCCGGCATGACACGCCCAGGTATTCATCGGATCGATCCGATCGACCCAATGAGCGTTACCCGACTCAAAACAGCGACGACCAATCGATGGCGCCGGGCGTGCCTGGGGTTACGGAACAAAACAACACAGATATTTCGCCGCAAGGCGTGCACGACCTTCAGGCGGCGCTCCAGTCCGAGGGCTACGACCCGGGCCGCGCGGACGGCGTGATGGATGAAAATACCCGCGCCGCGATCCGCGATTTTCAGCGGGATAACAATTTAGTAGTCACGGGATCGCTGGACGCGAAAACCGCGAGTCTACTCGGCGTGACCTGACGCGTCGAAGCGGGTCGCAGAAAAACTGATTCGGCATTGCGCTCACCGGCGGCGGGGCGATTCGCTCCGCCGCCGTTTTTTTGCGCCCGCAGCCGACTCCAATACAGTCGACGCGCGCTCAGCGCCAGTCGGCGTCGGCCGGAATGATGTTTTTTCCGAAACGCCGCTCGGGCGGCGCCGTCAGCCAGGCCTGCACCTTCTCAGCGTAAGCTTTGAAATGCGGCGTCTGCCGATGCGCCTCGAGCGCCGCTTCGTCGCGATACACTTCGTAGTAATAAAACCGGTTCGGGTCGTCTTTGTCCTGGGCGACGTCGAAGCGCAAGCAGCCCGGCTCGTCGCGCTCCGAGTGCTCGGCATCGTGGCGCACCGCCTCCAGGTATTCGGCCCTGCATTCCGGTTTGATCTGCACCGTCACCTGCAACAGGATCATGACCGCCTCCATGATTTAAATTTGCGCCGCAGCGAAGCAAGCCGCCACGCCGCAGCGACATGGGCATTTTGCTACACGAGCCGTCATCGCTTGTCCAGATCATTCGCTTCGAGTGTCGAGCACGCGCAGAGAATCGAGTGCTGGGACAAATTGCGCTCTCGAATGCCAACCGGTCGTCATCGACGTACAGAGAAGACCGGTTGCGCAGCGGCAATTTTGCCGCAGCGGAATTTTTTTTTTGCGCCGGCGCGGCACGCGCGAAAAAGTTTTTCACGCAATCTGCATCGAGAAGCGCGCAATACTTGCTTCGTCGAAACAAATCCTTTACAACCGAATGCCGAAACCGCTCTTCACGCGCGGCGCGGATGCAACCCAGTGGTCCTACAATCTATTAACCGCCCATCACCCGGAACATTTCATGAAAGAACGGAGCGACTTCGTGCGCGAATTGTCCTATTGGCCTCTGCCGGAAACCGAATGCGCCTTCTGCGCCCACCGCAAATGTCACCGATGCCGCGAGGTATCGTTCTCCAGCGCCGCCTGCTGTCAATGCCGCACCCGGGCGATCGAGCGGCTTAAATTTCTGCGCGACCGTCTCGACGAGGGGATCAACTCGCGGCGATAATCTCCTCTGCGCCACCGCCGAAAACGCGGCGTTGCGTGCTTTAGAGCCTCGCCTCCGCGATGAGCCGCTTGCCGCGCATCACCGCAGCGAAGTCATCCGCGCGCCCTGCGCGTGGCGCGGGCTTGAACTCTCCGTCGGCGCGACTAAAATTATATTGCACGTTCCGTTTTCAATTTGTGCGATCGATGCGGAACCCGCCGCTCTTCTCAAGCACCGCAGACGAGGAGGCGAGGATGAAGATCGATACCAGCAAAGCAGGACGCCGCTGCCGGGCAAAAAAGACTTTTCGCGCGCACGAGTTGCTGATCGAGGCGCAGAGCGAGGGCACCGTGATTCACGAGATCGACAATCTCGGCAGACGGATGATCCTCGTGCGCTGGGACGGCGACTCTTCCCTCTACGTATTTCCCGACGAAATCGAAATAGTCGACGAAAGCCGCTCCGAGTAGCTAGTGTAGTGTCTCTCAAATGAGAGCACTTATTGTTCGATGCGACTCGTCGAAGCGCGCCCATTGTTTTTCACCACGAAGAACACGAAGTTCGGGAAAAGCATTGCTAATTTCTTCTCTTGCCTTCGTGAACTTCGTCCCCTTCGTGGTGAGTGGCGAATTCAGGATAACCTACCAACAATGTGAGACAGTGCACGAATGCGCCAATTGACAAACGCCGACGGCTTGCCATAGCTTGGCTCGAGCGCGCGAGGAGGATCCGTCATGGAGTTCGTCAGCTTGGCAAAGAAGATCGACGAGGCGGGCAAAGACAAGCTGCGCAATGTGCAGCTTTTCGGAACCGATAATTTTCGCTCCTGGATGCTTTACTTCGAGCCGGGCGACGGCACGCCGATGCACTATCACCAGTCGCCGGAAACATTTCTCGTGATCGACGGCAAGTGCTCGGTCAAAGGGCTCGCCGGCGACGAGCGCGTAATCGAGAAAAACGACATCATCTTTCTTCCCGCCAAAGAATACTACCAGCTCACCAGCGTCGGTCCCGGTCCGCTGGTTCTGTTCGGCAACCGCTCCGAGCCTTTCGGCGTCCGCCCCGTGCGCGCCGAAGAAGCCGCCGCCAAATAGCGCCTTCGTCGCTTATCACAACGCTGATTCGTATCCGTGAGCTTCGCCGCCCCTGTGGGCGCGGCGTACTCACGGAGATTCCTTACACCTGTCGTTAGAATACTACAGACACCACAAGTCCCGTCGGCTCGCCGAAGCGCGTTTTTCTCTGCACTTCGGTTCATTTTCACCCCTGTACGCCTGCGATTGGTACAAGATGAATGCGAAAGACCGCTGGCATATCGATTGCGTTTTGTAGCACTTGATCAACGGCGCGAAAAAATTTGTCCATTCCACAAGGAGGAATCAGATGAGCCGAAAAAAGCAAATTGTCACCGTGACGTTGCTAGCCACGAGCCTCGGTCTGAGCGCGCCGGCGCTGTTGGCGCAAACTGCGCCCGGACCGATGGGACCGAATCCGAGTACGCCGCGGCCGGGACCGACGCAGCCGCGCGAAACTCAGCCGACGATACCGGGTCAGCCGGCGCCGGGATTGCCGCAGACCCAGCCAATGCCAGGACAGCCGGGCACGATTCCAGAGCGAGTGCAGCCGCCGCGAGATTCGATGGTGCTTTCGTCGGGCGATATCAAAAAGGCCCAGGATGCGCTGAAGATGAAAGGTCTCAACCCCGGGACGGACGGCCAACTCGACGCCAAGACGCAGCAAGCGCTGCGCGATTTTCAAAAGGCCAACGATCTGCCGATGACCGGCACCTTGGATGACAAAACCGCCGCGAAGCTCGGCATCGACATCGGTCCTTCGGGAAAAGCCCTGCCCAAAGGTGACTCCGGCAAGGGCGCGGTTTCGCCTGGACCCGCGCGCACCCAGCCGTAAGGGATCGATCGGGAAATGATCGGATCGCGCTGTTGTAGACTGCACGGTGAGAGAAGGCGGACACGCTTCGCCTTCCCTCACCGATCTCCTCTCGGAAATTTTCGAATCCCGCTGCGGTGGGCTTGAATGAGAAGTTGTTTTTTCTAGAATAACTACGTCGACCAAGTTTGCGATCGATTCACAAGCCGTCTTTGTTTTTCCACATCCGGTTTCGATCGAGCAAAACGCGGGATCCGAGTAGTGGTCAGCGCGGCTAATCTATTTTGTCGCGAAGCGAAAGAGTATTTTTCTGTGGAGGGAGTATCGATGGAAAACTTTCAAAAACAACTCACCCGGTTGCGCCGCAACGCGACCTTTGCCGCGGCTTTCAACAAGAAGCGCCCGGAAGCCGAAGTCGCGCTGCAGCTGCGTCGGCTGCGCGAAGCGAAAGGCTGGTCGCAGCAGCGGGTAGCGAAGAAAGTCGGCTGCAGCCAGCAGGCCATCTCTGCCGTCGAGCAGGCCGGCTACCGGCGCCACTCGCTGCCGCTCCTGAATCGCATCGCCACGGCGCTGGACGCCGACGTGGTGGTGGCGCTGGTGCCCAAGCGGGCCGCGTAACATTTCAGGCGCCGCATCGCCGCGGCGTTTTCTACAACCATGCAACGTGGAGGCGCAGCGCGCCTCCACGGAAGAACCGGTCACCCAAAGCAGCGATCGAGCCTTGCTCTGCGATCCGTGCACCTTCGCTTCGGGCATCGAACAAAATTCGCGGCGGCTGTTGATCGATAATCGAGCGAACCGTACAATCCGCCGGTTCGCGCTCGATTGCACTCACGCCGCCGTGTCGACCTGGCTACGTTATCTGCTGTTTCAAATTCCCGGCTGGCTACTCGCCGCCGGAGTTGCGCTTGCGCTCTGGCGCTGGAAATCTTTGTCGCCGTGGCTTTGCAACGCCGGCTTTTGCGCGTGGGTGCTGAAGGATCTGGCGCTCTACCCGCTTCTGCGGCGCGTTTATGAGATCGACCACAAGACCGGCGCGCAGACTCTGATCGGCACGCGCGGATTTGCCCAGGAAGATTTGGCACCGTCGGGCTTCGTGCGCGTGCGCGGCGAGCTTTGGAGCGCCACCGCGCTTTCCTCCGAACGAACGATCGCCGCGGGCACCGAAGTAGAGATCGTCGGCGCCGAGCGCATGACCGTCATCGTTCGAGCCGTCGATAAGCGCATCCCGCAGTAACGCATACACGCAAATTCATCCGGGGTTCACCTACTCATCTTGGAAGAAAAACTCGGACTGTCGCTGCTGCGCACTGTTTCATAAATGCGACGGATTTCGTTCGATGGCTAATTTGCCGCATCTTTCTTGCCGAAAGGTCACTGTCGCCTCCTGGCATAGCGCTTGCGCTTTGAAGGTTACTATTAAAACCGAGGAGGCAGTTTATGAAACGAAATCCCTGGCTGATTTTTGGGTCTGTGGTGGTCGCCAGCTTGATGGCCACCGGCGCCGGATGGGCGCAAACCGATTCCGGCAAGTCGGGCACGAGCTCCGGTACGGGACAAACCATTCATCCTTCAGCGAAAGGCTCGGAAGGCGGCTCGCGTTCCGAGCGCAGCGGCGAGTCCGCTGTGCCGTTGCCCAAGGGCAGTCCGCAATCGGGCACGGTGGATATGGGCAAGAGCGGCGGCACGACAGGCAGCGGCAGCTCAGGCATGAGCAGTTCTTCCGGCATGAGCGGCTCGAGCGGCACCGCAATGAGTAACCGCGGCTCCGGCAGCCACATCAAGGAAGTGCAGCAGGCGCTGAAAGACAAAGGTTACGATCCTGGTCCGGTGGACGGCGTGATGGGGTCCAAGACCAAGGACGCTTTGAAATCTTTTCAAAGCGCGAGCAATCTCTCCGCCACCGGCACGTTGAATTCGGAAACCGCCGAGAAGCTTGGCGTGCAAAGCGGCAGCTCATCATCGATGGGCTCCGGCAAATCCGGCTCGTCCAGCTCCAAAGGCAGCGGGTCGATGCGTTCAAACGACACCCGTTCCACTAGCGACACCACCAAAGGCAAAGACACCGACCAGCCGAACAAGTAGCGGCGATCGAGATATTTGGCGTCGCGCGGCATTCCGCCGCGCGACGCCGTGGTCATCGTCCATTGTTTTCCCAGCGTTCCCTTCGGCGCCTGCCGAATTTTTTCCAAGCCGCACGGCCTTCACCCTTTGTGATGAGCGCAGATCAAGTCGTACTCGTGGAAAATGGTTGGTAGAGCTGTAGCACCTCCACCCATCCGAGGATGGCTGCGTTTTCGGTGTGAAATTTCAGCGCAGGGGAAAATCCCCCGGCCTTCGGCCGCCCCCTTTGTTAGGGTGGAGGCGCGCCGCGCGCCGATACCCAAAGACCGATGGGTATCGCTGCGCTCCACCCATCCTACGAGCCCTGCTGCGCGACGTCCGTGGCTTCTCGTTCATCGTTTTCCCAGCATTCCCTTCTAGCCGAATTTTTATCCTAGTCGCAGTGTGTTCATCGCCCCCCTTCGTGATCCGCGCAAAAATCTGTTAATGAAATATTGCTGTGTAACCGGCTCCGCTGGTTTCTTCATTTCGCCGCAAAGAGGATGTGTCTACATGACGATTCGCATCGCGTCGATCATTTTGAGTCTCGCCGGACTGCTGGCGTTGGTTCTGGGTTTGATTCTCTGGACCGGCATGGCCGTGAACGTCGTCTCGCTGCACATGCTGCTGGGACTTTTGACCGTCGTCGCGCTCTGGGTGGTCGGCGTCGCTCAGGCGCTCGCCCCGCGCGGTAGTTGGGGGATCGCCGCCGGCGCGATCGTCCTCGGCGCGCTCACCGCCTGGCTCGGCATGGTCCAAGCCTCCTTGCTGGTCAGCGAAAATCACTGGATCATTCAAGTGATTCATTTGCTGCTCGGAATCGCCATCATCGGCCTGGGCCACATGGCTGCGGCCCGCCAGCGCAAACGCGCGGCATCTTAAAATCTACGTCTCCTTTCTATCTGGCGCACTACTTGCTGAATATAAGTAGTGCCTTCGGCGCGCTGGTGACGGCGCTCCTACGGCTCAGCGA
>Ga0207707_10001348_pt1 | contig 22873 bp, 22 predicted proteins | sample KBSC83BmetaG_FD_184336 | JGI IMG/M metagenome (GOLD analysis project Ga0207707, IMG submission 184336) | Corn rhizosphere microbial communities from Kellogg Biological Station, Michigan, USA - KBS C8-3B metaG (SPAdes) (version 2) | ecosystem: Host-associated > Plants > Roots > Rhizosphere ...
CCCCACTCTGAGGTTGGGCGGTTGCAGCGCCGCCCACCCACAATTCACAGGCACACAGAATCAGTGAGTAAGAAATTCGTTGCCCCATATCCATCTCGAAACACCATATCAGTTCACTCTCGGACTGGCCGTCTCCCTCCGATCCAGAAACGACCATGCCCGGAGTGTCGAATAGTGCCATGCAGGTCACGGGCCACTTTTCGCCAACTGTGGGCCCTCCCGCGTGCTGTCACGTTAAAGATCCCCACGCGAGATGCCTAGCTTTTTCATCATCGCGTTCAACGTCGTCCGTGGTATTCCCAGACGGCCCGCCGCGGCGCTGACGACTCCATTGGTTTCCCGAAATACCCGCAGGATATAATCCCGCTCCACTTCCTCCAGCGTGGAACCGACGGTGGCCTCGGCCGCGTCAGACCGTAATTCCGACAAGGGAGCGCGGAGATTCGGGCCGCGCGAGAGAATGACGGAGCGCTCAATGAAATTCTCCAGCTCCCGCACATTGCCCGGCCAGGACCAACTGGACAGGGCCTTCATGGTCTCCGCCGGGATCTTGTCAATAGTCCGATCCATTTTCGTCGCGTACTTCTTGGTGAAGTGGCGGGCCAGACTGGGAATATCTTCTGAGTGATCGCGCAATGGAGGCGTGATGATCGGGAAGACCTTCAAGCGGTAATAAAGGTCGCTGCGAAACAGCTTATCCCCCATCATCTGCGTCAGATTCCGATTGGTTGCCGCCACCAGGCGAACGTCAATGGGGATGGTGCGCGTGCCTCCCAATCTCTCGAAGGATTTTTCCTGAAGGGCGCGCAGCAGCTTAGGTTGCAGATCCAGCGGGATGTCCCCTACTTCGTCCAGAAACAGGGTCCCGCGATGGGCCATCTCAAAGCGGCCGATCTTTTGGCCTAAAGCCCCCGTAAAGGCTCCTCGCTCATAGCCGAACAGTTCGCTCTCCAGCAGGCCCGTAGGAATCGCCGCGCAATTCAAGCTGATAAAGGGAAGATTCCGCCGCGGGCTCATGCGATGAATGGCTCGCGCGACCAGCTCCTTTCCCGTCCCGGTTTCTCCCAGGATCAGGACCGTCGCATCGGTGGGCGCCACCACCTCCACCTGCCCCATCACGCGTTTCATGCCCGCGCTGGTTCCGATGATTTCCTCAAAGTTATTCTTGCCCTCGGCGATTTGCTCGTCGACATTCTCCATCCGTTCACGCCCCCGGAGGTCTTGCACGAAGGTGATCCAGCGGAAGGGGGAAAGCTTGAGAACGGCCGTGGCGATCAGGACCGGAACGCGAGTTCCGTCTTTCCGGATCAACTCTTTCTCAAACGGCGTGCAGGCGCCGAACCGCAGCCCTTCTTCGTGCGCCAGTTCGTCCAGGGGCAGATATTCCGATGGCGTAAGATCGGGCCACTGAAGCCGGCCCGATTGCAGATCCTCGCGGGTGTACCCCACCAGTTCGAGAAAAGCATCGTTGACTTCCGGAATCCGGTCATATTCGCCGGACACAACCCCTGCGATGGTCGATTCCGTGGGAATCGCCCGCAGGCGAGCGCGGCTCCTGCGCAGCTTTTCGTCTCGGTCATGACGGTCACTGAAGTCGCGAACCACTCGCGCATAGCCCTGCAGATCTCCGTTCTGATCCTTCAGGGCCATGGTGATCACGTTGGCCCAGAATCGCGATCCGTCGTTCTTTGCATGCCAGGCTTCGGTGCCGGCATGGCCTTCGCCGGCGCACCTCTTCAGTTCCTGATCCACCCTGGAACGCAAAGTATCTTCGTCGGGATACAAGATAGAAACGTGCTGGCCGAGTACCTCGTCGCTCCTGTATCCGTAAATGCGCTCCGCACCCGCATACCACGCGGCCACCTCTCCCTCGGTATTCAGCAAAAACAACGCATAGTCCTGGACCCAGCCTGGAATGCCCTGCCCCAGGGACTCCTCGGGATCCGTTTTGTCACGCAGCACCATCAGGTGCCGAACCGGAAGCACGCTCCCTTTAGCCAGATACTCCACATTGCGCGGAGTTCCGTCCGGACCTAATAGCTGGAGCGTACCTTCCTGCTCGCCTTTTTCGAGAAAAGCCTGCCACCGCTTGGAGATTTCGGGCTTCACTCCCGGAACTGCGAAATCATCCAGACTGCGGCCGATGATTTTCTCCCGTGGCACACCCAGAAGCTTGCTCGCGCCGACACTCGCATCCCTATAACGGCGATTGTCGTCCGCGACCAAAATGGGTGCGGAAGGATGGAACACAATCGCCCGGAACAACAACTCGAGTTCCTGCGGACCGTTCTCGGCGAGCCAGCTGGCTACCTGTGGCTGTGTAGCCATTGCGCTTTCCTCCTTGCCCCGTCGATCCAGAAGGCCAGCGGCGTGAAGAACACGAAAGGGTGTCCTGCAAACTGGAGGAGGTCAGAAAAGCCGGTCAGATTTAACCCTAACACACCTGGGGTTAACCCTGGCGACGATATTTGGTCACCCGACCCTGGATCGTCAAAAACGAGGATTCATTAAAAAGCTATCAGAAACGAGGGCCGTGGAATGGCTTGGGCGATCAGCCGCTGGCAGCTTGCGTCAGGTTCGTGTGGCGGTCATTGGCGCGAGACGCGTCGATGGCGACTACGGTCTTGCGCTTGGTCCGAAATTGATATCCTGCCAGCACGACAGCGAAACCCGAGGTCCCGGAACGAACTACCTTGCCCGAGGTGACCAGGTGGAGAGGAATCCGTCCTTCCAGCAGGAATGGCCATTCAATGCTCAATTCGATTCTGGTGCCCGGGCGGATTTGGTGCTCGCCGGCTACCAGCACACTGTCGCTGCTTATGTTCACCACCCGGCCCGTCCCCCTGAAGATATCGCTCCGGCCGCGCGTCTGGTATTGCACCTTTAGTTCTACAGAAAACCGCAGCCGCGACCGGCGTTCGATCCAAGCAGGTTGGCGGAGTGCGGGGACTAGCGTAGGAAGCAACATGAGCCTGTTCTTTTCAGTCACGCGCAGGCTGCGGGGCGGGCGATTCGATCAACTCCTTCGCTTTGCGCAGCAACTCCTGTCCGCGAAACGGCTTGGCCAGGAAGGCATTCCCGCGTGTTTCCAGATCCTCGAGAAGCTGATCGTCGGGGCGAGAACCTGAAACATATAGCACCCTCAATCCCCCAAAGAGCCGCGAGCATTCATGAGCCAGCTCCAGCCCGGACATTTCGGGCATCTGGTAGTCCGTAACAAGCAGATCTATGGGGTGTGTAGATTGGCGAAAAATGGTCAGGCCTTCCGGACCGCTGCTCGCCGCGAGCACTTCGTATCCGGCATTTTCCAGCAGCGAATAGAGCGAGTCTCGAACGGAGTTCTCGTCGTCTACCAGTAGTATTCTCGACGGCATATGGTTTGCGCCTCAGGCCGCGGCCAGCAGTTCCTCATCGGTGCTCCAGGGTTGGCCGGCGGCGTTGTCGGCCGCCTGCTGGCAGACGATACATGCGGCGGTCCACGGCATCGCCGCGAGGCGTTTCACGCTGATCTCTTCCTCGCAGTGCGCGCAGAATCCGAAAGTTCCGGCGTCCATGCGCTCGAGCGCGGCTCGAACCTGGCGCAGCAGTTTGGAGTCACGGTCCATTGCCCCCATGGCCAGATCACGTTCTTGCCCATGCTGAATTCGATCCAGCTCGTCGGGACTCGTCTCGATAGCGATGGCCTCGCGGTTGCGGTTTCCATATTCCAAATCCGCCACCTTATTCTTCAGGGCACATTTGAAGCGGTTCATTTCAATCTTCGTCATGTCGATGCTTTGCCAGAGCACGAAATGGACCGAAGTAGAAATCGTTCGCTTGTCGTGAAATAGACCCTCCTGCCCATTCCTGAGGGAAACCATCGCGTGAGAGGCTGACCATCCGCCGTCGGATGACCGAGGCCGGTCTGAAGCTCAATCCCCGTCCGGCCATGCTTTCCTGGGGGAAGGTGCCCGAAAAGCAGATTGACGGGATGAGGTCATCTGACCTCGTACGGTCAACCTTATTGGCTCGCCGGGCAGTATCTGCAGCTTTTTTGGCAGGGAATGGCGATTGTTCCGATGGACCCCGGCGTGCTGCTACCACCCGCGGAGGAATTAGAAGATGAAAGTTTTCAATGCAGTACCGGCCGTGTTTTGCGCGGCACTTTTGGGCCTGTGGTTATCACCCAGTGTGAAGGCCGACGATTATGATAAGAAGACCACGGTCACCTTCAGCGGACCCGTGGAGATTCCACCGGTGCATATCAAGGGGATGAGAGTGTTGCCGGCCGGAACGTATGTGTTCAAGCTGCTGAACTCCTCATCCAATCGCCACATTGTCCAGATTTTCAATAAAGACCAGACCATGATTTACGCCACCATCCTGGCGATTCCGAATTATCGCCTGGTGGCCAAGAACAAGACCGTAATCACCTTTAATGAGGGCGTGCGAGGCCAGCCGGAAGCGATTCGGGCATGGTTCTATCCGGGAGCCAACTGGGGCGAAGAATTCGTTTATCCGAAAACCAAGGCTGTGGAGCTAGCGAAGGTCACCAAGACACCCGTGCTTGCTCTCCAGGCCGAGGTCCCCGTGGAAGTCGAGAAACCCGAGGAAGCAGAAGTAGTCACGGTCCTGCAGCAGGCGCCCATCGTCGCAGTCAAGCCGACCGGCGAAGAAGTGGAAATAGCGCAGGTGGTCCAAAGCGAGCCTCCGGCGGCCGCCGCGGCAGCACCGGTCGAAGTAGCCGAGAACAAACTTCCCGGTACCGCCAGTTCGTTGCCTTTGATTCTACTTTGTGGACTGCTGGCATTAGGCGGCGGTCTGGGCGTTCGCGCCATGCGTAAGGCTGTCCGATAGTCCGATTCGACTTGGGGCGCACCGTGGCCTGTGGTGCGCCCTAGAAAGCAGTAGCAATGAAAGCCGCGTCAGCCCCAGCACCGATTGAATCGAGGAGCAAAGACATGCGACAGAGAGTGGTCCCCCTGCTCGTGCCCCCGCCACGGAAGGGCCGTTCAGAGGGGACAGGCTGCTACACGACCAAGGCGCGAGGCATGGCTGTCCTGACCACTCCTTTATTGAACAAGGGCACCGCATTCACCGCGGAGGAACGGGAGGACCTTGGCCTCACCGGGCTACTCCCGGATATTATCAGCACGCTGGAGGCGCAAGCTACGGCGGCCTTCACCCAATACCGGAGGCTGCCGGATGCAATCAGCAAGAATATCTATCTAACCGCGCTCCACGACCGTAATGAAGTCTTGTTCTTCCGCGTGCTTTCCGAGCACCTGCGCGACATGATTCCGATCGTGAACCATCGGACCGTGGGACTGGCCATGGAACAATACCATCACGAGTCCCGGCGTCCCAGAGGTGTGTACCTATCGATAAATCATCCGGATGCGATCGAGAAAGCGTTCGCTAATCTCGAAGCCGGTCCTGCGGATGTCGACCTGATACTGGCAACGGATGCCGAGCAAATCTTCGGCATCGGCGATTGGGGTGTCGGCGGTATCGAAATCGCCATCGGCAAACTGGCGATTTATACGGCGGCGGGAGGAATCGACCCAACCCGCGTGATTCCGGTGATGCTCGATGTAGGCACCAATCGGCAAGGCCTCCTGACCGATCCGATGTACCCCGGGAACCGGCATGCCCGGGTCCGCGGAGAACGCTACGATGCCTTCATCGACGCCTACGTCACGGCCGCCGCCAAGCAGTTTCCCAACGCCCTGTTACAGTGGGAGGATTTTGGGCCCGGCACCGGACGCCGCATCCTCGAAAAATATCGCGGCCGGCTCCGCACCTTCAATGACAATCTGCAGGGCACTGGCGCGGTCACCCTGGCAGCCGCGGTTTCCGCGATGCGCATCTGTGGAACGCTGCTGCGAAATCAACGCGTCGTCATTTTCGGCATGGGACTCGCCGGCACCGGTATCGCGGACCTGATGCGCGATGTGATGATCAGAGAAGGTCTGTCCTCCGAGGAGGCGACCCGCCGGCTATGGTGCGTGGACGTACACGGACTGCTCACCAGTGACATGGGCGATCGGTTGCTCGACCATCAGGCGACCTTCGCACGCCCGGCCGCCGAAATCAGAAGTTGGCGAGCCGAAAGCCCGGACGGAAAGATCATTGATTTGGCGCAAGTGATTCGCCAGGTGCGGCCCACCATGCTGATCGGAGCGTCGGGGATGTCAGGCGCCTTCACCGAGGCGATGGTCAGGGATATGGCCCGCCACACCGACCGGCCCATTGTCTTCCCGCTGTCCAGCCCCTCTGCGATGGCCGAGGCCACCCCCGCCGATCTGATTGCCTGGACCGATGGCCGGGCCTTGATCGCCACCGGCAGCGCGTTCACTCCGGTTACTCACAAAGGAATCACGCACGTCATCGGCCAGGCGGAAAATGCCATGCTATATCCTGGCTTGGGCCTGGGCACGATTGTGTCCCGAGCCCGCATGGTCAGCGTCGGCATGCTGGCCGCCGCGGTAAACGCACTGTCCAGTCTGGTAGCCGTACGGCTTCCCGGAGCATCGCTGCTGCCGTATGTCGAGGATTTGCGCAGCGTTACTGTGACCGTGGCGGTAGCGGTTGCGGAGGCCGCCGTCGCGGAGGGATTGGCCGCGGTCAGGCTCGCCGACATCGTGCAACAGGTGCAAGACGCCATGTGGCAGCCGGAGTATCGCCGGATCCAGGCGTCTTAATCGCGATGAGGGTCGTTCTGAATAAAACCTCGCTGAGACTGCTCTTGAACTTCGCCCAGGGCCTGCTATTTAGCGCCGCTCTGGTCCTGTTGGGCTATGGCGGGTTCGTGGTCCTCGACGCCTGGGTGTTTGAGCGCTGGGAAAGCGCCGCGCTCACGCAGTTCGTTCCCCAGGCGGCTCCGGGCCTCCCGTCAGTGACCGCCAGCGGATTGATCGGCCGTATGGAGGTCGCGAGACTGGGCGTCAACGCGGTTGTCATCGAAGGAACCAGTAACAAAACGCTCCGGCGCGCGGTCGGCCATATCGCCGGTACCGCCATGCCGGGAGAGGCCGGCAACGTGGGCATCGCCGGGCACCGCGACACGTTTTTCCGCCCATTGCGGAATATCCAGCGCGATGACATCATTACCCTGACAACTCTGCACGGCGAGTATCGCTATCGGGTGGTTTCAACGAAAATCGTAGGTCCGGCCGATATAGCAGTATTGGATTCCGACGGAAGTGAGATCCTGACCCTGGTCACGTGTTATCCGTTCTACTTCGTCGGCTCCGCACCGGATCGATTCATCGTCCGTGCGCGACGCGTCACTTGATGGCGAGCTCAAGCGCCGGACGGACGTCGCTGGCGGCGGTAATAACACGATCGATCATTCCATAGGCGCAAGCTTCCGCCGGTCCCAGGATGTAATCGCGATCGACATCGCGCTCGATGCGCTCCAGCGGCTGGCCGGTGGCCTCCGCGATAATCTTGTTCAGCGTGTCTCGCATGCGCAGGATTTCCCGCGCATAGATCTCGATATCCGTCGCCTGTCCCGCCAGGCCGGTCAAGGACGGCTGATGGATCAGGATGCGCGAGTGGGGCAGACTGTAGCGTTTGCCCTTGGCGCCGCAGGCCAGCAGCACGGCCGCCATGGAGGCTGCCTGCCCAACGCAGTAGGTTACGATGTCCGGCTGCACCACCCGCATGGTGTCCAGAATCGCCAGGCCGGCGGTGATCGAACCACCCGGCGAATTGATGTAAATCGAAATATCTTTCTCCGGATCTTCTGCTGCCAAAAACAGGAGTTGGGCGATGACCAGGTTGGCGACGTTATCGTCGATCGGCTGTCCCAGGAAAATAATGTTCTCCTGGAGCAGCCGCGAGTAGATATCGGAGGCGCGCTCGCCCCGCGACGTCTGCTCGACCACCATCGGCACCATGTAAGATTGCGGCACGCTGGCAGGGGCCGGACATGTTTACCCGCAAGCGGGGCCGGCCCTCGATCCTTAGTAGTCCATGCCCGATCCGTGGCCGTCGTTCCCCGCGCCGGCCGTGCTCTTTTCCGAAATCTCGCAGATCATCGCCTCCGTTGTCAGCATCAGGGCGCTGATCGAGGCCGCGTTCTGGAGAGCCGAGCGGGTTACTTTGGTCGGATCGATCACGCCGGATTTCACCAGGTCCTCGAACTCGCCGGTAGCCGCATTGAATCCGTAATTCTGCTCGTTATTGGCCAGAATTTTCTCGATGAGAATTGCGCCCTCGTATCCCGCATTGCCCGTGATCTGGCGAATCGGTTCTTCGCAGGCGCGCTTGATGATCTTCACTCCCGTCAGTTCGTCGCCTTCGCGCTTGAGCGAGCCCAGGGCGCCAGCCGCGCGGAGCAGCGCGATTCCTCCACCCGGCACGATTCCTTCTTCTACTGCCGCTCTGGTCGCATGCAACGCATCTTCCACGCGAGCCTTCTTCTCCTTCATCTCGGTCTCGGTGGCCGCGCCGACCTTGATGATCGCCACGCCGCCCGCGAGCTTCGCCAGCCGCTCCTGAAGTTTCTCACGGTCGTAATCCGAAGTTGTATCCTCCACCTGCGTTCGGAGCTGCTTAATGCGGCCTTCGATGTCTTTCTGCTGGCCGCCGCCATCGATGATGGTCGTATTGTCTTTGTTGATGGTGACGCGCTTGGCGCGCCCCAGATCTTCAAGCGTTACCCCTTCGAGCCGGATGCCGGTCTCTTCAAAGATCGCCTTGCCGCCGGTGAGAACTCCGATGTCTTCGAGCATAGCCTTGCGGCGATCGCCGAAACCGGGAGCCTTCACCGCGCACGCATTCAGAGTTCCGCGCAGCTTGTTGACCACCATGGTGGCCAGCGCCTCGCCCTCCACTTCCTCGGCGATGACCAGCAGCGGCTTTCCGGCGCGGACCACCTGCTCAAGCAGTGGAATCAGATCTTTCATATTGGCGATCTTCTTCTCGTGGATCAGGATGTACGGATCCTCCAGCACGCATTCCATGCGTTCCGGATCGCTAACGAAGTACGGCGACAGGTAGCCGCGGTCGAACTGCATGCCATCCACGGTTTCGAGCTCGGTCACCATGGTCTTGGACTCTTCTACCGTGATGACGCCGTCCTTGCCAACCTTCTTCATGGCTTCGGCGATGATGTTCCCAATGGTCGCGTCGCCGTTGGCGGAAATCGTTCCGATCTGGGCGATCATGTCACCGGTGACGGGCTTCGAGAATCTCTTCACTTCCTCGACCACCGTCTCGACCGCCGCCTCAATGCCGCGCTTCAGGGCCATGGGGTTCGCGCCGGCCGCGACGCTCTTCACGCCTTCGCGAAAGATGGCCTGCGCCAGAATCGTAGCCGTAGTGGTACCGTCCCCGGCTATGTCGGAGGTCTTCGACGCAACCTCGCGCACCATCTGCGCGCCCATGTTCTCAAGCGGATCTTTCAGCTCGATCTCTTTCGCCACCGTCACCCCGTCCTTGGTGATGGTTGGACCGCCGAATTTCTTCTCGAGAACCACGTTGCGGCCCTTGGGACCCAAGGTGATCTTGACCGTGTCCGCCAGTTGATTGACGCCGCGCAGGATGGCCTGCCGGGAGTTCTCGCTGTATACGATTTGTTTTGCCATAGTAGTTTTCCTTAACGCCTTAGGACGCCTTCGCCAGCTTGTTGCCGCCTTCCAGAACACCGAGCACTTCATCCTCTCGAAGAATCAGGTAGTCCTGATTGTCCACCTTGATCTCATTGCCCGAGTATTTGCCGATAAGTACGCGGTCTCCTACTTTTACGTCCAGGGGCACGATCTTCCCGTCGTCCAGGCGCTTGCCTTTTCCGACGGCCGTCACCAGCGCCTCCTGGGGCTTTTCCTGCGCCGAGTCCGGGATATGCAGCCCGCCGTGCATCTGTTGTTTTTCTTCGGTCCGTTGGACCACGATCCGATCATATAGCGGTTGAATTGTCATCGTTTTCTCCTTAAAGTCGTCAGGCGGGTTTAGGCCCGGCCAGGTGTTCGAGTGCCCGTGTCAGGCTCGACATCATGTCGATTGGGAGCGGGAACACGACGGTGGTGTTTTTCTCGGCCCCTATCTCGACCAGCGTCTGCAAATAGCGAAGCTGGATTGCGGCGGGCTGCCGCTGAATCTGTTCGGCCGCCATCGCAAGTTTCTCGGAAGCTTCGAATTCGCCTTGTGCGTGAATGATCTTGGCGCGTTTCTCGCGCTCCGCCTCGGCTTGGCGCGCGATGGCGCGGATCATCTGCTCCGGCAGGTCCACCTGCTTCACTTCGACCATAGTCACCTTGACCCCCCAGGGCCCGGTTTGCTGATCGAGCACGGTTTGGAGCCGTAAGTTGATCTTCTCCCGCTGGCTCAACAACGAATCCAGATCCACCTCGCCCAAAACGCTTCTCAGGCTGGTCTGCGAGAGCTGCGATGTCGCATACAAAAAGTTCGCCACCTCGATCACTGCCTTAGTGGGATCGATAACCCGGAAGTACACCACGGCGTTGACCTTGACGGTTACGTTATCGCGAGTGATCACATCCTGGGAGGGCACTTCCATGGCCTCGATCCGCAGCGATATTCGTATGATCCGGTCGATGGGTGCGAAGACCAATACGACTCCTGGCCCCTTCGGTTGCGGGAGAACGCGGCCCAGTCGGAAAATCACACCGCGCTCGTACTCGCGCAAAATCTTGATGGAAGAAAGCAGATAAATGATGACGATCGCGATCGGGACCATCCAGAAATCTAACATGAGGTTCGATAAACTTGGAGCACTCTAAGGCCCGTCAGAGATCACCGTGGGTGCACACTTCTGCCCTGGAATGCTGACCGTGCGTCGTCAGATGACCAAATACAGTCAGCTTGCGAGCAAGTGCTGAAGGCGCTTCCTGATATCGATCTTGGTGCTCTTATCGGCGATATACCCGGCCGCTTCCTGGGCCTCCTGCAGGCTGGATCGGTACTCCGCCAGCATCGATCCCAGAAGGCTGGTTCGCGCGGATCGAAGATGTTCGAGCAGCAAGGAATTGGGGCCTTTGCTCTGCTTGCCGACATCGCCGGTCCCGCCGGCATCGAGAATCAATTGGTCGATACTTTGAAGGCTCGCTGGGTCCGGCACTAATTCACTCCGGCCGGCGCCATTTTCGTGCGTTCTACCGACTTCTCCAGCGCAAGCTTGGAGGCTTCGTCAGCTTTGTTGGAGTGACCGCAGGCTGTCAACGCGTGCTCTGCGCAAACCGCATGGGCACCTTGGTTGCTCTGCTCCGCAGCCGCGCGGTGGCTCTTGGCGGCTCTTTCGTGGTGATACGCGGCTGTGGTGTGTGCATCTCTTGGCATCTCGAGGATTCCTCTGCCCTCCTTACTGCACGAAGGTGCCCAACCCAGATCCGATCGAGATGACCGTACAGAATCCGCAATGGGACCTCCCCCTTCGTCTTTCACGGCCGAAAGGGGAGGCGACTGAACGCAGTCGAGTCAGCAGTTAGCGAGCGGGTTGTTTTTCCCGCTGGCTATTCTGCTGATTCTTTTCGCTGTGCTCATTCTTCCGAGGTTCGGACGGACTCTGGCCCATCCTCTTAGGATCCTGCATCTGTTGATTATGCTGGCCTTGCTGTTTTAAAGGTTCGCTCTTTCGGTCGCTCATTTGGGAGCTCCTTTCCACTTAGTTAGACGCCCCTCGCGCTTAAAACATCACGGCCGAAAAGTGTGCAGATTTCGACTGGGCACATTCCCACCGGCCACAGAGTGCTAGCGTAGGAATCAGCGTCCGGCAATGGAATCGCCTTCGCCGGATCTTCGAACCCCATGCAAACCGGTGAAGACTCTTCAGCGGCCTTGGTCCAAGCGTCGGCGCTTGAAGATCCCGGGCTTTTCCTCAACCGTGAGCTCAGCCTTCTATCCTTTCAGGACCGCGTGCTCGGCGAAGCCACAGAGTCTTCCAATCCCCTGCTGGAGCGGCTGAACTTTCTGTCCATTTTCGGCTCGAACATCGACGAATTCTTCATGGTGCGCGTGGCCGGCCTCAAGCAGAAGGCCGCTTCAGGAATAGGGGAGGCCACGGCCGGAGGCATGTCTGGAACCGAACTGCTCGAAGCGATCCGCGCCGAGGTCGTACGCCTCACGAACGAAGCCTATCGTTGTCTGCGCAAAGACATTCGCCCCGAGCTAGAGAAGGCCGGCATTGTACTGACCGATTACGCCGACCTTGGCGAAGAAGATCGCGCTCGTCTGAACGAGTACTTCCATCGAACCGTCTTTCTGGTGCTGGCACCCCTGGCCTTTGATCCGGGCCGCCCTTTCCCGCATATTTCCAACCTGAGCCTGAATCTGGCGATCGTGGTGCAGGACGCGCGCGGCGAAGAGCGCTTCGCCCGAGTCAAGATCCCCGACACGCTTCCTCAACTGGTGCCGGTGCCCCCGCGGGAGGGGAGCGACCGGTCCCTGCGCGTGGTATGGCTGGAGCAGTTGATCGTCGCGAACCTGCACGCCCTGTTCCCGGGCCTCGAAATCAAGGAGGCTCATCCCTTCCACGTCACGCGCGATGCCGAGACCTCCATTCAGGAACTTGAAAGCGACGATCTGCTCGAAACCATCGAGGAAGCGGTGTGGCGGCGCCGGTTCCGTAGCGTGGTTCGATTGCAGGTGGATACGCGAATTTCCGCCAATATTCTTCACCTCCTGACCAGCCAACTCGAGCTGGAGGACAAGGACGTCTATCTGATTGAGGGGCCTTTGGACCTGCGGCGTCTGCGCGAGCTCAATGCTCTGGATCGGCCGGATCTCAAATACAAACCGTTCCTTCCCTACACTCCGCCCAGCCTGCAGCCCAACGCTAAAGAGGATATTTTCACGTCCATCCGCGCCGCGGACATCCTGCTGCATCATCCCTTCGAATCCTTCCAGCCGGTGGTGGAGTTCATCCGCCGGGCTGCGCACGATCCCGAGGTCCTGGCGATTAAAATCACGCTCTATCGCGTGGGCCGGAACTCGCCCATTGTGCAGGCTCTGCTTGAAGCCGTGGAAGAGGGTAAACAGGTTTCGGTGTTGCTGGAACTGAAGGCCCGGTTCGATGAAGAGAGCAATATCGAATGGGCCAAAGCCCTGGAGCGCGAAGGCGTCCATGTGATCTATGGATTAGTCGGTCTCAAGGTGCATTGCAAGATTGCTCTGGTGGTCCGCCGTGAGGGGGATATGATGCGCCGTTATGTCCACATGGGCACCGGCAACTACAATCCGCTCACCGCGCGCATGTATACCGATCTCAGCCTGTTCACATGCGACGAGCAAATCGGCGCGGATGCCACCGACCTGTTCAACTACCTGACGGGTTACTCGGCGAAAACGGACTTCCGCAAGCTGCTGGTCGCGCCTGTCAGTCTGCGCCGCCAGATGGAAGGTCTGATCCTGCGGGAGATCGAAATCGCCAGGCACGGCGGCAAAGGTCATCTCATTTTCAAGATGAACGCGCTTGAGGACCCGGAGATGATCAAGCTGCTTTACAGGGCGTCGCAGGCCGGCGTGACGGTGGACCTGCTGGTTCGCGGACTATGCTGTCTGCGGCCCGGCGTCCCGGGCGTTAGCGACCGAATCCGCGTATCGAGCGTAATCGGCAGATTTCTGGAGCATTCGCGTATTTTTTACTTCCGCAATGGCGGCCCAGATGGAGGGAAGGAGGAGGTCTTTCTGGGCAGCGCGGATCTGATGCTGCGCAATCTGAATCATCGGATCGAGATCGTATTTCCGGTGGAGAGCCCCAGCCTGGCACGGCGGGTGCGCCACGAGATCCTCGAAGTGTATCTGGCAGATAACGTCAACGCCTACCAGGCACAGAGCGACGGTTCCTATAAGCGGGCCTCGCGCAGCGAAACTGCCGGCGGCGTCGACAGCCAGCAGAAGGGCATGGCTCGCCGCAGCTCACGCCCTCACTGGAACGATTCCCTTTAGACGGTTCGTTCAGGATCAAAAGTACAGCTTCGCCCCAACCTGCAGAATACGCTGGCTGTTTAAGCGAACACTGTTGAGCGCGCCAAAGCCCAGGCGGCCGCCGGTCCCGCCGAGCTGCGTCGGCAAGTTGGCGATCTTGAGCGTCGTGGGATTAAACAAGATGCTGTTGTTGAACGACCCCCACTCGGTATGATTGAAGGCGTTGTACGCTTCCAATCTGAGCTGAATGCGAACCCTCTCCTTGATCGCAACATTCTTGAAGAGGCTCATGTCCCAGTTCTGCAGCCCCGGACCGCGCAGCCGATCGTAGCCGGAATCCAACCCGATGCTCCCTTTCGGCGCAGGCGCGAAACACGACGTATTTACGAACGCATCGATGCTGCCGGACACGTTGGGATTGCAGGTCAGGACGACTCGCGGTGCGATGTCCTCGCTCCCGGTGATCATGCGGTTCAGGGTGGTCCCGGCGACGCCCGAATACCCATAGGTGACGTTAACGGGCGCACCGCTGGAGACGCTGGTCAAACCCGAAAGCTGCCATCCGTTGACCACCATCCGTGTGGCCGCGTTGTCCAGGAACGATCCCTTGTGAATGCCCGGGATCTCGTAGATGTAGTTGACCACCAGCGACTGCGTACGGTCCTGAGGCAGCGGACCGTAGCCGGCGGTGCGCGTGTCCGTAGGATGACCCACCGAAACGCCCAGCGCCTTCGACCATGAGTATGAAATTCCGAACTGCAGGTGACCGACGCGCTTGTTCAGCGCTGCTTGCAGCGCATTGTAGTTGTTGTTGGTCCCCCACGTATAGTCTGTGTCACCGATTCCTCCAGGCGCGTTGGTGTAGCCGGCATACGGACGATACATGCTCACCGGCAGGTTCGTGGTGCCATCGAACTTCGGAGTCACTGTCGGGTCCTGGGTAGAGGGCAGCCACGCGCTTCCAAACGGCGCGGTATTGAACGGTTGCGCCAGCCAGAGGTGACGCGACTGACTGCCGACGTAGGAAACCTCAGCAAACAGATTCCAGGGAAGCTCTCTCTGAATACCGGCGTTGTAGTTGTACACCGTGGGAACGTGACCGTCGGAGGAGAGCTTGGTGATTGCGGTCGGGAAGAACGTGCCGGGCGAGCTGGCGATGTCGGCGACGTTGCCGTAGAACTCATTCGCGGTCCGGAGATTCGGAGGATTCGTAGTGTAGTTGCTGGTAATGCCGATTCCGAAAGTCGCTACACGTTCGTAAAACACTCCGCCACCCATGCGAAACACGGTCTTGCTGTCTAGCTGGTAGGCGATTCCGAGCCGGGGACCCCAGTGCGCCCCGCGATCCTGCATCAAACCTTCCGGCGTGCCGTTTTGGCCGGATTGCACCAACCCGTTGTTGATATTTCCCACTCCAGGCACAATGGCCCCGATAAGGGGTGCCGGCAGCAGTTCACCGGTGATCGGGTTTCGCGCTCTCCGGTTCGCGCCCGTCCCCGACGGTTGATACATCACCACGCTCTGGGCCGAGTCATACTTGGACGGATCGAAATTCGACATCAGGCCGAGGGTATCGTGAAACGGCTTGATGAAGGCGATGCGAAGACCGTAATTCAACGTCAGCTTGTTGGTGACTTTCCAGGTGTCCTGGCCGTAAAATTCGATGTTCTTGTAGGGGTAGCTAGGGAGAGGATCCTTGTTGATCTGGGTGTAGCTTAGATAATTCCCGAGCAGGGCATTGGAGAAAGCCCAGTTGGTATCGCCTGGGTTATTGGAATCGCGCCCAAAGTCGATGGTGGCGTTGTAAGGCTTGAACGCGTTCTCTGTCTTGATCGCGTATTCGTAGTAGATTCCGGCTTTGATGGTGTGGTTGCCTTTGACCTTGGTGATGTTGTCGATGTAGTTCCAGACCGGATTCCGATTGTTGTAAGGCGTACCTTGGAAGCTGGTCATCTGCGAGCCGTTCACGGTAGATGCACCGAACGGAACTCCGCTGAAGTTGAAATTCGGGATGACCCCCGAAATGTTGGCTTCGGGATAGAGCAAAGGAATGTTGATCCCCGATACCGAGCGGTAATACGGGCTGCCGGCAACTGGCGGGTCGCCCGGGATTCCGTTCACTGTGTAGCCGAACTGGAACTCATTGAAGAGCGTGGGGCTGATGATCGTGGCGGCGTTCGCTGTGATCGACCATCCATATGTCGGTGCGTAGAACGGGGTCAAGCCGAGATTGTTGCTGGTGTCGGCCCGTCCGTAGGGCACATTCTGCGTCTGCTTATTGTCGAGCCCGCGAACGAAGAAATGCCATTTCTCGCTCATGTTGTAGTCCACGCGATAAATCTGGTCGTAAGAGGGCGAAGAACTGGCAATTTGCGATTGGTAATTGTAGCTGGCTTGCCCGAACGTGTTGGGGAGCGGCAGCCAGTTCAACACCGGCGGGCCGTATTGGCTGAACCGCGAGGTGGGAATCACGTTTCCCGGGAACTGCGATCCTCCAGGATTTGAGGCGGTACGAGTCGCAGGATCGATGATCTTCTGAATGGCGCCCGTGGCATCGTGGGTCAGCGAGAAATCGCCGGTCCGCTCCGCGGCCGTGGGAACCGTGATTTGATGCAGGCTGCCGGGGGTGATGTTGCGGTTCCACTCTTGCGACATGAAGCCGAAGAGCTTGTCTTTGTTTTTATTGAGCACGCCGGGAATGTAGATCGGGCCGCCCAGGGTCCACCCGGCGTCCATGAACCGGTATATCGGACGCTGGATTCCGCTGAGGTTATTGGTAAACGAGTTGGCGTTCATGAATTCGCCGCGCTTGAACCAATAGCCGTCGCCGTGAAAATCCGTGGTGCCGCTCTTGGTGACAACCTGGATCTGCGCGCCGTCGTTCCGGCCGAATTCGGCGGTTTGTCCGTTCGTGGAGACCTTGAATTCCTGGATCGCATCCATGCTGACGCGGTAAGCGAACTGTTGATTGACGCCGATATCGGTGACGTTCTGACCGTCGAGCGTGAAGTTGTTCTGGGCCGTGCGTCCACCGTTGACGCTCACGTCGGTCGCGGTTCCACTGTCCGCGGCGACGCCGGGAATGGTCTTCAACAAACTGGTATAGCTACGGCCGTTAATCGCGATATCGACCACCTGCGCAGCATTCACCACGCCCGCGCGTTCCCCGCTTAGCGTCTGCAGCTGGACGGCGGCGGCTTCGACCGTGACCGATTCACCGGTGGTGCCTACTTGGAGAGCAATAGGAGGCAAGCCGAGACGGTCGTTCACGTCCAGGCTGATCCCGGACTGTGTATATTTCTTGAAACCCGTCACTTCCACGGCGATGGTGTACTTGCCCGCCAGCACCGGCGTGAAGAGAAACGTGCCGTCGCCGGTCGTGTTGACCGTGCGGGCAGAACCAGCGCCCTGCGCCTCATTGGTGAGAGTTACTTTCGCAGCCGGGATAACAGCGCCTTGCGGATCTTGCACTACGCCGCTGATCGATCCAGCAGTCTGTGCGCGGAGTGCTACGCTTGCAGTCAATAAGCCAGCCAACGCCAGTACGAACACACGTACCGCGGGCATGCCGATCGAAACACGATGAGTCATAAAAAACCCCTTTCCCCTTCCCCAAAGCCCAGCCGCGCAGGAGCCCCATACTCCTTCGCCGCCAGGGTCGTCGCTAAGTATATAACAAACCGGTGACAATTAAAAGACTCGATCGAACATCGGGCAAGAGTTCTATACTTGGCTGTTGAATGCTCGACGAATCCAGAAACCGTCTTCTCACGCAGGTCGGTGCCGGGACGCCCATGGGCGGCTTGCTGCGCCGCTACTGGATGCCCATCGCGGCGGTCAGCGATTTCGACGACAAGTCCATCAAGCCGGTTCGCTTGCTGGGCGAGAACCTGACGCTTTACAAGGATCTGAGCGGCACCTACGGGCTGGTGGACCGGCATTGCCCGCATCGCCGCGCCGACCTGGCGTACGGATTCGTAGAACAGTGCGGGATTCGCTGCAACTATCACGGCTGGCTCTTCGACCAGGAGGGCCGCTGCACCGAACAGCCGTATGAGGACGTCTCCCAGCCGCAGGCGAACTTCAAGGACAAAATCCGCATCACGTCCTATCCAGTGCAGACCAAGGCCGGCTTGATCTGGGCATACCTCGGACCCGAGCCGGCTCCGCTGGTGCCCGACTGGGAGCCCTTTACCTGGAAGAACGGCTTTGTCGAGATCGTCTTCGCCGAAGTGCCCTGCAACTGGTTTCAATGCCAGGAGAACTCCATCGATCCACTGCACTTCGAGTGGATGCATATGAACTGGAGCGTACGGCTCAAGGATCAGGTTGGCCCGTATTCGCCGCGCCATCTCCGAATTGAGTTCGAGGAGTTCGATTACGGGTTCGTCTATCGGCGGCTGCGCGAGGGCATGAGCGAATCGGACCCCATGTGGACCACCGGCCGCGTGTGCTTGTGGCCGAACGCGCTGTTCACCGGCGACCACTTCGAGTGGCGCGTGCCCATTGACGATGAGAACACCCTCAGCGTGACGTGGGCATTCACGCGCGTCCCCAAGGAACGCGAGCCCTACGTGCAGGGCCAGATCCCGGCATGGTGCGGCCCGGTTCGCGACGAGTCTCGCGGGTCAGGCGGCGGATGGATTTCGAGCCACATCATGAATCAGGACTTCGTCGCGTGGGTCGGGCAAGGCGTCGTCGCCGACCGTACGAAGGAGCACCTGGGTACCAGCGATCGTGGCATTATCATGCAGCGCCAGCGCTTCTTGAGTGACCTGGAAGCGATCGCGAGAGGTGAAGATCCAAAAGCGATCATCCGCAATCCAACACTGAATCGAAGCGTCGAGCTGCCGGTGGCCGAGCGCAGGCTGCTGGTCGATGGATTGAGCCGGACGGAACTGCTGGCGCACCCGATACTCGGCCATCACTATGCCGGCGAGTATGTCTTTCAGGCTGGACGGCCCGCGGAAGTCGCCGCCGCGTTCAAACAGGCGATGGGGATCTAGACGGGCGAGACTGGCTCGTCCCTATTTCTTTTCGGCCGGATCGTCGTCGCCGCTGGACGAGCCCAGGAACAGCTTCTTCCCGTCCTTGAACGTCATTGAGCTGCCGTTGATTTTATTGTCGCCGCTCTTGGCCTGATAGCCCTTGACCAGAACCTCAGTTCCCTGCTCCAGCGACTTCTTCGTGAATCCGCGGCGCAGCAGCCCGTTGGGCGTATTGGCTTCCACCATCCACGTGGTGCTGGTGCCATCCGGATTCTTGACCTCCACGTGGATCCAGGCATGCGGATTCACCCATTCCATCTTGACGATGGTGCCTTCCAGATTGACGACCTTGTTGCGGTCGAACTCCGCCGCGAAGGAATGGTGAGCCCAGGCTGGCGCGGATGCCAGAACCGCGGCGACGATTGCGACAACCTTCATTGTTTTGATCTCCTCTGCTCAGCTTGTTTTTCTTCTTCTTTGCGCGCGCCTTTTAGAATATCCGCCATGCCGTAGTTGGCCTCATGGCAGGCGTACTCGAATAACTCATAGTTAGGATCCAGGGGGAACGTCACGTGCATGGTCCAGGGCCGGGCCCACGTCCCGGGATCTTCGACCGTGGCATCGTAGCTGAGCTCATCCGGCGCGATGCGCGCGAACCGCTCCACGATCTTCAACTGATCGGTCAGCAGCGCGAAATTGATCCCGTTCATGGCGATGTTTTTGACAAAGTTGGTGGTCTCGACGACCATGGTGTTGCCCTCCCAGTGACCGCGTCCGTCGCCCATGTAGGTGCGGATGTTTTGGCCACGGTGGGGGCTCCCGTCGGTTGGCACAATGCGCGTCTCGTGCACCATTTCGTTCTGGATCACGAATAGGCCCGGGGCTTGTATGATGCGATTGCCTTTGTTGTAGAGATTCCCTGGCAGCATGGAGCCGATCAACCCTTTCGTGATGCAACGGCCCCATAGGTCGAAGTCCTCCACGGAATCGGCGCGCTGCTCAGGACTCGAAAGAGTGGGCGGCCCCAGGCCGCCTCGTACCGCTCTATTGCGGGCCTCCGCTTCGGCCGTCATGGGGGGAAGCCGGCCGTTCTTGGGATCGACCACCAGAGATGCTTGCGTGCTAGCGGGGTAATACTCGATCCAGGTGCCGGTTGCGACGCGCTGTTTCGATGCCGCGTCGCGAGCCTTAAGTTCCTGCGCGGTGAGGGTGTCGCGGTCGCCCATATTCTCGGGCCGCTGCAGAGGGATGTTGACGCTGCCGGGCCATAGACCTTGCAGGTCGGGATCGCCCCACGGAGTTTTGGGAGGCACATAGGCTCTCGGTTTGGGCGCCTGCGCGGTGGCGATCACAGCGGTGAACAGCGCCAGAAGTAAGTATTGTTTCATGGTTCCTCGTTTAGTCGCTGTGGTCGAGTTTCAGGGCCTCGATCTGCCGCTTCCAGAGGTCCTCATCGGACGAGATCCATTCAAGGACAGCGTCCCGCTTGGTCTCCGTGTGCTCGGAGCCGAGCGAAAGCTTCTTGCCGGTTTTGAAAATGATGGAACTGCCGCTGGCGACGTTATCGCCGCTCTTGGACCTATAGCCGCGAACAGCGATTTCCGTGCCCTCGGCCAGCGCGTTCTTGGTGATGCCCACTCGCAGCAGGCTGTTGGGCGTGTTGCCTTCGATGGCCCAGTTGGTCATCGTGCCGTCAGGATTCTTGACGGCGATATGGATGAACGCATGCGGGTTCACCCATTCCATTTTGGTGACGGTCCCTTGCAGAATCACGACCTTATTCTGATCGAACTGGGCCGCAAAGGAGTGGTGGGCCCAGGCCGGAACCATGGCCGCCATCACGAATAGAAGCATTCTTCGCATCCGGATCACCTCCCGTATCTTGATCAATTCTACAGCTCGGAGTCTCAATGTGGGAATTGTCAATGATAAACTCACACCCATGAGTGACGACAATTCCAGCCGCCGCGACATCCTGTTGGGAATGGCGGCTGTGCCTCTCCTTCAGAGCACTCTGGCCGCGCAGTCCGCTTCCACCGTTTGTTTTATGAGCACGGTGGAGATGGCTCGGCTGATCCGGGCGAAGAAGCTTTCCGCGCGGGAGGCGCTGGCGGAGCACCTCAAGCAGATCGAGCGAGTGAACCCTAAGGTCAACGCGATTGTGACCCTGGTGCCGGAAATGGCCGCCGCAGCCGCGGCGAAGGCCGATGAGATGCAGGCGCGCAAAGAGCCGTTGGGGCCGCTGCATGGCCTGCCGGTCGCGCACAAGGATTTGCTCGAAACCAGCGGCATCCGCACGACCTTTGGATCGCCGCTCTATAAAGACAACATTCCCACGGTGGACGATATCGTGGTCGAACGAATCCGCCGGGCGGGAGCAATTACCATTGGCAAGACCAACACGCCGGAATTTGGTTCGGGATCGCAGACGTTCAACAAGGTCTTTGGGGCGACTCACAATCCTTACGATTTGACCAAGACCTGCGGCGGATCGTCAGGTGGCGCCGCAGTCGCACTGGCCTGCGGAATGACGCCGGTTGCCACCGGCTCTGATACTGGCGGTTCCTTGCGCAATCCCGCGGCATTCTGCAATGTAGTTGGATTCCGGCCTTCCATCGGCCGTGTACCAAACCCCAACGCGGCGTTCGCGTGGTCGACGCTGAGCACCTCGGGATGCCTGGGACGGTCCGTGGCCGATCTGGCACTCGCGTTGAGCACTATCGCGGGGCCCGATTCCCGCGCGCCGCTTTCGATCAACGAATCCGGAGAACGCTTCGCGCGCCCGCTCGATCGCAGCTTCAAAGGTGTGCGCGTGGCCTGGTTCAAGGACTTGGGCGGGGTGCCGTTCGATCCGCGTGTGCGGGCGGTGGTGGATGCGCATCGTAAGACATTTGAATCGCTAGGCTGCATCGTCGAGCAGGCGGAACCGGACTTCGCCCTTGCGGAAATCGCCTTCCGAACTCTGCGCGCGTGGAATTCCGCGAACACTTACGGCGCGCGTCTGCGTGAGCATGCGGAGGCATTCAAGGATACGCTGGCGGGCGAGATCGAGGAAGGGCTGCGGCTGACCGGCATGGATCTCGCGCGCGCGGAGACCGCTCACGGCCAGCTCTGGCGACGGTTTCAGGCATTTCTCGAAGAGTACGAGTACTTTGTGCTGCCCACCACACAATTGCCGGCATTCGACGTCGACACGCCCTACCCAACGGAGATCGCGAGCGTGAAGTTCGACAACTACATCGACTGGATGAAGTCCTGCTGGTATATCTCGGCAACGGGCAACCCGGCGGCCTCGGTGCCGGGCGGGTTCACTCCGGAGGGACTTCCTGTAGGAGTCCAGATCGTCGGGCGCAATAAGGAAGACGTCAGCGTCCTGCAAATGGCGCACGCATTCGAGCAGGCGACGGGCTTTGGCAAGAAGCGTCCGGCAATCGCCTAGACGCCGCACTTCCCAAGGGCGTATGTGTGGCCTAGCGGTCGCGTAGAATCCGTGCCACCTCGACCTCAGTCGTTTTTGCCCTGAGAGCTGAGATCAGTTGATAGACAGCATCAACGTTCTCAACATCTTCTAATACAGGGCCTCTCTTGATCGACAGCGGATCCCACGGTTCGTTCCTATCCAAGGTCCACATCTCCGACCAAGTTCTTGGGGCAAGAGGGGGTGGAGGAAAAAAGCGAATGGTTCCGATGTCACCTGAGTATTTCTCCTTCAGCAGAACCTGCAGAGCACTGATTTCCGCCGATGCCACTTTGCGTTCACGATAATTGTGGACCACGATGACGTGTCGGTCGGTGACAGCATAATAAGTGCGTTTCTTTTTCCAGGCGGCGTAATGGAATCTACCCCAAATCAGGTATTGACCCATTGCCACTAACGGAATGCCCACTAGTAAGCTGTCCCGGCCATAACGTTATCGTATCTGATCCGTCTGATAATCATGAGACGGAATCAGGCGGTGTTGAAGATCACGGAGGAGCAACGGAGCGAGTTGAGTAAGTGGGCAGCCTCGCGC
>Ga0207707_10001352_pt1 | contig 22855 bp, 17 predicted proteins | sample KBSC83BmetaG_FD_184336 | JGI IMG/M metagenome (GOLD analysis project Ga0207707, IMG submission 184336) | Corn rhizosphere microbial communities from Kellogg Biological Station, Michigan, USA - KBS C8-3B metaG (SPAdes) (version 2) | ecosystem: Host-associated > Plants > Roots > Rhizosphere ...
CTCGTGGCCGGCCGCCGCGCGCGGACCTCGGCGAAGGTGTGCAGCAGCGGCGGCTCCCACAAGGCGAACGTGACCGGCGCGCGGGGCGAGCCGTCGTCGGTCACGGCGGCCGCCTCCAGGCCGGTGAGCGCCCTGGCGCAGACGGCGGGGTCGGCGATCGTCGCGGACGCGAGGATGAACACCGGCGGCCGCCCGGCGCCGTGATGCGCGGCGACGCGGCGGAGCCTGCGCAGGACCTGGGCGACGTGCGAGCCGAAGACGCCGCGGTAGCCGTGGCACTCGTCGACGATCACCACCCGCAGGCGGCGGAAGAAGCCGCGCCAGCGGGCGTGGTTCGGCAGCATCCCGCTGTGCAGCATGTCCGGGTTGGTCAGCAGGTAGTTCGCGTGCGACTGCGCCCAGGCGCGCTCGGCGGGTGTCGAGTCGCCGTCGTAGCAGGTGGGCCTGACGCCTTGCAGGCCGAGGTCGCGGACGGCTTTCAGCTGGTCGGCGGCGAGCGCCTTGGTGGGGGCGACGTACAGCGCGGTGCCGCCGTCGAGCACCTCCGACAGCGCGGCGGCGAGGTAGCCGGCCGACTTGCCCGATGCGGCGCGTGTGGCGATGATCACGTGGCGTCCCGCCAGGGCCAGCTCGGCGGCCTGCGATTGGTGCGTCCACGGGGATTTGATGCCGCGCGCGCCGAGCGCGGCGGCCACATCGGAACGAACAGATTTAGGCCAGGAGGTGGGTTGGCCCGGTTGTCCGGGTATGTGTTCCAGATGCACAAGCTCCCCGGCACGCTGCGCGGCCCCCAGGACCGCGAGCGCGGAGTTGCCCCGGCGGGTTTCAGCTCTGGGCTGAGCGGCGATCGGCATAGGTTTCCAGTGTGTCACCCGCTAGGCGGATGCTGGGCAGTATGTTTTGGTATAGACATGACGCCTGAGCGTGGTTGAATGCCGGGCAGGGGTCGCCCCCACGACGCGAGAGACGCCCTCGGGGCGCTGGAGGATTAGTGGATCTGAAGCTGGCGCACAGCAACAAGGACGGCATCGAGATCGTCGACGTCGAAGGTGAGATTGACGTCTACACCGCGCCGCGCCTGCGCGAGCTGCTCATCGAGCTCGTCAACAAGAAAAACTACCAGCTGGTAGTCAACATGGAGAAGGTCGAGTTCCTCGACTCCACGGGCCTCGGGGTCCTGGTCGGCGGGCTCAAGCGGGTGCGCGCGCACGACGGGTCGCTCGACCTGGTCTGCACCCAGGAGCGCATCCTGAAGATCTTCCGCATCACCGGTCTCACCAAGGTGTTCGGGATCCACGAGTCTGTGGACCAGGCCATCGCCGCCCGGAAGGCGGAGAAGTAAGCCTTTCGCTGCACAATGGCCACTGTCGAAGTCACCTTCACGCCGCTGCCCGTACACGTGCGGACCGCCAGGCTCGTCGCCACCGCGGTCGCGCGCCGCAGCGGCGTAGCCGAGTCATTGCTCGATGAGGTACGCCTCGCGGTAGGCGAGGCCTGCTCCCGTGCGGTTGAAGCGCACCTGCGGCATTGCCCCGGGCAGCCCATCCGGGTGGCGCTCACCGATGACGCCGAGCAGTTTGAGGTAGTGGTGACCGACGCGGTGCCAGACGCGGAGCATGGCATGCCGGTGGGCACGGTCGCGGCGAACGGCAGTACGGCCGTTCCCTCGGCCGTGCCCGCCGGATTCGGCGGCGGCTCCGTCGTCATCGACGGCGAGGTTCCCCTCCGGCTGCCAGACGGAGTGGGGCTGGCGGTGATCGCGGGGCTCGCCGACGACGTCCGGGTCGCGCCCGCGGGTTCGGGCACCAGCGTGACCATGAGCTGGAAGCGCCGGACGGCCTAGCGCGCTAGGCGCACCCGCTAGTCGCAAGAGAGTTCGCAGTTCTGCTGCCCGGTTCGCGGCCCCGATGGGCCGGCGAGCCGGGCAATCGTTTGCTGTCACCCCGGGGTGAGCCCCGGGGCGGCCCCGCGCGGCCCGGCCAGCACTCTGGACTTCTTTCACACCAGTCCCTTTGGTTCCTTTTTGCCACATACGTTCATTACGCCACTTTTATCCCAGTAATTCTCTTCTGCAACGTGTGAACTGCCGAAACTGGGGCAAATCACAAGACGGCAGCCGTGGAACTGTGACAGGTGAGACTATCGAGGCTTATTTCCGGTACCTACCATCAACATCTGACCGGGAAAATAAGAAACTTGTGACTCTTCAAGATCCGAAGTAACCAGCGTAGACTCCCGCCCACGCCTGCCTTCAGGTCGGCGGGCAGACTGAGATGAGCTTTATTACGCCAACGACTTAGTGGCGCGCGCCAGATGTCGAAGGAGAACGAATGTCGGAGCTTGGTCCCGCCATGGCGGCGGGCGGACCGCTGAATGCGGTCAGCGTGAGCGGCGGCAACCTGACGTGGGTTGTAATCGTCGCGGTTATCGCACTGGCAGCCCTCGCCGTCGCGGGCGTGCTGGTGCGAGAGGTCCTGGCCGCTAGCCAGGGAACCGCGAAGATGCAGGAAATAGCCAAGGCCGTGCAGGAAGGAGCCGCAGCGTATCTGCGCAGGCAGTTCCGGACGCTGGGCGTCTTCGTCTTCCTTATCTTCTGGATCCTTCTCCTGCTCCCCGCGGACGGCACCGGCGTGCGCTGGGGACGCAGCATCTTCTTCCTCGTCGGCGCCCTGTTCTCCGGGCTGACCGGGTTCACCGGCATGTCGCTCTGCGTCCGCGGCAACGTCCGCGTCGCGGCGGCCGCCCGCGAGTCCGGCGAGCGCAGTGCGATGCGGATCGCGTTCCGCACCGGCGGCGTGGCCGGCATGTTCACGGTCGGCCTCGGCCTGTTCGGCGCGGCCATCGTGGTGCTGATCTACCGGGCCAACGCGCCAGAGGTGCTCGAGGGCTTCGGCTTCGGCGCGGCGCTGCTCGCCATGTTCATGCGAGTCGGCGGCGGCATCTACACTAAGGCCGCCGACGTCGGCGCGGACCTAGTCGGCAAGGTCGAGCAGGGCATCCCCGAGGACGACCCGCGCAACGCGGCGACGATCGCCGACAACGTCGGCGACAACGTGGGCGACTGCGCCGGCATGGCGGCGGACCTGTTCGAGTCCTACGCGGTCATGCTGGTCGCCTCGCTGATCCTGGGCAAGACCGCGTTCGGCGACAAGGGCCTGATCTTCCCGCTGATCGTCCCGATGATCGGCGTGATCACGGCGGTGATCGGCATCTTCGCGGTGGCGCCGCGCGCCCGCGACCGCAGCGGCATGACCGCGATCAACCGCGGCTTCTTCATCTCGGCGGTGATCTCGGTCATCGGGGTCGCGATCCTCTGCTTCACCTTCCTGCCGTCGAAGTTCAGCTCGCTGGCGGGCGTCGTTAACCCCGCTATCCACAACTACAACGGCAACCCGCAGTGGATCGCGTTCGGCGCGGTGCTGATCGGGATCGTGCTGGCGTCCGCGATCCAGCTGCTGACCGGGTACTTCACCGAGACCACGCGGCGGCCGGTCCGGGACATCGGGCAGAGCTCGGAAACCGGCGCGGCCACCGTGATCCTGTCCGGCATATCCAGCGGCATGGAGTCCGCCGTGTACGCGGCGCTGCTGATCGGCGGGGCCGTGTTCGGCTCCTACCTGCTGGCCACCGGCAACGCCACCATCGCGCTGTTCGCCGTGGCCATGGCCGGCGGGGGCCTGCTGACTACGGTCGGCGTGATCGTGTCGATGGACTCCTTCGGCCCGGTGACCGACAACGCCCAGGGCATCGCGGAGATGTCCGGTGATGTCGAAGGCGAGGCCGCGCAGGCGCTGACCAAGCTGGACGCGATCGGCAACACCACCAAGGCCATCACCAAGGGCATCGCGATCGCGACCGCCGTGCTGGCCGCGACCGCGCTGTTCGGTTCGTTCCGCGACTCGGTGGAGTCGGCGCTGCCGATCGGCGCGGCCAACACGTTCAGCCTGAACGTGGCCCAGCCGAACGTGCTCGTCGGCCTCATCATCGGCGCGTCTGTGGTGTTCCTGTTCTCAAGCCTGCTGATCATGGCGGTCGGCCGGGCGGCGCAGCGGGTCGTGCTCGAAGTGCGCATGCAGTTCCGCACCCATCCGGGGATCATGACCTTCGAGGAGAAGCCCGACTACTCGCGGGTGGTGGACATCGTCACCCAGGACTCGCTCCGCGAGCTGGTCACGCCGGGCATCCTGGCGGTGCTGACCCCGATCGCGGTCGGGTTCGCGCTCGGCTACGCGCCGCTCGGCTCGTACCTGGCGGGCGCGATCGCGGCGGGCGTGCTGATGGCGGTCTTCCTCTCCAACTCCGGCGGCGCCTGGGACAACGCCAAGAAGCTGGTCGAGGACGGCAACCACGGCGGCAAGGGCTCGGCCGCGCACGAGGCGACCATCGTGGGCGACACCGTCGGCGACCCGTTCAAGGACACCGCTGGTCCCTCGATCAACCCGCTGATCAAGGTCATGAACCTGGTCTCGCTGCTGATCGCGACCTCGGTGGTGAAATACAGCTCCAATACCGGCCTGCGCGTCGGCGTGGCGGTCGGCGCGGTGATCATCATCGTCGCGGCGATCGTCTACTCCAAGCGCCGGTCCGCGGGGATGGGCGAGGAGGCGCCGGCCAGCGCAGAGATCGGCGCCGCCACCTCGCCCGCGGTCAGCGCCGAAGCCCCGGACGCGGTGGAGGCTCCTCCCACCGTCACGATGCCTCAGGTCTCCGCGACGCCCCCGGTGCCGCCGGCCGGCGACGCGGGCCAGAACGGCCACGTGGCCAGCGGGGTGCCCAAGGAGCCAGACTCGACATCTGGCGAGTAACACCCACCGGATAACCGCTGTGGCCTCCGCACCCGCCCGGGTGCGGGGGCCACAGCACTTTATGAGCGAGTGGGCGGGGGGAGGCGAAGCGCGAATCCGTTCTGACCGATCCTGGTTTTACTCTTCGGCCAGGTCGGCGGGGTCCACCGCGTCGCGCGGGATGCCGAGCAGGTACAGGATCGTGTCCAGGTAGGGGACATTGACCGCGGTGTCGGCCGCGTCGCGGACGACCGGCTTGGCGTTGAAGGCCACGCCGAGGCCGGCGGCGCCGATCATGCCCAGGTCGTTAGCCCCGTCGCCGACCGCGACGGTCTGCGACAGGGGGACGCCCGCCGCCTGCGCGAACCGGCGCAGCGCCTCCGTCTTGGCGTCCCGGTCGATGACCGGGTCGAGGACCCGGCCGGTCAGCCTGCCGTCGGCCACCTCAAGCGTGTTCGCGGCCACGTAGTCGATGCCGAGCTCGTCGGCCAGCGGCTGGATCACCGCGGTGAAGCCGCCGCTGACGATGCCGCACTTGTAGCCGAGGCGCTTCAGCGTCCGTACCAGCGTCCGGGCTCCCGGCGTGAGCCGCAGGCTGGCGCGGACCTCGTCGAGGACGTCGGCGTCGAGGCCGGCGAGCAGCGCCGCGCGCTCCCGCAGCGAGGCCGCGAAGTCGAGCTCGCCGCGCATCGCGGACTCGGTCACCTTGGCCACCTGGGCGGCGCAGCCGGCCCGCTGCGCGAGCAGGTCGATGACCTCGTTCTGGATCAGCGTGGAGTCGACGTCCATCACGATCAGCCGCATCGCCCGCCGGTAGAGGCCGGCGGGCTGCACCGCGACGTCAACGCCGCGTTCCGCGGCGACCTGGGCGAGCGAGTTGCGCAGCGATCCCGGCTCCGCTCCCGAGACGTCCAGCTCGACGCAGGTCACCGGGTCGCTGGCCAGCCGGGTGATCCGGTCGATGTTGGCGCCGCTCGCCGCGATCCGGCCGGCGACGGCCGCGACCGCGTCCGGCAGCAGCGGGCTGCCGAGCAGCGTGACGTGCAGCCTGCCGTTGGTCCGCGCCGCGCGCCCGCGCGACCGCGGCTCCGCCGACCCGGTCGTGATTTCCGCCTCGAGCCCGAGGTCGGCGGCCAGCTCGGTCACGGCCCGGTAGATCGCGGTCAGGTCGAGGATCGCGGCTTCGCCCTCGCAGCCGACCAGGACGCCAAGGACCAGCCTGCCCCTGATCGTGACCTGCTCGATGTCCGCTACGCTCAGCGGAAAGCGCGCGAGGGCGCCGAACAGACGCGAGGTGACGCCAGGGCGGTCCCTGCCAGTCAGCGTGATCAGGAGCGTTGGTTGGTTCATCTCGTCATCACGGTACCGTGCGGCCAGACGCGAGTGTGACGAACTACTAGCGGCGCATCTGGGTACCTTTTGTTCGCGGCGAGGCTCGTGCTGGCATAGGTTCAGACTCGGCGGCCGTTTGGCCCGACGGGCGCCGGGCCGGCGTGAGGAGGGGCAGTGTCAGACGAGGTGCTCAAGCTGCGGGGTGTGTCGGTACGGCGCGAAACGTCGCTGCTGCTGCGGAATGTCGACTGGACCGCGCACGAAGACGAGCGCTGGATCGTGATCGGCCCCAACGGTGCGGGCAAGACCACGCTGCTTCAGGTGGCCGCGACCATCCTGTACCCGACCGAGGGCACCGTCGAGGTGCTCGGCGAGCGGCTCGGCGAGGTCGACGTGTTCGAGTTGCGGCCGCGGATCGGCCTGACGAGCGCCTCGCTCGCCGAACGGGTCCCGGCGGGGGAGAAGGTCATCGACCTCGTGCTCACGGCTTCCTACGCGATTCTCGGCCGCTGGAAGGAAGAGTACGAGTCCTCCGACGTGACCAGGGCGGTGGAACTGCTGGACGCGCTCGGCTGCGCGCACCTGATCAGGCGCCGGTTCTCCACCCTGTCCGAGGGCGAGCGCAAGCGGGTGCAGATCGCCCGCGCGATGATGCCCGACCCGGAGATTCTGCTGCTCGACGAGCCCGCCGCCGGCCTTGACCTCGGCGGCCGCGAGGACCTCCTGCGCCGCCTGTCGACGCTGGCCAACAACCCCAAGGCGCCGATGATGGTGCTGGTCACGCACCACGTCGAAGAGGTGCCCGACGGGTTCACCCACGCGATGCTGCTGCGCCGCGGCGCCGTGCTCGCCGCCGGCCCGATCGAGGACGTGTTCACCGCGAAGAACCTGTCCCGGTGCTTCGGCGTCCCGCTGGAGATCGAGCGGCACGAGAACCGCTGGCGCGCCTGGGCGCGTTAGACACTGGTCAGACGCCCGTTGGGCCCGCGTTAAACGTCCGCCTCCGTCACCCACCGCCTTTTGTGCTTAACCCAGGGTGGGGTTACCTTGGGGATATCGGCTCCTTTGGGCGGAGATGATGGTGATGGGCACCATAATCGCGATAGTCCTTCTCATCCTGGTTATCGGCCTAGCCATATTCGCCGTGGTCAGATCGGTCCGGATCGTGCCGCAGGCCCGGGCGGGCATCGTGGAACGGTTCGGCCGGTACCACCGGACGCTGCACGCGGGGCTCAACCTGGTGATGCCGTTCATCGACCGGCTGCGCCCGCTCATTGACCTGCGCGAACAGGTCGTGAGCTTCCCGCCGCAGCCCGTCATCACCAAGGACAACCTGGTGGTCGGCATCGACACGGTCATCTACTTCCAGGTGACCGACCCGAAGGCCGCGACGTACGAGATCGCCAACTACGTGGCCGCCGTCGAGCAGCTCACGGTCACCACGCTGCGCAACGTGGTCGGCGGCATGGACCTGGACATGACGCTGACCTCGCGGGACAAGATCAACGGCGAGCTCCGCAAGGAGCTTGACGAGGCGACCGGCCGCTGGGGGCTGCGGGTGAGCCGGGTGGAGCTCAAGGCGATCGAGCCGCCGGGGTCCATCCAGGACTCGATGGAGAAGCAGATGCGCGCCGACCGGGACAAGCGCGCCGCGATCCTGTCCGCGGAGGGCGCCAAGCAGTCGGCGATCCTGACCGCCGAGGGCGAGAAGCAGGCGGCGGTGCTGCGGGCGCGCGGCGAGGCGGAGGCCGCGGTCGTGCGCGCCGACGCCGACGCCACCGCGCAGGCCACCAGGGCCAGGGGCCAGGCGCAGGCGATCGCCACCGTTTTCCAGGCGATCCACGAGGGCAACCCCGACCAGCGGCTGCTGGCCTACAAGTACCTCGAGATGCTGCCGGAGATCGCCCAGGGCGGCGCGAACAAGCTGTGGATCGTGCCGAGCGAGCTCGGCAAGGCGCTTGAGGGCCTCGGCGGGCTCTTCAACAACGCGAACACCGAGGAGGCGGCGCCCGGCGCCGTGCGCTCCCGCGGCGCCGGCGATCCGCCCGACGCGCTGCCCGCCCCCGACGGCGCCGGCAGTATCACCCGCCTGACGCGGTGAGCGCGGCGCTCAGCAGCTCAGTCCGAACGGGTGCGGCCTGCTCGCGTCGGCCGCCCGGCGCCGCGTAGCGCCCGCAGCGCGATGCCGCCCGGCGGGTCCTGCGGGCGAACCTGGACCATGCCCGAGTCACTGATCCGGCTCTTGAACGCCGGCTGCCTGGCGGTCGCCGGCCCGTGCAGGACGGTTCCGTCGCTGAGCCTGAACGTCGACCCGTGCCAGGGGCAGGTCACGCTGGCGGCGCCCGCGACGCAGGACACGCGCCCCTGGTGGAGCGGGCCGCCGAGGTGCGCGCAGTGGTCCGCGAGCACGTGAACCTCGTCGCCGTCGCGCACGGCGAGCACGCTCAGGTACCCGAGCTGGCGGCGCACGGGCCGCCCCGGCGGCAGTTCCGCGAGTGGGCACATGTCGTGCCAGCCGAGCGCGGCAAGGTGACCGATGGGCTCCGCGTGGCTCGCCCCGGCGCCGAGCCGCAGCGCGAGGTGGCCGCCCAGGTAGGCGCCCGCGGTCGCGGCGAACAGGCCGCCGGCCGACAGCAGTCGGCCGTGGCGGTGCCGCCCGGCCGCCCGGGCGGCCAGCGAGCCCGCGAACAGCGTCGTCGCGCCCGCCTGGGACACCGCGTGCACAAGACCCACCCGCTGCTGATGGCTGTGCAGCGCCGACCAGTCAGCGAGCCCGGTGGCCGCGGCGGGCACGGCGGTGGCGACTCCGGCCGCGACGAGCGTCCTGGCGGCGCGCTCGGCGCCCGGCCCGCCGCGCAGGTCGAGCAGCACCGCGGAGGCCCAGCAGCCGAGCGGGATCCGCACGAGGGCCGGGTGGGCCGGCTGGCCGAGCGGCACCCCGTGCAGCGCGTCGGTCCGCCGGCCGGGCGGCAGGGCGCGGACCACGAGGCCCGCGAGCATGCTTACCGGCTGGTCGAGGGCCTGGGCGCGTTCGATGCGCTCGGCGACCGTGGCCGGCTTGACAGAGCGGAGCACTGCCCGTGCTGTCCGCAGCAACTGGTGACCGGGGGTTTGCCGCACACAAGGGACGTACCCAGGCAGACTGCCGTGATCACCAGGGATCACCAGGTCGGGCGCCGGGTTGCGGCGGCCGTCTCCGTGGTGTCAAAACAAGGCAGCTGGACACCGTTGTCTTCCCTTGTCTACCGCGGATGAACGCGAGACGTTTGGGGTATCCACTTCCGGGTCGTCTTTCTTACATAGATAAGCATGGTAAGAAGTCACCGGCACGTTTTACGAAGAAAGGCGCGGATGGTGGCCATGCCCAAGCCTGCGGTAGCGCTCGATAAGGGCGGCGAGGGGAGCCGCCAGCCGGTGAATCAGCGCGCTGGTCAGCCGGACCCCTTCTGGTACACGGCGAAGACCCGCCTGCTCGGTCCGCCGTTGGTCAACGACCAGCTCGGCGAGCAGCGGCTGAACAAGCCGCTAGCGCTCGGCGTGCTGTCGCCGGACGGTATCTCCTCCTCGGCGTACGGCACCGAGGAAATCCTCATCGCGCTCGTGCCGATCGTCGGCTTGGCGGCGTTCACCCTGATCCTGCCGTTGACCCTGGTCGTGCTGTTCGTCATGGCGTTGGTGCTGCTTTCGTACCGCGAGATCGTCATGGTGTACATCAGGCCGGGCGGCTCCTATGTCGTGGCGCGAGAGAACTTCGGGCCGCGCGTGGCCCAGATCTGCGCGGTCGCGCTGCTGATCGACTACGTGGTGACGGTTGCGGTCCAGGTCGCGGCGGGCACCGCCGCGGTGGCGTCCGCGATCCCCGCCATCGGCCCGTACAAGCTGGAAATCTGCGTCGGCGTCGTGCTGCTGATGTGCTACGGCAACCTACGCGGCCTCAAGGAGGCGGGTCGAGCGTTCGCCGTGCCGACCTACCTGTTCGCTGGGTCGGTCATCTTGATGATCGTGGTCGGGCTGATCCGCGAGGCCTTCGGCGGCTTGCCGGTATATGACCCGAGCACGATGCATGGGACCTACATGCTCGGCGCGAGCACCGAGGGCATCATCAGCGCCGCGATGATCTTCACCCTCCTTCGCGCGTTCGCCAACGGCGGCGCGTCGCTCACTGGCATCGAGGCGGTCAGCGACGCCGTGGGCGCCTTTCACCCGCCGGAGGGCAGGAACGCCCGCAAGGTGCTCATCACCGAAGGCGTCATCCTGGGCAGCCTGGTGGCTGGCATCTCGTGGCTCGCGCACGCCACCCACGCCACGCCGTACGTGAGCGGGTACCCGACGGTGCTCGCACAGGAAGCTCAAATCGTCTTCGGTAGCAGCTTCATCGGCAAGGCCCTGTTCTACCTGGTGCAGCTGGCGACCATGCTGATCCTCTACACCGGCGGCAACACCAGCTTTAATGGCTTCCCGTTCCTGACCAGCTACGTGGCGGGCGACTCGTTCCTGCCCCGCTGGCTGCTCAAGCGCGGGCACCGGCTGGTGTTCTCCAACGCGATCATCGTGCTGGCGGTCACCTCGGTCGCGCTGCTGATCATCAAGGATGCGGACGTCAACAACCTGGTGCCGCTGTACGCGATCGGCGTCTTCACCGCGTTCACGATGGCCGGCTTCGGTATGGCCAAGTACCACCACACGCGCCGCGAGCAGGGCTGGAAGCACAAGTTCTACATCAACTTCGCGGCGGGCACGCTGTCGGCGATCGTCGTCGGCATCTTCGCGGTCGTGAAGTTCACCGAGGGCGCCTGGGTGGTGCTCGTGCTGTTCGCGATCTTCGTTCCCGCGCTGATCAGGCTGAACCGGGAGTACCGGGCCGAGGCGGAGGTGCTCGAGACGGTAACGGGCGAGCAGCCGCCGCCCGCGCCGCACTACACGCGGCGCGTTGTCTTCGTCTTCGTGGACAGCTTCGACCTGGCCACCCTGGCCGCGCTGCGCTACGCCAGGTCGCTGCGCCCCACCCAGATCCGCGCGGTGCACTTCGTCATCGACAGCGTGCGGGCGGAGAAGCTGCGTGACAAGTGGACCCGCGCCGACCGCGGCGTGGCGCTCGACTTCATCGACTGCCCGGACCGCCGGCTCACCAAGGCGGCGACCGACCTCGTCGAGCGCGAGATCGAGGATCCCGGCACGCACGTCACCGTGATCCTGCCGCGCCGCAGCTACTCCGCACTGCTCGGGCGCCTCCTGCACGACCGCACGGCGGACAAGATCGCCGCGTCGGTCAGCCGCATGCCGCGGTCGGCGGCCACGATCGTGCCCTACGACGTGCCGAGCCGGGTCGCGGTGCTGCAGGCCAGGCAGACCGCCAAGGGCGGCCGGGGCGACGCGCCCGTCCCGGTGGCCGCTGAGCCCGCCGCGCCGAAGAAGCGGTCGACCGGCCCGCTCGCGGCGACCCTGGAGGAACTGACGCGCGAGTCCGACGTCGTGTCGGCGCACTCGGCCAGGCCGTCAGGCAACGGCGCCGCGCCCGGCGTCGCCGCGATCGGCACCGTCACCAGCGGAAAGGTGACCGTGGAGGGCAAGGTCCGGGTCGTGGAGATCCGCCCGGTCGAGCGCAACTCGGTGCTCGCCGTGGAGATCAACGACTCGACCGGCAACCTCACCGCGATGTTCTACGGCCGGTCGCACATCCCGGGCCTGATCTGCGGTGCCCGCGTCCGGTTCACCGGCTCCGCGCGCACCCGCGGCGGCCAGCCGGTGATGATCAACCCCGCCTACGAGCTGGTCTCGGCCGAGGAGGCTAACTAGCCGCTACTCACCCCTTGGCAGCAGCTCATACGCCGGGTTGATCATGGCGGGCCCGCCTTCCCGCATGGACACCTTCCCGGCGAGCCTGACGCGGGTGCCTGGCTCGAAGCCGGGGATGTTTGTCCGGCCGTAGAACTTGGCCGTGAGCGCCCCGGTCTCGTCCGCGACCGTGGCGTCGAACACGCAGCTGTTCTCGACCGGGTGGATCTCCACCGAACGGACCTTGCCTTCGACGATCGCCTTCCGCGCGCCGTTCAGCTCGACGATCGCGGTAACACCGGAATCGCGCGCAGGTGACCGCGTGCTCCCGTTCCGCGGCGCGGCTGCCGTCGCCGGCGGCTGAGGCTTTCCATTCAGCGGAACGGGTTCGGGTGTCACGCCGTCGCCCGACTGGGTGCCGCCGCTTGCCCGGGCGCCGTCGCTTGGCTGCGCCCCGTTGGCCGGCTGGGTGCCGTTGGCCAGCTGGGTGCCGTTGGCCGGCTGTGTGTTGTCGTCGGCATGGACCGCCAGGCGGGCGGCCTGCCGGGCGTGCAGCAGGTGCACCCGGCTCTCCACGTCGAACGGGATGATCGTGGCGGCGGCGTTGGGCACCTGGCTGATCACCCCGGCGATCTTGTCTGCCGTGCGGTCGTGCAAGATCCGGCCGAGCAGCGGCGCGTAGCCGCGCCGGGGCAGCACGACGGTGACCTGCGTTCCCTTCTGCGCGGCCTCGCGGCTGGCCAGCTCCACGGAGGCCCGGGTGAGCCGGCGGTCCGGGGTATCGATCATCTCAAGCGGGATGTCCTGCCCGAACCTGACCCACTTCTCGTGCAGCATCTGCGCCCTGGCGCCGTCGATGACGAAGTGCACGGCGCGCAGCGTGGTGGGCCGCAGGCCGCGCGCGTACCTGATCGCGGCGAGCGTGGCCAGGTCGACATCGTCGACGAAGATCAGCACGACGCGGCGGCTGTAGTTCGGCTGCCGGGCCGGGATGCCCGCCGCCCGCCTGCCGCCGATGTTCTCCAGGACCTCGGACTCCATCCGATACTCCCGGTTGAGCCGGATAAGCAGGAAGACCAGGGCGGGGAAGACGATGACGATCACCCACGCGCCCTCGGTGAACTTGACCACCGCGAACACGACGACCACGATCGCGCTGTAGACAGCCGCCGTGCGGTTGATGATCAGGCGCCGCCGCCAGCCGGCTTCCTTGACCCGCTTGTGGTACCTGGCCATGCCGAAGCCGGCCATCGAGAACCCGGTGAACACGCCGATCGCGTAGAACGGGATCAGCCCGTTGACCTGCGAACGCGTGGTGATCAGCAGGATCAGCGAGACCACGGTGAGCACGATGATGCCGTTGGACAGCGCGAGCCGGTGGCCGCGCTTGGTGAGCCAGCGGGGCAAGAAGGCGTCGCTCGCCACGAAGCTGGTCAGGAACGGGAACCCGCTGAAGCTGGTGTTGCCCCCGGTGAACAAGATCAGCGCGGTGGCCGCCTGCACCACGAAGTACATGAAGTGCCCGGCGTGGCCGAACACTGTGTTCGCCTCCTGCGCCAGCACGGTCGGATAGCCGGCCTCGTACGGGATCGCGTGCGTGACGTGCGCCAGCCAGGAGATGCCGGCGATGAGGAAGGCGACGATAGACCCCTGGGTGACCAGGATCTGCCTGGCGTTGCGGCCCTCCGGCGGACGCAGCGCGCTGACTGCGTTGGAGACGGCCTCGATGCCGGTCAGCGAGGATCCGCCGTTCGCGAAGGACTTGGCCAGCATGTAAATCATGCCGAAGCTGAGGATGGCCTCGGTGCTGTGTCCGATCGGGAAGGTGGCGCCCGGGTAGGCGCTGGCGTGCGGCAGGCCGGTGGTCACCTCGCGGACCAGCCCCACGATGATCGTCAGCGCGACCGCGATGGAGAAGAAGTAGGTGGGCATCGCGAAGGCGCGGCCCGCCTCGCGGATGCCGCGCAGGTTGCCGTAGCACATCAGCAGCACGACAATCACCGAGATCACGCTCAGGATGTTCGAGCCGATCACCGGGATGGTCGCCAGCTGCGGGAACGCGGACACGACGGCCGCCGCGCCCGCCGCGACCTGTACCGCGACCGTGACGACGTAGTCGATAAGCAGCGCGACGGCCGCCACCTGGGCCACTCGCGGCCCGAAGTTCTCGCGCGCCACCACGTACGAGCCGCCCGCTTTGGTGTAGACGGAGACGACCTCACGGTAGGAGAGCACCACGAGCGCGACGCCGGCCAGGATCACCAGCGTCATCGGCACGATCAGCGTGAACGCCGCGATCCCGGCCACCGGGAGCATCGCGATCAGCATCTCCTCGGTGCCGTACGCGGCGGAGGAGATGCCGTCGGGCGACAGCACGCCAAGGCCGATCGCCCGGGACAGCCGCTCCTCGCCCATCTGATCGTTGACCAGCGGCGGGCCGAGCAGCTTACGCTTGAGCGTGTAGCCGAACGTCTCGGGCAGCGCCCCGTTCGGCATGACGCCGCCGGCGAGCTCGTCCGGCACGCCGCCGCCCGCGACCCCGGTGCCCTGGGATACCGCCACTAGTCCGTGCCTCCGTCCGCGGCACGGGCGGCGGAACGCCGTCTTGCTCCTGACGCGGAGGGGCCGTCAGGGACCGATATCACCCGGATGCGGGCCTTACGGCGGTCTCGCCACACGGGCCGCGGTAGTTGATTTCTCATCGCGGCCTCAACGCTAGGTCTTAGCTGGTCAGATGGCCGCAAGGGGCGCGTTAAGGGTGCTGCGCCGGGCGTTAGGGAATCGTCAAGACTTGCCACTTTCGGCCGCGCAGCGATTGAAATGGCATCCAGGATGACTGGAAGCAAGTACCCGTTGACATTGGCGGGGCAGCGCGAGACAACGCGCCCGTGGGCGCGGCGTCGTGACCCCTCGCGACGGCCGGCCTCGCGGGGCGGCTTTCCCGCCCCCTACGTGCTGCCGACGGGCTTCGCCGCGCTGCTCGCCGTAGGCACCGTGGCGGCGGCGCTCGGCGGCCGGCTCGGCGCGACCGGGGTGCTCATCGCCTGCGCGGTGGTGGTCGGCGTGTTCGCCGCGGTGGCCGAGCCGACAGCGGCCGTACCGCTCGGCGTCATCGGCTGGCTCACCGCTGTCGGGTTCTCCCGTTCCCCCTACGCCGACCTGCGGCTGACCGGGCTGGACGCGGAACGGGCGGCGATCACGCTCGCCGTGGTGGCGCTCTGCGCGGCCGCCGCCGGCGCGGCGTTCCGTTGGCGCGCGTCGAGGGTGACACTGGTAAATGTGGAGCGGCACGAGCAGAACGGAATCTCCCGGCGCAGGCAAACGGCGGGCGCGGTGCTCGCCGTGGCCGGGCTGCCGTCGCTTACCGCGCTGCTCAACGCGGTCCAGCCGCACCTTAACCTCTCCGACGACCTGCTGATCTACCTGGTCGCGGTCGTCGCGATCACGGTCGTCGGCGGCTTCTGGCCCGCCGTGGTGGCCGCGGTCGGCGCCTGCCTGCTGCTGAACTGGTTCTTCACCGAACCGCTGCACACGTTCACGATCGCCGAGCCGCGCAACCTGCTCGCCCTCGTGCTGTTCGTCACGGTCGCGGTCGCGGTAAGCAGCGTGGTCCACCTGGCCGCCAGGCGCGAGGCGGACGCGGCGCGCAGCTCGAAGGAGACCGACTCGCTCCTCGGCCTCGCCCAGACCGTGCTCGGCGGGGCCGACACGCCGGCCGACGTGCTCGACCACCTGACGGCGAGCCACGGCGGCCACGCCGAACTCCTCGAGCGCGTGGGCAGCCGCTGGGTCACGGTCGCGTCGAGCGGCGACGCGGACACCTCGCTAAGCACGCTGCGCTTCGAGGTGCGGCCCGACCTCGCCCTCGAGGTCAGCGGGCAGGCGGCGAGCGCGACAACCGCGCTGCTCGCCGGGTACACCGCCCAGGCGGTCGCGGCCCTCGACCGGGCCCGGCTGCGCACCCAGGCGGCCCAGGCCGAGGCGCTGGCGGAAGGCGACAGGATGCGGACCGCGCTGCTGCGCGCGGTGAGCCACGACCTGCGCACCCCGCTGGCGTCGATCAAGGCCAGCGTGTCCAGCCTGCGGCAGACCGACGTGCACTGGTCGGCGGAGGACGAGGCCGAACTGCTCGCCAACATCGAGCAGAACGCCGACCGGCTCGACGCGCTCGTCGGCAACCTGCTTGACATGGGCCGCCTGCAGGCCGGGTCGCTCGAGCCGTTCCTGCGGGCGACCGCGGTGGACGAGGTGGCCCCGGTCGCGCTGCGCGGCCTCGACCACGCGGACCACCTGCTGATCGTCGTCCCCGATGACCTGCCGCTCGTGCGGGCCGATCCCGGCCTCCTCGAGCGGGTGCTCGCCAACCTGTTCTCCAACGCCCTGCGGCACTCCCCGCCCGACCTGCGGCCGATGCTCCGCGCCAGGGAGGACGGCGACCGCGTCGTGCTCGACGTGGTGGACCACGGCACCGGGGTGCCGTCCGGGCTCAAGGACCGGATCTTCGAGCCGTTCGCGCGCCTCGACGAGCGGTCACCCGGCGTCGGGCTCGGGCTCGCCGTCGCCAAGGGGTTCGCGGAGGCGATGGGCGGCGCGATCGTCGCGATCGATACCCCGGGCGGCGGCCTGACCGTCCGCGTGACACTGCCCGCCCTGGTCAGCGGGGCCCGGGCCGCCCTTGGCGCCGATCGGTGACCCGCGTACTCGTCATCGACGACGAGCCCTCGATCCTGCGCGCGCTGCGGATCAACCTGGCGGCGCGGAACTACGAGGTGTCAACCGCCAGCGACGGCACCTCGGGTCTGGCCGCGATCTCGCGTGAGCGGCCGGACGCGGTCATTCTCGACCTCGGCCTGCCCGACATGGACGGTACCGAGGTCATCCATGGGGTCCGCGGCTGGTCGACGACGCCGATCATCGTCTTGTCGGTGTGGGGAGCGGAGCACCAGAAGGTCGCCGCGCTCGACGCCGGCGCCGACGACTACGTCACGAAACCGTTCGGCATGGACGAGTTGCTCGCCCGGCTCCGCGCGGCCGTCCGCCGCGCCGCGCCGGCCGCACCGGACGAACCCGTCGTCACCACACAAGCTTTCACGGTCGACCTGGCCGCCAAGCGCGTCGTCAGGGACGGGGCCGACGTCCGGCTCACGCCGACGGAGTGGCAACTGCTTGAGATCCTGGTCCGCAACCGGGGCCGGCTGATCACCCAGAAGCAGCTCCTCCAGGACGTCTGGGGCCCGGCCTACGGCTCGGAGTCCAACTACCTGCGCGTCTACGTCGCCCAGCTCCGCCGCAAGCTGGAGCCCGAGCCGTCTCGCCCGCGTTACCTGCTCACCGAGCCGGGCATGGGCTACCGCTTCCAGGCCTAGCGGGCCGCCAAGCCGTGAAGTTCCCCAAGCTCAACCGCTACATCAACGTCACCCACCGCACGGGCAGCTCCCTGACCTACCCGTAACAGCCAGCCGGGCCGGGGGCCGGAACCAGTTCCGGCCCCCGGCCCGGCTCAACCCGGCGACAAGCAACACGCGGGATACTTTGACCCCCTGGAGGGGGTCAAAGTATCCCGCGTGTTTGTTTCCGGGGCCGCACACAGCAAGCCCAGTCGCTGGTAGCCGGCAATTCGTAATCAATATGTCACGATATGCATATGGATGATGACAGAACTGCCCGCGACTGGGCTTTCGTCCTTCACGCGCAGCGCGGGATCGCGGCGAAGGCTCAGGCGCGGCAGGCCGGCCTCTCGGCGAAGGCGGTCGAGCATCGGCTCCGGTCGGGTAAGTGGCGGTACGTGCGCCGCGGTGTCTACGCCACGTTTACCGGAGAAATCCCGCGCCAGGCGCGCTTGTGGGCCGCGGTACGGCGCGCCGGGCCTGGCGCGATGCTCAGCCACGAGACCGCCGCCGAGGTGCACGGCCTGATCGACAGGCCAAGCAAGACGATCCACATCACCGTTCCCTGGCGCCGTCGGCCCGCGCAAAAAAGACCGCTTCAAGGTGTCGTCATCCACCGGTCGGACCAGAGCCACCCGCAGTACCTGCCGCCCTGGGAACTCCCGCGAACGTGCATTGAGGACACGGTTCTCGACCTGGTCGCTGCCGCGCGGACCTTCGATGACGCCTACAGTTGGGTGGCCAGAGCGACCTTCAGGCAGCTGACCACCGCGGCCATGCTGCGCGCGGCACTGGCGGATCGCAGCCGGTTCCGATGGCGAGCGTGGCTGACCGACTCGCTCGCCGACGCGGCCGACGGCGCCCAGTCCCCGCTCGAGCTCCGCTACACCAGGGACGTGGAACGCGCGCACGGCCTGCCCAAGGCGCGGCGTCAGGCGCGCCGCGAGATCGGCGGCAAGGTCCACTACAAGGACAACTGGTACCCGGAGTTTGGCGTCTGCGTCGAGATCGACGGGCCGTCCTACCATCAGAACGAGCAGGTAAGCAGGGACAATCGCCGCGACAACCGCAACCTCGCGGAGGACGACGCCCGGACGTTCCGGTTCGGGCCCGTGGAGGTCACCGAACTCGCCTGCGAAAGCGCCGCCATGGTCGCGGCCACGCTCCGGCGCGGCGGATGGCAGGGCAAGCCCCGCCCCTGCCGCCGCAAAACCTGCGTCTTCCGCCGCACAGACCAGATGCGGGATACTTCGACCCCCTAGAGGGGGTCGAAGTATCCCGCATCATCGTCAAACTGGCGAAGTCATAACGAAGCGACCATGGCGCTTGACGGAGTCGTTGATGTAACCGAAGGTGTTACAACATGAGCGCGAACAGTCGGCTGACCATCGCCGTGCACGGGCTCGCCTGGATGGCCCTGGCCCGCGAACGTGGCCTGCCTTGGATGACGTCCGACCAGGTCGCCGCCAGTGTCAATACCAACCCGGTGATCATCAGGCGCAGCCTCGGCGACCTGCGCCGGGCGGCGCTCGTCAAGGTGCGGCGCGGCGCCGGGGCGGGCTGGAGCCTTGCCCGCGAGCCTGGCGAGATCACCCTGCTCGACGTGTACGACGCGGTCGAGCACGAGCCGTTGTTCGCCATGCACCGCACCACGCCCAACCTTGAGTGCCCGGTCGGCCACGGCATCAGGCCCGCGCTCGGCCGGGTCTACAGCGAGATCGATCAGACCCTGCGACATGAGCTGACGCGAACCTCGATCGCGGACGTGTTGCGTTCGACCCTGGAAGTGCCCTGATGGACGTCTTGCGGTGCCCGATCGTGGAACTTCGGCAGTACACGTTGCATCCTGGCCAGCGCGAGGCGCTGATCGCGCTGTTCGACCGGGAGTTCATCGAGAGCCAGGAAGAGCTCGGAATGGCGATCTTGGGCCAGTTTCGCGACCTGGACAACCCCGACCGGTTCGTGTGGCTGCGCGGCTTCGAGACGATGCCCAGCCGGGCTGAGGGATTGGCCGGCTTCTACGGTGGACCAGTCTGGAAGGCCAACAGCGCCGCCGCGAACGCGACGATGATCGACTCCGATAACGTGCTGCTCCTGCGCCCCGCATCCGCGCGCTCGGGCTTCCCCGCCGTCGGCATCGCGCGGTCGCCCGCCGGGCACACCGAAGCGCCGGCGTCGCTCGTCCTCGCCACTATTTACTACCGCGACCGTCCGTTCGACGACGAGTTCCTTGATTTCTTCGACAGCTGTGCCCGGCCGGCGTTGGCCGCGGCCGGAGTCGCACCACTGGCGTGCCTGCAGACCGAGTACGCCGAGAACACGTTTCCCGCCCTGCCGGTGCGCACGGGCGAGCACGCATTCGTGTGGTTCGCGCGGTTCCCCGGCACGGCCCAGGCGAGCGCGCATGAAGACCGGCTGGCGCACTCGGACTTGTGGCAGGAGAAGGCGCTGCCCGGGCTGTCGCAGCTGGTTACCGGAGCGACGGAGAGGCTGCGGCTGACCCCGACCGCCCGGTCGCTCCTGCGTTAGCGCAGACCAACACGCTTTTCACGCTGTCCTGCTGCGCTGGCGATGAGTTCTCGTCTTGTCGCCCGTCCTAACTACCTCCGTGGTAGCGAAGACGGGAGCCGCTACCTAAGACCCAAGGACAGACTCAAGAAAAGGACACTGCGATGCCAGAACTCCTCGTCGACTTCATCACCTCGCTCGATGGCTACGCGGCCGCTGAAGGCTGGCCAGGCTGGTGGGGGCTCGAAGGACCCGAGTACCTCGCGTGGTTGGGAGAGCAGCCAGAGGCGGACTACACGATCCTGATGGGTGCGACCACCTACCGCGTCATGTCCGGATTCGCCGCCGGGGGCGAGCCAGGGACCGATGCCCTAGCGGGCATGTCTAAGGTCGTCTTCTCGACCACGTTGAGCGAGCCCCTTTCCTGGGCGAACACGCAACTCGTGGGCACAGACCCCGTTGCGGCCGTGCGGGAGATGAAGGACAAGGCCGCCACGTCGATGCGCACCATAGGCAGCCTCACCCTGTGCCGCTCTCTCCTGAAGGCCGGTCTCGTGGACCGCTTCCGCGTAGTCGTCTTTCCCGTTATCACCGGAAGCACCGGCCGGGAACGGATCTACGACGGCTATCCCGACGTCGCGCTCGACATGATCAGCAGCCGCACCTTCGATGGCCGCATCCAACTGCTCGAGTACGTTCCGACGATCCTGGCCGGGCCGCCGGGCGCCGGCGGGGTCAACGCCTGACGCCGGGCGTCACGGCGTCACGGGCTGCCAGGTTGTCACCGTGATCTCGGCGTCCCGCAGGTACTCGAGCGCACGGTTCTCTCGCCCGTACCCAAGCGGGCTGAAGAAGAATGTGTCGAGCGGGAACCAGATTCCCAGCCACACGAACACCCACCCCGTGGTGTCCCAGACGATATTGCCAGTGGGTCCCACGAGCCTGCCCTCGTAGATCACCAGGAGATATCCGAGCACGACGATGGGCACGCCGACCACCAGCGACCGGACGCCACCCAGGCGGACCGCGCGCCGCTCGCGTTCGTTGTACCGGATGCGCTGGTTGCAGTAGCGGCGCAGCGCCACGCTGAACCGATCGGCCAAGCCATCCTTGACCTCCGCTGGCGGCAGCGAGAGCTGGAGGTGCACGGGCGACCGCAGGCGCTGCGAGCGGAGCAGACTGATGCAGTACTCGACTCCGGTGAGGTAGTTGCGGTACTCGGAGAACAGGTCGGTTTGGGCCAAGGCGAACATGTCCTCGGCGTGATTCAGCCGAAGCTCGATGACCTTCCCGCTCCCCCGCTTCATCGCACTACTCTAAGTCACCAGTCGACAGCGGGAACGAACGGGTGCACCAGCCCTGCTCGCCCGAGGACCTCAAGTCGATCAACAGCTTCGTCCCGGAGAGCGCGGCCTAGGCGGCGCATCGGACACAGGCCTTTCACCGCAGGCATGGCCTCCCTTCGGTACCGTCGGCCGTTACCCGCCTTGGGTTGACTAACGAGATCAAAGGGGTAGTACTGCCGGGGGGCAGCCGGGGAACGTCGTGGTTTTGTAGTCACCCGGCAGGGTGGCGGAAAACGATCCGGCACGGCTGGACAACTACGCAGTTGCCGGGCTTTCGGCGCCGATGGTGTGTACCTGACCACAGGAGGAACGCGGAGGGCGGATGCAGCCGTGACGCGTGAGCTCGCGGCTTCGCCGCCCGGCCGAAGGCGGCAGGCCGCCTGTTCACATCTCAACCGGGGGTTTTCATGAACGTCTTTCGTCAGACGGTACGCCGACTGGAACGGCTCGAGGCGCTCGACAAGGTTGCCAAACCGCTGGCGGCGACAGTCAGCCGCGCGGTACGGCCGCGGGTGGTGCGCAACTTGCTCAGCGGCACCGACCTGGGGCATCCCCTGCACCCCATGCTGACCGACCTGCCGATCGGAGCGTGGATGATGTCGGCCCTGCTGGACACCGTCGGCGGCCCGGCCGCCGAAGGTGCCGCCGACCTGCTAGTCACCGCCGGCGTCGTGACCGCCGTGCCGACCGCGGCATCGGGACTGAACGACTGGTCCGACACCTCTGGGCCGGAGACCCGGGTCGGGCTGGTGCACGCCGCGGTGAACACCACCGCGCTGAGCCTTTACCTGGCCTCCCTGGTCGCGCGCGTCCGGGGAAGACGCCGCGGCGGTAAAGTACTGGCCCTGGCCGGGCTGGGAGTGCTGTCGGGCGGCGCGTACCTCGGAGGACACCTGGCCTTCGTCATGGGCGTGAATGTCAATCGCACCGCGTGGGAGCAGCCGCCGCACCAGTGGACGCCGGTGCTAGCCGACACCGAACTGGCCGACGGGGAACTTCGCAAGGCCGACGCAAGCGGCACGCCGGTCCTGCTGTACCGGACCGCGGGAACGGTGTATGCCCTGGCCAGCACCTGCAGTCACATGGGGGGGCCGCTGGAGGAGGGCGCGATCAGCGACGGCTGCGTCATCTGCCCATGGCACGGCAGCACCTTCCGGTTCGCCGACGGCACCATCGTGCGCGGCCCGGCCAGCACGCCGCAGCCCTGCTACCAGACGCGCATCCAGGACGGGCGCATCGAGGTCCGCGCCTTCACTTAGCAATGAGGCCGCCGATCGCCACGGCGCAACCGGCCAGGCCCGTCCCGCGTCCGCGGGACGGGCCTGGCCGTGTCGGTGTCACGGACGCAGGACGCCCAGCAGGCCGTCCTGCTCGTGGTTGATGCCCGCGGTGAACCAGAGCGCGTCGGTGCCGCCGGTTGCCGCGGTGCCGGGCAGCAGGCCCCACAGGCCCGGCTCAGCGAACGGCTTGCCAGTGGAGGCGTCCCGGACCTGGCCCGTGACGTGGTGGGCGAAGTGACCGCCCTCCTTGGCGAAGATGCTGATCCGGCCGTTACCGAAGTTGCCGACCAGGAGCGACCCGGCCACGGACCCCCAGTTGCTGGGCGCGATCGCCAGGCCCCAGGGGGCGTTGAGCGCGCCGCCGGAGGCGATACGGGAGATCAGGTGGCCGTCGGTGCTGAACTCGTCCACGATGCCGAGGCCCGGGCCGACCGCTTCCCGGC
>Ga0207707_10001354_pt1 | contig 22790 bp, 26 predicted proteins | sample KBSC83BmetaG_FD_184336 | JGI IMG/M metagenome (GOLD analysis project Ga0207707, IMG submission 184336) | Corn rhizosphere microbial communities from Kellogg Biological Station, Michigan, USA - KBS C8-3B metaG (SPAdes) (version 2) | ecosystem: Host-associated > Plants > Roots > Rhizosphere ...
CGCGGTCCTGCGGCCGCCGCGGGCCGGCGATCGACGGCTCGACGTCGCCGAGGTCGAGCTCCACGACGTGTGAGTAGGTCGCGTGGTCGGACGGGTCGTGCCACAGCATGTTCTCCTTGCAGTACGCCTCGACGAGCGCGATGCGGTCGGCCGGGCGGCCCGTCAAGCGCAGGTAGTCGAGCGTCTCCTGGTCGACCGGGAAGAACCCGCACGTCGCGCCGTACTCGGGCGACATGTTCCCGAGCGTCGCGCGGTCGGCGAGCGGCAGCGATCCGACGCCCTCGCCGAAGTACTCGACGAACTTCCCGACGACACCCGTCTTGCGCAGGATCTCCGTCACCGTCAGCACGAGGTCGGTAGCGGTCGCGCCTTCCGGCAGCGAGCCCGACAGCCTGAAGCCGACGACCTGCGGGACGAGCATCGAGAGGGGCTGGCCGAGCATCGCCGCCTCCGCCTCGATGCCGCCGACGCCCCAGCCGAGGACGCCGAGCCCGTTCACCATTGTCGTGTGCGAATCGGTGCCGACGAGCGTGTCGGGGAACGCCGCGCCGTCGCGGTCCTCGACGACGCGCGCCAGGTACTCGAGGTTCACCTGGTGGCAGATGCCGGTGCCGGGTGGCACGACCTTGAAGCCGTCGAACGCCGTCTGGCCCCAGCGGAGGAAGAGGTAGCGCTCGCGGTTGCGCTCGAACTCGAGCTCGACGTTCCGCGCGAACGCGATCCGGGACGCGAACGCGTCGACCTGGACCGAGTGGTCGATCACGAGCTCCGCCGGGATCAGCGGGTTGATCTTCGCCGGATCGCCGCCGAGCTCGGCCATCGCGTTCCGCATCGCCGCGAGGTCGACGACGGCCGGCACCCCCGTCAGGTCCTGGAGCAGGACGCGCGACGGGACGAACGAGATCTCGTTCGACGGCTCGGCCTTCGCATCCCACCGCGCAACCGCGTCGACGTCCTGCTCGTCGCCGGTCCGGAGCACGTTCTCGAGCAGCACGCGAAGCGTGTACGGGAGGCGCGCCACGTCGTACGAGGCCTGAAGCTCGTCCAGGCGATAGATCTCGTACGACTTGTCGCCGACGTTGAGCGTGGACGGCGAGGCCATACCTCGATTGAAGCAGAACAGCGGCGGGCGGCCCGCCGCCTGCTGGATGCGATACAACTTAGGAACGGATGGCGATGGAGCGGCACATCGTCGGCCTTGGTGGTGGTGGCGACACTCCCGCCCAGACGGCTCTCCTGAACGACTACGTGCTCGGTCTCACCGGCAAGGAGCGCCCGCGCATGCTCTGGGTGCCGACCGCGGTCGGCGACGATGCGTCGGCGTCGCTCTGGTTCTACGAGATGTTCGCGAACCGCAGCGAGCTGCGCATGCTCTCGACCTTCCCGTGGCCGGCCGAGAACCTGCGCGAGCTGATCCTCTCGCAGGACGCGATCTGCGTCTGCGGCGGCAACACGGCGAACATGCTCGCGATCTGGCGCGTGCACGGGATCGACACGCTCCTGCGTGAGGCGTGGGAGCAGGGGATCGTCCTCTGGGGGCAGAGCGCCGGGATGATCTGCTGGTTCGAGGCCGGGGTGACCGACTCGTTCGGGCCGCAGCTCGACGGGATGGAGTGCCTCGGCTTCCTCGCCGGCAGCGCCTGTCCGCACTACGACGGCGAGGAGCGCCGGCGGCCGCGCTACCAGGAGCTCGTCGCGAACGGCCTCGCCGAAGGGATCGCGGCCGACGACGGCGTCGGTCTGCACTACGTCGGAACGGAGCTGCGCGAGATCGTGACGTGCCGGCCGGGGACGGCGGCGTACCGCGTCGGCCGCGGCGGCGAAGAGCGGCTCGAGACCCGTCTCCTCGGCTAGTCGCCGAGGCCGTCCATCACGCGGCGGAGGTGCGCCCGCTCCGGGCCGAGCGCGCCGTGCACGGCTGCGAGCTTCTGCGAGCCGAGGTGCGTCAGAGAGAGATGGACGACGCGTCCGTCCTCCGGTGACGGCGCGCGGTCGACGAGCCCCGCCGCCTCTGCGCGCTGGACGAGCTCCGTGACGGCGCTCTGCGTGAGCGACAGCGTGGTGACGAGATCGGAGACGGTGGTGACGCCGTTGGGCGCGCCGGCGATCTGCAGCAGGAGCAGGTGCTGGCGCGGCGTGATGCCGTTCGCGCGCGAGCAGTCCTCGCTGCGCCGCAGGAAGCGCCGGAGCTCTGCGCGGAACGTGGCCGCCACTTCGTAACTGTCCGCCATTCGCGGATCTTATGGCTCGAGGGCGCGAGTGAGTCTGGCCAGGTCGGATTCGTCGTTGTACGCCTGCACCGAGACGCGCATCACCCACCCGGTCGCCGTCTCGACGACCGGCACCTCGATCCGATGCTCGTCGTAGAGCCGCCGTTTGAGGGCGGCCGGGTCGGGATGGTCGACGCGGAAGCCGCGCATCTGCGCGAAGTCGTCGGTGAGCGGCGCGAACGGCAGCTCGAGCGCCGCCAGGAGTTGACGGCACCGCTCGCGCACAGCCGGCCAGTCCTGCTCGGCCATGAAGGAGATCGCGGCCGGCACCGCGAGGTACGCAGACGGGTCGCGCGTTCCCTGCCAGCGGTGGCGGTCCGCAAAGGATGCGTCATCGAGCCAGTCCCACGAGACGATCGCCGGCTCGATCAGCGGCTGAACCTCGGGTCGTGCGTAGAGGAAGCCTGCGCCCTTCGGACTGAGCATCCACTTGTGGCAGTTCCCGGCGTACACGTCCGCGCCGAGCGACTCGAGGTCGAGATCGATCTGGCCCGGCGCGTGCGCGCCGTCGACGACGAGCAGCGCCCCCGTCTCACGTGTCCGCGCGGCGAGCGGAGCGAGGTCGTTGATGCGGCCGGTCGACCACTCGATGTGCGAGCAGAACACGACGCGTGTGCGCAGGCCGGGCTCGAGCTCGGCGAACGGGCGGCGCGTGACCGTCGCGCCGGTGCGGCGGCGAACGAATTCCCACAGCCGCTCCATGCCGCCGTACTCGGCGTCGCCGAGGAGCACCTCGTCGCCGGGGCCGAGGTCGAGCGACCGGGCGACGGCGTTCAGGCCCGTCGTCGCGTTCGGCACGAACGCGACGCTCTCGGGTCGTGCGCCGACGTATGCCGCGAGCGCACGCCGTGCTTCGTCGAGGCGAGCCGGGAAGCCGCGCTCGAGCGCGAGGAACTCGACGGGCTGCCGCTCCAGCTCGCGCTGCCAGTGCTGGTACGCCTCGAACACGGGCCGCGGGCAGGCGCCGAACGACCCGTGGTTCAGGTAGACGATGCCCGGGTCGAGGAGGAAGGAATCCTTCACAGCTCTTAATCCTCTTGCAATGCTGATTCTTAGGTGTGCTGGCTATAACGGGATGCGGTGGGACCTTCCCGCTTCCTCTCGCTCCGAGCCGTCGAGCTCCTGGTCGTCGCACTGGTCGGCGCCGGCCTGGCGCTCGGCGGCGCGGCGCTGCTCGGGCAGCTGGGCGACCACACGACGACGACGGTCGAGCAGGTCACGCCGTCCGTGCTGCCGGCGACGGCGACGACGCCGAGCTCGACGAAGGCCCTCACGCCGGAGGCGATCTATCGGCAGGACGGCCCCGGCGTCGTGCAGATCACGGCGACGAGCGTCACGCAGTCCCCGTTCCTGCCGGCGACGCAGACGTCGAAGTCGCAGGGCTCCGGCTTCGTGCTCGACCGCGCCGGCCACATCATCACGAACTTTCACGTCATCCAGGGCGCGCAGAAGGTGCAGGTGTCCTTCTCCGGCCAGGACCAGCTGCCGGCGACGGTGGTCGGCAAGGATCGCTCGACGGATCTCGCGGTGCTGAAGATCGATGCGCACGCACGCGCGCTCGATCCGCTGCCGCTCGGCGACTCCGACTCGGTCCGCGTCGGTGACCCGGTCTACGCGATCGGCAACCCGTTCGGGCTCACGCGTACGCTCACGACCGGCGTCGTCAGCGCGGTGCAGCGTCAGATCTTCGCGCCGAACGGCGTCCCGATCGACAGCGCGATCCAGACCGACGCCGCGATCAACCACGGCAACTCGGGCGGTCCCCTGATCGATGCCGCCGCCCGCGTCATCGGCGTCACCTCGCAGATCCAGACCGGCAGCGATCAGAGCCAGGGCAACGTCGGGATCGGCTTTGCGATCCCGGTCAACACGGTGCGCGACATCGCCGGGCAGATCATCGCCAGCGGCAAGGCGCAGCACGCGTTCCTGGGCGTCAGCGCGGAGGCGGTGACACCGCAGCTGAAGAGGCTCTTCAACCTCCCGACCGCGAACGGGCTGCTCGTCCGGGAGGTCACGAAAGGAAGCGGCGCGGCGAAGGCCGGGATCAAGGGCGGCAACACGTCGGTCGTCGTCCAGGGCGAGAGCTACATGATCGGCGGCGACATCATCACGGCGGTCGACGGCCGGCCGGTGAAAACCTATGACCAGCTGTTTGCCGTAGTGCAGCAGAAGCACCCCGGCGACACGCTGAAGATCGAGCTGTACCACGACAACTCGAAGCGCACCGTCACCGCGAAGCTGGGAACGCGTGTAGGCCCGTAGCCGAAGTGGAAGGCCGGCCGGAGCCCGTCTGCCTGCCCGGGCACGGCCGGTCTTCCAGTTCGGCTCCGTGGCGCGCCCGCGATCCGTCGCTATCTTGTTCCGGATGGAGCGCGGGCACACCGTCCTCGACTACTCGATCGTCGAGGAGGAAGAAGAGCTCTGGCAGGACGACGACGGCGACCACGACGGCTGGTTCTGCGTCCGGACCGACCCGTTCCCGTGCCCGGCCGACGGCTGCACGTTCGTCGCCGAGTTCATGACCGCTGCGCACCTCATTCTCGTCTGGCAGGAGGTCGACGACCCGAACCTCCTGCGCCACGCCGCCCGCGCGCGCGACGTCGGCCGCAACCCGCGCGTGACCGGCTACCGCTCCGAGTACGGCCCCAGTGCGTCGTACTACGCATGGATCGCTGCCGGCCGGCCGGTGCACGGCGTCAAAGCCGCGACGTAGGCCCGATGGCGATCCCGCACGCGTTCGGGGAGAGCGCACCGTTCTCGCTCGGGGTCGAAGAGGAGCTGATGATCCTCGACGCCGCGACGCACGAGCAGGTCGCGGCGGTCGACCGGATCCTCCGCGCTGTCGAAGGGATGTCGCTCCCCGGGCGGCTGAAGACGGAGCTGTTCGCGTCGGTGTTCGAGACCAACACGAACATCTGCGAGACGGTCGGTGAGGTCGACGAGGCATTGCCGATCCTGCGCCGGGCCGCAGCGCGCGCCGCGGAGCAGGAGGGGCTCGCAATCGCGGCGTCGGGTACGCATCCGTTCGCGCGGCCCGAGGCGCAGCCGATCGTGAAGGAGGAGCGGTACGTGACGTTCCTCGGCTACGGCGGCATCTCCGTCCGCCGGCAGGGCGTGCAGGGCCTGCACGTGCACGTCGGCATGGCGACCGCCGACGACTGCTGGCGGTGTCTCGACGCGATCCTGCCCTGGCTTCCCGTCGTGCTCGCCCTGTCGGCGAACTCGCCCTGGTTCGCCGGCGAGCTCACCGGTATGGCGTCGAACCGCGCGCCGATCCTCGCGGAGCTGCCGCGCGGGGGGACGCCGGCGGCGTTCGCGTCCTACGCGGAGTGGGAGGCGTGGGTCGAGCGGCTGGTCGCGATCGGCGTGATGGAGGACTACACGCGCATCTGGTGGGACGTGCGACCGCACCCGCAGCTCGGCACGCTCGAGGTGCGCGTGCCCGACCAGCCGACCGACGTCGGCCTCTCCTCTGCCTTCGCCGCGCTCGTGCAGGCGATGTGCGCGACCGCGCTCGCGGACGGCCTGCCCGGCGGATCGCCGCGCGCCGACTACGTCCAGAACCGCTGGTCGGCGGCGCGCTTCGGTGCCCGTGCGAACCTGATCCACCCCGATGGGCGCTCGTTCCCGACCGCGGCGGAGCTCGCGGTCGAGCTGCTCGAGCGCGTGCGGCCCGCGGCCGAGCGTCTCGGCGGAGCCGACGTGCTGGCGCGGATCGACCCGTCACGCTGCGAGGCCGACCTGCAGCTCGAGCAGCGCGACCCGCGAGACGTCGCCGCGGCGCTCGTCCGCCGCTCGCTAGCCTGACGGTGTGGCAGTCGTCAGCGAGACGATCCAGGTCAGCGGCATCCGCTGCGAGAAGTGCGTCATGCGCCTCGCGAAGACGCTCGAGGGCGCCGACGGGCTCGAGTCCGCGAACGCGAACCTCATGGGCCAGGTGATGCTCAGCTACGACGACGAGCGCACCACACGGGATGCGCTCGTCGAGCAGATGGCTCGCGGGGGGTTCCGCGAGCTCGCGTTCTCCTAGCGCTCGCCGGGCTTCGTCGAGCGGTCGCCCTCGTGCGCGCGCACGTGGCCGCCGAACGTCGCGGTATCGGCCGAGTCGAGGCCCGACGGAGCATCCGTCCTGGGGTCGCTCGGCTCGGTCGCGTCCGGATCGGGGTCGACCACGTTCACCTCGATCAATCCGTAGTGCATCTTGACCGCGTACTCGTCGAAAGTGTCTCCGTCGACCTTCGGTGAATCGTGAACAACGTCCTTGCCCACCGTGGCGCGAACGACGTCCTCGTGCTCGTGCAGGAAGTCGGTCGGGATCGCGTGGCGCGCCTTGAACACATGACCGGACTCGACGATCACGAAGCCGTCCGGCTCCGAGACGACGGTTCCGAGCCTGTGATCGTCGCTCGTGACGACGGTCCTGCCTTCCATGGGGTGACCTCCGGGGTTCGCTGGCTCTCTCCCTTCCCAACGGCCGACAATGGGAATCCGATTCGGAAATCGGTCGTTTAGGCCATTGCTAGGGTGGTTGCCCGGATGAGCGATAGCGCACCGACGACCGCCGATACCCGGAGGCTCGCCCGCGACGCGAGGGATCGCGTTCGCTTCGAGGAGGAGGCGCTGGAGTTGAGCGACCAGGTCTATCGCGTGGCCCGCAGGCTCGTCGGATCCCGCGAAGAGGCCGAGGATCTCGTCCAGCAGACGTATGAGCGGGCCTTCCGCTCCTGGCGCCAGTACACGTCCGGCACGAACCTGCGCGCCTGGCTCCTCCGCATCCTCACGAACCTGAACATCGACCGCGGCCGCCGCCAGCAGCGTGCGCCGCAGACGACGTCGATCGACAGTGAGGCCGGCGACTACTTCCTCTACGACAAGCTGGCGTCGCAGATGCCCGACGAGAATCCGGACGAGGAGCGTGTGCTCGAACGGCTGTCCCAGGACTCGATCGTCGACGCGCTCGCCGACGTGCCTCACGACTTCCGCGACGTGATCGTCCTCGTCGACATCGGCGAGTTCTCGTACGCCGACGCCGCCCAGATCCTCGACATCCCGATGGGCACCGTCATGTCGCGATTGCACCGCGGCAGGCGTATCCTCAAGAAGAACCTCGCGGACACAGCAGTGGCATGACGCCAATCGACGACCCTTGTGAGCAGTGCGAGGAGATGATGCAGCCGTTCCTCGACGGCTCACTCTCCGAGGAAGAAGTCGCGCGCGCGCAGCAGCACCTCGAGACCTGCAGTTGGTGCGCGAAGCGCTACAGGTTCGAAGAGCAGCTCCGGCACTACGTGCGCGTCGCGGTCAGTGAGCCGATGTCACCGGAGCTGAAAGCGAAGCTCGCCGCGTTGCGAACGCCGCTGTGAGCATGTCGCCGAGAGGGCGCGCGCGGCAGAACCTGCAGCGCCGCGCAGGCATCGTCACGGCGGCCGTCGTTCTGCTGGCGCTGATCTTCCTGCTGACGGGACACTGGATCCTCTTCGTCATCTTCGGTGTCGGCGCAGCCGCGGCAGTCGCCGCCTTCCTGCAGCTGCGCAAAGTCCGGTAGTCCTCCTGCGCAGGACGCGGCAGCGACCTCGAGGTTCCACGCGGGCCTTTCCGGACACGGCTTCCCTGCGAAGACCTTCAGCGGCGCACGTCGACGTCGCCGGGCGGTCGGAGGTCGGCGCAATCGACGAGCACCGGCTCGCGCACGCGTAGGCCTTCGTCGGGGATGTCGTCGAACGCGCTCCGCGCGAGCGCCACGGGATGGTCGCGCGTGCCGTCGTAGCTCGCCGCCGCGAACGGTGCCGGATGCGCGGCGAGGCGGTCGACGGCGCGCGGATCGAGCTCCGGGCCGTCCGCGAGGATGATCACCGCTCGGCCGACGTCGTCGCCGAGCGCAGCGAGGCCGCAGCGAAGCGACGCGCCCGGCCCGCGCTCCCAGTCGGCGCACGGCACGACGCGCGCTCCCGTCACCGACAGCGCGTGCGCGCCTTCGACAACGACGATCTCGCCGACCGACGTCTCGCCTAGCGCCGCGAGCACCGCGGGCAGGAGGTCGTGCTGCTTGACCCCGCCGTACCGCGTCGACGCGCCCGCAGCGAGCACGACGGCGGCAACCCGTTCAGTGGACGTCGACGGTCGCCTTCTCGATCTCGACGAGCCGGGTGATCGCCCCGGTGTTCGGATCGCCGAAGTTTCCGATCCGCTTCGCGACGTCGAGGCCTTCGGTCACCTTGCCGAGCAGCGCGTAGTCGGGCGGGAGCGTGGCCGCGTCGGAGCCGATGACGATGAAGAACTGGCTGCCGGCGGTGCCCGAAGCCTCCGACTCCGTCTTCGCCATCGCGACGACACCGTCCGTGTACTTGGTCGACGCCGGCGGCGGTTCGACGGTCTCGTACCCCGGTCCTTCGTTCCCGGTGCCGGTCGGGTCGCCGCCCTGGATCACGAAGTTCGGGATGATCCGGTGGAACACCGTGTCGATGAAGTAGCGGCGGCGGACGAGGCTGACGAAGGACGCGGTCGTCTTCGGCGAGTCCTTCACGGCGAGCCGGATCGTGATGCTGCCGCAGTTCGTCTCGAGCGTGACGTCGTACGTCTTCTTCGCGTCGAGCGTGATCGTCGGCTTCGGCACGTGGCGCGTCTCGGGATCCGGCGTCTTGATCGGGTGGCACCCGTCCGAATCGACGGTCGTCGTGCCGTTCGTCGTGCCGAGCGACGCCGCCTCCTTCTTGCCGCCGCAGGCGGTGAGCGCGAGAACGGCGATCAGGAGGAATCCGAGTCGCTTCATGCGCCGATCGTCGCACGTGCGCGCTTCACGAGCGCGCGGGCAACGTCGACCTTGTATGCGTTCCGCGGCAGTGGAGTCGCCGCGTCGAGCTCCTCGGTCAGGAGCCAGGGGGTCGGTGCGACCCCGGCGAGCGCCACCCGCGTCTCCGACGGGCGGCGCACGGCCGCCACGCCGACGAGCGGGAACGCCCAGCGCTTCCGCTCCATCGCCTTGAGATAGACGCTCTGCTCGCACTCGTCGAAGGTCACCTCGAGGATCAGCTCGCCGGGCTCCAGCGTCGTCGTGCGGCGGTCGCCCTCGGTCGGCACGCGGTACAGCTCGGCGATCGGGAACGTCCGCGTCGTCGTCCGCACGGTGGAGTCGAGAGCGAGGAGCGCGGCGGCGACGTCCGAGGGGTGAGCGGATGCGCAGTAGTCGTTCGCGAAGATCGCGTGCTCGCGGTGCTCCCCGTCGCGGGCGAAGCACTCGTCGCCGCCGTGCAGGCGGCACGGCCAGTTGAGGCGCCAGTACCAGCAGCGCGTCGACTGCAGCAGGTTGCCGGCGAGCGAGCCCATGTTCCGGAGCTGCGGGCTCGCGGCGAGCCGGCACGCCTCGCGGAGAACGTCGGGGATCCCGGGATCGCACTCGAGTTGCGCGAGCGTCGCGCCCGCACCGATGCGTCCCGGCGCGACGTCGCGCGGCACGGCGCCGCGGATGTCCACGAGCGTCTCCGCCTGGAGCAGGCCCGCGCGCAGCAGCGGCACCACCTCGGTGCCGCCGTGCACGGGCAGCCCCTCGATCGTGGTGTTAGACGCCCGCCGGAGCTCCAACCTTCTCCTTCTGCCGCGCTTCTGCCTCGCGCAGCGCGCGCAGCATCTCCTCGCGCGAGATCGGCAGCTGCCGCACATCGGCGCCCGTCGCATCGCGGATCGCGTTCGCGATCGCGGCGGCGGTCGGGATGATCGGCGGCTCGCCGAGGCCCTTCGAGCCGAGGTTCGTCAGATGCGCGTCCGGTTCGTCGACCAGCTCGCTGACGATCTCCGGGACATCGGCGATCGTCGGCAGCTTGTACGCGTCGAGCGTGGTGGTGAGCAGGCGCCCGGTCGCGGGATCGTGGAGCCGCTCTTCCGAGAGTGTATGGCCGATCCCCTGGATGATCCCGCCCTCGATCTGGCTCGACGCTCCGAGCGGGTTGATCACGCGGCCGACGTCGTGCACCGCCGCGATCCGCTCGACCCACACCTCGCCGGTCTCGATGTCGACGGCGACCTCGGCGACCTGCACGCCGAACGTCAGCACCTGCATCCCCGTCGGGTTCGGGCCGCGTGCGCCCTTGCCGAGTATCTGGGAGTCCTCGAGCACGTCGACGACGTCGGCCAGGGGAGCGCCCTTCAGCCCCCGCTGCTCGGCGATGTCCTCGATCTGCTCGCGCGCGTCGGCCGCTGCCGCGCGCACCGCGGGCCCCATCGACGGCGTGGTCGACGAGCCCGCGCTGATCGCCGCGTACGGGCCGCGGTCGGAATCGCCGAGCGTCACGGTCACGTGCTCGAGCGGGATGCCGAGCTCCTCGGCCGCGATCTGCGCCATCGCCGTCTTCGTTCCCGTGCCGATGTCCTGCATCGCGGTCACGACCGTCGCGCGCCCGTCGGAGCCGACGCGGATCCAGGCGTAGCTCGGCGGGCCGCCGCCGCCGTACCAGATCTGCGACGCCATCCCGACGCCGCGCTTCACGGTCTCGGTCGAGCGCGCGCGCACCTCGTGGCGCCGTTCCCAGTGCGGCTCGGCGCGCCGGTAGCACTCGAGCAGGTTCTTGCCGCTGTACGCGTTGCCCTCGGGCGCCTCGTCGGTGTGGTTGCGCCGCCGCAGCTCGAGCGGGTCGAGATCGAGCTTCGTCGCCAGCTCGTCGAGCAGCGCCTCGAGACCGAACGTGCCTTCGACGAAGCCCGGCGCGCGGAAGGCCTTCATCGGCGGCAGGTTCAGCTTCGCGCCGTACGTGATCGTCTTCACGTTCGCGCAGCCGTAGAGCATCTGCATCGGTCCCTCGGTGCCGGACGACCAGCCGTCCCAGCCGACGGCGTTGACGAACTCGCCCCCGAGCGCGGTCAGCGTCCCGTCGCTGCGCGCGCCGACCGTCAGCCGCTGGATCGTCGCGTTGCGATTGCCCGCGACGGTGTTCTCCTCGCGGCGCGTGAGCGCGCACTTCACCGGGCGGCGTGTGCGCCTGGCGAGCTCCGCGGCGATGAACGTGTAGTCGTCCGGGCCGTTCTTCGACCCGAAGCCGCCGCCCATGTAGTGGCAGACGACGCGCACCTTGTCCGGCGGCAGCCCGAGGCCCTGCGCGACGGCATCGCGGATGCCCCAGATGTACTGCGTCGAGATGTGCACCTCGACCCCGTCGGCGATCCATTCGACGACCGCCTGATGGGTCTCCATCGAATTGTGCAGCACGACCTGTGTGCGGAACTCCGCCTCCACGACCACGTCGGCCTCGGCGAGGCCGCGCTCGTAGTCGCCGCGCGAGCGCTCGCGGGCCGGGCCGAGCAGCGACCCTTGCCGCACCGCCTCGTCGGGATCGAGCAGCGGCTCGAGCACCTCGAACTCGCACACGATCGCGCGCAGCGCGGTGCGCGCGTGCGCGAGCGTGTCGGCGCAGACCGCCGCGATCGCCGCGCCCTGGAAGGAGCAGTCGGCGGTCAGTTGCTCGATGTCGCCCGGCCCGATCGCCGCGTGGACGCCCGGCAGCGCGAGCGCGGGAGCGAGCTCGACGCGCGTGACGCGTGCCCGGGGATGCGGACAGCGCAGGACCGCCGTGTGCAGCATCCCCGGCTTCGTGAGATCCGCCGTGTAGACCGCTTGCCCGGTCGCGCGCTCGCGGCCGTCGACGCGCACCGCGTCACGGCCCACGACCTGGCGCGGCCCGGCGGGCCACTGGTCGAGCGAGTCCTCCTCGACGACGAGCCAGACCTCCTCGTACCGGCCCTCGACCTCTTTCTCGGTGCGGATCAGCCTTGCCACGTGCGAATCGCCTCCTCGATCTTCGGGTACGCGCCGCAGCGGCACAGGTTCCCCGCCATGGCGTGTCGAATCTCCTCGGTGGTCGGGGTCGAGTTCGACTCGACCAGCGCGACCGCGCTCACGATCTGTCCCGGCGTGCAGAACCCGCACTGCAGTGCATCGCTGCGCACGAACGCGTCGATCATCGGGTGCTCGCGAAGACCTTCGATCGTCGTCACGCGCGCGTCCTCGACCGCGTGCACCAGCGTGATGCACGAGAGCACGGGCTCGTCGTCCACGAGGACGGTGCAGGCCCCGCAGTGCCCTTCGCCGCACGCGATCTTCGTGCCGGTGAGCGACAGCTCCTCGCGGAGTGCCTCGGCGAGTGTCGTCCCGACCTCGCCGTGCACGTGGTAGGGGTGTCCGTTGACCGTCAGTTGCATGTGATCGCCTCGATCTGCGCCATGTGCACGAGCCGATGCGTGAGCCGCATCGTCTGCCGCGCCTCCAACTCTTCCTCGATGTCCGGCACGGTCGCCCACAGGTCGCGCGCCGCCTCGAGCAGCTCGCGGATCTTGTCGACCTCGTCGCCGTGGCCGTTGCGCTCCGCGCAGGTGTTGATCGCAAGCCCGAGCACGCCCACCTGGTCGGGCTGGCGCGACCAGAGGAGCGGCGTCGCCATCGACAGATACTGCGAGATGCGCGCGAACTGCAGCGGCATCGCGATCGTCTCCGTGCCCATCGGCTCGGTCGGCTCCGCGAGCTCCGCACCGTCGGCGAGCGCGTTCGCGTTGCCGGCGAGCATCAGGCGCAGCCGGTCGTCGTCGTACCCGGCGCGGCGCGCCGTCTTCACGGACAGCAGCAACGACGAGGGCTGCTGCCCGTACGGATAGTCGCTCGCGTACAGCACCTGCTCGGGCGGGATCTGTCGGTAGAAGTCGAGCAGGTCGACCGGGCTCCACGTCGACGTGTCGAAGAAGACGCCCTTCCGGCCGCGCATGCACGCCGCGAGCGCCTGCATGTCGGCGATCCCGGCGTGCGCGAGGATCAGCTTCGCGCCGGGGTTGCGTTCGACCAGGCTGCGCAGCCCTTCGGCGATCGGCGGCAGCCCCCGGCCGGCGTGGATCAGGATCGGCACCCGCCGCTCGGCCGCGAGCTCGAACACCGGGCCGAGGCGCTCGTCGGTCGCCGTGAACTTCTGGGCGCGCGGATGGAGCTTGATCCCCTGCGCGCCGGCGTCGAGGCAGCGGCGCGCCTCCTCGATCGGCGCCTCGTTCAGGTCGAGCCGCACGAACGGGATCAGACGGCCGTTCGACCTCTCCGCGAATGCGAGCGTGCGGTCGTTCGCGGCCGTGAACGACGGATGGCGGTCAGGCTCGTCGAGGCAGAACATGAACGCCCGCGAGATCCCGTAGGCGTCCATGAGCTCGAGCAGCTGGTCGTAGTCGCCGACCATGCCGTCGATGTCGTGCCCGAGGTGAAGGTGGGCGTCGAAGATGTCGGCCGCGGCAGGGAGGAGCTCCCGGAGCTCCCGGTGCCACCGGTCGACCAGTTCGAGCGCCCTGGCGCGCGCGTCCATCCTCGGCACTCTAGATAAGGTCGTGTGCATGCCCGACGCCCTGATCTACGCCGACACGTTCCGCTCGCCGGAGCTGCGCCACGAGGTTCCGCTCGGAGTGCCCGACCCGATCCTGTACGCCGAGAAGGACGGAACGAAGCACATCGTCACGCATTCGATGGAGGCCGTCCGCCTCGCGGAGCTGAAGCTGTACGAGCTGCACCTGATGGACGACCTCGGGATCGACGACCTTCGCAAGTCGGGACTGGGGATGCCGGCGATTCGCGCCGAGCTCGCGCTGCGCGGCGCGAACGCGATCGGGATCACCGACGCTGTCGTCCCCGAGACGTTCCCGCTCTGGCTCGCCGACCACCTGCGCGCGAACGGGATCGAGCTCACGGTCGACAAGGACTTCTTCGACGAGCGCCGCCGCGTCAAGAACGAGGCCGAGCTGGCGGGCATGCGCCGCGCACAGCGATCGGCCGAGGCGGCGATGGACGCCGCGCGCGAGCTGCTCCGCACCCGCGTCGCGAACGGCGGGCTGACGGTCGAGGAGGTGAAGGCCGCGATGAACGTGGTCTTCGCCGATCACAACACGAGCTGCGACGACTTCATCGTCGCGCCGGGGCCGCAGGGCGCCGTCGGGCACGACATGGGGTCGGGCCCGATCGACGCCGGCGTGCCGGTCGTGATCGACATCTGGCCGCGCGACAACACGTCGTACGTCTACTGCGACATGACGCGCACGTTCGTCGTCGGCGACGTGCCGGAGAACGTGGCGACCTGGCACCGCCTGTGCAAGGAGGCGCTGGAGCGCGCGATCTCGGAGATCAAGGACGGCGCGAGCGGGAGGGACATCTTCGACGGGACGTGCGACATCTTCGAAGCGGCGGGCGAGCGGACGCAGCGGACGAAGGAGGACGGCGTGCCGCTCGGCGACGGGTTCTTCCACGGCCTCGGGCACGGGGTCGGCCTCGAGGTGCACGAGGAGCCGGGGCTCGGACTGATCGCAGGGTCGCCGCTCCGCGCCGGCGACGTCGTCACCGTCGAGCCGGGTCTCTACCGGGCGGGTTACGGCGGCGTGCGGCTGGAGGATCTCGTGCTCGTCACGAAGGACGGGGCCGAGAACCTCACTGATTATCCGTACGACCTCGCGCCGTAGGTTTCGGAAGCCTCCGGTTGGGTAGCCGATCAATATCGGTTCCCGTTGCAGCCGCGTGCGGTTGAAGCGCGGCGAGAGGAGGAGACATGGCAGTTGCCGCCGAGGCTCCCACCCGCGTGGTGGTCGAGTCCACCCCCGCGGCCGCGGACCCTGCGCCGCTCGGGTTGGCCGCGTTCGCGTTGACCACGTTCATGATCAGCGGCCACAACGCGACCTTCATCCCCGACCTGATCTGGGTTGGGTGCGCGCTCTTCTACGGCGGGCTCGTCCAGACGCTCGCCGGCATGTGGGAGTTCCGGAACCGCAACGTGTTCGGAGCCACGGCGTTCTCGACGTACGGCGGCTTCTGGATGTCCCTCGGCATCTTCGTCGTCCTCGCGGAGGTGTCGAAGTCGTTCGCCTCCTCGCTGACCGGGGCGAACCTGCCGAACGCGCTCGCGTGGTTCCTGATCGCGTTCGCGATCTTCAACACCTACATGCTGCTCTGGTCGACGCAGGTGAACGTCGCGGTCTTCCTCGTCTTCGCGACGCTCGAGGCGACCGAGATCATCCTGGCGATCGGAAACTTCCAGCAGGCGCACGGCAACGCGAGCCCGTACATGACCCACCTCGCCGGCTGGGTCGGGATCGCGACGGCGGCGTGCGCGTGGTACGCCTCGGCGGCGGGCGTGATCAACGGGATGAAGTCGTCCCACGTGCTCCCGGTCGGTGCGCCGCTCCACTTCGGGAACGGCCTGATGCACCGTCGGCATCTCCACGCGTAGGCTCCGCGCATGGAGACCGAGACGCAGACCATCGACACGCTCTTCCTCGAGGAGCGGCGCTATCCGCCGCCGGCGGAGTTCACGGCGCAGGCGAACGCCAAGCCGACCATCTACGACGAGGACTTCGAGGCGTTCTGGAAGCGCAACGCGACCGAACGGGTCTCGTGGGCCGAGCCGTTCTCGACGTTGTACGAGTGGGAGGCGCCGTACGCGAAGTGGTTCCTCGGCGGCAAGCTGAACGTCTCGTACAACTGTGTCGATCGTCATGTCGAACAGGGTCGCGGCGCCAAGGTCGCTTTCCACTGGGAAGGAGAGCCCGACGGCGACCGGCGGGCGATCACCTACGAGGACCTGCAGCACGAGGTGGTCGCGTTCGCGAACGCGCTGAAGGAGCTCGGTGTCGAGAAGGGCACCGCCGTCGCGATCTACATGGGCATGGTCCCCGAGCTGCCGATCGCGATGCTCGCGTGCACGCGACTGGGTGCGCCGCACACGGTCGTCTTCGGCGGCTTCTCCGCCGACTCGCTCTCCGATCGCATGAACGACATGGGCTGCGAGGTGCTCGTCACGCAGGACGAGGCGTGGCGGCGTGGCACGACGGTGGCGTTGAAGCGTATCGCCGACGACGCGTTGGCCGAGGCGCCGGGCGTCAAGACCTGCGTGGTGCTCCGGCGGACCGGCAACGACGTGCCGATGACGGAGGGACGCGACCACTGGTACCACGACGTGCGCGGCTCGGACGATCCGGCGTCGTGCCCGCCCGAGCCGATGGACGCCGAGGATCTGCTGTTCCTCATGTACACGAGCGGCACGACCGCGAAGCCGAAGGGGATCGAGCACACGACCGCGGGCTACCTCGTCGGCGCCGCGACCACGCACTACTACGTGTTCGACCTCAAGCCCGACGCCGACGTGTACTGGTGCGCCGCCGACGTCGGCTGGATCACCGGCCACAGCTACATCGTCTACGGGCCGCTCTGCAACGGCACGACGTCGGTGATGTACGAGGGGACGCCGGACTTCCCCGACAAGGATCGCTGGTGGTCGATCATCGAGCGCTACGGGGTGACGATCCTCTACACGGCGCCGACCGCGATCCGGTCGCACATGAAGTGGGGGCCGGAGCATGCGGCGAAGCACGATCTCTCGTCGCTGCGGCTACTCGGCTCGGTCGGCGAGCCGATCAACCCGGAGGCGTGGGTCTGGTATCACGAGAACATCGGCGGCGAGCGCTGCCCGATCGTCGACACGTGGTGGCAGACGGAGACGGGGATGATCCTGATCACGCCGCTGCCGGGCGTCACGACGACGAAGCCCGGCTCTGCGACGCGCCCATTCCCGGGCGTCGACGCGGCGATCTACAACGAGGCCGGCGACGAAGTCGGCCCGGGCGGCGGTGGCTACCTCGTCCTGAAGCGGCCGTGGCCGTCGATGCTGCGCGGGATCTACGGCGATGACGCGCGGTACCGCGAGACGTACTGGTCGAAGTACGACGGCGTCTACTTCGCCGGTGACGGGGCGCGCGTCGACGAGGACGGCGACTTCTGGCTGCTCGGCCGCGTCGACGACGTGATGAACGTGTCGGGCCACCGCATCTCGACGATCGAGGTCGAGTCGGCGCTCGTCGACCACAAGGAGGTCGCGGAGGCGGCGGTCGCGGCCCGCAACGACGCGACGACCGGTCAGGCGATCGTCGCGTTCGTGACGCTCAAGGGTGGCGTCGACGGCTCGGTTGCGAAGCTCGAGGAGCTGCGCAACCATGTCGCGCACAAGATCGGGCCGATCGCGAAGCCGGCGAACATCGTGTTCACGCCCGAGCTGCCGAAGACGCGGAGCGGCAAGATCATGCGCCGGCTGCTTCGCGACGTCGCCGAGAACCGCCCGCTCGGCGACACGACGACGCTCGCCGACCCGACGGTCGTCGAGGAGATTCGCTCGCGCGGCCAGGCGGAGGCGGGTAAGGAAGACTGAGCTCGCGTCTTCCTCCGCCTCTGTAGGTCGGCGATACGCTGCGGCGCGTGGTAGGGGCTCTCGCCGCAGCGCTCGTCCTCGCCGCGCCGGCGCAGACCGCGAGCGTGCGCGTCCCGGTCGCGAACGTCTGGGAAGCACCGGGCGCGGGCCGTCTGCCGCTCGATCCGCATGTGTGGCCGACGGCGGCTGTCACGCTGTCACAGCGTCTGTCGCTCGTCGGGCGCATGCCGACGCAGGTGCTGTACGGCGAGCGCGTCCGCGTGCTCGTTCGCCGCGGCGGCTGGACGAGGATCGCCGTCCCGGACCAGCCGTCTCCGCTCGACGCGCGCGGCTACCCCGGGTGGGTGCGGTCGTGGCAGCTCGGCCCGGCGTTTGCCGCGCCGCTCGTCGTCACGACGAAGGTGGCGAAGCTGCCGAACGGGACGCAGATCGGCTTCGGCTCGCAGGTCCCGCCAGGCGTCCTGCCGGCGGCCGAGACGCGGAAGCTGCCGGTGACGCGCGCCGGGATCGTGGCGACCGCCGAGCAGTTCGTCGGCCTGCGCTACCTCTGGGGCGGGCTGTCACGCTGGGGCTACGACTGCTCCGGCCTGACGTGGGCGGCGTATCGCGCGCACGGCATCACGATCCCGCGCGATGCCGACGCCCAGTTCGCCGCCGGCCGCCCGGTCTCGCTGTCCCAGATGAAGCCGGGCGACCTGCTGTTCTACGAGCATCCGGTCGTCGGCCATGTCGCGATGTACATCGGCAACGGGAAGATGATCGAAGCCCCGAACTCGCGCAGCGAAGTGCGCATCGTCCCGGTGCGAACGTCGGACTTCCGCGGCGTTCGACGCTTCGTGGTCTGACCACGTTTTTCCACGTTCTCCACAGCGACCGCCCCTCTGAGCAGGGATGTTGCACTTACACAACATTTGGTCTGACCACTTGGGGTGGCCCGACCAGGCCTGACTAGAGCAGCGCCGCGAACGCCTCTTCGTCGTCGAACGGGCCGATCACCGCGCAGCGGAGACCCGAGCCGCCGATCACGTCCTGGGCGACGCGCTGGACGTCCTCGGCCGTGACGGCGTCGAGGCCGGCGAGGATCTCCGTCGGTTCCGCCGCCTGGCCCTCGAGGACCTCGCGGCGCAGGCCGGAGACCAGCAGGCCGTTCGGGCTCTCCGTCTGCAGCACGAACCGGCCCTTCGCGAGCGCCCGCGCCTTCTCGAGCTCCTCGGCGGGCACCTGCTCGCCGGCGAGCTTCTTGAACTCGTCCGCGATCACCCCGACCGCTTCCTCGGTGCGCTTCAGGTCGACACCGGCCTGCGCGTAGAGCGTGCCCGTGTCCGTGAACGAGTTGTTGAACGCGAACACGTAGTACGCGAGGCCGCGCCGCTCGCGCACCTCGAGGAAGAGCCGCGACGACATGCCGGTGCCGAGCACGGTGCCGACGAGCTGCAACGCGTACCGGTCCGGGTGGCCGAGCGGATACGACGGAACGCCGAGCGCCACGTTCGCCTGATCGGAGTCCTTCCGGTGAAGGCGCACGCGCGGCTCGGTGGTCTCCTCGATCGTGGCGGCGACCGGCGCGCCGGTCGCGCCGTCGGGGATGTCGCCGACGAGCCCTTCGAGCATCGAGAGGAGGTCGTCGCCGACCGCGCCCGCGCACCCGACCACCATGCGCGACGGCCGGTACCACTCGCCGAGGTAGTCGAGGAACGTCTGCCGTGACGCGCCTTCGATCGTCTCCTTCGTCCCGAGCGTCTCCCAGCCGAGCGGGTTCGACCCGAACAGAAGCTCCTCGTACACCGAGCCGATGTAGTCGCGCGGCGTGTCGACGTACATGTTCATCTCTTCGATGATCACGCCCTTTTCCCGCTCGAGCTCCTCGGAGTCGAACTTCGAGTTGCGCAGCATGTCGGCCAGCACGTCGAACGCCTGGTCGCGCCGCTCGCCCGCGCAGCGGATGTAGTAGCCCGTGTACTCCTTCGAGGTGAACGCATTGAACTCGCCGCCGATCGAGTCGACCTCCATCGCGATGTCGCGCGCGGTCGGCCGCCGCTCGGTCCCCTTGAAGAACATGTGCTCGGCGAAGTGCGCGATCCCGCGGTTCGACGCGTTCTCGTACCGCGACCCCGCGGCGAACATCACGTAGCACGCGACTGACTGCGCGTGACCGAGTGGCGCGGTCAGCACGCGCAGGCCGTTCGACAGGGTGTGACGCTCGTACACGCTCATTCGCTTTCGAGTCTCCTTCTCTGGTCGTCGGTCAGTAGGGGGCTCGCCCCGTCTGCATAGTCGTAGCCCACGCGCACGCTCTTCGCATCGGCACCCGCTCGGTGACCGTCCACCTCACGCTCGCCTCGCGACGAGGTCGGCGGGCGGAAGGTCGGCGAGCGAGGCGACGACGAGATCGGCCGACTCGTCGAGCCCGAGGTCGGCCGTGACCGTGTTCGGGATCCCCACGACGTAGATGCCGGCAGCCCGCGCTGCACTCGCGCCGTTCGGGGAGTCCTCGAACGCGACCGCTTCGTCGGCCGGCACGTCGAGCTCGTCGAGCGCCTCGAGATAGAGAGTCGGCCGCGGCTTCGCGCGCACCGGGTCGTGGTCGGCGGTGACGATCGCGTCCCATCCGGCCGCGCGCTCGAGCCGCTCGAGGTGCATGTCGACCCAGCGCCTCGACGCGCTCGAGACGATCGCGCGCTTCAGGCCGCGCTCTTCCGCATACGACAGGTAGTCGGCGATGCCGGGGCGCAGCTCCTCAATCTCGAGCAGCGTGAGCTCGTGTGCGTACCGCTTCTCGTTCCAGCCCGCGCGGTCGAGCGGCTGGCCGTGCAGCTCCTCGAGGTTCCCCCAGATGTCCCAGCCGTCGACGGTGCCGACCATCAGCGCCCACTTGTCGGGCGGCAGCTCGTGGCCGAGCTCACGGTACAGCCACTGCCAGCCGGCGCGTGACGCGGTTTCGGTATCGAGGATCAGCCCGTCGAAATCGAAGAGGAACGCGCGGACGGGCACCGCGGCGATGGTATAGACACACATATGGCAGGCGAGACGAGACGCGCGGTGGCCGCGCAGCCCGAGTGGCTGCGCCGGGTCCCCACCGACAAGCGGCTGCCGGAAGGCGCCGTTGTCGTCCACACCGGGTGCGGGACGTCGTTCCACGCCGCGCAGACGGGCGGCTGGGCGGTGCAGGCCCTCGAGGCCGTGCTGCGGCCGCCGCACGCGGACGTCATGGTCTGCGTCTCGCACGAAGGCGGGACCGAGCTGACGATCGAGGCGGAGCGCATGTTCGGCGGCGACGTCTGGCTCGTCACCGGCAACCCGGACTCGGAGTTCGCGCAGCAGGTCGACGAGGTGATCGTCTGCACGCCTGAGCTCGAGCGCTCGTGGTGCCACACCGCGAGCTACACATCTGCGGTCGCGGCGATCGCGGCGCTGCACGGCGAGGACATCTCCGACCTGCCGGCCGCGGTCGAGCAGGCGTTGGAGCAAACGGTCGAGCCGTTCGAGGAGTCACGCGTGCTGTTCGTCGGCGCCGGCACCGCCTGGCCGACGGCGCAGGAGGCGGCGCTCAAGCTGCGCGAGGGCGCGTGGGTCGACGCGACCGCCTACCAGACCGAGACGATCCTGCATGGTCACCTCGCCGCGGTCGACGGCTCCGTGCGCGCCTACGTGCTCGAAGGCGAAGGACGCGCAGCCGTGCGCGCGGAGGAAGCGGTCAGGGCGCTCGAGACGCTCGGCTGCCGGGTCGACCTCCTGCCGACGGTGCACCCGGTCGTCGACGTCGTCTTCTTCCACCTCCTGACGCTCGCCGTCGCCGAGGCGCGCGGGATCGATCCCGACCCGATCCGCCGGACGGCGGGCTCGCCGTGGGCCGAAGCCGGCGGCGAGCCCTACCCCGGCTGACCCGAGTTATGCGGCTGCGCAGGTGACCGTCGGGTTCCAGTCGTTGTGCATCCCGAGCGGGTTCTCCTTCCAGATCCACGCGTGCAGCTCGTAGAAGTCCGGTAGCCCGTAGCGGTTGCCGGCGGGAACGAGCTCGAACGGCTGACCGAACAGTGACGGCGGCGCCGCGCCCGCCCCGCCATGAGCGGCGTCCCACACCGACTTGAGCGTGAGGTACTCGACGGCGACGAGCCGCATCCCTCCGTTCTTGGTCGGTTCGTAGATCACGAGCTCCGGCGTCGCGGCGTCGACCTGGCCGTCGAGCAGGGACGGATTCAGGAAGTGGATCCCCATGCCTCCCGTGTGACCGACGATGTCGTCGATGCACGCGAACCCGTTGAGGTCGATCACCTCGACCGTGTAGCCGGCCGCCTGCGCGGCGTCGAGCCGGTGGAACTGTGCGGTCCCGGCGCGGGCGTCGCTGGGGCCGCCGTTGCCCGCAGTCGCTGCGGCCGCGGTCGCGAGCAGCAGACAGGCGGCGCCGAGGGCGACGAGCAAAGCCTTCCGTTTCATCTCTCCTCCTTCGCTTGGTGCGTAGGTGCGTCGCGCCGAAGCTACGTCCGCCAGGTACGGAGGAACATCACGGAAATCCTCAATCTTTGACGGCGCCCGTCGAATGGACCAGTGAGACTCGATCGACCGCCAAGCCGGCGTGCGTGGCAGCCTGTTGGACGGCGGCGGCCGTCTCGGCTTCGTAGAGAAGGAAGCACGTTTCGTCGTCCGGTACGAAGATCGAGCTCACGCACCGGACGGAGAGGCCGGAACGGGAAAGCGCATCGGCGGCGGCGCGGGCATGTTCCTCGCACTCCACGATCGATCCTCCGTCGGCGCGGGCGACGTACAGCTCGACGAGGAACTCGGCCATCGCCGCGACGCTACGGCGGGACCGGTCTCGGCGAAATACCGAGAACCTTCAATCTTTGGCCGGGTCGTGTCCGCCGAGACGCGCAGCGAGCTGCGAACGCGACCGTACGCCGAGCTTCCGGTACGCGTGAGACAGGTGTAGCTCGACGGTGTGGACGGTCACGAACAGCGTCCGGGCGATCTCCTTGTTCGCGAGGCCTTCGGCGGCGAGCGAGACGACCCGCAGCTCGGCCGGGGTCAGCTCGCGTTCGTCGCGGCGCGCGCGACCGCTGATGCGGCCGAGCTCGTCACGCGCCCGGTCGGCCCACAGCACTGCGCCGAGCCGCTCGAACTCACGGGCCGATTCCTCGAGGAGAGCTCGTGCATTCGTGCGCCTGCGGGCCCGCCGCTCGACAACTCCCGCGACGAGCGTGGCTCGGGCCTGCTCGAGCGGCATCTCGAGCGCGTGATATCCCTCGCGAGCGAGTTGTGCATGGGTGCGGGCCCGATCGGTCTCGCCTCGGGCCGCGGCAACGAGGGCCAGCACGCGTTCGCTCGA